>Ga0308175_100000074_pt1 | contig 81052 bp, 62 predicted proteins | sample PhyCR1_3_FD_203893 | JGI IMG/M metagenome (GOLD analysis project Ga0308175, IMG submission 203893) | Soil microbial communities from UC Gill Tract Community Farm, Albany, California, United States - DLSLS.C.R1 | ecosystem: Environmental > Terrestrial > Soil > Agricultural land | place: USA...
AGCTGCCCCACGCGGCCGACATCTTGCTGAACGCGATCGTCCAGTCCTTGGCGGTCGGGATCATGTGGAGCCCGTAGGTGCCGGCGGCGAGCGGCTTGCCGCCGATCTTGACGTCCGAGGACAGCGTGATCGTCGTGTTCTCGTTGGCGCCGGCGCGCCACGGCTCGCCGTACGGCACGAGCTTGCCCCAGACCTCGCGGCCGCCCACCGCCGGGCGATGGTAGACGACGGTGACCTCGGTCATGCCGATGGTCTGCGAGACGGTGGCCGCCGGGCTCGCCTCCGGCAGCTTGAGCGAGACCTGCGCGTGGGCGGTGGTGGCGGCGGCAAACAGGATGGCGACGGTCGATAACGCTTTCATCTGGGTCTGTCCTCGTCGAAGAGAATCCATGGGTTCGAGCGGATGGATCGAAACAAGTGGCGGGGTGAGTACGGCAGTCGGCTCACGGCGTGTCAACCTGCGTGGCCCGCGAGGCCGGCCACAACGCCTGTCCCACCAGCGACACGGCGACGACCACCGCGCAGCCGATGAGGTTGTACCAGAGATAGGCGATCCTGGACGTGAAGAACAGGATCACGATCAGCGCCTGCGCGACGATCGCGCCGAAAAGGACCGGCGTCGCGGTCACCCGGCGCAGGAAGAACGCGACGACGAACAGGCCCAGGATGGGGCCATAGAAGATCGAGCCGAGGATGTTCACCGCCTCGATCAGGTTGGCGAACAGCGACGCGACGCTCGCGAACCCGATCGCGATCGCGGCCCAGGCGATCGTCGCGAGCTGCGAGATCCGGAGGTCGTGCACCGGCGAGGCGGGAGGGCGGCCGAGCGCCCGACGGATCCGCAGGTAGAAGTCGACCGTGGTGGTCGCGCCGAGCGAGATGAGCCCGCTCGCCACCGCGCTCATCGCCGCGCACAGGATCACGGCGATCAGCAGGCCGACCAGGCCGACCGGCAGGTGCGCGAGCACGAACGACAGAAACACGTAATCGTTATCGTTGGTCTTGTGGTCGATCGCCCGGTCGATCAGCTGCTTGGTGTCGTGGTGGACGGCATCGAAGCGGGTCGCCGCCGCGTGCAACGTCTCGCGCGCCGCGTCCTCGCCGGGCGTGCCGCGCGCCGCGAGGAACCCGAGCGCGGCGTCGCGGCGAGCGTCGAACGCTTGATCGTTGCGCGCCGTGAGCGCGGCGATCTCGGCCCCGTGGCGGGCGGAGGCCTGGGCCATCGCCGGCTGATCGAAGTATGCCGGCGGGCGGCTGAACACGTAGAACACGAACACCATCACGCCGATGAACAGGACCAGGAACTGCATCGGCACCTTGAAGATGCCGTTGAACAGGAGGCCGAGCCGGCTCTCCGCGACCGAGCTGCCCGACAGGTAGCGCTGGACCTGGGACTGGTCCGTGCCGAAGTACGACAGCTGGAGGAAGAACCCGCCGGCGATGCCCGACCAGACGTTGTAGGGGCTGGTGACGTCGAGGTCGAAGGTGACGGGGTTCATGCGCCCGACCGCGCCGGCGATCTGGACCGCGCCGCCGAGCGAGACGCCGTCGGGGAGCCGGAGGATCACGACGACGGCCGCGACGCCGAGGCCCGCCAGCATGACGATCATCTGCTGCTTCTGCGTGATGCTCACCGCGCGGGTGCCGCCGAGCACGGTGTACACCACGACGATGAGCCCCATCACCCAGATCGTGGCCTGCAGCGGCCAGCCGAGGATCTGCGACAGGATGATCGACGGCGCGTAGATCGTGATCCCGGTGGCGACGCCGCGGCCGATCAGGAACAGCGCGCCGCCGAGCACGCGCACGCGCACGTCGAAGCGATGCTCGAGGTACTCGTACGCCGTCCGCACCTTGAGCCGGTGGTAGGCCGGTACGAACACCGCGCTGATCACGATCATCGCCAGCGGCAGGCCGAAGTAGAACTGCACGAACCGCATGCCGTCGGAAAACCCCTGGCCGGGCGTCGAGAGGAACGTGATCGCGCTGGCCTGGGTCGCCATGATGCTGAGCCCGATGGTCGGCCAGGGCAGCGCGTCGCCGCGGACGTAGCTCTCGACGCTGCGCACGCCGCGCGATCGCCAGGCGCCGTAGAGCACGATCGTCGCGATCGTGCCGAGCAGGACGACCCAGTCGAGCGCGGCGAGCCCGCTCACGACGCCCACCGCCGGAGCAGCCAGAACACCACGAGCTCGGCCACGAGCAGGCCGGTGACCAGCCCGTAGATCCGGCTCCAGCGCCCCAGGAACGGCGGTGGCCGATCGACGTCGCTCATCGGGTCGCGTCCGGGCTCACGCATGGTCCACGCCTGACCGTGGTCGGCCCCTCGCGATCGATCACGATCACCGTCACCGTCACCTTCCGGCGCCGATCAGGTTCGCGAACAGGCGATACGCGCCCGGCACGCCCGCCGGGAGCTCGCGGAACAGCACGAGCCCGGTGTAGATGTAGCGGCCCTTGCCGTGCGGGGCGACCACCAGAGCCCCGTCGAGCGGGCCCTCGCCGGGGTCGGAGAACCGCAGCACCGGGCGGTAGTGCGAGTCCCACTTCTTCGCGAAGTAGATGCCGCGCTCCTGGACCCAGCCGTCGAAGTCGGCGGTGGTGATCTTGTTGGGCGTGCTGAGCAGCGGCTCCTTCGGATCGAGGAACACCGGCGCGGCCGTCTCGTCGGTGATCCGCTCGCGGCCGAGCTCCAGCCCGTACGGGCCGACCGGGCCGTCGAGCGCGAGCGTATTGTACTGAACGATCAGCGTGCCGCCGTGCTCGACGTACGCCATCAGGCGGTCGTGCGCCGAGCGGACCGCCGCGCGCGTGTTGTACGCGCGGATGCCCAGGATGATGGTCGGGTAGCGGCCGAGATCGCCGGCGCGCAGCGCCTCGTCGTCGAGCTCGTCGACCGTGAACCCGACGTGCGTCAGATCGGCGGCGATCGAGTCGCCCGAGCCGCGGACGTAGGCGACCTTGCCCGCGGGGAGCCGGATCGACAGCGGCACCAGCCGGACCTGTGCCGGCCGCAGCACGACCTGCAGCGGGAGGTGCGGGTAGTCGATCGTATCCTCGCGCAGCGACCACGCCGCGCCGCCGACGCGGACGACCGGGCGGGCGTCACCGGCCGCGGCGCCGGCTCCCGGCGTGACGTCGAACCGGATCGTGGTCTCGTCGCCGGTCTTGGCCAGCGCCACGTCGTGCCCGGCGGGCTTCGCGGTCCAGCCGCTCGGCAGCTCGAGCTCGACGCGGCCGGCGAGCGCGTCGCGGCCGGCGCGCACGCGGAGCACCAGGGGCGCGCTCTTGCCCGCGGCCATCACGGCCTCGCGCACCGGCGTCACCGTCGCCGGCGGGACAACCACGAACGGCCGGGTCAGCTCGCCGCGCACCGGATCGGTCCACGCGTGGATCACCGGCAGGGTGACGCGCACGGCGCGGCCGGCGATCGTGACGTCGAGCGCGGCCTCGAGCGCCGGGGGCTGGCGCGGCGCGCCGATCTGCCGCGGATCGGCGACGACGTAGTGGCCCGGGGTCGGCGGCTGGCTCAGCCAGTAGGCGATCGACGGCGCCGCCTGGGCCGGCAGCGTCACCGAGAGCTTCAGCTGCTCCTTGTGGCCGGTGGCGACCGCGGCCGGCGTGGTCAAGGGCGTCGCGCCCGGCAGCTCGACGCGCTGGACCGTCACCGGCAGCGCGCGGGCGACCAGCTCGACGGTCACGTCGACGGTCCCGCCGGGCGCGGCGACCGGGCGTGACGACGTCGCGCGCGCGTACAGGCCGGCGGCGGCGACGAGCACCTCGCCGAGCGCGTGGCGGGCGTCGCGCACCCGCGGATCGTCATGGAGCTTCTCGACCTTGCCGAGCCTGTCGAGCTCCTCGCTGGCGCGGATCAGCGCCGGCACGGCGCGCTCGGGGTGATCGCGATCGAGCGTGCGCTGGGCCTGGGCGATCGCCTGCGCGTAGCCCGCCGCCTGGGCGCCGTAGCGCTGCCAGCCGAGCTCGAGGCCCTCGAACAGATCGCCGGTCGGGCGCTTGCCGGCCGTCGGCAGGAAGTGCTCGGAGACCGGCCCGCGATCGGCGGCGACCCCGAAGCCCTGGCTCTTGTGCTGGCTGCGCGACCGCGCCGCCAGCTCGCCCATCTCGAGGCCGAGCCGCGGATCGTAGGCGCCGATCTCGAGCGCGACCCCGCCCGCGGGCGACTGGGCGTTGAACCGGCCGGTGTTCTGCAGCAGCCGATCGGCCTGCCAGACCGTAACGCCATCGTGGAGCTGGTCGGGGAACTGCCTGGGGTCCGCGGCGGCGGCGAACGCCTCGCGGGCCAGGATCGCCGACGCGGTGTGGTGGCCGTGGTTGGGCGGCGACTCGTCGAACCGCGTGATGATGATGTCGGGCTGGAACGTCCGGATCACCCACACGACGTCGCCGAGCGCGTCGTCGTGCCCCCACTTCGCGAGCGTCTCGTCGGCGCGCTTGGAGTACCCGAAGTCGCGCATCCGCGTGAAGAACTGCCGGGCGCCGTCGATCCGCCGGGCGGACAGGAGCTCCTCGGTGCGGATCACGTCGAGCAGCTCGCCTTGCTCGCCGCCGATCAGGTTCTGGCCGCCGCCGCCGCGCGTCATCGCCAGGTACGCGACCTCGAGGTGGCGGACGTTCGCGAGGTAGGCCAGGAGGCGGGTGTTCTCGTCGTCCGGGTGCGCGGCGACGTAGAGCACGCGGCCGGTGGTCGCCACGCGGTCGAGGGCGTGGGCGAGCGCGCCCGCGTTCAGATCCGTTTCGGCCGCGGCCGGGCGTCCGAACAACCCGATGGACATCAGGCACGCCATCACGACGGTTCCTCGCATCTTCATCATAGAGAGCTCCCTTTCGCCCGGCTCGCGAGCACGTGCCGGAAGTAGGTCTCGTAACGAACCACCGCGGCCTCGCGGCCGAACCGCTCCTCGGCCGCGGCGCGCGCGGCGCTCCCCATCGCGTCGCGGACCGCGCGATCACGCACGCCGGCGACCACCGCCGCCGCCAGCGCATCGACGTCGCCGCGCGGCACCAGCGTGCCGGCCCCGTCCGTGACCACCTCGGGGAGCCCGCCCACGCGGTAGCCGAACACCGGGACGCCGGCCGCCATCGCCTCGAGCGCGGCGACCCCGAAGCCCTCGCTCTCGCTGGGCAGGAGGAAGCCGTCGGCGTGGCGGAGCAAGACGCAGAAATCCTCGCGCCGGCCGAGCAGGCGCACGGCGCCCTCGACCCCGAGCTCGTGCGCGCGCCGGGCCACCGCGTCGCGCTCGGGGCCGTCGCCGACCAGGACCGCGCGGGCCGGCAGCGATCGCCGCACGCGGGCGAGCACCTCGATCAGATCGAGCGGCCGCTTGATCGGCCGGAAGTTCGAGACGTGGAACAAGATCGGCCCGTGGTCGGCCTGGCCGCGCTCGAACAGCGACGCCAGCCCGCCGGCCTCGTGATCGCGCCTCGCCGGCGGTGCGAACCGCTCGAGGTCGACGAAGTTGGGGATCACCTCGATGCGCTCGGCGGCGAGCCCGAACTGCTCGGCGGCGGCGCCCCGCAGGTACTGCGACGGCGCGGTGATGCCGTCGGCGGCCGCGACCGCGAACGCGGTCACCGCGTGGAGGCTCGGGTGCGCGCCGAGCTGGGTGACGTCGGTGCCGTGGAGCGTCATCACCATCGCGGGCGCCGCCGCGCCGAGCACCCGGGCGACCAGGAGCGCGCTCGCCGCGTGCGGCACGGCATAGTGCAGGTGCACGAGGTCGATCGGCTCGCGCCGGGCGAGCTCGACGAGGTGGCTCGCCACCGCGACATCGTACGGCGCGTGCTCGAACACCGGCGAGCTGGGCACCTCGATGCGCTCGAACTGGACCTCCGGCCGGATGTCCGGCCGAGCCTCCGGCCTGACCTCGCGTCCACGCGGACGCAGCCGCTCGGGGATCGCCGTGGCGACGACGTGGACCCGGTGGCCGCGCCCCGCCAGGCCGAGCGCGAGCTCCGACGCGACGACGCCGCTGCCGCCCAGGCCGGGGTAGCACACGACCGCGATCGTCAACGGGCGGCTCATGGCGTGAGCGGCTCGAAGGCGTGCGCCTCGGCGAAGGGGTTGTCACGAAACTGCCGCACCGGATCGACGAGCCCCGGCACGTTGGGGCTGCGCAACGGCTCGCCGTGGCTCGTGCCGATCATGCTGCCGTAGTAGCGATCGCGCACGTCGATCGCCTCGGTCGCGCGCGGCGAGCTGATCAGCGTCGGATCGGCGTCGCCGCCGGTGCCGCGGCGGGACACCTGGCTCGCGTAGCACGCGATCGCGCGCGCCTTCTTCGCCGCCGACGACGACGTATCGACGATGAAGCTCGGGGTCATGCGATGGCGCATGGCGTAGTACAGGAGCTGGCGCGGCACGAACCGCGGGCCGTGATCCGGCGCGAACCGGCGCACGCCGGCAAAGAACACCGCCCGCGCGACCAGCGCGCCGGCCGCCGCGTGATCGGGGTGGCGATCCTCGATCCACGGCGCCAGCACCAGCTCGGGGCGCCGCCGCCGCAACACCCCGACGACGGCCGCGAGCTGCTCGGGGGTCGGCGCGAGCCCGGTATCGGGCAGCCCGAGGTTGTCGCGAAACCCGAGGCCGAGCTCGGCGCCCGCCGCCTCGGCCTCGCGAGCGCGCTCCTCGGGCGAGCCGTGGCTGGCCTGCTCGCCGCGCGTGAGATCGACGACGCCCGTCGTGTAGCCCAGCTCGGCGAGCCGGATCATCGTCCCGCCGCAGAACAGCTCGACGTCATCGGGGTGAGGCCCGAACGCCAGGACGTCGACGCCGTAGTCGCTCACCCCGCCGGGGTTTCCTCGGGCCAGGGAGTCGCGGGGCCCCTGCCCCGCGATCGATCCAATGCCCTCGGTCACGCCGCGAGCTCCTGCAGCGCGGCGTCGAACGGATCGATCGCGGCCAGCACCTGCTCGATCACGGCGCGATCGCCGATCCGTGCGGCCAGCCCGGCGAGCCCGAGCTTGCGCTCCTGCGGCGCTCCATCGGGCGCGAGCAGCGCGCGCAGCCGGCGAACCGCCGCGACGTGCTCGGCGTCGGCGTACAGCCGCGCGCGCTCGACCTTGCCGGCGAGCTTTCCGACGGCGCGCTCGACCGAGCCGTGGGTCCGGGCCAGCGCGCGGGCGATCTCGGGGCCGGCGTTCGCGAGCGTGTCCGCCAGCTCGCCGTGGGCCGCCACGAACGGCGCGAGCAGCCGGCGCGTGATCTCGCCGGCGTCCGGCCCGGGCGGGCGCAGCCGGGCAAGGAGCGCGGGCTCCGGCAGCTCGGCGTCGGCGACCGACAGCCCGAGCCGGGCGAGCAGCTTGCGCGTCCGCGCGTCGGTGACCCGGAACCGCGCGCGCGGCACCACCAGGGGCGGCGTCCGATCGAACGCGTCGTACAGCGGCGCGAGCTGCGCGAAGTACGCGATCTCGGCCGGCCCGCCGACATAGGCGACCGTCGGCAAGAGCGTGTCCTGGACGATCGGCCGCAAGAGCGCGCTCGTCGAGAACCGCCGAGGGTCCTCGTAGAGTGCCTCGAGCAGCGCGCCCAGCTCGTAGACCCGGCCGCCGCCGACCTCGGTGAACCCGTCGCAGCCGTTCGGGCCGGCCGGCTCCAGGCGCACGCGCGGGCCGAGCGCCCCGCCGGGGTGAAAGAACGACAGCGGCGCGCCGGGCCGGACGTGGACCGGCGTGCGCTGCCCCGCCCGCTCGAGCTCGGCGCCGTGGGCGATCATCGCCGCGGCGATCGACTCTGCCTGATCGAGCGCCTGGGCGTGGACCGGCGCGACGACCTTGGCGAGCGTCGCGTCGCGCGGATCGATCATCACCAGGCCCTCGGGCGCGAACAGCTCGGCGAGCACCCCCGCGAACGCCCCGGACCACGACGCGCCCGGGCGATAATGGCGGCCGAGCCGCGCGACGTGCGCCTGGGCGAGGCTGCCGTCCCCGAGCAGCTCGGCGAGCCGGTCGAGGCAGCCGGCGACCTCGGCCGGGAGCAGGCGATGCGCGATCGAGATCCGGTTGCCGGCGTCGACCGGCGCCGTGATCATCTCGCAGCACGCGGCGCTCGGAACGCCGCAGCTCGCGATCTCCGCGAGGTCGTGATCTTCGGTCTGCAGCCAGAACACCGGGACCACCGGCGTCCCGGTCTCGGCCGCCAGCACGCGCGCGAGCACGACCGCCGACGCCGCCTTGTAGATCGTGTACAGCGGCCCGAGGAACAGCCCGACCTGCTGCCCGGTGACCACCGCCGCGGCGCCGCGGCCGAGCGCCTCGAGGTGAGCGTCGCGCGCCGCGCTCGGCGCAAGGCCGGCATTCTGGGCCACGACGACCCGATGCACCTCGGGCAGAAGCGACCGGGCCGCCCGGGCCACCGCGCGCGCCCGCACCAGCGGCTCGCATGGCCACACGGCGGGCTCGTCGCCCGGAGCCCGCGACCCGGCCTGGGCGTCGCGACGTGGTGGCACGATCTCGGGACCCACGGGCGCTACTTCCAGCCGGCGATCGTCTTCAGCAGGGTGGCCTTGATGTTCTGCTCGAACACCTGGTCGCCCTTGCCGAGCTCCTGAGCGCGGTTCGCCGACGCCATCGCCTCGGTCTTGTTGCCCTTCTTCTGCTCGATCTGGGCGCGCAGCCACTCGGCCCGCCAGCCCGTCTTGATCGCGATCGCCTTGTCGACCAGCTCGAGCGCGCGATCGAGCTGGCCGGCGTCGTTCAGGTAACCCGCCGCCGTGAGGTACGGCCGCCACACGTCGCCGATCGCCCTGTCGATGCCGGCGGTGACCTGGCCACGGGTGTCGATCGTGATCGGCACCTGGATCCGGATGCGCTCCCACTCGAGGTCGAGCATGACGCGGTCGTCCTGCGGCTCATCGAACGTGTAGCGCAGCCGCTCCCGCAACGCGGGCAGCGCCACCGGCTTCACCGTGAGGTGGGCGACGTCGTCCTTGGCGTCGTGCTCCTCCTGGCTCGCCGTCAGGTTGGTGTTGAGCATGACCGTCCACGACGCCTTGCCCGGCACCATGAACAGCGAGTACGAGCCGGCCTTGACCGCCGTGCCGCCGAAGCTGAAATCGCGGCTCACGGTCAGCTTGGTCGGCTGATTCGCGCCGGCGCGCCAGGTCTTGTCGTAGGGCACGACCTCGCCCCAGATCTTGCGGCCCTTCACACCGGGGCAGGAGTAGTCAAGCGAGACGTCGGTGATACCGACGCGCTGCTCGATGCGCGCCTTCGGGCTCGGTGCAGGAACCTCGAGCACGGCCTGGGCGGAGGCGATCGAGGTCAAGCAGGACAGCGCGATCACGACAACGGGGGCAGCAGTGGTCTTGCGCATAGGGTGACTACAGTAGTAGTAGGATTCGCATTCCCGATCATCGGCTCGGGGACGTTCTTTCTACGCGCGGCACACGTCACGACAGCAGCCACGGCCCCGTCCTCGGCCCGCATGCGACCGCGTGCGTCACACCCGGGACAGCCCCCGATGCCTCGCGGCGTGGCGAGCTGCGATAGTGTCATCCGCATGGCAGCCCCGACCTCGGCAGGGACCTCCGCTCCTGCGCCGCTCACCGCGCCGCAGCTCCTCGCGTTGCACCCATTTCCCGACGCGTGGGCCGGCGAGAAGCGGATCGAGCAGCTCTGGGTGTTCGACGTCAAGGGCACCCCGGAGGCGCTGTGGCCCCACATCGCCGACACCTCGCGGATGAACCGGGCGCTCGGCACCGCCGAGATGCGCTTCGAGGAGCGCGACGGCAAGCGCTGGGGCACCGCCAAGAACGGCGGCGTGCGTCACGACTGGATCGAGGTCCCGTGGAACTGGGTCGCCAACCAGTGGCTCACCTGCCTGCGGATCTACGAGCGCGGCTTCATGAAGGTGATGTTCGCGATCCACCGCCTCGAGCCGATCCCGACCGGGACCCGGGTTTACCTCTACTTCGGCGCGGTGCCGCGCGGCGCGTTCGGCGCGGCGGCCCTGCGCCTCGGGTTTCCGACCCTCCGGCGCGCCTACCAGCGCGTGCTCCCGGCGCTCGCCGATCAGCTGGATCGCTCCCGGCCCGCCGTGCTGATGCTGCCCCCGCCGGCCCTCCCCGCGTCCGCCGAGCAACGCCTGCGGCAGCAGCGCGAGGCGCTCATCGGTGAGGGCCTGCCGACCGCGTGCATCGACGCGCTGATCGAGTGGCTGCGCACCGGCGATGATCAGGATCTCCATCGCATCCAGATCCGCGAGCGCGCGCGGGCCTGGGGCCTTCCGGAGCAAGACCTCCTGCGCACGGCGCTCCACGCCACCCGCGCCGGGCTCCTCACCTTGTCGTGGGACACCGTGTGCCCGCACTGCCGCGGCGTCCGCGACGAGAACCCCACGCTGGCGCAGCTCGCGGCGCACTCGCGCTGCGACGCCTGCCAGGTCGAGTTCACCACCGATACCCAGGAGTCCGTCGAGGTCACCTTCCGCGTCCACCCCTCGGTGCGCGATATCCCCGATCAGGTCTACTGCAGCGCCGAGCCGGCGAAGAAGGACCACATCCGGGTCCAGCGCACCGTGCCCCCCGGCGGGCGCGTCGAGCTCCACCCCGGCCTCGCTCCCGGCCGCTACACCGTGTGGCGCGACCGCGCCGGCGGCTGGTACCTCGATGTAGGCGGCGGCGGGGCCCAGACCATCGCCTGGGCGGCGCACCCCCGCGGCACGGCGATCACGGCCAGCCCCGACGCGACCATCGAGCTCGCCAACGAGACCCCCGACGCCGGCACCTTCCGCATCGAGCGCGCCACCTGGAGCGACCACGCCCTGCGCGCCGGCCACCTCCTCAGCTTCCAGGAGTTTCGCGACCTGTTCTCCGAGGACTACATCGGCGCCGACGTCCGGCTCGGCGTCGGCGAGCAGACCCTCCTGTTCACCGACGTCGTCGGCTCGACCGCGTTCTACGCCTCGCGCGGCGATCCGGCCGCCTTCGTCGAGATCAAGCGCCACTTCGACGAGGTCTTCGCGATCGTCGGTAACAACCGCGGCGCCGTCGTCAAGACCATCGGCGACGCCGTGATGGCGTCGTTCGTCAACCCGGTCGACGCCGTGCGCGCGTCGCGCCAGATCCACGACGCCTTCCACCCCGGCCGCACCGATACGCCGATCCGCCTGCGGATCTCGCTCAACACCGGCCCGTGCATCGCCGTTCGGCTCAACGCCAACGCCGACTTCTTCGGCGGCACCGTCAACGTCGCGGCCAAGCTGCAGGCCCTCGCCGAGGGCTACCAGATCGCCATGAGCGACGCGACCTACCACTCCCCAGGCGTCGCCGACTACCTCGCCGAGCAGGGCGCCGAGCTCCAGCTCCTGTCCTACACCTCGAAGGCCCTCCCCGAGCCCGTCGCCGTCCGGCAGTGGACCGTGTACCGCGAAGCACCCTAACGGGGCTACCGCTTATGAGGGTGCTTGTCTGCTTGTCCGGATATTGGCCGGAATTCGGACAAAGTGTGTTCGAGGACTGACATCGACCTGAGTCGCCTCCCCGCCGGTTGCATCAGCCTGCGACAAGCATCGTCACCACCCGCAGGCCGATCCGCGGCACGCTCATCGATTTCATCTTATCCCAGACCAGCGCGATGTCGCGTCGCCGAGCTCGATGACCGGGTCATTCGTCGGCGACATACGCACCGATACGGTGCACGAGACCCGGCGAGCGCCGGGCCAGGACGGCACCGTAGACGCCGGCCACGACCAGCGCGACGAGGGCGACCCACGGAAAGGCCTTGAACGGCCAGGCCTGGCCGGGCTGGAGCAGGCCCCAAAGCGGCAGCAGCAGGGCGAGGCTGCCGAGCAGCGGCAGGATGATGTGCACCCGTACGTTCAGCTCATTGCGCCTGTGCTTCAGCACATAGACGGGCAGGGCGAGGTTCGTGAACAGGTAGGTCAAGATGATCGGGATTGCGCCGAGCGTGCCGGCGAAGCCGAAATAATCGAGGGGTGCCACGTGGTAGAGGAGCCCGAAACCAAGCACCAGGGCGAGCGCGATGATCAGGAAGCCCCACATCGCCGAATGCGGCGTCTGGTGCTGCGGGTGGATCTTGCCGAAGAACCGCGGCAGTAACCCCTCGCGCCCCGAATTGAACAGGATGCGCGCCTGCGAATTCACGAGGCCGATGAGCGAGCTCACGATGCTGGTGATGCCAGCGATATACGCGACGATCAGGAGGCTGGGAGAGGCGTCCTTCATGGCATCGATGAACGGGATGGAAGCGCCGCTGATCGCCTTCGCATCCATCTTGAAGCCAACCGCCGTGGCAAACGCGAGGATCACGTAGAACACACCGATGGCGAGCGTGCCCGTGATGAGCGCGCGCGGGATGTTGCGCCGCGGGTCCTTTGTCTCCTCGGCCAGCATGGTCGAGTTCTCCCAGCCGATGAACAGGTAGATCGCGAGCGGGAAGCCTGCGCCGAGCCCAGCCAAGCCGCCGGTGAGGTTGGCCGGGTTGAAGGGGGCGAAGCTGATCGCGCCTGGATGGGCTGCGATCATGAGGATCGCGCCGAGCAGCAGCAGCGCCGCCTCGAAGTAGAAGAAGATCCCGGCCCACAGCGTCGAGAGCGACACCCCGCGCATCACCAGCCATCCGACGACCACGGAGACGATCACGGTCAGCACCGCCCAATGGATCGAGAGGCCGAGGAAGTTCTGCAGCGTATCGGAAGCCCAGGCCCCGGCGATGGCAACCACCGTCGAGGCCGCGATGATGTAGCCGAAAGTGACGAAGACCGAGATGGCGGCGCCGACCGCCGGACCGAACGCCTTGCCGGTGAAGGTCACGAAGGATCCGGTCGAGGGCGTGAGCCGGGTGAACTCCGCCAGCGTGTTGGTCAGAAACAGGATCGCCCCCATCGCGGTGAGGATGGTGAGCGGCGCTGCCAGCCCCGCACCCTCGACGATCACCGCGAAGCCGAAGAAGAAGCTCATCGCCGGTGCGATGTTGGCCAGGGTCGAGGCAACGATGTGCCGCAGCGACAGAGCGTTGCGCCGTAATCGGAGACCGTCCCGCCCTGCGGCGGTGGCGATGCTGGACATCGCGCTCACTCTCCCCTGTCTCGCGTTCCCTTGTCTATCGGAACCGGGATCTCGTGCGCTGCGAGCGCGGCGCACGCAACCTGGCGCAGCTACCACTCGCCGTCGTCGACGATCCGCGCGCCGTGCTTCCATAGCTGCTTGACGTGCTTCACCTGCACGGGCTTGTCGTCCTGCAGCGGCTTCGTGCTCGTTCTGCATGTGTTCGCCCGCACGTTCGGCGCGCTCGACGGCTTTCGCGCGGAGGCTTCGCCGCCAGCGAGCTGACCAATATGCCGGCATATTTATCGAGTCGCTTGACAAAAAAGGCGGTAATATCGGCAGATCGATCGATGAAAAGGACGGCAACCAGCGAACTCTCTGCCTGGCTCGCGCGCCGCGGGCGGAAGCCGCTCGTCATCCGCGGCGCCCGTCAGGTGGGAAAATCCTACCTGGTCCGCGACTTCGCCCAGGCGCACGGCCTCGACCTCGTCGAGCTGAACTTCGAGCGCGATCCCAGGGCGGCGGCGCTGTTCACGGAGGGCGATGCCATGCGCCTCCTCCGCGGCATCGAGGCGTTCACCGGAAAGCGGCTCGCCTATGACCGCTCGCTGGTGTTCCTCGACGAGATCCAGGCGGCACCTCACGTGCTGGCGAAGCTGCGCTGGTTGCATGAAGAGACGCCGAAGCTCGCGGTGGTCGCCGCGGGCTCCCTCCTCGACTTCGCGCTGGCCGACCACGCGTTCAGCATGCCGGTGGGGCGGATCACCTACCTCCACCTCGAGCCGATGTCGTTCGTGGAGTTCCTGCGTGGACTCGGTGACGACGAGCTCGCGGCGCTGATCGAGGAGATCGACCCGTGGCGCGGTGTCGCCGAGCCGCTCCACGCGCGGCTCCTCGACCGCTTCCGCGAATACGTGCTGGTCGGTGGCATGCCCGAGGCCGTCGACACATATCGCCAGGATCGATCGCTGCTCGACTGTGCGCGCGTCCACCAGGATCTACTGGCGACGTTCCGCGACGACTTCGCGAAGTACGCAAGCGCCGTGCATCGCGATCGACTGATCAAGGTGCTCGATGCGGTGCCGCGCATGATCGGCCACAAGTTTGTCTACAGCCGCGTGGATCGCGATGAGCGCGCCGCGGCGTTGCGCCAGGCCGTCGACCTCTTGTGCCGCGCCCGCGTGTGCCACCGCGTGGCGGCGACGCATGCCACCGGCGTGCCCCTGGGAGCCGAGGTCGACGATCGCCGATCCAAGCTGGTGCTGCTCGACATCGGCCTCGTGTCGGCGAGCCTGGGCATCTCGCTGGCGGACCTCGGCCGGGCCGAGGACCTCGTGATGGCCAACGAGGGCGCGCTTGCGGAGCAGGCGGTCGGGCAGGCGCTACGTGTCGTCGAACCTCCGTTCCACGAACCCTCACTCTACTACTGGGCACGCGACACGCCGGGCGCCGAAGCCGAGGTCGACTACCTCATCCACCAAGGCCCCCGCATCGTCCCGATCGAGGTGAAGGCGGGGTCGACCGGCACGCTGCGGTCCCTGCACGCCTTGATGGCCGCACGTCCATGGAAGCGTGCGGTACGCTTCAACACCGACCGCCCCTCCGTGACACCGGTGTCGATGGTGACCAGCAGCGGAGCGCGCGCCACCTACGAGCTGGTCTCGTTGCCGTTGTATCTGGCGGCAAACGTCGGCCGGATCCTCCACGAGGGAAGGCGCGACCACGCGACAGGTCGCAGGCGGTAGCCTGCGCTACGCAGACAGCCGCTTCTTGAGCCAGCTCATCCGGTCGTGCGTGCGCTGCTGCTCCGGCATGAGGCGGCTCGACAGCAGCGCATGCGCTTCCGTGTCGAGCTCGTCGGCATCGGCCGTGTAGTCCTTGAGGCCATGGTCTTCGCCTTCCTCGAGCGCCGCCACCGCCGTCTTGTCGCCGAGGACGCGGGCGCCACCCTCGACGATCTTGGCGAACACACCCCACGGCCCCGAGCTCTCCACGGGCCTGCCACCCGCCGCGATGATCGCGTCCGTGAGCAACGCGACCCGCTCTTGATGCGACTGCAAGCAGGTCTCGAGATCGCTACGCGCCGTGCTCGCATTGTCGAGCTTTTCGAGCGCCATGCGATAGGTCTCCACCGCCGAGATCTCCCCGCGCAGGTAATGATTGAGCTGAGCAATGGTGGATTTCTGGCCCATGGGAATCTCCTTTGTTGCCGATTACCATTGCAAGGACTGCACCTCCATCGCAGGCGCGTGAAACGCATACTCCCTGCAGGGTGACTGCGCAGATCCGCACGGCGAGCGAATTCCGTGACCAGGACGCACTACGGAATTTTCGGAAGCTGCCCGGACGATTGCCCGACGGCTCGAGTGAGCCTTTGTGGTGAACGTGGAACGGGCCGTGTACCAGAAGCTCGTCCCGATCATGGCCGCGGGCCGTTCGAGAGAGGCTCCCAGCTGAAGCGCCTGATGGAGCCCTCGAGCAGGCCTCAGGATCGCTGGGCCGCCACCGGTCGCCTCTCCTAGCGGTCCTCCGGCCCCTGGGGCGCTGCGTGTCACGTGCTCGTGCGCCTCACCAAGCATGCGGAACGTTTCATTCCACGTGGGTGGGGCACCCCCATGGCCACCTGCTATGAAAGTACTCGCTCGCGTTCTCCACTCCCGTATCGCAGAGGATCTGCGCGGAGGCGCAACTCTCAGGAGACCGCGCACACGCTTGCTTGCGCCGCGGGTCTGGGCCCGTCGCTCGTCCGTCGACGGCCGTATTGCAACCCACGGTCCGTGCCATCTCCACGACCGACCGGCGCATGACCACCCGGCGTGCAATTTATCTCGCGCCGAACCCAGCCCGCGTCGCTGCGCGGCGCGTTGTCGTCCTCGCGGAACAGATGGGAAGACGACGCACCACATGTTCGTTCAAGGGGGTAGCCGGCTACCGGCCACAGAGCAACCGGCAGACAACTATCAACTTGCACCGAGCGACGCTTTTGGTGCGCGTCGGTACTGCCGCCGTTGTCTGGACGTACATCGGTTCGGCGGTCGGATGGCGATGGATGGTAGTGGCGATCGTGGCGATCGTCGCCGTAGTGGCCGTAGCGATCGTTGCTGCTGCGCGCTGATCCTCGTGTCGGCGAGCTGGCTTCGAGGAGGGAGACGGCCCCATTGAAGGTCTGCGGGTTGATCTGTGTAGGTGTCGCTATTGGCGACGTTTCCGTCCCCCTCCTCGAAGCCAGCCCGCGCGGGCGAACGGAGGAGCCCGGGTCAATCGGTTGGGGCGCGACCGAGATCCAAGTTCATCGCCTATCGGCTCGAAGCATCTGCGCCGTCCCGGTGGTTGCAAGGCGATCCGGCTCGTGCCCAGATGTCAGACGGCCTGGTTACGCTCCGCCGGCCTTGGTGATGACCACGACGAACGCCGAAGAATACGTTCCCCCGGCAAGGGGCGATGTGGTCACGGTGGCGTCCGAGCGTGTCGGTGTGACGAACGGGCTGTTGCTCAAGTTCCCGCAGATCCATGGGGTCGGCGACCTCTCGCTGCTTGAGCGCCCGCGGATCGCGATCGTCGGCGCGCGTAAAGCCACGCAGGAAGGCCGCCGCCGCGCAGCGCAGCTCGCCCGAGATTGCGTGCGTGCCGGCGTAGTCGTCGTTTCCGGGCTCGCGGAGGGGATCGACTATGCCGCGCACACCGCTGCGATCGAGCATGGGGGAGCACGATCGCGGTTATTGGAACGCCACTGGACAAGGTCTATCCCACGAAGCACGGCCAGCTCCAGCGTCGGATCTATCACGAGCACCTCCTGCTTTCGCCGTTCACCTGGGGCGACAAGTTCGTGCCGTCGAACTTTCCGGAACGAAACCGGATCATGGCGCGCCTTCGCGCTCGCGACGGTCATCATCGAGGCGAGCGACACGAGCGGATCGCTTCACCAAGCGGTGGAGAGTGCCCAGGTCGGTCATCCCGTGTTCATCGCCGCCGGCATGCTCGAAGATCCGAAGCTAACCTGGCCGAAGCGCTTCATCGGTGACGACAAGCCGCTCGGGCGGGTCCTGCGCAACACCTCTGATGTGATCGACTTCGCGCTTGCCACATGAGGCTGATCCGCGGTGTGGCGTTGGGGACATACTATGCAGCCGGGGCGAACGCGGCCAAGGCGACGGCGAACGCATCATCGATGCGAGGCTTGGTGTATGCCGTAAAGGACAACCGCGATCCTCCGAATCCGAAGCAGTTCGTGGCGCACCCGCTGCATCCATCGCCGCGACCGGTGGCCGTCGATCGGACGAACGCGATCGAGTACATCACCGCGGGCGTAGGTCTCGGTACGGTCGCCGTCCTCGCGGTTCAGCGAGAGATGGTGATCGCGAAGACCAAGGGCTCCCGGCGCACCGCGGACCAAACCCTCGACGGGTTCGTACGAACCTCGATTTCGATTCCGAGATCGAACGTTGTCGTTCTCGTGGACGACAATGTTCACAGCGGCAACAGCCTTGCGGCACTCGACCGGTTACTCGGCGCATCGCGACCGACGTCAGCATTTGCAGTCGCGGTCACCGACTCGCACGAATGCAAGAACGCGGTGAAGGCGCGAGGCTTCACGATCGAGTATGACGAAACTGCGAAAGTACTCGACGTGACGTGCAAGCTAGGTGCTGTCAGGTAGCGAAACGTCACTCCGGCCGACCAGAGCACGTCACCGTAGTCAACGGAGAAGGCGAGACCGACAAGGAGGCGCTGGTCTATGATCGCCCGGAGCTCTAGGCCACCACTCGAACAAGCAGTTCAACTTCGTCCAGCAAGTCAAGTCGCTGCTCAAGGTCTACGTCCGCGCGGCGGTTGTCGTCTCCGATAACGTGCTGTTCGAAGGCGGAGCCGGAGAACCCCGTCCGTCGCAAGCTGCTCCACGAGTGCGCTCGTTTCTGTCGGTGGAGGAGCGCAGCTACTCGAGCTACGGCGCGTGTTGCTCTTGCCGTCTGCGTCTGCCAACGACACCCAGCGGCTCATGCGAAACGTATGCTGGTCCCGCGAGGACGACAACGCGCCGCGCAGCGACGCGGGCTGGGTTCGGCGCGAGATAAATTGCACGGCCGGGAGGTCAAGCGCCGGCCGGTCGTGGAGATGGCACGGACCGTGGGTCGCAATACGGCCGTCGACGGACGAGCGACGGGCCCAGATCCGCGGCGCAAGCAAGCGTGTGCGAGGTCTCCAGGCACTGCGCGCGGAGGAGAACGCGAACGTCTACTTCATAGGAGCGACGGGCCCAGACCCGCGGCGCAAGCAAGCGTGTGCGAGGTCTCCAGGCGCTACGCTCCGGGGCCACAGGGGAGTGGAGCGCGCGAGGGGTTTGAGCCGCACGACGGCTCAGGCCTGCGACCGGGGCGCACTCCGCGGTTTACCGAGCTGGATCGAGAGATCTCACGATCTGTATCAACTGGCCATCGTGCGTGAGGAGGTGTCATAGATCCGCAAGGCCGAGGAAGCCCATGTCCGACCTGGCGCAACTGCACCGCGATATCACTCGGCTGATCACCGCGCTCGACACCGCCGTGACGGAGCTCGCCGATCCGGCGACGCGCGAGCTGTGCCAGCGTGTGGGGCTCGCGGCCCAGCAGCTGCGCGCCGGTAGCTTCGCCGGCGGCCGCGCCGCGTTCGCCGCGCAGATCGCCGTGCTGGATGCCGAGGAGCTCGAACAGCTCGCCCGCGCGTATGCACTGCAGTGCCACCTGATGAACGTCGCCGAACAGCGCGAGCGGCTGCGGGCGCTGCGGGCGCGCGGTGACCACCCTGTCGATGGTCTCACCGCCGCGGTGGACCTCCTGATCGATCGCGGCATGACGTCGGCCGAGCTCCGCGCCCTGTTCGACCACGCGCTCGTGATGCCGGTCCTGACCGCGCATCCCACCGAGGCGCGCCGGCGGTCCACGCTCGATCACCTGGCGCGCATCCAGGAGCTCCTCGACGAGCTCGATGCGAGCGGCCGCGACCGCGACCGGTCCGCGCTCGACGCCGAGGTGCTCGCGCTCTACGCGACCGAAGACGCCCGGGCACGCCGGCCAACCCCGCTCGACGAGGTCGAGCAATCGCTCGAGGTGTTCCGCCGCTCGCTGCTCGACGTCACCCCGCGGCTGTATCGCACGATCGAGGATCGGCTCGCCGCGCGGTTCGGCGAGCCCTGGCGGCTGCCCGTGTTCCTGCGCTGGGGCACCTGGGTCGGCGGCGACCGCGATGGCAACCCCAACGTGACGGCGGCCGTGACCCGCGCGACGTTCGCGCGCCACCGCGCCGCGGTCCTGAACCACTATCTCGACGACGTCCGGGTGCTCGGCCGCAACCTGTCGGTCTCCGCGCTGCGCGCGACCCACCGCTCCGATCGCCTGGTCGACCGCCCGCTCGGCGAGCTCCTCGCCTCGCTCGAGGTCGATCGCGAGCGCCTACCCGAGATCGCGGCGCATGCCCGGCCACGCACGATCAACGAGCCGTGGCGCGAGAAGCTGTGGTACGTGCAGGCCCGGCTGCGCGCTACCCTCGAGCGCCGCGACGACGGCTACCTCGCGGCGGCCGATTATCGCGGCGAGCTCGCCCTGCTCGACCACAGCCTGCGCGCCGCGGGGTTCGCGCCGATCGCCGATCAAGCGCTGCGCGATGCGCTCCGCCGCGTCGACGTGTTCGGCTTTCACCTCGCCTCACTCGACGTCCGGCAGCACTCCGGCGTCCACGACCGCGTCGTCGCCGAGCTGCTCGCGCGTGGCGGGCGCCCCGGCTACCTTGCCCTGGACGAAGCCGGCCGGCGGGCCACGCTGGGCAGCGTGCTCGCGCAGGCGCTCGCCCCCGAGCGCGATCGCCGCGGCCTGTCCGCCGAGGCGCAGGAGGTGCTCGCCACCCTCGACGTCATCGGCCGCGCGCGCCGCGAGCTCGGCCCCGCCGCCTGCGAGCGCTACGTCACGAGCTTCACCCGCGAGGTGTCCGATCTGCTCGAGGTCGCCTTCCTCGCCCGCGCCGCCGGCCTCGCCCCCGGCGAGCTGCGCCCGGTCCCGCTGCTCGAGCAACTCGAAGATCTCGACCGTGCCGGCGAGATCGCGCGCGACCTGCTCGCCCTGCCGGTCTTGCGCGCCGAGCTCGGCGGAGAGCTCGAGGTCATGCTCGGTTACTCCGACTCCGGCAAGCAGGCCGGCCACGTCGCGGCCGCGGTCGCCTTGCGCCAGGCCCAGCGCGCGCTCGCCGGCGCCGCGCGCGCTGCAGGCATCACCCTCACGCTGTTTCACGGCCGCGGCGGGGCGCTCGGCCGCGGCGGCGGCCCCGAGAGCGACGCGATCCGCTCGCAACCTGCCGAGGCCATCCGCGGCCGCCTGCGCGTCACCGAGCAGGGCGAGACCATCACCGCGCGCTATGCCCATCCCGAGATCGCCGAGCGCGATCTCGAGCTCACCCTCGCCGCCGTCCTCACCGCCACCGCCGCCGAGCGCGAGCTCGACCCGGTCGACGCCGAGCCCGCGATCCAGCGCGCCGCCGATGCCGCCCGCACCCGCTACCGCGCGCTCATCGCCGACGAAGATCGCCTCGTGCGCTACACCGTGGCGGCGACGCCGATCGAGGACATCGCCCACCTACCGCTCGGCTCGCGACCCGCCTCGCGCAAGGCCGGCCTCGCGCTCGACTCGCTGCGCGCGATCCCCTGGGTGTTCTCGTGGACCCAGAGCCGGCACGGTATCCCGGCCTGGTTCGGCGTCGGCACGGCGATCGAGGCGCTCGCCACCGAGCTCGGCCAGACCGCCGCCCGCGCGCTCGTCGAGCGCTCGAAGTTCCTCCGCGCCCTCGTGGCCAGCTGCGAGCTCTCGCTCGTGCGCTCCGATCTCGAGGTCGCCGGCGAGTACGCCGCGCTCGCCGACCCCGACGCGCGGCAGATCTACACCCTGATCGCCGCCGAACACGCGCGCACCGTCGCCGCGTTGCACGACACCCTGGGGCGGACCGAGCTGCTCGCCAGCCGGCCTTACCTCGCCGCCTCGATCGCGCGCCGCAACGCCTACCTCGACATCCTCTCGCACGTCCAGATCGAAGCGCTGCGCCGCCGCCGGACCGGCACCGCCGGCACCGCCGAGGCGGCCCAGCTCAGCCGCATCATCGACACCACGATCGGCGGCATCGCCGCCGGCCTGCAGACCGCCGGGTAGGCACGCTGGCGAGCACGACCTCACCACACGCCCGGTCGGGACCGCCTACCAGGTCCGCAGCGTGCAAGCGCACGTGCTGGCGATTCCGCGGAATCGTCACAGGTGCGGTATCGCACAGCACTGGCCTGTCCCGTCAGGTCTGGGACAGGGGTCGCCCCGTTTGGACACAATGGTGATCTCGACGCTTGAGCTCGGCGTGATCCTGCTCGATGTCGACAAGCTGGCACACATCGTGCTGTGAATGAATCTATGATCACGGCACCCGACGGTACGCCTGAATCGGCACGTGAGTACCGCGCGCTGGCGTGGACTGCGGCTGCATCGCTCGCGGTCATCTTCTGGCTGATCCGGCCGATCGGCCTCGGCATCCTGGTCGGAACCTTGCTCGCGTTCCTGGCGCAACCGGCGTCCACCCGCCTGACGCACCGGATCGGTGCCCGATGGGCCGTGCTGGCGACGGTGATCGGCTCGGGGTTCGCCGTCGCGGTGACGCTGGGCGGGCTCGGCTGGTTGCTGGTCTCGCGCGGCACCGTCCTGGCGACCCGGCTGGTCGCCGCCGTCGGTCCGCAGGGCTTCGTCGACGGCGTGGTCAGCCGCGCCGGGGACATCACCGCCCGCTTCGGGGTGTCGTCGGACCAGCTGCGGGAACACGTGCGCGGCCTCGCCGGCGACGCCGCCAACAGCGCCGAGCGCATCGCCGCGGTGGTCGCCTCGACGACGGCGAGCGCGCTGCTCGGCCTCCTGTTCGCGATGCTGGCGATGCACTACATCCTGCGCAACGGCGAGCGCATCACGCAGCGCCTCGCGGACGTCGTGCCGCTGCGCCCCGCGTACACGGTGGCGCTGGTCGCCGAGTTTCGCCGGGTCGGCCGTGCGACGTTGCTCGGCAGCGTCGTCACCGCCATCGTCCAGGGCGGCTTCGCGACGATCGGCTTTGCGATCGCCGGCCTCCCCGAGCCGTTGTTCTTCGGCGCGGCGACCGCGTTCGCGTCGTTCGTGCCGGTGGTGGGCGTGATGCTCGTGATCGTCCCGACGACGATCGGCCTCGCCGTGAGCGGTCACGTCGGCGCGGCGATCGTCGCGCTCGGGTGGGGGCTCGTGTTCGTCGTCGGGGTCTCGGACTACGTCATCCGGCCGCGCCTGGTACGCGGCGAGGAGAAGGTCCCGTCGATCGTCACGCTGGCCGCGTTGCTCGGCGGCGTCGAGGTGCTCGGCCTGCAGGGCCTCCTGCTCGGGCCCGTCCTGATGGCGCTGGCGATCGCCGTGCTGCGGCTCTACGCCGCCGAGACGCGCGCGCGGCGCAAGCTGGAGGCCTGACCGCGATCTTGCGCGCCGATGCACACGCTCGACTAGGGGATCATCGGCGGAACGACGGCGTCGATGAGGTGCGGCCCGGGCTCGGCGAGCGCGCGGCGGAGCTGGGTGACGAACTCGTCGGCTGTCGTCGCGCGGCTGGCGGACATGCCCATGCTGTGGGCGAGGGCGACGAAGTCGAGGTCGGGGCGCGACAGGCTGAACATGTCGTCGGCCTTGGGGCCCCGCGCGCCCGCGCCGACGCGCTGGAGCTCGAGCCGCAGGATGGCGTACGCGCCGTTGTGGAAGATGATCGTCGTGACGTCGAGCCGCTCGCGCGCGATCGTCCACAGCGCCTGCGGCGTGTACATGGTGCTGCCGTCGGACGACAGGCAGATGACCTTGCGCCCCGGGCACGCGACGGCGGCGCCGGCGGCCACGGGCAGGGCATCGCCGATCGAGCCGCCGGACAGCATGAGCCAGTCGTGGCGGGGCGCGCCCGCGGTGGCGGCAGCCAGGAAGGCTCCCGAGGTGTGCGCCTCGTCGGAGATGATCGCGTTGTCGGGCATCAGCGCGCCCAGCGCGCGCGCGACCGCCTCGACGGTGAGCGGGCCCACCGGGAGCTCCGGGCGGTGAGCGGCCACGACCGGTGGTTCGCCGGGCGCGCCCAGCCGGTCCGCGAGGGCGACCAGCGCGCCGATCACGTCGTCGGCGCCGGCCGCGAGCCGGTGGATCTGACAGCGAGCCGGCAAGAGCTCGCTCGGCTTGCCCGGGTAGGCGAAGAACGAGGCCGGCTCCGGGGCATCGGCGAGGATCGCGTGCCGGTAGGGCGCGAGCTTCGCGGTGGCCTGCTCGGCGAAGTACGGCAGGCGGTCGATCGGCGGCAACCCGGCCCCGCGCTCGAGGCGCGCCGGGAAGGTCTCGCAGAGGAGGGCGGCGCCGGTGGCCGCGGCGATCCGGGCCGCCGCCACGAGCCCCCGTTCGCGCAGCGCCCGGCCGCCGAGGAACAGCACGGCCGGCTCGCCGGAGCGAAGCACGCCGGCCAGATCCTCGAGCACGGCGTCGGAGACGGCCTCTGCGGGCGGCGGACGGCGCGGCATCGCGCGCGCGGCCCCGGCTTCCCACGAGACGTCGGCCGGCAAGACGAGGGTCGCGACCTGCCCCGGCGCCCCCGAGGCGGCGGCCACGGCGTCGGCGGCGTCCCCTGCCACATCGCGGCTCCGGCGCGACGCCCGGTACCAGCCGGAGACGCCGCGCGCCATGGTCTCGATGTCGGACTCGAGCGGCGCGTCGAACCGCTTGTGGTAGGTGGCGTGATCGCCGACGACCGCGACGACCGGCGACCGCGCGCGCCGGGCGTTGTGCAGGTTGGCGAGCCCGTTGGCCATCCCGGGCCCGAGGTGCAGGAGCACCACGGCGGGGCGGCCGGCCATGCGGGCGTAGCCGTCGGCGGCGCCGGTGGCCACGCCCTCGAACAGCGCGAGCACGCCGCGCATCTCGGGGACCTCGTCGAGCGCGCCGACGAAGTGCATCTCGGAGGTGCCGGGGTTGGCGAAGCAGACGGTGACCCCCGCGTCGACGAGGGTCTGGATGAGCGCGCGTGCACCGTTCATCGGGCCGATTCTGCTGCCGGGCTCAGTTCTTCGCCACCGGTTCGTTACTTCTTCGGCTTTCCGCCGGTAAACAGGCTCTTGGCCACCATGCAGTGCACGCCCTTGCGGACATCGACGACCTGGCTCACCCGGCAGTCGGCGGCGACCGCCGCGAGCGAGTAGGCCTCGTACCGGGTCAGGCCCTTGGTGGTGACCAGGAAGTCGATGGTCTCGGCGAGCGCGTTGTTGAACGCCTTGTCGAGATCTTCATCGAAGCCGACCTGGATGTAGTGGGTCGGGGTCTCGATGCGCGGCCAGGTGAGCTTCAGATCCTTGCGCACGATCGGCTGGAGCTCGATCTCCTCGAACGAGCACTCGATCGCGGTGAGGTTGACCTCGCCGTTGCCCTGCGCGCAGTGCGAATCCCCGGTCCAGATCAGGCCCCCGGTGAGGAACACCGGGATGAAGATCGTCGAGCCCTCGGTCAGCTCGTTGATGTCCATGTTCGAGCCGTTCTTCCACGGCCGCAGGGAGCTGACCGGCGCGAGCTTGTCGTCCTTGACGCCGCCCTTGCGCGGCGACGGATCGTCGGGATCGATGCCCACGGCGAGCGTGCCGGGGAACGGGCGCACCGGGATCGTGATGCCCGGCTTGAACACGGTCGTCCGGGTCTTCCAGTCGATGTCGAAGTACTTGACGAAGCCCTCGGGGAACTCCGCCGGCAAGGCGCCGATCGTCGGGAACTCCTTGCCCGGGAGGTTGAAATTGGCGCCGACCTTCTTGGGGACGATCTTGAGGATGCGGATCTCGAGGACGTCGCCAGGCTCGGCGCCGGTGACGAACACGGGCCCGGTCAGCGAGTGCGGGCCGCCGCCGGGGTTGGCCTTGCGCAGCGCGACGATGTCGTCCATCGAGACGTCCTTGTGGATCTTGTCGCGGGCGTGCATGAGCGTCTCGATCGAGACGGTGTCGCCGGACTCGATCGTGAGCCGCGGCTTCTCGCGCGGATCGAGCCAGCCCCACTGCACGTCGTCGGGCGTGGCCTTGAGCACGTGGTGCTTGCCGGTGGGCGCGGGACCCGCGATTCCAGTGCCGGCGCCGGCCATCACGGGAATCATGAGCAGGATGGGCAGAAGGCGAGGCGCGACGGTGGTCATGGACGCTCCTTGTTGCGATCGAGGGCTGGCCAGCCCGACACTACTCGGGAGTTGGTTTCGCCGCGATGACCGGCCGGTAAATTGACCTGCAGGCCACTGGCTACATTAAAGATCACGTGTAAAGCTGTGACATCCACTTGACAAATGTGGTGGCGAGCGTCGCATCGTGAGCAAACGTCGCTGCCGTGATCGCAGTGCCGAACGGCAGCCCAGGCTCCTCTTGCCAGGCAAGCCACGTGTGGATCCGTGCTTTGATGAAGTCGGGCGTAGAAACGCTCGCCCCGAATTCCCCCTTGGCCTTCAGCGTCGCCTGTTCAGCCCAAGGCCAACAGCGGTCTCCCGGCGGTATGAGCACCGCCAAGAAATCCTCTAGTTTTCCGGGATGCTGGTTGTCGGGCATGAGCCAGATTCCGACACGCTTCCCATGCCATTCCACGATCGTCCCATCAGGAGCGGGCGAGTCCGGCAGAGATATGCCAGAGGGCGATAGGCGGGTCCGGACAGCGTTCCATCGATCCATGGGCACAATATCGGCGTCGAGCACGATCCCGACACGAGGGTAAGTTCGTACGCTCACGTCGATCGCATCGAGGATGTTCGTGACGCCCTCCGCGTTGTCGATGTACGGGAAATGTGGAGCTGGATTGCCCCAGTCCCAGCCATTTCTGGTTGTGAGGGCAATGATCGAGTATTGATCGTCTCGGCCCTCGACAATAAGACGGTGAGGAGCGTTCCGCTTGACCTTGGCTGTCATCCGCGCACTTCGATATGGTGTCGAGCTGCCGTTTCGATTTCTGCCGCCGAGTACGGTACCGCTGCCTCACTCCCTCTCTCCACTCGGTGAACGGAGACCTCTGACGCCAGAGCCGGATCGTCCGACTGCAACCAAGCAAGAGCGCGTACGCAGTCGCCGCTGTGCGAGGTCGCGAAGACCTGAACATCAAGCCGGCGGGCGGTCTCGATCACGAATCTCCACATCGATTCCAGCGTCGTGTAGTGGAGCCCGGTGTCAATTTCATCCACCAGCAGCACGCCGCTGGCGGCGCGTGCCAGGAAGATCGCTAATCCGAGAAGCCGCCGCGTGCCATCACCGAGACTTCCCAGCGGCACGCGGTGGTCCTCACCCGCGAGCTTGACGAACGCGACGCTCGACACCCGCGATTCTCGGCCCGTGAACGCGAGCCGTTCGATGCTGGGTTCGATGATCTTCATGGCCGAAGTGACCTTCTCTTCCTCGGAGGTGAGGACGAGGCTGTCCCAGATCTGCTGAAGCGACTCGGCGGAGGCTCCCTCGGTACCCAGGAACACGACAGGAGCCCCTCCCTGCGGTGCCGCCGGTTGGACCCGACGGGAAGGGTCACTGAGCAACGTGCCCCTAGTCGACACAGGCAGCTCGATCCCTTCCCGTGCCTCGGGGCCTTGCAGCTTCAGCGTGAGGCGAGGTTCCAGATCCATGGTGTCGGGAACCAACTCGAGCTGGGATTCGTCACGCTCGACCTCGCACCAGACGTGGGTCGCCACGGTGCCAGATCGAGCCTCGAACTCGAAGGACAACCCGGCCTCGAGCCTGTGGCCTGGAAACAAGTGCCGAACATCGAGGTCCACGCGGCCCGGCCGCTCCTCGGTGGTGACCGATGAGAATTCACCACGTCGTCGAAGGCTCCTCAGTAACGACGACGTACGCCCGCCAAGCGCCAAGATCTCGACCGCATCGAGGAGCGACGTTTTTCCCGCGTTGTTCCGACCGACCAGAAGATTCACGCGGGTGAGCCCGGAGAGTTCGAACGCTTGAAACTGTCGAAATCGTTTGATCCCTATGAATTCATACATGGCGCTGCCTGTCACTCACGTCGACTCGAGATGCATGGGAGCTGGGGGGCAGGTGAATTTGCCACGAGCTGGGCCTTTCTCGCCGATGGCCGGCCGGGGAATTGCGCGGCTCAGGGCACCAGCTCTTGCAGGAACGCCATGCCGTCGGCCTTGTTCGTGATGAGGCCCAGAACCAGCTTGGCGGTCTGCCGCGCCATCGCCGGGCCATCCTTGGCGACCTTGCCGAGCACGGTCTGCGACGCGGCGCGGCCGGTGTCGGTGCGGGCGAGCACGACGAACGCCGCGGCCGAGACCAGCCGGCGCATCGCCAGGGTCTCGGAATCGCGCAGGATGCCGGCGAGCTTGTCCGGATCGTTGGTCTTGGCGTAGGCGGCGGCGAGCGCCGGCAGCATCGCGGCGCGCACGTCGTGCGACGCGTCGTCGATCAGCGGATCGAGCAGCTGGACCGAGAGCGCCGCGTCGCGGTCGACGAGGCCGATCGCCGCGGCGGCGGCCTGGGCGCGCTCGCGCTCGGCGCGCGATCCGAGGGCGCGGTGGAGCCGCGCGACGACGGCGTCCTTGGCGGCGACCCGCGCGATCGTGGTCAGCGCGAGCTGCGAGAGCTCGGGGTTGGGATCGCGCACCGCGAGCGCGAGGGTGCGCTCGAGGACGGCCGGCTCGAGCTTGGTCTTCTGCGCGGCGAGCCGCTCGAGCGCGGCCTTGCGCACGGTCGGGTCGAAGTCGGCGAGCGCGGCGGACAGCGTGGCGGCGGCGCGCAGCCCCGAGGCGAGCGCGGCATCGACGGCCTCGACCCGCACGAGCGGCGAGCCGTCGGCGATCGCCAGGCCGATCAGGTCGGCGGCGCCGATCTGCTTGGCGCTGCGCACCAGCGCGAGCTTCTCGGCCTCATCGCCGCGCTCGAACATCCGCGCCATCGCCGCGGCCGCGGTCTTGGGGGCATCGGCGCCGAGCCCGCCGACGGCCCGGACCGCGATCAGCCGGACGTCGTGGTCGGAGTCGTCGAGCAGCTGGACGATGGCCTCGTTGACCCCGGCGGCCTTGCTGCCCTTGGCCGCCGACATCGCGAGCACGCGGGCGGCGTCGCCGCGGATCGTGCTGTCCGGATCGCGGACGAGCTTGATCGCGATCAGCGCGCCGTTCTTCACCGGATCCGGACCGTCGGCGACGCACGCCATGACGAGGCGGCGCACCTCGGCGGACGGATCGTCGACCGAGCGCGCGAGCCGGGCGCGGGCGTCGCTCGAGCCCGCCAGCGCGCCGTTGCACAGGCCCTCGACGCCCATCGGGTGCAGCCCCGTGTCGTCGGTGAGGTGCGCGGCCTGGAACAGGTACTCGACGACGGCCGCGGGCTTCTTCTTGGCGAGGTGCGCGAAGATCTTCACCGCGTCGCGCCGCGGCCGGCCCTTCTCGCGCCACAGCTGCGCGATGCCGTCGACGGCGACGCCGAGGTTGCCGCCGCTCTCGGCGCTCACGGCGAGGCCCTGCGCGGCGCCGATCCGGACCGTGTAGTTCTCGGCCTTGGCCATCTTGTAGAGCTTGTCCTGGTACGAGCGGCCGACCTTGCCCGCCGCCGTCGCCGCCGCCGCACGGACGTCGATGTCGTCGTCCTTGAGCATGCGATCGAGGGCGTTCTGCGCGGCCTCCTTGTTGGCCGAGGCGACCTCGCCCCACGCGAGCGCCGCGGCGACGCGCAGCGGCTTGTCGAGCTTCTTCTCGTCGAGCATCGCCGCCAGATCGCCGCCGGCGCGCACCGGATCCACCTTGGCGTAGAGCGGCAGCGCCGCGGCGTGCACCGCGGGCGACTTCGACGTGGACGCCGCGCGCGCGGCCTCGACCAGGTTGCCGGCCTTGGGCAGCGGATCGACGTCGCGCAGGAGCTCGATCGCGAACACCCGGGCGTCGGTCGGCGCGCGATCGAGCGAGATGAGGCCGGTGAGCGCCGTGGCCGCGGCGTCCGGATCCTTGGCGAGCGCGCCCTTGATCTGCGTCTTCGCGCGCTCGCGAAACGACGGCGAGGCGTCGGGATCGGCGAGCACCGAGACCGCGTTGGCGGCCGACGGCGTGTCGTCGGTCGTCGCGGCCGACACCTCGACCAGGAGCTCGCGGCGCGCCGCCGGATCGGGGTTCTTCGCCAGGGCGTCGGCGAACAGCGCCCGGCCGCGGTCACCCAGGCTGCGTACCGAGGCGAACGCGATGCGGCGCAGCTCCGGATCGGTCGAGGTCAGCGCCTTCGACAGGGTCTCCTGGTAGACGTCGCTGCGGCGCTGCGCGGCGTTGCCCGCGGCCGCGACCGCCGCCCGCTGCACGGCCGGTGCCGGCGTGGTCAGCGCGCCCTCGACCAGCTGGACCTCGGCGGGCGAGCCCCGCGCGATCGGCCGCAGCGCGGCGAGCAGCTCCGCGAGATCCTCGGGATCCTTGGCGGCCTTCTTGAGCGTCTCGAGGGTCGCTTCGTTGCCGGTGGTCGCGTAGTCGACGAGCCCGGCGAGCTGCGGCGCCATCAGCGAGCCGAGCAGCGCGTTCCAGTCGGCCTTCATGCTGCCGATGTCGCGGCCCTCGATCTTCTTCCACGCCTCGGGCGCGACCATCGCGCGGGTCAGGCCGGTGTCGGCGACCTCGTCGCCGAACCCGCCGGGCAACCAGAAGAACGCGTGCAGGCCCGCGCGCCCGCCGCGCACGACGACGTGATCGCCGCCCGGCCCCGGCGCGAGCGCGAAGTGGACCCGGCCGCGCATCGCGATCCAGATCACGATGAGCAGGATGATCGGCACCGCCGCGATGCCCGCCGCGATCGCCATGTAGTAGCGCTTCGAGCGCTGGACGACCTGGGCCTCCTCGGGCGTGATCGCGGCGATCCCCTCGCTGCGCAGCTTGCGGAGCTCGCCGAGCGACAGCCGGCCCTTGGTCGCCGTCTTCGAGCCGAGCAGGTCGAACGCCTGGCGGGCCGCCGCGCGCGCCGGGGCGGTCAGCTCCCTCACCCGCTGGGTGAGCACCTCGTGGCGCAGCAGGAAGGTCGCGCCGTTGGCGTCGCCGCGGATGATCACGCCGCGGGTCTCGAGCACGCCGAACGCCTGGTGCGCGAACGCCGGATCGATGCTGATCCGGCGCGCGATCTGCTCGGCCGCCCGCGGCCCGGGACCGCCCGCGGCGAGCTCGGCGCACAGCCGCAGCGCCGAGCGTTCGTTGCCGGTGGCCTTGCACGCCTCGGACAGCCACGCCGCCTCGAGCTCGGTCGGGCCGCCGATCCTGGCGAGCGCCGCGGCGCTGGTGACCCGCAGATCGCGCATGGCCAGCCCGGCGATCTGCAGGTCGGCCGGCAAGATCGGCTGGCCGCGGCCGAGGCCCTGCACGACGGCGTCGGCGAGCGCCGGATCGGCCGCGACGCCCGAGTACGACAGCACGCGATCGAGGATCTTGCTCGCCGCGGCGGGGGTGAGCCGGCCGAGCTCGTAGCGGTTCGACGGCGGAAACAGCGAGCCCGTGCGCTTCTCGAGCGCGCCGAGCACGTTCATCCGCTCGCTCGCGCACACGAACAGGAACCGCGCGCGGCCGCCCGAGCGGCTGACCACGCGCGCGAACAGGTCCGACAGCTCGAGCGTCGCCCGGTCATCGGTGCACAGCAGGTCGACGTCGTCGACGATGAACACGAACTGCTGCCCCGCGACCGCGTTGGCGACGGCGCGGGTCGCGAACATCACGGGGGGTTCGTTCGCGGTCGGCTGGATCCCGAACGCCGACAGCCCGATCGCGAAGCTCGCCGCCGGCTGCGCGAGATCTTCGCACGCCAGGGCCACCGTGCCGTGATCGCGCAGGTGCGGGATCAGGCCCGCGCGCACCAGCGAGGTCTTGCCGACGCCGGGCTCGCCGAACAGGAGGCCCGCGCGGAACCCGTCGGCGGTGACCATCTTCGCGATGTCGTCACGCTCGGCCTCGCGGCCATACCAGACGTCGCGTTCGGCCTCGCCAAACGAGTCGAGCCCGCGTAACGGCGACACCGTACCCGGATAGGTCGCGACGGCCACGACCGCACTATACACAAGGATGGTGCGTCGTCGCCCCAGGTGCCATCGTATGCTCTGGCCATGGCCCTCCCTGCGGGTTCGCTGCTCTTTGCTTCGCTGGCCGTGGCCGCGACAGGCGTGCTCACCTCGCTCGCCTCGTTCGCCTCGCACCGGGCTCAGGCGGGCACTGCCGGCACCTCGCGGACGCAGATCACCGTGTGGGCGGCGGCACCGCCGGCGGGCAGCGGCGCCTACGGCGGGGTCGCCTACGGCGGCTACACGCCCCCGACCGGCGCGATGATCACCGAACAGCGCGACATCGACATCGCCGGCGGCCAGGCCCGGCTGACCGGCATCGCCGCGACGGTCGATCCGGCCTCGGTGCAGCTGCACGACCTGACCGACCCGGGCGCGCTCGTCACCGAGCAACGCTTCGTGGCCGGCGCGGCGACGCCGACCGAGATGCTCGCCCGCCACCTGGGCGATCCGATCACCGTGGTCACCCCCAAGGGCGAGGTCACCGGCGCGCTGCGCGCGGTCGACGATCAGGTGCTCGTCGTCGAGATCGGCGCCGGCGATCAACACCGCCTGGAGATGATGCGGCGCGACGGCTACGTCCAGGACGTGCGCCTGCCGGCAAGCGCGGCGAGCGCGGCGAGCGATCAGCCGAGCCTCCTGTGGCGCGTCCACACCGGCAAGCCCGGCAAGCACAGCGTTTTGGTCAGCTACCGCGCCGAGGGGATGTCGTGGACCGCGGACTACACGGCCGTGCTCGACGAGGCCGGCAAGACGCTCGACTTCTCGGCCTGGGCGACCGTCCGGAACGCGACCGGCGCGAGCTACGACGGCGCCGAGCTGACGCTGGTAGGCGTGGGCAGCGGGACGTCCGGCGCACCCGCCGACGCCTCCGCCCGGCCGGGCACAGCCCCGCCGCAGTTCGTGGTGCCGGCGCAGGTCCGGATCGGCCACGGCGAGGCGGTCCAGGTCGAGCTGATGCCGCGGCGGGTCGCCGCCAAGGCGCGCTCGGTGATCCTCTACGAGGCGATGGAGGATCCGTCGCCGAGCTTCCAGACGTACCCCGGGATCGACTGCAACCAGTTCGGCACGACCGGGGTCGCCAACGGCCGCGCCGAGATCGCGGTCGAGATCGACCTCCCCACCCCGACCGTGTTGCCCGAGGGCAAGGCGCGGCTGTTCCACCGCCGGGCCGGCAAGGTCGAGCTCGTGACCGAGGATCCGCTGCGCGCGAGCACGGGGCTGGTGCGGATTCGCGTCGCCCCCGATAGCGACATCACCGGCGAGCGCCACGCCGTGTCGTGCAACTACGACGAGCACGACCACACGATCCACGAAGCGATCGAGGTCAAGATCGAGAACAAGACCAGGCAGGCGGCCGACGTCATCATCCGCGAGTTCCTGTGGCGGTGGCCGGTCTGGCACCTCGAGGCCGAGGACCACAAGGGCACGCGCGCGGGGCCGCAGGTCCAGGAGTACCGCGTGCACGTGCCGGCGAGCGGCAAGCAGATCGTGGCGTACACCGCCGTCTACACATGGTGACCGAGGGCGATCGCTCGATCGCGGCGCAGGGGCCCCGCCACGCCTCGGTCCGAGGCACTTCACGCGGGATGGGGTGGGCGGCGCTCGCGCTGTGCGTGCTCGGGTGTGGCGCGCGCCCGCATGCCGCCCCGGCGACGATCGCGCACGACGAGGTGACGCTGTACCGCGATCGCGCCCTCGTCGCGCAACGCGTCGACGTCGTGGTGCCGCCGGCCGACACCGCCACGGTCGCGATCAAGATCGCGGCCGGCGTCGACCCCGGTGACCTCGTGATCCTCGATCGCGGCGAGCTCGTCATCTCGGAGCTGCGGGTGGCCAACGCCGTGGAGGAGGAGCCCGGCCCCGCGGCCCGTAAGCCAGCGAGCGCGGCGCGTGTTGCGAGCGCCGGGAGCGCGGCCGGCGCGCGATCCGAGGCTACCGAGGATCCGCCCGACTCCGATGCCGGCCCCGACACCATCGAGCCGCCGCGCCCCGTGAGCACGAAGCCGACCGAGCTCGAGCTCGTGATCAGCGCGCCGCACGAGGGCCGGTTCACGCTGTCGCTCGCCTACGCGACCGATCGGCTCGCGTGGGAGGTCGCCTACAACCTGACCACCAGCGCCGCGCGCGATCGCGCGATCCTGCGCGGCGCCGTCGCGATCCGCAACACCAGCGGGATCGCGTTGCACGCGCACACCTACCTCGTCGACAGCGAGCTCGGCGCATGGCGCGACCACACCGCGGATCACCTCGGCAGCGTGCTGCTCGCGACGCCCTCCACGCCGCCCGCGCCGCCGCGTGATCTCGGGATCGTCCGCCTCGGCGATGGCGAGACCCGGATCGAGCTCCTCACCGAGGCTTCCCCGTGCAAGATGCGCTCGGTGCTGGTCTACGATCCGATCGGCACCCGGCTCGACCACCCCGGCGCGGCGCCGATCTCCGATCCGGCGCTCGGCGCCTCCCCCGCGGCACCGGCGCGGATCACCGAGAGCTTCGAGGTCGACCGCGACGAACGCACCACCCGGGGCTTGCCCGCCGGACCGGTGCTCCTGTTCGAGCGCCGCCCGGACGGCTCGCTCGCCATCCTGGGCGAGGCACGCCTGTTCGACACCGCGACCCGGGTCGCCGACATCGACACCGTGGCGGTCGGCACCGCCGACGGGGTGATCGGCCATCGCGAGCGCCGCGGGTTTGCCAAGGACGATGATCAGAAGCGGTTCAGCGAGGAGTTCCTGGTGACGGTCGACAACGCGCGGCCGTGGCCGATCGACGTCGTCGTGCGCGAGCACCTCTACCGCGGCCAGAACTGGACCCTCGCGTACCAGTCGGGCCCCGCGGCCAAGGAGGGCCCGCAGCAGATCTCGCTGCGCACCACCGTGCCTGCGAACGGCCAGGCGAAGGTGTTATACGTCGTCGTGTACACGTGGTGATCGCGCAGGTCGACCAGCTCACGATTCACTATGGCAAGCGGGTCGCCGTCGACGGCCTGTCGCTCGCCCTCGAGGCCGGCCAGATCGCGCTGATGCTCGGCCCCAACGGCGCGGGCAAGAGCACCACGCTCTCGGCGATGGCCGGCGCGATCGTGCCGAGCGCGGGGACGATCACGATCGCCGGCGAGGACGTCGCCCGGGCGCCGCGGTCGGTGCGCAGGAAGGTCGGGTTCGCCGATCAGCCGCCCGCGCTCTACGAGTTCTTCACCGTCGCCGAGCACGTCGGCTTCATCGCCCAGGCGCGCGGCGCCGACGCCACCGCCGGGGCCGCCGTCCTCGAGCAGCTCGGCCTCGCCAGGATCATGGAGCGGCCGTGCCGCGAGCTGTCGTTCGGCATGCGCCAGCGGGTCGGGCTCGCCGCGGCCCTGGTCGGCCCGGTCGAGCTGGTCCTGCTCGACGAGACCCTCAACGGCCTCGATCCGCACGCCGTGCGCTCCGCCCGCGCAACTCTGCGCGCCGCCGCCGACCGCGGCGCGGCGATCCTCATGTCGACCCACCTGCTCGGCGTCGCGGAGCGGATGTGCGATCGCATCCTGGTGATGGACAAGGGCAAGCTCGTCGCCGACCGCCGCGGCGCCGAGCTCGACGACCTGTTGCAGAAGGGCCCAAGCGGCGTCGAAGACTTCTACGTCTCGCTGATCCCCGACGACGGCCCGACCTGATCCGCGCTCCTCGAACTCCTCCACGGCGCGCGCTGGCCGGCACGGCTACCATTCCAGCGATGGACCGAGCACACGTAGCACCTCTCTACGTGCGTCGTAGTCGGGCATGACCCGACCGAGGTGCGCCCAGAACGCGGCGCTGTGTCCATCGTCGCCTCGAACCACGTGGGTCAATTCGTGCGCGATGACGTAGTCCACCAGGGATAGGGGGGCCTGGATGATCCGCCAGTTCAACCGGACCTCACCCGCCTCGTTGCAGCTCCCCCAGCGGCGGCGCTGCTCGCGGACCAGCAAGGCAGGCGCTGGAATTCCGAACCGCTTGGCCCAGACCTCGACCCGTTCGGGGAGGCGCTCCTCGGCGTGCTCCCGGTACCAGCGAACCAGGGCGCCGCGGACGCGCCGCGACACCTCTGCTTCGTGCGCCTCGGGCACGGCTACAACGATCCACCCTCGGTCCATCTTCACGTCGGGCGCCCCATGGCCTTCGACCACCCGTAGCCGGTACTGCCGGCCGAGGTAGCGGTAGGTCTCCCCGCTCACGAACTCGCGCGCGAGCGGCGCCGAGCGCTCGCTTGCGTTGCGAAGGCGCTGCGTCACCCAGAACGCCTTGCCCCGCACGACGGCGTTCAGCCGGTCGATCGTGGCCCGGATGGGCGCCGTCACCACGAGCTTGCCGCCGTCGATCGCCAGCGCGACGGTGCCCCGTCGATCGCTGCGGCGGATCAGGAACGGGATCCGGGTCGTCCCGTAATGGATCTCCGACCGCTCGATCACGGCCGTCTCCGCCGCTTGAGCAGGTCCACCACGCTCTCGGCCACGGCGTCGCGCTTGTCCGCCGGGTAGCCCGCCGCCAGGAGCTGGCGCTTGACGAGCCGCCGCATCTCGCGCTGCACGTCGTCCTTGTTCGCCCAGTCCACGATGGCGGTCTGCGGCGCGAGCTGTTCTTCGAGGAGCTCGGCCATCTCCTTGGTGGCGTCTTCACTGGCGGCCTTTGCGCCGTACGCAGCCCGTGGCTCCGCGGCGCGGCCCCCCCTGGAACCACCGAGCAGACCGTAGATCGCGAACCCGGTCTCGGTCAGCCCGAGCCGCTCCGCCGCCATGGCGTGCCCGCGCAGCTCGGTGGTCAGCGCCTCGAACAGCTTGAGCTGCTGGGCGGCGTCGATGCGCTTGGCCTTACGATCCGCGATGATCTGCTCCAGGCGCTCCCGCAGGGACTGGAAGTAGACCGGGCTATCGTCGAGCCTGACGTGGATCTCCTTCTTGATCGCGTGCTCCATCTCGCTCGCCCGGGCGTCTTCGCCCTTGAGCGCCTTGAGCTTGTCCTCGAACTCGGGTGTGAACAGCGAGACCTGCTTGACGAGGATCTGGATGCCCTCTGCGATGACCGCATCCTCGATGAGCTGGCGAACCTTGGCGCCGCAGTCGGAGATGTCGAGCTTGTCGTCGCGATACCTCGCCGCCGCCGTGGCGCGGATCTTCCCGAGCCACTTCATGTCGGCGTTGTAGGGCAGCGCCCGCGGATCGGGCAACATCATGTCGAGTGACTGCGCGAACCGCCGGAACGCCTGGTTGAACTCGGCGCGAACGTCGTCGGGCTCCAGCACCGCGACGCAGGCATCGAGGTCGTCCTTGTTCTTGACCCGGACGAAGAAGCGCATCGCCGTGGCGTGTCGGGTTTGAAGCCGCGGCAACTCGTCGCCCTTGGGGGTCATTGCGCCCTGGATCTCGGACGGAACGAAGATCGCGAGCGCTTCCTGGAGCGCCTCGGACACGCCCCAGTAACCGATGATCAGGCCGTACGTCTTGCCGTCGCAGGTGCGGTTCACGCGCGCGATGGCCTGAAGCAGCGTGTGCTCCTTGAGCGGCGCGTCGAGGTACATGACCTGCTCGACCGGCGCGTCGAACCCGGTCAGCAGCATGTCGCACACGATGAGGATCGACAGCGGGTCGTCGCTCTTGAGATATCGCGCGATCAGCTCCTTGCGCTCCTCGTCGCTCGTGTGGTGCTTGACGAGCCGCTCGTCGTCCTTGTTCGTGCCCGAGATGATCACTGCCGATGGCGGCGCGTTCAGCCGGTCCAGCGTCTCCTTGTAGAGGCACGCGACCTCGCGCGAGCACGCGACGATCTGGGCCTTGAACCCATTTGGCCGGATGTACCTAGTGAAGTGGTCCACCAGGTCGAGCGCGATGGCCTCGACGCGCTTGGGCGCGCCCGCCACCGCGGACTCCGTCCCGTACTTCGCCTTGATGGCCTGCCGCTCCTCCTCGCTGCGGTCGATGAACACACGGTCGAACACGGCATCGAGCGTGTTGCCGAGGATGCGCAGCTCGGGGAGGCGGCCCTCGTAGAAGATCGGCACCGTGGCGCCGTCGGCTACCGCCTGATCGATCGTGTACGTGTCGATATAGCTGCCGAACGTCGTGAGCGTGCTGCGATCCTTCTTGTCGATTGGCGTACCGGTGAAGCCGAAGAAGCACGCGTTCGGCAGCGCCTTCCGGAGGTTCGCGGCCAGGCCGCCGTACTGGGTACGGTGCGCCTCGTCGGCGAGCACGAAGATGTTCGACGCCTCCGAGAGCAGCGGATACTCCTCGCGAGTCTTGCGCTTGCCGCCACCGCCACGCTCCTGGAGCTCCTGGAATTTGTGCACGGTCGTCAGGACTGTCTTGCCCGTCGCTCCGCTCAGGAGGTCGCGCAGATCGCGCACGCTCTCGGCCCGTTCGGGGTTCGGGAAGCCGCACGCCCGAAACGTCCGGGTGATCTGCTCATCGAGATCCTTGCGATCGGTGACGAGCACGATGGTCGGGTTGTCATGCCTGGGGTCGCGCCGGAGCTTGAGGGCGAGCCACAGCATCGTGAGGCTCTTGCCCGAGCCCTGGGTGTGCCACACGACGCCACCACGCTCGGTCGGTTTCTTCGCGGTCCCCGCGCGCGCGATGGCCTTGTTGACCGCGGCGAACTGCTGGTAGCGGCACACCTTGCGGATCGTCCGCCCGGTCTCGGGGTCACGCTCGAACACGACGAAGTTGCGCACGAGGTCGAGCAGGTTCGCCGGCCGCAGCATCCCCTCGAACAGCACCTCCTGCGCCGACGGCTCGTGCCCCCGTTTCTTCGTGAATGCCGCCTCGGTCGACGGCCACAGGGTCTTCCACTCGGCGTAGAACCGGTGCGGCGTCGTGACCGTGCCGTACGTAGCGGCGTGGCCGCAGGTCGCGACGAGGAGCTGCACCGGCTCGAAGAGCTTGGGCGCGCCCAGCGCGCGATACCGGGTCTCCAGCTCCTGGTAGCGGCTGAACTGGTCGATCGCCTCGGCCTTCCAGCCCTCGCCGAGCGTCGGGCTCTTGCACTCGATGACGACGAGCGGGATCCCGTTCACCAGCAGAACGATGTCGGGGCGGATGTTCTTCTTGCTGCCTTGAACCTTGAACTGCCGGGTGACGACGAACTCGTTCTTGGTGGGATCATCGAAGTCGAAGAACCGGACCGTCTGGCCCTTCTTCCCGTCACCGAGATCCTGCTCAAGCGAGATGCCGTAGGTCAGGGTGGTGTGGAGCTTCTCGCTCGCCTCGATGAGCGACGCCGCCGGAGCGTTTGTGACCGCGCGGACGGCCTTGTGCAGGTTGTCGTCGGAGAGCCAGGGGTTCAGGCGCTTGAGCGCCGGGGCTAATCGCCGGGTAAGTACAACCTCCTTGAACGAGTCGCGCTCGCTCTCGACGACTATGGGCGGAACGTACGTGTAACCGAGCCGGCGTAGCTGGACGACAGCAGGGTCCTCCGAAAGGCTCTCCTCGTTCCACCCCCAGCCTGGCGGAGTCATGCCGTGGTCTCGTCAGAGGTGACGCGGACTTCGCCGGTGAGAAGGACGGACATGAGTGCTGTCTTGACAGCTACCAGCCCATCTAACCTAGCAGTGTTCGCTCGGTGCGTTTTATCGAGTGCGACGAGAGCATTCGCCAGGTTCCGTTGTTCATCGCCGCCGGGGACTGGAAGAAGAATCGAGCGAACGCTCTCCCCGTTGATCTTGAACGTACCGTTCGTTGTCGTCGCGCGGTCGAGAAGCTGATCATGAACGACGTCGCTATTCCAGATATTAACAAAAAGTGATGGCAGAAGATCATTCTTGAGTCGCACTCGCATGAGGATGTCCGGGTAAATACAACCTTCGGGCGCCTCCTCCACGATACCGCACTTACCCATGAGGTCTGGGTTTGCATTGCCTCGAACAATTAGGATGTCACCTGGTGCTAACGCGAACCTTTTGGCCTCACTGGCATCAAGATCTGTATACTTCAAGTTCTCTCGGATATTGATGCGACCTTCGCGCACGGCTGCGATCGAGAAAGTAGGCACGCCTGGCGGTGTGGACCGCGCAGGTGGTGAACGGCCGTTGGTAGGCCGGTGGCAACAACTTGGTCGAGCCTTGCGAGCTGCCAGCTCTCGGGAATCTCGCCGATCTCGGTCCGTTTGAACCGCGTGTGCTGCCCTGGCAGGCCACGCGTCAGCAACTCGGCCATCATGGCCTTCCTCACGAGCTGGAGCTGGTCGATGACCGATTTGGTCATCTCCACGACCTCGTCCACCGCCGACAGGATAGCGGTGATCTTTCGCTGCTCGGTGACCGGAGGAATGTCCACTTCGCGTGCTAGCCACTCCTCGAGCTTGAAAATCATTTTCTCCACATCGACGCCGTGACTCGAATGAAAGCAACTCCTCTGGAAATAGGGTGTATGGCTGTACTGCCGCAAGAACTCCATCAAGACGCCGTCGCGTGTTCGAAGCGTCGAGTATTCGTTGGAAACTACGGCTCCATCCAGGTCGGGTAGGACTACGCCGCACGCGCCATGAATGATCTGTCGGCGTGAGATGACGAAGTCGCCCGCTTTAGCTTCGAATTGCGTCTTGGTAAGGATGTCCTTGCCAAGGATCTCGTCGCGCAAGACGATACCGCCTCGGTTCCGCTTGGCCGTGAGCGTCTTGTACACGCGCGCGGGGTCAAGTTTCACCGAGCGCTCAACAACCTCCACGACCTCATCGAAGGTCGTCCGAGACCAGCCCTCGGGTCTCGTTGGCAGCCTCGGGAACCCAGGATCAACGCTTGGTGGGTATAGCCTACTCCGTGACATACCCCAGCTCCCGGAGGAAGCCGTTCATCCGATTCTCGGCGTCGCGGCGTTGCCGCTCGAGCTCTCGGAGGCGCGCCACCGCACTCGCGACATCGATCCTTTCTGCGGCCGTTGACGTGTCAACATACCGACTGATGTTGAGCGTGAAGTCGTTGTTCTCGATCTCGTCGAGACCGACGATCCGCGCATACTTCTCCGCGGTCCGGTAACCGTGAAAGCTCGAAGAAATTTTCCTCACGTCCTCGTCGCGCAGATAGTTCTGCGTGGTCCCTTGCTTAAAGCCGCTTGAAGCGTCGATGAACAGTACCTTGCGCTTGCGCTCGGAACGCTTGCTCTTGTTCAGGATTAAGATCGCTGCTGGGATGCCGGTGCCGTAGAACAGGTTCGGAGGCAGGCCGACAACGGCCTCGACCAGATCCTCCTGCAAGATCCCCTTGCGGATCTCGCCTTCGGCGGCACCGCGGAACAGCACGCCGTGTGGCATCACGACGCCGACCATGCCGGTGCGATCGGTCGTCGCGATCATGTGCTGCACGAACGCGAGGTCGCCCTTGGTCTTGGGCGGCACGCCGAACCGGAACCGGCCGTATGGATCGTTCTCCGCGACCTCGCGCCCCCACTCGTCGAGCGAGAACGGCGGGTTCGCGATCACGCGCGAGAACAGCGCGAGGCCATCCACATCGCGGAGCTTCGGGTCGCGGATCGTGTCGCCCTTCTCGATCTTGGCGTCGGGCAAGCCGTGCAAGAGCATGTTCATCTTGCAGATCGCCCACGTGCCGAGGTTCTTCTCCTGGCCGAACAGCGACAAGTTCTGCGGGTTTTTGCCGTGACGCTGGAGGTAGTGTGCGCACTCGATCAGCATGCCCCCCGAGCCGCATGTCGGGTCGCAGATCCGCATCTTCTCGGTGGGGGCGAGCAGCTCGACGAGCAACTCGACGACCTTCTTCGGCGTGTAGAACTCGCCGCCCTTCTTGCCGGCGTCGTCGGCGAACTTCTCGATCAGGTACTCGTACGCGCGCCCGAGCATGTCGGGCTCGGACAAGTTCGCGTTCCGGAGGTTCACCTTCGAGAAGTGCTGGACGAGCTTGCTCAGCACGACGTCGCGGTTGCGCGTATCGCCGAGCCTGCGCTCGTCATTGAAGTCGATGCCGGCGAGCACGCCCTCGAGGGACGCGTTCACGCGCTCGAGCTCGGCGCACGCCTTGTTGAGCGCCTCGCCGACCCCGACGGACGTCCGCTGGATCTCCGACCACCGGGCGCGCTTTGGGACGAAGAACTGGTGCTCGTCCTGGTCCTCGGGATCAATGCCATCGGCGACCAGGGCCTCGCACTCCTCGTCGAAGCGATCGGACAGCCGCTTGAGGAACAGCATCCCGAAGATGAAGCCCTTGTAGTCGGACGAGTCGATCGAGCCGCGCAGGATGTCCGCCGCGGACCAGAGGTAACCCTCCAGCTTGGCCTGGGTGAGCTTGTCGCCCAACGAAGGTCGAGCTGCTCGCCCTTCGCCGCATCACCGTTGCCTCGGCCGTTCTTGCCGCTCGGCGCAGGCTCCTTCGCGGCCTGTCCGGTGAGCCGCTCCACGAGCTGCGCCTTTTCGCGGCCGGAGTCATCGAGCCCCAGCTCGCGGCATAGCTCCTTGAGCCGGTCGCGCGAGAACTCGGCCAGCGCGTCTGCGAGCACGACCTTGCGCGAGCCGGCGGCGGCATCTACAAGCTGATCCCGGACCCGGCGGTCCGCGATCTCCAGCCCGTGGAGATCAGCCAGGGCCAGCAGCTCATTTCTCGTCAGAGTTTCAAGAACTTGTCTCTTGGTAGGCATCCTCGATCCGCTGCGAGTGTACGCCGCCCAAGGCCCGCTTGACCATTGATGGTGCCTGGCTTCGCCCGCCACGATCGCCACGAGGTGCATGCCCGACTGCACGGGCTGCTGCGCATCGCCGAGCACGAATCGCGCGCGCGACCAACGGAGGTTCAGGTGCGGCCTAGAACACTCGCATCCGTCCGCGCGGCCAGTCGCCCTCCCAACCACAAGGAAAGCGGCCGGCATAGAACCACGGGAGCTGATCGCGGAAGTACGTGCACTCGGCCTCAGGCGAGCCGATGATCTCGGCGAGCAGCATGGAGACGAACTCGTAGAGATACTCGTAGACTTTATCCCGGTCCCCCCTTGGCCGCGACTGCGGAACGCCGCCCAGGATTGCGTAGTGCTTCGCTTCTTCGCGGGCGGCTTGCCACCAGATGTCTCGGTCGGGGATGCGCTCGAAAGTCTCGTCGATACGGATGCATGCTGCCTCGAGATGTCCCGCGATGTTATAATGGGGATCGCGCGTCGCGAGATCCCCATTGATGATCTTCAGCGCATCATCCCACGAATGGACGACCGTTATGCCATCGCCGCCCAGCGGTTCACCGACATGTTCCAGCCACTTGATCTGGCTCAACGCCCAGAACGCGCTGGCCACTTCCTGGCTGTTCGGGCCGTACTCGTCGTGCACGTTGCTGAACTGCCGCGAGAGGAGCTCTGACCATGGCGTCGGCGTCAAGGGCATGTCACTGCCCCCGCAGCTGGAGATTGTCGGGCAAGCTGTACCGTCCAAGCGGCGCGGCGTCCGGCCAACGGGCGCTATGGCTCGGCGCGAACGCACGGTCTGCCCACTGGTTCAGTTTCGTCAGGAACTCGGGGTAACTGCTTGAGGATTGCACCATGGCCACTAGCTCACGGTGCATTGTACCCGAGCCCATTCCGCCGTGGCGGAAGCGTTTGCCGACGGTCGCCTTGGTCAGCGTGCGCCCCTCTTGGATCGTCTTCATTGGAACGCCCCATTTCTTGAATTGCCGGACCTCGTTCACGGTGAGCCATTCGTGAAGCCCGCCAGGATGCCTGATGTTCTCGTCGATGATGTCGGCCGCACCTCTCTGGCCATTTACGCTCTCATCGGCGAGCAGGGCGTCCAACTCGTCAAGCGTAAGGCTGTCGAACCACTCGTTGAAGGCTTCCCCTCGCGTCGGGATGTGCTTCGCCTTCTCGGTCCGCTTCACCTGAGGGCGACTGATCTCCGCAGGGCCAGGGCCATGGTTCTCCGCCGCCTCGGGCGATTTTCGACCGTCGGCGGCGCGTCGCTCGCCACGTTCGCGCGCTCGCGCTTCGCCGACCTCCCGTTCTCCCATCCCATCGACCTCTGGGCCCTCGCCAAGCACGGCCGTGTCCTTGTCGCTCAGCCGCGTCGCAGCGGCGCCGACGATCGCGGGGCCTCCTGCGCTCGGCCCGATCGCGGCGCCAGTTCCGGCTCCCGCTCCGCCGTTCGCACGCGCACCGGCCGTCGCGAACACCGGCAGTCCACCGGTCGGCATGTTGTTGGCGATCTTGAGCGCGTTGCCGTAGTTGGCCTTGGCGCCGGTGTAGCTCAAGGCCGCGACGGCGACGGCCACGAGCATCCGAAGGAACTCCTTGCTCGCCTCGGCGATCAGCTCCGGCTTGCCGTGAGCCGTCCAGGCCGTCGTGAGCCAGGCGCCGCCGTGCTTGAGCGCTTCGATCCCGGCCTCGACCATGCCGGCCGCGCCGAAGGCCGAGAGCGCGAGCTGGATCACCGCCCCGGCGGCTTGGCCCACGCCGGTCGGTGTGGCGGCCAGGAACATCGAGCCCGCCTCGAGCGTTAGAAACCCGGCAGTGATCCCGACGATCGCCGGTAGGTGGTCCCGGATAGCCTGCGCGAACTCGCCAGCGACCTCGCCGAAGTGGTTCCGCGATTCGGTCACGCTCTGCAGGATGTCCTGGATGTGTCCGGCGAAGCGCTTGACCTGGGCGACGGCGCCGCCGGTCAGCGACCCCGACGGCACCACGCTCTCGAGCGCCTTGGCGTACTCGGGGCTCACGAGCCAGATCCGGTGGCCCTTGAACAGCTTGATGTTGTTACTGCCGCCGCCCAGGACGTTCGGATCCTGGTACGTGCCGCCGATGCCGTCACGGCCCTTGTTCACGTAGAGCAGGACGTTCTCGTAGTAGCGGAGGTCGTGCCCGTCGCGGACCGCGGTGCCGTACTTCTCCTTGGCGAGACCTTCGGGCGTCTCACCGCCCTCCAGCTGGCGGAGCTCGGCGAGCGGCTCGGGAAGCTGGACGTTGACGCGGAAGTCCTCGACGTACCCGCGCAGCATCGTTCCTTCGAGGAACGCGGTGACGTACCACCAGTGCCTGTGGCTGGAGTGCCTACCGCTCACGAACACGCGGGCAGCGGGCGGGAGGGGAACATCGCGCACCAACTCGCCCCCGGCCTCGGACGGCGCGTCGTAGATCGGCGCGCCCTTGGAGTTGTCGACGAACCCGGGCTTGTCGATGCCGGCTTCCGGCGCCGCGACATGAGGAGCGCGACCGCCGCCGTGGGGGCCGTTGGTTCCGGGTCCCGGCTTGGCCGGCGCGCGCTGCACAGGCACATGCGCGACCAGCTGCTCGGTCAACGTACGCTTGCCCGGGGCCATCGGTTCCGGTCCCTTGGCTGTTTGCGTGGGTCCGCCTCCCTGCGGCCTATCCTGATATATCGGCACCTATTCTCCTTCGGCCCATACCGCGTTTGTCCCAGATATCGCTTCGCCACCTGACTTGTCGTCGACTCGGGGGCGATTCCGCGATGGGCTCGCCACTGCCACTGTGGAGGATCTTGCCGGTACGCGTCTCCTATCAGGATACCCTCACGCGGAATGGCGACGTGCTGGTGCAGCAAGCGCAAGATGCTGCCGATCTTCCGGAGCCCCTCAGACATCAGCTGCGCCTCGTAACGTGCCCCGCCTGGACGCACGAGGTCTACCGCCTGGTCGTGAATTGAGCGATCCGGGAGGATCTCGCCCGCCGCCGTGGTGAATACTCCAGGGCGATGACCTCGCGCGAGCTGATCCACTGGTCGCGGCTGCACGAGCGGCGTGCCCGAACGCTGCCCGCGCTCACGAGCCCCGTGGCCGCGGGGGTGCTGCTCGCGGCGTGGGTGTGGTGGCGGTCGAGCTCCGGGGTCGTGGCGGCGAGCCACGCGTGGCTGGCCGGCGCGATCGTCGCGTACGCCGTCGCGTTCCTGCGCGTGCCGTTCCACCTCTACTGGCGCGCGGATGCGCCGCTGCTCGCCCAGCTGCCGATCGAGGGCAAGCCGCTGTTCGATGCCGCGCTCGCGCGCTGCCTGCGCGCCGCGGAGACGACGACGCTCGCCGCCGTGATCGGCCTCGCGCCGTTTGCCATCCTGTCGAGCGGGCCCGGCGGGCCCGGCGGCATGGAGCTGGCCGTTCGCCACGCCCTGGTCGCGGGCGCGCTCGGGATCGCGGCCGGCCTCTTGCTGCCGGCGGTGACCTTCGGGGCCGCCGCGCTCGTCGTGGCAGGTGGCGGGGAACGCATGCTGCAAGCGGCGACCGCGCTCGGCGGTGCCCCCGCCCGCGCGCCGCGCACACCGGCCGCGGCGGCGGCGGCGGCGCCATCACCACCATCACCACCATCGTCGCCGGCGGCGATCCTCGGCGCGCTGCCGGGCTTCGCGGCGACCGTGGTGATCGTCGCGGTGGTGATCGTCGCGCCGTGGCTCGCCGGCGACGCGACGGCCGTTGCGGCGCCGATCGTGCTCGCGGTGATCGCAGGAACGAGCGTGATCGCGGGGCTCGCCGCGCGCGCGGGTGCCGGCGTCATGGGCCTCATCCTGCGCGACGTGTCGGCGCTCGATCGCCAGCGGCTCGCGACGCTCGATATCAAGCCGCCGACGGCGATCGAGGCGGCGATCGCGAGGCTGATCGGCGAGGCGTCGTTGCCTTATGCCAAGGATGCCCGGTTGATGCGCCGGCGGTACCCGGTGGCGTTCGCGCTCGGCGCGCTGGTATGGAGCGTGCTTGTGATCGTCGGGCTGGTGCAACCCGATGATCCGACCCCGTGGCTGGCCGTCGCGATCGGCGGCGCGGCGACGTATGGATTGGTGCTCGCAGGTCGGTTGCGCCGGCCGCCGATCGAGCTCGTGCGGCTGTCGACCACACTCCCACTCACAGCGCGGGCACGCGCGCGCGCAAAGCTGGCATGGCTGCTCGGTTGGTGGTCGATCTTCGTGGGCGCACCCGCGGTGTTCGCCGCGCTGCGGCAGAGCGATCCGACGGTCGGCCTCGCGCTCGCAGGCGCTGCGACGATCGCGATCATTGTTACCGGCGCACTGGCGCGTTGGCGTATCCTCGCCGGATGACCGGATGGAGGCAGGCTGTGTTCGTCCGGCAGCGGCGCATCGATGTCATCCAGCGCGCGCTGTCCAACGTCCTCGATGAGGAGTCCTGGAGCCCGGCCACGCCGCGCCGCCTGGACGTCGGATCCGCCGATATCTCATCGCGCGGGTGGACGATGGTCGTCCCCGTCCTCGCGAACTTCTTCCTCGATCACGGCGGCACCGAGGCGCCGCGGCTGTGCCGGCTCGCGCGCGAGCTTCGCTGCCCTGCCTACGAGATCGACGTCCGCGGCGCGGCCGACGCGACGCTGTTCGAGGTGGACGAGCTCGGTCGCGCCCGGATCTCCGGATCGCCCCTGTCGTCCCTGAACGGCTCGACCAACGACCACGGCGATGTCCAGCTGACCGGCCTCCCCGTCGCGAGCGCGGCCGTCGGCTTCGGGCTGCTCCCGATCACCGGCGACATCCGCGACCGCATCGGCGCGCTGGGCGACGGGCCCGCGATGGCGCTCGCCGACTATCTCGGGGCGATCGCGGGCTTCCCCGGGTGGACGCGCCACGGTGACGACACGATCGCGGCCGGCGCGCTGATCTACGAGCCGCCGCGGATCGTCACAGGCGCACACGAGCGCGCGCACGACCGCTCGAACGGGCACGCGCTCGCGGCCGGCAGGATCACGGCGCGATCGTCTGAAACACGTGAAGGGAGCGCACGCACGACACCGCGGGTCGCCCCACCCGCGCACGATCGAACAGGCAGACGACCTCGGTCCGCCGCCCGGCCTCGACGTTGATCACGAGCGACGCGACGTTGGCGAGCACGAGGTAGAGCCCGAGCCCGGCGCCGCGCTGCACCTCGGTCTCCGGGCGCGGCCGGCCGCGCTCGCTGCGGGCACGCCGCACGTGATCGATGACGTCGCGCTGGCGCAGCGTCCCGAACGTGTCGCACACCGAGATCGCGATCATGTGATCGTCGGCCCCCCACCTCAGGATCGCCCGCCGATCGCCGGCGGAAGGCGTGTCGAGGGTGACCCGGGCGCCGGGCGCCTCGAATGCCTCGGGCGCCTCGGGCGTATCATACAGGGCGTTCATCATCAGCTCGTCGACGACGCTCGCCAGCCGGTGCACGATCGGCCGGCGCGCGCCGATCGCCTCGGCCCACGCGCAGACCTCGCCCATCGCGTGGCGCTTGTCGGCGTCGTTCGCGATCACCCGTTCGCCGACCGGCGGCCCGCCGAGCAGGTACTTCTCGAGGCCGAACAGATCACCGGAGGCCAGCTTGTCGGAGGTGATCCCGAGATCGCGGTCATGCGGATCCTCGACCAGGTGGCTGACCGGGGCCTCGAGCATGATCGTGATGAGGCCGTCGTCGTCGAGATCGTCCCCGACGATCACCACGGGCACGGTGCACGCGCGGAGCTCGCCGGCGGCGACCTGCCGGGTGGCGCGATCGACGATGACCAGCGCAACGCCGGTGGTGTCTTCCGGGACGCTATCGCGGTGCTCGACCGCGACATCGGCCGAAGATAATGCGCGCTCGATGACGCGGCGCAAGCCGCCATCGCGGCTGACGCAGATCGCGCGCCTGGGTGCCATTGCCGGCAGGTTAACATAGAGAAAATCCCAGTGGCTGGTGCGTTTTGTGGCACCACGGTAGGCTCGTCTTCCGCATGGCGGATCCTCCTCCGATCCAGCGGCAGCCCGCCCAGCCGCCGCCGATACCCGCCGGTGCGCCCACGGCGGTGCTGGCCGGAAACACCGATGTCGTACCGCTCATGAGCTCCGCCCACGAGCTCGCCGAGGATACCAGCAGCGTCTTGCAGGTGCCCGATGCGGCGCAGCTGATCGCGCACATGATCGAGCTCGTCGCGAGCGAGGCGACGGCGCTGCTGGGCGCCGACGATTCCGGCGAGCGGCTCGCCGATCTGAACGTGCGGACCGCGCTCGCGAGCTGGGACGTGCTCCAGCAGCCCGAGGAGGCGCTGCGCTTGCTCGAGCTGGCCGAACCTCACCCGCTGGCGCCGCGCCTGCGCCTCATGGCGGCGCAGCATGGCGCCGCGCTACTCGAGCGGATCGCCCCCGGCGCGACCGGCGCGCTCGCCATCGAGGTCGCCGAGGCGTGGCTGTGGCGCCACGGCCAGCCCGACCGCGCCGGTGAGCTCGCCGATCGCTTGCTCGCCGGCGAGCTCCCGCCGGCGTGGCGCGCGCACGTGATCGAGCTCGCCGCGCTGGTGCACGCCGCCGCCGGGAACTGGCCGCGCGTCATCGAGCTCGGCACCCGCGGGCCTGACGATCGCGCGCCGCCCGACGAGATCGCCGCGACCGCCGCGCTCATCCTCGACCGCCAGGGCGATCCGCACGGCGCGCTCGAGCTGTGCTGGACGGCGCTCGCCGCGTTTCCCGGCCGCGATGGCAACGCGCTCGGCTGGCTGCGCTGCTTCGACATCGCGCTCGACGCCGCGACCCAGCTCGCCGACGACCGGCGGTTCGAGCTGCTCGACAAGCGCGCCGAGCTGGTCGGCGCCCTCCCCGGCGGGGCGCTCGAGGCGCTCGCCACGCAGCTCGTCCTCGCCGCCGAGCTCGATGCCCAGCACCGCGCCGCCGAGGCGGCCCGGCGGTGGAGCGCGCTCGCCGAGGCCGACGCCGCGCTCTCGCCCGGCGCGCTGCGGCGCTACGCCTACCTGCGCGCGACATCATCGGCCACGGTCGCGGGCGATCCCGGGAGCCGCGCGATCAAGCTCGCCGCGCATCGCCGGCTCGCCGACTCGGAGTGCGCGGAGGTCGCCGCGACCCATGCCTGGCGCGCCCTCGAGCTCGCGGCGCTGGCCGGCGATCCGGCGGCCGGCGAGCTCGCCCGCGCGGTCCACGACGCCGTGGGGACGCGGTCGGCGGGGCGCTGGCTCGACCTCCTCGAGCTCGCGGCCCCGACGGCGGCGACCAGCGAGCGGTTCGCGGCCCGCGGCGGGCTCGCGCTGCGCTGGGCCGCGGCGATCGCGGAGCAGCCCACCGGTCGCGAGCGCACGGCAGCGCGTGAACCCGAGCGTGCGCCGGAGCGGGCGATCTTTCTCTGGCAACGCGCGGCGGCCGCGCCCGACGCCCTGCCCACGACCCGCGACCACCTCGCCCGCCTGCTGCGCGGCGATGACGACGCGCTGTCCGAGGCCTATTGCACGTGGGCGACCGTGGAGCCCGACGATCGGTGCGTGGCCGCGCTGTGGTGCGCGCGCGGCATCGTCGATCTCGCGCGCGGCGACTTCATCGAGGCCGAGGACTCGCTTTCGCATGCCGCGGACCTCGGGCCCGGCGATCCGTTCTGCCGGGCGGCGCTCGCCGCGGTGTATCGCACCGGCAAGCGCTACGACCAGCTCGCGCAGGTGCTCGCCGAGCTGTCGGCGTCGCTCGCCAGCCGGGGGGCGCGCGCGATCGTCACCCGCGAGCTCGCCGAGCTGCTCGACGTGCACCTCGGCGATCGGGTGGGCGCGCGCGCCGCGTTCGAGCGGATGATCGCGGATCGGCCCGACGACGCCGACACGATGGTCGTGCTCGCGCGGCTGTGCGATCGCGACCACCTGTGGGATCGCGCGATCGAGCTCCGCCACCGCGCGGTCCTGCTCGCGACCACGCCGGCGCGCACCGCCGAGATCTGGAACGACATCGCGCGCGACGAGGAGCGCCGCGGCGACGTCGACGCGGCGCTCGCCGCCCTGGCGCACGCCGCGGACGCCGGCCACCCCGAGGCGCTGCGCGAGCAGGCCCGGCTGCATCACCAGGCCGGCCGGCAGGACCGCGCGCTCGCGATCGTGCGCGCCGAGCTCGCCGGCGATCCGCCGCTCGCGCGCCGGATGCAGCTGCAGAAGCACCTGGCCCAGCTGTTGATCGAGCTCGATCAGGAGCCCGAGAGCGTGGTCGCGGCGTACCTCGACGTGCTCAGCATCGAGCCCGATCAGACCGAGGCGCTCGTCGGGATCGAGCGGCCGGCGCGCGCCCTGGGGCTGTGGGACGAGCTCGCCCGCGCGTTCCGCGGCGCGCCGCAGACCGCGCGCAACCTCGAGGTGCTCGCCGAGGCGCTCGCGAAGATCGCCGAGTGGCCGGAGCTCGCCGAGGTCCGGCGCCGCCAGCTCGAGTCGGCGACCACCAACGTCGACAAGGCGCAGCGCGCCGCCGAGCTCGCGCAGCTCTACGAGCACGAGCTCGGCGATCTCGACGCCGCGGCCCGGATGCTGATCGTCGCGCAGCAGATCCTCCACGACGACGCGCGCCAGCGCGATCTGCTGCGGCTCCTGCGCGCCACGAGCCGGTGGGGGGAGCTGGCGGCCGTGCTGGAGCGCGAGGTGTTGACCGTCCGCCCGGCGGACACCGAGCGCCAGGCCGCGATCCTGCTCGAGCTCGGCGATCTGCGCGCCAACCGCCTGAACCGCCCGAGCGAGGCCGCGCTCGCCTACGAGGGCGTGCTCGAGCGCCGGCCGCACGAGCCCACCGCGACGGCCGCGCTCGAGGCGCTCTACGAGCGGCTCGGCAAGGATCGCGAGCTCGCCCAGCTGCTGTTTGCCCGGGCCCAGGCCGAGACCGGCAGCGCCCGCGCCCCGCTGTTCGCCCGGGTCGCCGAGCTGCGCGCCCACCGCGGGGACGTCGACGGCGCGCTCACCGCCTACGCCGCCGCGTTCGCCGCCGATCCGGCGAACCGCGACGTGTTCACGGCGATGGAGCGCGTGTGCTACAAGGCCGAGCGCTGGGCGGCGGCGATGCAGCTCTACGAGCATGCGATCGAGCACGTCGAGACCGGCGCGTCGCGGGCGTACCGGCTCGGCGATCTGTACGCGCGGCGGGGCAACGTCCAGCTGAACTTCCTCGACCAGGCGGACGCCGCGATCGCGTCGTTCCAGAAGGTCATCGAGGTCGACTCGCAGCCCGAGGCCGCGATCAAGACGCTCGAGGAGCTGTGCCGGAGGCGCAACGACTGGCAGCCGCTGGTCGCGGCGTACGAGCGCCGCGCCGAGACCCAGCGCGACTCGCAGCGCAAGATCTCGGCGCTGCGCGCCGCGTCGCAGCTGGTCCACGAGCACCCGCGGGATGCCCAGCAAGCCGTGGCGATCAACCGCAAGCTGCTCGCGATCGATCCCAAGGACGCCGCGGCCGCGGCCTCGCTCGAGCGGTTCTACGAGGACAACCAGAACAAGTCGGGCCTGATCGAGATCCTGAAGGTCCGGCTCGCGCACACCGACGGCCAGGCCGCCTCGGTCGAGCTCCTGAAGCGGATCGCGCGGGTCTCGGAGGACGGCGCCCGCGACGTCGTCACCGCGACCGAGCACTACCAGAAGATCCTCGCGCTCCAGCCCGAGAACCGCGACGCGCTCGAGGCGCTCGGCCGGATCTACGAATCGACCGAGCAGTGGGCCGAGTTCATCGACATCACGCGCAAGCAGATCAAGGTCACCAGCGATCGCAACACCAAGGCGCTGCTGTACTTCCGGTGCGGCTCGGTGATGGAGGCCAAGTTCAACCGCGAGCACGACGCGATCCGCTACTACGAGGCCGCGATCAAGACCTCGGCCGGGTGCCTGCCCGCGGTCCACGGGCTGCGCGATCTGCACCGCCGCCGCGAGGACTGGCCGGCCGTGATCGAGACGCTCGAGCTCGAGGTCAAGCTGTGGGATGACGACAAGGAGCGCGCCGGGGTGTTCGCGCAGATCGGCCGGGTCTACGACGAGCAGCTCGGCGACGCCGAGCGCGCCATGCAGTACTACGAGAGCGCGCTCACGGTCGATCCCGACTGCCTGCCGGCGAACCAGGCGGTGTTCGAGCACTTCTTCCACCAGGGCGCGTGGGACAAGGCGCAGCCGATCGCGACCGCGCTCGCGCAGAAGGCGATGCGCGACGGCGATCCCACGACCCGCAGCGACTTCTATCGCAAGCGCGGGGTCGTCGCCCGGATGACCGGCGATCCGCGGGCCGCCGCCGAGAGCTTCATCGTCGCGCTCGAGATCCGGCCGGTCCACGGCGACGCGCTCGACGATCTGGGCGCGCTCGCCCGCGAACGCCCCGACGTCTGGGACTTCGACGCGACCTACCGCGAGCTCGAGAAGGTCTACAAGAAGCGCGACGACGCCGGCCCCCTGCTCGCGCGGGTTCACGTCGGGCGCGCGGCGATCCACGAGCGCGACGGCGATCTCGATGCGGCCGCGCAGCTCTATCGCCAGGCGCTCGAGCTCGCGCCCGGGGACTTCACCGTGCTGTCCGCGCTGGTCACGTTCCACGCCGAGCTGCGGCACTGGCCCGAGGCGCTCGCGGCGATCAAGCAGTTCGTCGCCGGCGGCGCCGCCTCGCCGGCCGATCGGATCTCGGCGCTGATGCGACAGGCCGCGATCCACGCCGACGGCGAGCTCGACACGCCGCGCGCGATCGCCGTGCTCCGCGAGGTGATCGAGACCGCCCCCGCGTATCAGGACGGCTACTACGAGCTCGCCCAGCAGTACTACCTGTCCGGCCGCTACGCCGAGGCGCGCACCGCGATCGATCGCGTGATCGAGCTCGCGACGTCCCCCGGGCAGCCGCTGCTACCGGCCGCGCTCGCCCGCTACTACTACTACAAGGGGCGGATCCTCGACGCCGCCGGCGATCTCCGCGCCGCCGCGCCGCAGTACCGGCGCGCGATCGACTACGACCCGGGCTACGCGCCTCCCGCGCTGGTCCTCGCGCTCCGCGCCGCCGACGCCGGCGATCAGCGCTCCGCCGAGACCCTGCTCATCGACACGGCGCACGCCGCCATGGCCCAGGGCGGGCTGCACGCGGCCGTCCCCCTGCAGCGCGGCCTCGCCCGCATCCTGCTCGCCTCCGGGGACCGCCCGGCCGCGATCGAGGCATATCGCGGCATCCTCAACGTCGAGCCCGACGGCGCGAGCGACCGCGTCGCGCTCGCCGAGATCTACGCCGTCGACGATCCGCACAAGGCGATCGGCGAGCTCCGCAAGGTGCTCGATCGCGACATCCATCACGCGCCCGCGTATCGCCTGCTGTCCTCGTTCTACAGCCGCACCGGCGACCTCGAGCGCGCCAACCGCGTGCTCACCGCGCTCGACCTGCTCGGGTTCGCCGAGGACGCCGACCGCGCGACGATGCAGCGCCTCAAGGCCGTGCGCGTCACCGCGCCGCTGCGCAACCCCCTCGAGGACGACGCCCGGCGGCGCCTGCTGCTCACGCCGGCCGCGCGCGAGCCGCTCGGTGAGGTGTGGGGCGCGCTCGCCCAGGAGCTGTCGTCGCTCGTCATCTCGCCGTCGCTGGGTGGCAACCTCCAGCCGGCGATCGCCGCGGGCGATCCACGCCTGATCTCGATCGGCAACGAGATCGGCGCCCTGTACCAGACCGACGCCGAGATCTTCGTCGGCGAGAAGGTCCCCGGGCTCGCCGCGGTGACCGCGTTCCCGCGGCGCCTCCTCGTGATCGATCGCTCCCTGCTCGGCGAGTCCGAGCTCGCGCTGCGGTTCCTGTTCGGCTACGCGTTCGAGGCGATCCGCGGCGGCTACGCAACGCTCCTTCAGCTCGGCGCCCGGCAGCGCCGCGAGCTCGGCAGCCTGCTGCGCGCCTTGCTGTCGCCGGAGCCCGAGCTGACCGGGGCCGCGGCCGAGCTCCTGACCAGCCTTTCCCCCCACGCCCAACAGGTCCTCGAGCGGCACGTCGGGATCCGTGATGTCGATCCGGGGGCGTGGATCGACGGCATGCTCGCGTGCGCAAAGCGCGCCGGCCTCGTGGCCTGTGACGACTTTCACGCGGCGATCTGGACGGTCGCCTTGCTGGCGGGCGAGAAGCTCACGAGCCACCACGCCACCGTGGCGCTGGGCTCCGTCCTTGGCGGACCCGATCTAGTCCGATTCTATCTGAGCGATCCGTATCAGCAGGTTCGCGCCCTGCTGACCGCCCCGGCATGATCTAAGTACATGTAAGTCCTAGCTTATGTAAGTGTAGGGGCTACCTTGCGACCTGGATCATTCAAGTTGCAGATTGTACAGTGGGAGGTGCGTCGCACCGAGCGGCTGTGGTGTAATCACCAATACCGTGGTTACGTGCCGGAGGTGCGATGAGCCATAAGTTTCAGTCGTCGATCCAGCATCGCGCTGAGGTCAGCTACGTGAAGCTCGGCGGGGTGATCGACGAGGACAACGAGCTCGCCGATCTCGCCGACAAGATTCCCCGGGGGACGGCGGTGATCGACCTCGGTGAGATCGAGCGGATCAACTCGTGCGGCGTGCGCGACTGGGTCAACTGGCTGTCGAAGCTCGAGACCAACGGTACCCGCTCGGTGCTCGTCGAGTGCTCCCCGGCGATCGTCGCGCAGATCAACCTCGTCAACAACTTCACCGGCAACGGCGTCGTCAAGAGCTTCTACGTCCCGTACTTCTGTCCGGAGTGCGACGAGGAGAAGGTCCTGCTCGTCGAAGCGACCGACATGGGGCCGCCACCGCACGAGCCGCCGACCTGCCGCTGCGACGAGTGCGATCTGGTCATGGACTTCGACGACATGCCGGACTCGTACTTCGCGTTCCTGTCGAACCAGAAGAAGCTCGTCGAGCCCGAGCTGATCAACGGCGCGATGCGCGACCTCGGTCGCAGCTCGGATCCCGACCCCGCCCGGGCCGGCAAAGTCCGCTCGCGCGCGAGCCAGCCGAACCTGTCGAGCGGCTCGAAGCCGAGCGTCCCATCGCTGCCGTCGATCCAGCGCACCAGCACGCCGGGACCATCGCCGTCGTCGATCCCATCGAGCGGCCCGCGGAACTTCCCGACGAATCCGCCCAGCCGGCCACCGCTTCATGGAAAGCCGCCCAGCCGCCCCGGCAACAGTCGCCCACCCCAGATGGGCCAGCACGCGGGTCATCAGGGCGGCCAGCCGGTGGGCCAGCCCGGGGGCCAGATCAACCACGCGGGTCAGGTGAACCACACGGGCCAGATGAACCACGTGGGTCAAGTGAACCACGCCGGCCAGATGGGCCAGATGAACCACATGGGCCAGATGCTCTCGGGTCCGAACATCGCCCCGAGCAACAACTACGGCTACGGGGCCCAGGGCCATGGTCCTGGCCACGGCCATGGGATGGCCTCGCCGGTTGCGGCGCCGTCGCGCTCGAACGCGGTCGTGTACATCTTGATCGCGATCCTGATCGTCGCGATCGGGGTGCTCGCCTACCTGGTGATGACCAAGTAGCCTCCCGGCGCGCCCCGGCTACGCGACGACGATCTCGGTCTTGACCGAGTTGGCGATGAAGCAGCCCTCGTGCGCCGCGTGGTGAAGGTGCGCGACCTCGTCGGGCGTGGGCTGCTTGTCGCCGGCATAGCTGATCTCGGGCGCCAGCGTGACCCGGCTGAGCCACGCGACGCCCGCGGCGTTCTTGGTCATGACGCCGACGGCGGCATCGCGGTAGTGCGTGACGTGAAGCCGGCCTTCGCGGCGACGAACAGGAACGTCAGCATGTGACAGCTCGCGATCGACGCGACGAAGGCTTCCTCCGGATCGACGTGCCTGGCGTTCGACCACGGCGCCGCGACCACCGACGGCGACGGCGACGCCTCGACGATGACGCCGCCGTCGAACGTCCAGCGATGCTCGCGCGAGTAGCGCCCCTTGACGAAGTCTCCGGGCGCGACGCTCCCCGTCCATTCGATCGTGGCTCGATGCTCCGACATGGCTAGCCTAACGCTTACGGCATTCCGCGCCGATCGACCAGGCCTTGTCGATGGCACCCTGCTCATGGACACCGGCCGTCTCGGCGCGAGATCGAAGCTGCGCGCGAAGCCTGGTCGACCCGTCAGCTCGAGCGACCGATCGGCTCGCTCTTGTTCGAGCGGCTCGCGAATCACCGCGACTGGCCGCGCGCAGGGAAAGAGCCGCGGAGTGACCTGGCAGGACGACACGCCCAAGGGCGAGCTGATCCTCTACGAGACCGAGGACGGGCGCACGCGCATCGACTGCCGCTTCGAGGGCGAGACCATCTGGCTCACGCAGGCCCTCATGGCCGAGCTGTTCCAGACGACGCTCCAGAACATCAACCTCCACCTGCAGAACACCTACGAGGAGGGGGAGCTCGACCCTGGGGCAAACTATCAAGTCTTACTTGATGGTTCGACCGGAGGGGACGCGGCAGGTCCGGCGTCCCGTGCAGCACGACTCGCTGGAGGCGATCCTCGCCGTCGGTTTCCGCTTCCGCCCGGGTTTGCTATCATGAACGCAATGTCCGAGCGAGCCCGCAAGCTGCTGCACGATGCGATGGACCTGCCGGTGTCCGAGCGCGCCGAGTTGGCGGCGGACCTGCTTGCCAGCCTGGACGGAGAGCCCGGGGCCGACGTGGAAGCAGCGTGGGCCAGCGAGATCGAACGGCGCGCGCGTGAGGCGCTGGCGAACCCCGACGACGACGTCGCCTGGGAAACTGTACGCGCCGAGCTGCACGCAGCTCCGACGCGATGAGCAAGCCGGTCCGGCTTGCCCGCGAAGCTCGCGCCGAGCTGCACGAGGCGGCACGACGGTACGGAAGGCAGCGCCCCGAGCTGCGGAGCGAATTCTTGGCCGCGGTCGACGAGGCCATGGAGCGCGTGGTCCGGCTCGCGAAGCACCTGGGCTCCCCGCCGGGCATCGATCCCACCCTCGGAATCAAGCGCGTCTTCGTGAAGCGCTTTCCGTTCTCGATCTACTTCATCGAGTTGCCGACCCGCTTCCGCGTGCTCGCCGTCGCGCACGGTCGGCAGCGCCCGTTCTACTGGGGTGACCGGCTCTGATACTCATCGAGGGGATTGCCGCCCGACTCTTACTCCGCTGGTTATAGGTTCGAGTCCCTTTCGACCCGTTGCTGCTGGTGAGCGCCTCGAACGGGCCCGCCGGATTGTAGGTGACGGACATCGTGTTGTCGGACTCCTCGATCTGCGTGATTCGGCCGCGGTCGTCGCGGTGTGCTACCGCGACACGGCGCTGTCGCAAAGCGAAGCGAGATCCTCCGAACGCTTCCTCACGGCAGGCCGCGCGCCGATCAACCTTGGCTAGGCCGCGCGCCGGGAATCAGTTACAGGGCCCATCGTTGATCGAGAGATAGACTTCACCGTCGACGCCATCTGCGCGCGCCCAACCACTCGGCGAGCTGAGGTGCGCCATCTTGGTGCTCGAATCGAACCCGATGACAAACACCTGACTGTGCAGTGCCAGTCTCACTCCGGTGTCGCAGGCACCTGGGTTGTCACAGGTTCGCAGTGCAAGAGGGGTGCACGATCGGACAAAGTTCCACGCATTGACCGTGACAGCGGACGAAACGGCACTCTCAGCCGGATCATCCGACTCCGTGGCGCAGCCGGCCAACGAAGCTGCCAAACCGATCGCCATCATAGAAACCATCAGACTCTTCATTACGAGACCTCCTGGGCTTGTGCCCTGACGAGACCCTGGTTCTCATGTCTGTTGGAATTTTGCAATCAGCCGTGCAGTGAGAACTCCCGTATGAATGCAGCTTACTAAATAAGATGGCCTCATGATCTTCGCGTGACATGGTGCGATGGAGATGCGTGGCCACGCAGGACCGCAGCTTGGTGCTCACGCGAGCCCGCCGGTCTCAGCCCGAGGCAGCGCGTCACAGCGTCGCCGCGACCTCGGCGAGCGCGCGGCCGGGCTCATGGCCGTGTTCGCGATCGATGACCTCGTGGTGCGAGACGATGACGCGGCGCAGGTCGGGTAGCGCGGCGAGCCGCGCGAGGTGCGCGCGCGCGGCGGCCTGGTCGGCGATCAGGAACAGCCGCGCGATCCGCGTGATCTTGATGCCGCCGCTGGACCCCGTGATGTTCTTGAGCACGAAGCCCTGGACCCCGGGAGCGTGCGGCATGTTGAACACGATGTCGTTGAGGACGACCGTCGTGCCGTCGGCGTCGCGCACGATCATCGCGCCCTCGCGCGCCTTGGTGCCGTCGAGCGTTTGCAGCTCGACGACGCCGTCGGACGCGATCGCGTCGCAGGTCGCGGTCACCGGGACGACCTGCTCGATCTTGGCGCGCGCCCCGGCCGGGCAGACCACCTGCGCCGACGGGAACCGGTCGTGGAAGATCTTGGCGTCGAGCCGGTGGAACCCGTTGGGCACGAGGATCGCGCGGATCTCGCCGAGCTTTTCGATCGCCGCCATCGTCGGATCATCGGCGGCGATCGCGTTGTAGACGACGAGCCCGCCGTCGCCCCGCCTCGCGATCGTCATCACCCGCTTCATCGGCATATCCTCGAGATCGCCCTCGAGCCGCCAGACCCGCTCCGACAGCTGCGCGAGCGGCCGATGCGGCAGGACCCGCCAGGTCACGTGCATTCTCGCCATGGCTCACTATATAAACCAAGGGAGCGCCGCCCGCGCTATACACCGCCCATGTCGAGGACTGCCCTGCGCGACCGGCTCGCCGTGGTGCGCGCGCGCGCCGCACCGCCGGTGATGCTGTGCGTGACCGGCGCGTCGGGTGTGGGCAAGACCGCCGTGGCCGCCGTGCTGCGCGAGCACATCGAGGCGCGGCTCCTGCCGATCTTGGCGTTCGACAGCCTCGGCGTGCCGTCGCCCGAGGAGATGGAGCTCGGCTGGGAGACGCCGCGCGGCTGGCAAAAGGCGATGACCTGGTTCTGGGTGCGCGCCGCCAAGACGGTCCATCGCACGCGCCCGCTCGTCGTGCTGGAGGGCCAGTTCGATCCGCAGTACGCGGTCGCGGCGTGCGCGGCCAACGGCCTGCCGCGGCCCCAGCTCGCCGTGCTCGACGCTGATGCGGCCACGTTGCGGGCGCGGGTTTTGGCGCGCGGCCAGCCCGAGCTCGCCGGCGACGATCAGGCGCGGTGGTCGGTCTACCTGCGCGATGCGACGCGGGATCTCGGCGGGGCGATCGTCGATGCGTCGCGTAGGCTCGACGAGGTCGTCGACGAGCTGTGCGCGCTCGCGCTGCCGCTCGTCCGGGGATGACACGCGTCACCCGGTCGCGATCGTGTCAAGCGGTCGTGTCGTCCCTGAACGGAAACCCTTGGGGGTGAACGCTACTTCCCCGAGGCCGCAGTGGCCGGATCCTGGGCCGCGCCCCGGCTCAGGTGCCCCGGCTCAGGCGGTAGATCAGGAGCGCGGCGCGCTTGGTGAGCGCCGGGAGCATGGGCAGATCGGCGGTCTCCTTGTCGGTGTGATCGTCTCGCCCGGCGAGCCCGATGCCGTCGAGCGCCATGGGGACGCGCCCGGCGACGAACGAGACGTCGGCCGCGCCGGTCTTCATCGGGTCCACCGCCGCGACGGGCCCGAGGCCGAGATCGCGGCTCACGGCGTCGTAGAGCGCGAGCAGCCGGCGGTTGCCCGCGGTGGGCGCCATCGGCGGGTAGCCCTCGTCGAACTCGAGGGCCGAGGTCGTGTGCGGCAGCGGCCGCGCGACGATCTCGCGCATGACGGCCTGGGCCGAGGCGAGCTGCTCAGGGGACAGCGTGCGTAGATCGCCCTGGACCACCATGTCCTTCGCGACGACGTTGGTCTTTCCGGAGGCGCTGCCCTGGTTGTGCGGCGCGTCCAGCGCGACCGAGGTGCCGCCGAGCGCGACGCCGGGGTTGAAGGTGAGGTACGGCTGCCCGGCGAGCCGCACCCGGAAGGCCTCGAGCACGCGCGCCGCCTCGAAGATGGCGCCGGGGCCGACGTCTTCGCGGAAGATCTGCGACGAGTGCGCCGGCGTGCCGGTGGCGCGCAGCGTCCACGACGACGTGCCGCGCCGCGCGGTGTTCGCCATGTGCGGGTCGCCGGCGCCATCCTCGAAGCCGATCGCCACGATGGCGCCCTGCGAGGCGTCGACGAGGGCCCGCCGCGCCTCGGCCAGCGGTTCGCCGGGGTGCTCCTCGTCGCCGGTCATGACGACGGTGATGGTCATCCGGCCGAGCACGCCCGCCGCCTTCAGCGCGCCGAGCGCGTGCACGATGATGACGTCGCCGCCCTTCATGTCGATGATGCCGGGGCCGCGCGCCGTGGTCTCGCTCAGCCGCTCGAACCGCTGGAACGGGCTCGATGGCTCGAACACGGTGTCGAGGTGGCCGATGAGGAGGAGGTGCGGCCCCGTCCCGCGGGCTTCGGCGACGAGGTGCCCCGCGCGCCCGAACGGCGCGCCGTCCACCCAGCGCGTGGCAAGGCCGAGCGCGTCGAACTCCGCGCGCAGCACCGCGCCGACGTCCCGCACGCCGGCGAAGTTCATCGTGCCGCTGTTGATGTTCACGATCCGCTCGAGGAGGGCGAGCGCGCCCGGGTTCGCGGCGTCGACGGCGCGCGCGATCTCGCCCTCGGTGGTATCCGCGAGCGCGGCCGTCGAGGCGGGTCCGGCCGCCGGGGCTGGCCGCGGGGCCGGCGCTCCGGACCCCACGCAGGCGAGCACGGGGAGCGCGAGCAACGCGGCGGCGCGAAAGCAGAGAGGCGTGACCATGGGCGGACTGTAGCGACAACCGCGATCCGGATGGATCGGCGTGCGTGACAATCGAATCGATTGGATAGCTCGTCTGCGCATGTCCGGTCCGGCGAAGCTCACCCGCGGATCGCGGCGGCGCTTTGCGCAAAGATCCGCACCAGGCAATTGCGCGGTGCTCGATCGATGGTCGATGGTCGTGCCCGATGATCGCGGTGGCCGCGTCGCCCAGCTCACGGCAGCCTGCCGGTGGGCCCAGGGTGCGGCCCAGGGTGCGATGGCTCGCCGTGTGGTCGCGCGCGGTGGTGGTGCCGGCGTGGCGGCGCGCGGTCGCAACGTGGGTGGGTTGCGCGATCGTCGCGGCGGTGCTGTTCGGCCCCACGGCGATGCGCCCGTCGGACCTGACCGGGCTCGCGCTGCACAACCTCGGCGCCGGCGCCGTGCTCGGCGTGACCTGGCTCCTGGTGTTCGTCCCGACGGCGCGCGTGATCGTTCAGCCCGCGGCCGGCTACCTCGGAAGCTTGCCCGGCGACCCGCGCGCCGCGCGGCTGATCGCGGCCCTGGCGCTGATCGGCCTCCAGCTCCCGTGGCTCGTGCTGTGGATCATCGGCGAGGATCTGCTGGGCGTGGCGATCGTGCTGGCGACCACGCTGTTCGCCGCCGGGCTGGCGAGCTGGCGACCACCGCGGCGGCGGCCGAGCTTCCCGGCGTGGCGGCGTCCCGGCGCGGCGCTGCGGGCGATCCACCGGCGGGCGCTCCAGCGGCGCGCCGGCGATGCGTTGCTGCGCGGCGCCGGCATCGCGGCGCTCGCCGGCATGGCCGCCGGCTTGCTGGTGCGCAATAACCACCTCGATGGCCAACCGGCGGGCGTGCTCGGCGCGTCGGTCATCGCGGTCGTGCTGGTACCGGCGCAGGTCGGCGCCGCGCACGTCGCGCTCACCACCCACCGCGAGACCACGTGGCTGGCGGGATCGTCGGGGATCTCGCGGGGCGCGCGGATCGCCGCGCTGGTCCACGTGATCGCCCTCGTCCACCTCACGGCGGCGGCGATCGCCGTCGTGGTCGCGATGGTGGTCGCGGGCGGTGACCCGTGGCTGCCGGTCCTGGCGCTCGCGACCGCGCTGGGCACCGCCCTCCTCGAGGTCCGCGCGATGCTGATCCATGAGGCGTCGCCGACCGTGGCCGCGCGGGTGGTGATCGGCGCGGTCGGCGCGGCCGCGACCGCCGTTGTCTGCCTCGCCGTCCTCGGTGCCAGCGGCGCGCTCGCCACGGTCGCGACGGGTGCGGCCGCGCTGCTCCTGGTGAAGCCGTGACCCTCGTCGTCGAGGCCCTGTCGGTGCGCCGCGGCGGGCGCGTCGTGCTCGCCGAGCTCGCGCTGGAGGTCGCCGCCGGTGAGATCGTGGGCGTGGTCGGCAAGAACGGGTGTGGCAAGTCGACGCTGCTCATGGCGATCGCCGGCGTGCTCGCACCGCGCCACGGCCGGATCACGATCGGGGGCGCCGCCGTGTGGGGGACCCACCGCGAGCGGCTGCGCGCCCGGCGGGCGCTCGGCTATGTGCCCGAGGGCGCCGATCCGCCGGGGTTCTTGCTCGGCGGCGAGCTGTGGGCGCTGGTCGCCGCGACGCGCGGTGCCGAGCTGCCGGCGCCAGCGCTGTGCGACGCGCTGGGCCTCGACGAGCTGCGCGAGGTCGCCATCGAGCGCATGTCGCTCGGCCAGCGCCGCCGCGCGTGCCTGGGCGCGGCGCTCCTGGGCCCGCCTGCCCTGCTCGTGCTCGATGAGCCTGACAACGGCCTCGACGTCAAGCGGCTCGACGCGCTGGTCACCCTGATCAAGGCCCACGCCGTAGCTGGTGGCGCGTGCTTGCTCGCCTCCCACGATGGCGCGTTGCTCGACCAGCTCGGTGCACGGGTGATCGAGCTGGCGTGAACGGATGACGAAGCCGCGAAGGCGCTCGACGTGACGTGCCGGTCGGGCGCGATCAGGTAGCGATACGTCGAGCCGTCCGTGCACACGGGACGACCGGTCGTCGGAGTTCGGGCTCGATCGGCGTTGCGGGCGGGGGCCGCGCGGCTACACTGCGCGGCGCATGCGAACTCCCCTGATGGCCCTCCTGCTCCTCGCGCTGTCCTGCTCGCACCCGCCGGCCAAGCCGGCCGCCACGCCCGCGGCGGATCGCGGCGCGATGGATCGCGGCTGGATCGAGCGCAGCAACCAGAACGCGCAGCTCCTCCTCGAGCTACAGGCCAGGTTCCAGCCGGAGTCCGCGGCCCGGCAGGGCATCGCGGGTCTCGACGATCAGATCTCGGACTTCACGCCCGGCCACCAGCAGCGCCAGCGCGAGGCGGTGAAGCAGGTGCAGGCGAAGCTGGAGCAGCGGCTGACCGCCGAGCAGAACCCGCTGATCGCGCAGGATCTCCAGATCCTCCTCGACGCGACCAGGCGGCAGATCAAGGGCAGCGAGCTGCGCGAGAAGCTCTCCGTGCCGTACTACAACCTGCCGCAGCTCGTGTTCGGCAGCATGCGCTCGCTGCTCGACCCGCAGGTCGCGGCGGAGCGCCGTCCGGCCGCGCTGGTCCGGCTACGCAAGTACCTCGGCCTGGAGGGCGGCCAGGCACAGCTGGTGCAGCTCGCCGAGGCCGAGACCCGCGAGGGTCTGCATAAGGGGCTGCTCCCGCCCGCGCGCCTCGAGGTGGAGAACGACCTCGACACCGCCGAGCCGCTGCTCGCCGGCATCGACAAGCTGTTCAAGGAGTTCGCCATCGCGGGCGCCGATCAGCCGCTCGCCGAGATGCACAAGCAACTCGCCGAATACCTCAAGTTCGTGCGAACCGAGGTGCTGCCCAAGACGCGTGATGACTTCCGCCTGCCGCCCGAGCTCTATGCGTTCAGCCTGCAGCAGGTCGGCGTCGACATCCCGCCGGACGAGCTGGCGCGGCGCGCGCACAAGGCGTTCGGCGAGATCCAGGCGGAGATGCAGAAGACCGCCAGGAAGATCGCCGCCGAGCGGGGCCTTGCGTCGGGCGACTACCACGACGTGATCAAGGAGCTGAAGAAGGCGCAGATCGCCGACGATCAGGTGCTCGACTTCTACCAGCGCCGGCTCACCCAGATCGAGGGCATCATCCGCGCGCAGCACCTGGTCACGCTGCCGGATCGGCCGGCGCGCATCCGGCTCGGCACACCCGCGGAGAACGCACAGCAGCCGGCGCCGCACATGGTGCCGCCGCGGCTGATCGGCAACACCGGCGAGCAGGGCGAGTTCGTGCTGCCGCTCGCGGTGCCGGGCAAGAACACGCAGAAGTACGACGACTTCAACTACGACGCCGCGGCGTGGACGCTGACGGCGCACGAGGCGCGGCCCGGCCACGAGATGCAGTTCTCGCGGATGCTGGAGACGGGTGTCTCGCTGGCGCGGGCGCTGTTTGCGTTCAACAGCGTCAACGTCGAGGGCTGGGGGCTCTACTCGGAGGCGATCACGCTGCCGTACATGCCGCTCGACGGGCAGCTGATCAGCCTGCAGCTGCGGCTGCAGCGGGCCGCGCGCGCGTTCCTCGATCCGGAGCTGCAGATCCCCGGCAAGTGGACGCCCGAGGCCGCGCGGGAGTTCCTGCAGAAGGAGGTCGGCCTGTCGCCCGCGTTCGCCAAGGAGGAGGTCGATCGCTTCACCTTCCGGTCGCCCGCGCAGGCGACCGCCTACTTCTATGGCTACACCAAGCTGCTCGAGCTACGCGAGGCCGCGCAGAAGCAGCTGGGCGACAAGTTCGAGCCGCAGAAGTTCCACGACCAGATCCTGGCGCAGGGGCTCCTGCCGCCGGACCTGATGCGCAAGGCGATCCTGGCCGAGCTGCATTGATCGCCGCGGCGATCCGTCCGGCGCTCAGCGCCGGGTGAGCAGGATGCGGCGGACCAGCGGGATCGGCAGCGATCCCTGGGCGATGAACGCGTCATGGAACTGCTTGAGCGTCGCGCCCTTCTCGCGCATGTAGTCGGCGGCGAGCTCCTGGATCTCGAGCTTGCCGAGCGTGTAGTAGAGGTAGGTCGGGTTGAACGTCCCGCGCCGGGCCTCGACGTAGGCGACGGCCGGCTCCTGGAAGCATTGCTCGGTGAAGATCTTGGCGCCGTCCGCGACGGTCACGCCCTTGGTGTGGAGCTTGATGCCGACGACGTAGCGGCAGTCGCGCAGCAGCGCCTCCTCGAGCTGCGCGAGGCGGATCCTGGGATCGCCACCGCCGAAGCCCTGGTCGACCATCATCTGCTCGCTGTAGTGCGCCCAGCCCTCGGCGTTGGAGCCGGCGCCGAGCAGCTTGCGGGTCTTGGTCGGGTAGCGCGGGCTGTAGAGGAACTGCACGTAGTGGCCGGGAAACGCCTCGTGGACGTTGATCAGGGCCACGACCGGCGGATTGAACAGCCGCAGGTGCTCGTCCTTGTGCTTGGCATCCCACTCGGGTTCGACCGGCTCGACGTAGTAGAACGCCTCGGTCGCGCGGGTCTCGTAGGGGCCGGGCGTGTCCATCGAGGCGAAGCCGGTGCCGCGCGCGTAGGGCGGCGTCTCCTCAACGCGCGGCCGCACCTCCGAGGGGATCGTGACCAGATCCTTGGCGACGACGAACTGGCGCGCCGCCTCGACGCTGCGCGCGACCGACGGCAGGAGATCCTCGGGAGTCGGGTGATCGTCGCCGAGGAGCGTCATCACCTGCGCCGCCGACTTCTTCGCGTCGATGAGCTTCGCGGTGGCCACGAACGCGTCGTGGTCCTTCTTGAGGTTGGCCTCGCCCTTGGCGAGCAGCTCGGCGAGCGGCAGCTCGACCATCTCGTCGAGCTTGAGCTTCTCGAGGAAGCGCGCCTCGCCGAGCGCGTACGCGCCCTTGGAGCGCGGCAGGAGATCCTTCTCGAGCCAGTCGACGAAGCCGCGGCTCGCCGCGATGGCCTTTGCGTTCGCGGCCTCGAAGGCGGCGAGGAGCGCCGCGTCACCGGCGGCCGCGTCGCGCGCCCAGGTGGCGACCGGACCGGCGAGGAAGCCGCTGGTGCCCTTGGCCATGCCGAGCGCGACCTCGGTGAACTCCCTGGGCGGATCGGCGAGGTTGGCCCGTGCGGCGGCATAGATCGCCGGCACGCCGCCGAGCCGCGCGACCATCGAGCGCAGGCGGTCTTGCTTGGGCGCAAAGTCGCGCTTCATGAGCGCGTCAATGGCACCACCCGGCAGGCCGGCGTAGTTCATCGGGTTCTTGGCCCACAAGCGGAGCGTCTCGAGCGACAGGAGCTCGCTCTTGATCTGCGACTCGATCGCCTGGGCGTCGATCGCGTTGCCTTCGCCGAGCGCGCCGCGATCGAGCCGGCCCAGCCGATCGAGGAAGCCGTGCAGCTCGGTGATCCGCGCCTCGATGTGGCCGCGCGAGCGGTCCTCGATCTGCGCGTCGTAGGCGTGGAAGCCGTTGCCGACCGCGCCCGTCGGCGAGTAGCGGGCGTCGGCGTCGAAGTAGTTATCGACGAACTGCGCGAAGCTCTCGTCGGCCGAGGTCGGCTTTCGCTCGCCTGGCCCCGCGAGTGTCCCAGCCGTGGGCGGCGCGGTGCCATGGCAAGCGCCGAGGAACATGAGGACGACAGCGAGGCGAATCATCGCGGCAGCCTAGCAAAGCGCGCCCATAAAGTGCCGCCGCCCGCCGTGTTCGTTCCAGCGCCGTCGTTGATCTTCAGCGCTTGCGCCATCAGAGCTCGCCTGACGTTCGCCGGGCCGCTATCCGCGAACAGGCGTGTTCAGAAGAAAGGGCGAATTGCGCGTCTAGTAAGTAGACACCGATCCGCACGGGGCGGGTCACAACCAAGCGACAAGAGAGAACGATCATGAAGAAGCAACTGAATCAGAAGCTCAATGAGGAGGCCGCCAGGCTGCTCGTCAAGGATCTGGATGAGCAGGCGCTCTCGGCCGTCACCGGCGGCGGCGGGATCGCCCTTGTCGGCGGCGGCGCCGGCTGCCGGACGTGCGGCATCATGGCCACGACTGGCACCTAGTCGGGGAATCACGCCGCGACCGACGCCGCGACCGACGCCACGGCCGCGGCCGGGACCGGCGCCACGACCGAGGAGCACGCCGCGTGACGACCAGTGGAATCACCGACAACGAACTCGCGGCGCTCCAGGATGCGCTGTCCGAGCTGTTCTACGCGCAGCTCGCACCGGCCGAGGTCGCGCACCGCCTGGCCGCCGATCCGGCGTTCGCCGCGCACCGCGCGTGGGTCACGTCGTTTCACGAACGCCTCATCGAGGCGCAAAACGCGACGGTTCGCGCGTGGGCCGAGCGCCGCCCTGGCTGCTGAGCACGGCCCGCTGGCTGCCTCCGAGCCGAGCCACTGCGATGTTCGATCGCTTGCCGATGCTCGCAGAGCTCGAGCGCGCGCTCACATGCCGGGCATCGGCAGGAACTCGTGCACCTCGATCGTCGCGCCAGGCATCATGAAGTGGGGATGCTCGGCGAGCAGCGCGGTGAGCGCCTCTCGCGAATCGGCCTGGAGGATCGAGAAGCCGCCGATCTCGCTCTTCGTATCGCTCGCCTTGCCGTTCGCCACGCTGGCGGAATTGCCGAGGGGAGCCCCCAGATCGACGATGGCTGGGCCCGCCTTCTGCGACCACTTCATCCACATCTCCATGCCGGCCTTGGCCTGCTCGGGCGTGGCCTTCAACATTTGCTCGCGGGCCGAGACCGGTGAACCGTAGATCACGAGAAATTTCTTCATGCGATGCCTCCTCCTGAGGGAGAGCGCACGCTAACACGCGGTCTGATTCCGTCGCGCTTCATGGGAGCCACTCCCGCTACGATCATGCGGCGCGCACCGGCAGTCTGGTGTAGTCGGTTTAGCATCACACCTCTGCCGAGATCGATGCTCGGTGATCAGGGCGCCATCCCGCGGGAGCGCCACGATCGCTACGCCGCGCGCACCCGGCCGCGCGCGACCATGTCATCGAGCCGCCGCTCGAGATCGCGTTCGGCCCTGCGTGCGGCTTGCGGTAGGCTACGCGACGTGTCGGCGACGAGCACCTGACCAAGCGCGATGGCGCCGACTCCGGGCGGACGGAAGGCATTCCCGCTGGACCGCCGCATCCTCATCGCCCTTGGCTTGCTTGCGATCGTCCCGGTGTGCGCAAGCACGGCCGCAGCGGTCACTGCTTTCGGCGGCGCTTCGACGAAGCCGCGCTGGTCGCGACGTGTCGGGGAGCCGAACGGCTCACGTGCTTCAGCTGGAGATGCGTCTCGATCCGCTTGAGCCGGCCCTGCGCGTCGCTGGCGAACACCTCGAGCCCATCGACCTTCGTTGCGAGCCCATCGACCTTCGTTGCGAGCCCATCGACCTTCGTTTCGAGCCTACCGACCTTCGTATCGAGCCCATTGAACCTCGATTCGAGCACGTCGAACCTTGATTCGAGCACGTCGAATCGGGTCTCGAACTTGCGCTCCATCCGATCGAGGCGCTCGACCAGTGCGCCATGACCTTCGGCGATCACGGTCACCTTGGTCTCGATGCTCTCCAGCAACACTTCGAACCGCGTACGTTCTTCGGTCATCATCGGGCACTCCTATCCTGTTCAAGTCGGCGGTGAAGTCAAGCTCGTATCGCGCGCCGCCGGCACGCAGCCACACGAGTCTCGTCGGTCATCTCGCTCGCGATGCTCGCCGTCCGCGACGAGCCGGTCCGGATGGGCGGAGACCAACGATCATGCGCGCACACAAAGCAAGCACCGCGCCACGGCCAACACCGCGAGATCACGCGCGACGCTGTCCGGCGTTTGGCCGGATTGCGGACCTTGTCCGGATTCCGGACGAAAACCGGACATCGCCACGTCCGGCACAGCAACGCGCGCCCAGATTCGTCGCAGCGTTCGACCGGTTACGGAAGCAGTAGATCAGGTCACAGGCGGGCAAGTGGTCTCCGCCGCGCCAGCGAAGTAGGGTGGCCGATCGTGCCGATCCCCGGGCGTGGTTTCGGGCCCGCCGCGATCGACAGATGCTTGCGCGTCCCTTACCGTGAACAATCTGCATGGCTGAGTCCGCGCCAGAGGTGGCCTTGCTCGGCCGGTTCGTGGCCGCCTTCCAGCGCGGGATCGAGCGCGAGGTCGCTTCGATGCAAACCTCGTCGGAGGCGTTCGAGCTCACGCTGGCGGGCGGCGAAGAGCTCGGCACGCTACGCTACGGCTTCGAGCTCCCCGAGGCGACCGAGCAGCTGGCCGCGGGCAGCCAGTGTTCGCTGCGCACCCCGCGCGGCGACCGGAGGGTGACCATCGAGCGCTGCGAGGATCTTCGCCTCACCATGACCGCGGATCAGCCGATCGACCTCGACGCGCGGCCCGTCACGCTCGTCGTCGCGCCGTGGTTCCTGTACGACCGGCTGCTGCAGGCGCTCGGCGAGCTCGACGTGGATCGCCACTGGGTCTCGCTCGCGCTGATGCTGTTCGGCAAGCGACCGCATCGCCGGGTGGCCTCGCCCTTGCGCTGCGACCACGACGCGCTGAACCCGAGCCAGCGCGCGGCGGTGCAGCTGTGCAGTGACAGCGAGCTGGCCTTCCTCTGGGGGCCGCCGGGCACCGGCAAGACGGCGACGCTGACGCACGTCCTCGAGGAGCTCCTCGCGCAGGACCGGCGGATCCTGGTCGCCTCCACCACGAACGCCGCGATCGATCAGCTGCTCGCGAAGCTGGCCGCGCGGCCGTGGTTTCTGCCCGCGGTCGAAGCAGGCACGGTGATCCGGCTGGGCCGCAGCGAGGACGAGACGTTCGGCGCCGAGCTCGCCGACGTCGTCGGCCGCGCCCAGGGCAAGCACCGGAGCTCGATCGACCGCCTGCGCGCGCGGATCGCGGAGGTCGAGCAGCAGGTGCGCAACGGGGAGCTGCTGCTCGCCGAGCTGGCGACGGCGGTGGTGCCGCAGCAGTCGCTGTTTGCCGAACCGCCGGCCCGGCTGCGTCCGGGGACGCTGGCGAGCGTCTTCTCGCCGGGCCTCGCGGAGGTCGTGGCAAGGCTGTCGCCGCAGGACCAGGCCGCGACGATCGAGCAGCGGCTGGCGCGCCTGACCCGCCTTCGCGCGCTCGTCAAGGAGCGCGTCGCGCACCACACGGCGGCGATTCGCGACCTGGAGGCGCAGGTGATCGGCAATGCGCGCGTGGTGATGTGTACGCTCACCAATGCCTATCTGTCTCCCCTGATGAAGTCACAGCGGTTCGACGTGCTGGTCGCCGAGGAGGCCGGCATGGCCACGCTGCCGGCGCTGTTCTACGCGGCGTGCCTGTGCCGCGAAAAGGCGATCATGGTCGGCGATCCGCGCCAGTTGCCGCCCATCGTGCACTCCCGGGAAGAGCTGGTCCAGCGCGCGATCGGCCGCAGTGTGTTCGAGGTGACGATTCCGGATCCCACGCGCTCCGATGTCGTCGCGATGCTCGATGTCCAGTATCGCATGCACGCCGTGATCGGCGAGCTCGTCGGGCGGCTGTTCTACGACGGGCGCCTGGTGCACGGGGCCGACGTCGCGCGGACAGACGCGATCGCCGCGCGGGCTCCGCATCGCGGCCAGCCGCTGATCGTGCTCGACACGGCCTCGCGCACGACGTGCCAGCGCGCGGCGAAGGGCAGCTCTCGCGTCAACGCGGCCTCGGCCGAGATCACCGTGGACCTCGCGTTCGACGCCGTGACCGACGGCGCTGCCTCCGTCGCGGTGATCACGCCCTATGCGGCCCAGGCGCGCGAGATTCGCCGGGGCCTGGCCTCCCGCCGGATCGCCGGCGCGGTCGAGTGCCGCACGATCCACCGCTTCCAGGGCCGCGAGTGCGATGTCGTGATCATCGATCTGGTTGATGCCGCCCCGATGCGCCCCGGGCTCTTGCTGTCCGGCGGCGGGCCACAGAGCGACGCATGCAACCTCCTGAACGTCAGCATCTCCCGCGCGCGCGGCAAGCTCATCCTCGTCGCCGACGTCGGCTACTTCGAGGCCCATGCGCCCGGGGGGATCGTCACGACCATTCTGCGCGACGCGAGCCGGGGAGGCGTCCGGGTTCGTCTGGAGCGTGGCGATCCTGCCGATCCTCGCTGATGCCGGTCAAGCGCTGTCCGGTCTCAGGTCATATGTACGATGCGCGATGGCGCTCAGCGGCCGGTCGGCACGCGCGGCAGATCGTTCGCCGGGCGGCGGCGACGGCGGCCTGGTGCCCGGCGGCTTCCTCGGCCTGCCGCGCGTATCATCGTCGTGGCCGTGCTTCGCATCACGTACAAGGTTCACGGTCGATGCCAAACAAAGCGATAAGACGGCCGAAACCCAGCTTGCCTGGCGACGATCCGTACACCTGGTATCGTCCCGCCCATGCGGACCTCCCGGCTACCTCGTTTCATCACACCGATGCTTCACGCGTGCACCATCGGGCTCCTGTTCGTGGCGTGCAGCTCCTCGCCCCCGCAGAGCGAGACCTTGTCCTATAGCTGCCAGACCCCGCCCGCGGACCTGACCGCATGCGCCGGCGACGCCGATTGCGCGACGGTCGTGATCGGGTGCTACTGCGGCGAACAACCGGTGAACGGTGTGGCCCACAAGTACGCAGCCACGGCGCAGTCCTGCGAAGACACTGCCGCGAGCACGTGCGCGCTGGGGTGCGCGACCCAGACCGGGATGATCGCGCAGGACGGCAGCAAGGTGGCCTCCGCCACGACGATCGCCGCGCATTGCGACCGCTCCACCGGCACTGGCGTCTGCAAGAGCTATGTGCCAAGCACGCCGACCGGCGGCTCGGGCGATCCACCAACCGGCTGGTAGTGTTTTGGGCGCCTGGTTCCTCGGCGTGTGGCTGGGCCTCGGCCTGGTAGGCGTGTGGGTGGCGATGGCCGCCGACGAGTGGCTGCGCGGCATCGTGATGCTGCGGCGCTGGCGATCGGGCGCCTGGCGGCGCATGCCCCTGGTCGGCCGTGCCGGAGCCCGCGCCAGCGAAGCCGCGGTCGCGTCGGTAGCCCAGCTCGAGATCGAAGAGGGCTTGTGAGGCCAAGGCCAAATCAGACGATCATGGCGTGCGTGATTGCACCGAATCAGGCAGCGCAGCCCGATCGATCCATTCCCGGCGCAAGCGGCTAGGGCTCGAGCGGGACCCCGTCGTCGGAGGTGCGCTTCGGCTGCTTGGACTCGTTGCCCGGCGCGGAGACGCCGCGTTCATCGAGCAGCTTGCGCGCCGTCGCCTGCTGCGGCGGATCGAGCAGCGCGAACGCTTTCTTGAGCGCCTCGCTGTCGTTGTCCTTGCGCGCGTTGTGCAGCTTGGCGGCATCCGGGGTGGTCTTGATCTGCGCGCCGGGCGCGTTGTTGTGGCGCGGCGGGACCTGGCCTTTGGGGGTCTCTGGATCGTCCGCGGGCTTCTCGATCATGCGCAGCTGGGTGTCGATCTCGTCATCCTGCGCGGCGAGGCTGCGGTCGATCTCCTTCAGCTGCTTCAGCTGATCGTCGCGGAGCTGGAGCTGGCTCGCGTTGTCGACCAGGTAGCCGACCGGGGTCCCCGACGAAGGTGGCAGCGGCGGCAACTCGCCTTCCTTCGGGTGCATCGGCGGCGGATCGCTGTCGTGATGACAGGCGGCGAGGACGAGCAAGGCAGACAGCATGGCGCGCAGCATCGCGGCCGACTGTATCTCCTGTTGCTCAAGAGCCGTCGCGCGATGTCCGCCTTACTCTCCGGATCATGTGCGTGAGGGAAAAACGCGCCGTTTTGGCATAAACTTTCGTATTTTCAGATTGTTACTCCGTTAGAGCCGCTGCTCATGCAGCCGGCCTTCTCCTGCGGGGTCTCAGCGTGAGGGAAAATCGCGTGAATTCGCGATACGTCCAAGCGATCTCAGGGAGTTACTCCGTTAGAGCCGCTGCTCATGCAGGCGGGCCTTCTCCTGCTGGGGACGCCCCCCTGCTCTGCGTGAGGAGAAAATCGCGTGATTTCGATAAAATCCAAGTGATCTCGATGAGTTGTTCCGTTAGAGCGAGTCGCTCATGCACGCAGCTCGGCGTGGTCCCCATCGACCAGGAGGTGCGTGAGGGCCCAAGCCGCCGCATTCCGTTTAAATCATCATGATAACAGTAGCTTACTCAGTTAGAGCGAGTGGCTCACGCACCCGATCGCGACTCGTGGGGACATGTAGGCGAGCTCCTGCGTGAGGGAAATCCGCGCGGTTTCGGGAGAATCTTTGCGATCTTCATGTGTTGCTCCGTTAGAGCCAGGTCCTCACGCAAGAACGACCGCGGTTCACCATGCATGCCGTGCGATCGCCTGCGTGAGGAAAGCTCCCGGCTTCTTTGGGCAAAGACAAGTTCTTTCAAACAATTACTCCGTTAGAGCGAAGGGCTCACGAAGCGTCCAACGTAGGCCGCGGGCGGAGTTCTCCTCACCCGTGATTCCCGGATGTTGTCCGCATAGAATGGATGCTGTACCTAGGGGACACCCATGCTGCGCACGCTTGTTCGATCCCTCTCACTCGTGGCGATCTTGGCTGGTACCGCAGCGGCGGCGGGCGATCCGCTGCCGCCGGAGTCAACCGGCAAGGTCGAAACCCAGAAGCCGGCCAAGAAGAAGGCGTTGCGGAAGGCGAAGAAGAAGGCCGCGCGCAAGGCCCACAAGAAGGCGAAGAAGGCGGCGAAGGCCGCGAAGGCGAAAGCCGCGAGCCGCTCGACGCCATAAACCACGACGCGCAGGACGACGGAGGGCTTCCAGCCTAGATCGGTGCTCATCCTCTGACGAACGAGGTAGCACCTCTCGCCCGGGAGGTGATCCATGGACCCGAGGCTCACCGCTCGTGAGCAACTGAGTTGTCACCACGTAGAACGCACGAATCCATGATATCGAGTGGAGGTCGTGCGTGAAATGCGAAATACCAGCGCAGATCGAGTCGGGGAGAGATCGTCCTGACGGATTGTTATTCAATCCGGCCTGGGCTGATATTGAGTTTCAGCTATTTCGAGGCCATGCGCCCGTGTATGATCGTGTTTCGAGAACGTGTAAGTATGGCGTCGACGAAAGGCTCTTGAGCAATGCGCCTTGTTCTCATGTTCTTGGTGACCGTGGTTGCGTGTGGGTTCCCTCGCCCGAACGACGTAGCGTTTGATGCAAGTATCAGTGATACGCAAGCCGACGCTAGCCAGCTTCCAGTCGCCGACTGGGTAACTCGTCATGGCGGCCCAGGTGACGATCGTGGTGTCGCTATTGCCGCCGCGCCCAATGGCGATCTTGTGATGGTGGGAGCGTTTACTGGCACGATGACGCTCGGGGTGGCACTCTTACATCCGCAGGCAACACGAATGTGTGGGTAGCTCGTTACCGGGCCGATGGTACTCACCTCTGGTCCGAACGACTTGGAGACGCCAGTGACGAGTTCAGTTTCGGGGTAGCCGTCGACGGCAATGGGGACGCATATGTGGTGGGCAAGTTCTTCGGTCCTGTGAACTTTGGTGGTGGTGTTCGCTCTGACACCCGGGGTGAATCTCTCGTCAAGCTCTCGGGCGCTGACCGGGGCTACCGGTGGGATCGGATAGTCGGGGCAGAAACCGTGGATAGTCTTGCGGTTCTGGATGCTGATAACATCGCGATCTGCGGAAGCTTTTCCGGCATCGTCGATTTCGGTGGTGGTGGTCGAACATCGACACCTTCAAACGGATTTGACAACTTCGTCGCTACATACAGTACAGCTTCGGGTACACACGTCTGGTCTCAGGCGCTGACAACCAGCGGGGACGATGGAGGCCCCTGTAGTCTGGTCGGGATCGGTGGTGATGTTGTCGTTACAGGAAGCTTTATAGGGGTAGCCATGCTTGTGGCGCACCTCTCATGGCACATGGAAGTGAAGATATGTACATGGCCCGATATCACGGCACGAATGGTGTACACGTGTGGTCGATACGACAGGGTGGAACTGATCAAGCGTTACCCCGCGCGATCGCCACCGACGGCAGTCATCTGTTTGTTGGAGGGATGCTCGGGGGGGCGACCAACCTTGGCGGCTCGGACCTGATTGTGGTGGATGGAAGCTTCGATGCGTTCGTTGCTGCATACAACGCGTCGGACGGTTCGCATGCCTGGTCCGAGCGCTTCGGTGGGTCGAATGCCGACATTACGAACTCGATCGCGGCAAGCTCGACAAAGCTTGCTGTAGCTATCAACTTCTCTGTGGATACGATCACCATCGGTACGCGCACGTTCATGACGAAGAACGATGATGTCGCTATTGCGCGGCTCAATCCATCGACGGGTGCACCCAGTGAGGCAGCGACACAATTTGGAAGTTCTGCGATGAGCACTTCGGGCAACCTCGTGACGAACACGATGGCACTTGTGTACACATCTGATCGGCTGGCGGGCGTAGGCACATTCTCGGAGTCGACGAATCTCCTCGGAACGAACCTGCTCTCCATCGGAAGCAACGACGTCGCTTCCTTCCGCGTGGATTTCTAGCCACCAGGGCGCTGAGGCCTTGCTATCATTACCGCCCTGCCAATCGAGAGCGGTTTGCAAGCCGGGCTATCGAGCGGCTATTGGCAGGCGTTGCAGCCAGCGGCGAGCGAAGTGCACCCACTCGCCACCGGTAGTGTGCATAGCGGTGATGATGGATTGCACGTGAGGGCTACACAAGGTGAGGTCCGACACGCGACGTCACACGCGCAGGATAGGCCGCAGGTAACGTTGCGGCACGCCCCGGTACCGGTGCAGTCGATGTTGCATGGTCCGGTGCCGCAGGTCAGGTCTCTGCAGCTTTGTGATCCGCTGCACGTGATCTTGCACGACTTGCTGTTGACGCAACTGACGCCGTTGCGGCACGAGTTGGGGGTCGAGCAAGCGATGTTACAGCTCCAGCCCACAGGGCACGTGACCTGCTGGTTGCACGCACCGCCGTTGAGCGCGCAGTCGATCGTGCACGACTTCGTGGCGCTGTTGCACGAGGTGCACTGCGCCGGGCAGTTGCCCGCCCCGTCGGTCACGCCGGAGTCCAGCTGGGGCGCGACGCAGAAGCCGTCGGTACACGTCCGGCCGGTGCTGCAATCCGATTGCTTCATGCAGGCGAAGTCGTCGCTGCGGTGGTTTATCGAGCAGCTGCCGGCGATGATGACCGCGAACCCGATGACGGCGAACCAGAGCGCGAGTTTCACGGCGTGCCTCCCATCGTGAAGACCAGGCCGGCGCCGTGATCGAGCACGGCCGGCATGAGCCGCGCGGACGTCGTGGACGCGGCGCGGCGATCCTTGATGTAGAAATACGTGCCGATGCCGCCGGCGACGAGGCCGCTGATGGTGAGCAGGTTGCCGAGGCCGGCGTAGGCATCGCCCTTGGATTCGAGGTTCTTGAGATCGATGAGGTTCTGCTTGGTCGTCGTCGGGGCCTTGTCGATGTCGCCCTGGACGCTGTTCGCGGCACCCCAGAACAAGAGGCCGAGCACGACCATGCCACCACCACCGGCCATCCCGGCGATCTCGAGGCGATGGCGCCTGGTGCTCGCGTCGTCCATCGGCTGGACATTGGCCTGCGTGCCGGCGACCGGCGTTGCGACCGGCGGTGGTAGTGGCTCTTGCTTGACGGTCGTGGGGGCGGGGATCGCCGGCGGCCCGCCGCTGGGGGGTGTCGTGGTGCTGAGCGCGGAGGGGGAAGGTGCCGCCGGCCGGCCCGCGGGTGGGGGCGCTGGGGGCGGGCCGATGAGCGCGGGCGCAGGCGCGGGCGATGACCCCGGCGCGGCGGGCCTGTCACCGAACAGCGGGGCGATGCCGTCGAGCTTGTCGGGCGGCGTCCCGGTCGCGAGCAGGACCGTCATCTCGCGCGTGGCGCCGCCCTTGGCGACCCGGCGGACCGCGACCTCGATGCCACCCGGCTTCGGCGTGACGGTCGTGATCACGATCTCGTCGACGGCGAGCATGCCCAGGACTTCGTCCTTGCAGGACGCCGTGTCCGGCTTGCAGCCAACGGCGGTCGCCGCATCGGTGTAGTTGAGCTCACCGGCCGAGGTCCGCGGCTCGGTGATGAGCGCGAGCTTGACGATCGCCGCGTCGATCTTCGCGCGCGTGGCTGCGGGGGCGCGGCCCTCGGACTGCAGCACGAGCAGCTTGTGAGGCTCGGCCGCGGCGGGGCGCGACATCGCCAGCGCCAGCGTCGCGACGAGATAGCGCAGCCTCATGAGCCGAGCCGCTCCAGGCGGTCGCGGATCTGATCGGCATCGCCGGCGTCGGGTGCCAGCTGCAGGTAGCGCTTGAACGCCGCGCGCGCCTGGCCCTTGTTACCCAGCTTCTCGTAGACCAGGCCGAGGCCGCGCCAGGTCGGCGCGAACGTCGGGTTGCTGGACAGCGAGGTGCGCAGCGTGGCGAGCGCACCCGTAGTATCGCCGCGGGCGTACTGCTGCAGGCCGGTCTTGTACGCCGCCGCGGGATCGGCCTTCGGCTTGTCGGTGGCAGCCGCGTATGGATCGAGGGGTTGCACCTTGTCGGCCGGCGGCCTGGCGGTGGCCTTCACCAGCCTGTCGGCCGGCGACGGTCGCTTGACGGCCTTGTCGGGCTTCTTGGGCTCGGGTGGCTTCTTGGCCTCGAGCTTCCTGGGGGGCTCGACCTTGGGCGGCTCGGCCTTGGGTGGCTCGACGTGGGATGGCTCGGGCTTGGCGGGCTCGACGACGGCGGCCCTGGGCGGCTCGGCGGCCGGCGGCTCGGCGTGAGACGGCTCGGGCTTGGCGGGCTCGACGACGGCGGCCCTGGGCGGCTCGGCGGCCGGCGGGTCCGCGGCGGGTGGCTCAGCCTTCGCCGGATCGGGCGGCGGCGGCGTGGGGTCCGGCCTGGGTGGCTCCGGAACCGGGTTCGACGGGGCGGCGGGCGGCGTGACGCCGGGCTCCGCCGAAGGAGCCGTCGTCCGCGAGGTCGGCGCCGCCGTGGCCGACTTCGCGGCGCGGGAGGATGGATCCTGATCGCTCGCCGGCTTCGAGCCGCTGAACGCGAACGCAACAACTGCGACGATGAGGACGACGCCGAGGGCGCCGCCCATCGCGAGCAGCAGGCGCTTGCGGCCGGCGCGGGCGGTGGCGTCGAGCGCGTGGATGTCTTCGTCGTCGATCGCCTGGACCGAGCCGGTGCTCCAGCCCCAGCCGGCGAGGACGTCGCGCGAGCCGGTGGTCGTCTTCTCGGCGTTGGGCAGCGCGATGACGCTGGCCGGATCGGCTTTGTGCTCGTCGTGTTCGTGCTTCTGGAAGTCCTGATCGGAGGACTGGAGCGGGGCTCCCGGCGAGACCGGCGGGACGGTCATCCCCGGCGGCATGCTGAGCTGCGGCGAGGCCGGCGGAACGGCGAGGTGCGCGGGGAGCTGCGGCGTCGCGATCGTTTCGGCGTTCGCGATCGACGGCTTGCTGGGCGGCGGCGGTGGGTGGATCGGCGGCTTGAACGGCGCCGGCAGCGGGTGTCTTGCGTCGGAGGACGCGGCATGCGCCGGACCGATCGGCGGTGCGGGCGTCGGGGGAGACGATCGGACCGGCGGCGCGGGCGTCGGGGGAGACGATCGGACCGGCGCTGCGTGCCCGGGTTGGGTGATGGGCGGCGGCATGGCCGGCGGTCCAAAGTCGGTTGCCGCGGGGGCCGCGGGTGCGATCGACGACAGGGGACTCGGGGCCGTGGGCGCTGGCGGACCACCGGGGAGGAGCGTCGGGACGGCCGGCGCCGGGGACGTGCTCGCATTCGAGCCGAGGAACGCCGTGACCATCGGCGCCGGTGCAGGTGCCGGGGATGTACTCGCATTCGAGCCGAGGAACGCCGTGACCACCGGGGGCTTCTCCGCCGGCGCCAGCCCCGCCACGGACCCGAGGATCTCGGTCTTTGCGGACTTTGCCGGCGCGGTAGGCGCCCGAGCCACCGGCTTGAGCGGCGGCTCGACGATCGAAGGCGGCGGCACCGGCTCGACGGGCGGGCTCGCGGAACCCAGGATCACCGTCGGCGCAGGAGGTCGCGACGCGAACGCCGACGGCACGGCCGCGGTGCTCGGCACCATCGACGGCAGCGGGACGGTCTTGCTCGGAGGATGGACCACCGGCAGCACCGACGGGGCCGGCACCACCGAGGGGACCGGCAGCACCGGGGGAACCGGCAGCACCGGCGCCTTCGGAGCGGCCGTCGCCACCGCCGGAACGACCGACCTGGCGACGTACTTCGCGATCTGTTCGTTCGATTCGGGGTAGCCGGCGTCATCGAGCACGGCGTCGATCTCGGCGGCCATCACCTTGGCGCTCTGATAGCGGTCGGACGGATCGCGCGCGAGCGCCTTCTTGCAGATCGCGTCGAGCTCGGCGGGGACATTGGCGTTGAGCTCGCTCGGCGGGCGAAACGCGTGTGCCAGGACGGCCTGCTTGATCGCGTCGTCGTTCGCGCCGTCGAACAGCCGCTCGTGGGCGAGCGCCTCCCACAGCACGACGCCGAGCGAAAACACGTCGCTCCGGCGATCACCGGTGCCGCCGCGGAGCTTCTCGGGTGCGGCGTAGCTCGGCAGCGCCGCGCCGGTCGCGAGCGAAACGCCGCCGTCCGGCAGCACGCGGATGGCCGCGGGCGCCAGCGTGCCGAGCGGCTGTCCGCCCTTCTGCGCCGCGTGCACCATCCCGGCGATGTTGCTCACGACCCGTGCGCAGCTGAGCTCGTCGAGGCGGCGTGCCGCTTCGATCACCACTTGAAACGAAACGCCGGCAAGGCTCGTGCTGTCAGGCTTGCCGAACGCCGCCAGGCGTCCGGCTTCGGTCGTGGACACGCCTCCATCCTAGCGTAGGTTCGACGAATTAGATCGTTACACGCGGCGACGCGGCCGTGATCGGCGCGACATGACCGTTTGTGCAGCTCTCGTACATCGCGGACATACACGGCGCCAGGCATGCCGAAACCATCGGGCCTGCAGTAGCATGCAGCCCGCGTGGCGGACGTCGAGCTGAGACGGATCCTTCGGCTCGTGAGCGCGCGGTCCCTCAATACCTTTGGCCGCGCGATCTTGAGCACCACGGTGGGGTGGGAGCTCTGGAAGCGGACCGACAGCAAGCTGGTGCTCGCCGCCGTTGGGTTCGCGCAGGTGATTCCCGTGGTGGTGCTGTTCGTGTCCGCGGGCACCCTGGTCGATCGGTCGGACCGCCGGTCGCTCGCCACGATCGCCGCCACCACGACGGGCCTGATCGGCCTGGGCCTGGCGCTCGTCAGCGCGCTCCAGGCGCCGGTCGCGCTCTACTTCTTGCTGCTACTCGCCCAGGGCTGCGTTACGGCGATCCACGCGCCGGCGGTCGCGTCGCTGATCCCGCTCATCATCGCGCGCGATCAGCTCGTGCGGACCAACCGGATCAGCGCCAGCTTGCAGGAGCTCGCCGCGATCGTCGGGCCGATGCTGGCGGGGCTCGCGCTCGACTTCGTCCCGGCTTCGTCGGTCTACGCCGCGCTCGCGATCACCGGCCTCGCCGCCGGCGTGCTGTATCGTTCGCTGCCCGAGGCGCGCGCCATCGCGGCCCCGGAACCGAACGCACGCAAGGACTGGCGGGTCGGCCTCCGGTTCATCTTCCGATCGCCGCTGCTCTTGCCCGCGCTCACGCTCGACATGTTCGCGGTGCTGTTCGCCGGGGTCACCGCGCTGCTCCCGGTGGTCGCCTCGGATGTCCTGCATGTCCAGGCGTTCGGCTTCGGCGCGCTGCGCGCGGCGCAATCGGCGGGCGCGGTGGCGATGGCGCTGGTCGGCGGCCGGCTGCGCGCGTGGCGGCGGCCCGGCCGCGTGCTGCTCATCGTCGTCGCGCTGTTCGGGCTCGCGACCGTCGGGTTCGGGCTGTCGACGTCATTTCCGCTGTCGCTCGCGCTGCTGTTCTTGTGCGGCGCCCTCGACAACGTCTCGGTGGTCATCCGGCTGACGCTCGAGCAGATGGTCGTGCCCGACGCGATCCGCGGCCGCGTCAGCGCGGTGCACTTCGTGTTCATCGGGATGTCGAACGAGCTCGGCGCCACCGAGTCGGGGCTCGCCGCGTACGCGCTGGGCACGGTCCCCGCGATCGTCGCCGGCGGTGCGCTCGCGGTGCTCGTCGTGGGGATCGTCGCGTTCAAGTGGCGTGAGCTCGCCAGGATGCCGCCGCTATCCGAGCTCCAGCCCGGCGAATGAGCGCGCGCGGCTGGGTCCCAAGAGGGTCCCGGGGGGCGTCCCGGCCCGTGATCACCCGTGATCCCCGTGATCACCCGTGATCAGTGGATCCGCGCGGTCACGGTGCGGGTGGCCAGGATCTCGGCCTCGCGGGTCGCGAGCTCGGCGGCGCGCGCCCGCCAGGCGGCCGGGGCGGCGTCGCGGGCCAGCGCGAGGAACGTATCGCGGTGGCGGACCTCGGCGGCGGCGAGGCTTCCGTAGAGCTCGCGCGCCTTTGGATCGCCCAGCGCGCCGGCGAGCAGGGCGAGCCGCTCGGCGGAGCGGCCCTCGATGATCGCGAACACGAGCAGGCGATCGAGCAGGCGATCGGGCTCGCGCCCGCGGATCTGCGCGCGCAGCGCCGCAGCGTAGTCGTCGCCGTGATCGTAGCTGGCCGGCTGGCCGCGCCGGGCCATCAGCTGGGCGACCTGCACGACGTGGCGGGTCTCGTCGTGAGCCAGCCGCGCCATCGCC
>Ga0308175_100000075_pt1 | contig 80952 bp, 71 predicted proteins | sample PhyCR1_3_FD_203893 | JGI IMG/M metagenome (GOLD analysis project Ga0308175, IMG submission 203893) | Soil microbial communities from UC Gill Tract Community Farm, Albany, California, United States - DLSLS.C.R1 | ecosystem: Environmental > Terrestrial > Soil > Agricultural land | place: USA...
CTCCGCCGCGGGCCGCGCACTCGACTACGCGGCGCGCGAGAACATCGCCGTGCACGGCGGCATCGGCGCGACGTGGGAGCACGACGCGCCGCTGTTCTTCCGTCGCGCGCAGCTCTCGCGCCGCCTGCTCGGCGGGACGGGCGACGCGGTCGACCGGCTGGCGGGCGAGCTGCTGGCGGGGAGCGCGGCGGGGGCCTGACGGCCGTTCGTGGTGGGCGCCGTGTTCGGCGCCCACCACGTCTGTCAGCCGTGAGGACGTGCTCTCCCCTCCTGGCTCGCCAACTCTTCGTCGAGCGCTGCTCCTAGCGCACGGTGCGACAGCTCCAGCCCAAGCGCAAGCTTGTGGTAGGTGCTCACTCTCAGATCGCGCTCGCCACGCTCGATCTCGCTGAGGTGCTTGCGATTGATGCCTGCCTTTGCCGCCAACGCCTCCTGACTGAGCTCCTTGAGGAGACGCTGCTTTCTGACCGCCCGTCCGACCGCGGTGACTATCAGTGGCTGCTGCAAGAGGGACAGCGTCTCGCGGCCAAAGAGCGCCTACGCGCCCCATTCACCGGAGCCATCCGGCAGAAATCCGGTCCTACCCGGAAAGCGGGATTGCGCGGACTTCGGTGGATCGATATTCCACCCTTCACACCGGAACACGCCGGTGTTTTCCATGGTAAAGCACACCGCTCTCACGCTCGCCCTACCCGCCGCATTCGCCATCTCCCCGTGGGTCTTGCTGGCGATCGCCGCGTTGCTGGCGCTGTCCGACGGCTTGGGCAAGTGCCTTGCTGCGCTGTGGAAGCTGCCCGACTGGGTCGACAAGTGGCTCGACGTCCTTGATCGCTGCCGCCGCTCCCGTGCGTGAGCAGCGCGGAGGCCGCGTAGCGCTTTGCCGTCTCTTGGCGGTTCCTGAAGCTGCGGCTTAGGACTCGGAGGCACAGTCGCTGGCGACGTGTCTCTCTCCTCACCGTCCCGCCGTCCGGCCCGCCGCCTCGTGCGGGCCGGCGCGGTGGGCGTACTCGCGGCGGCCGTCACGCTCGCCGGCTGCGGCGCGAGCGCGCAGCGCCACGTCGTGGCGAGCGCCGGCCGCGCCGGCCTCGGCGTGCGCTCCGCGCGCAGGCGCCCGCACGACATCCACGCGATCGAGCACGTGATCGTCGTGATGCAGGAGAACCGCTCGTTCGACTCCTACTTCGGCACCTTCCCGGGCGCCGACGGGATCCCGCGCCACGACGGCCGCTTCATGGTGTGCCTGCCCGATCCGCGCAGCGGCCGCTGCCAGCGCCCCTACCACGATCCGTCGCTCGTCAACGGCGGCGGACCGCACGACGCCGGCCCCGCCCGCGAGGACGTGAACGGCGGGCGGATGGACGGCTTCGTGCGGATGGCCGAGTCCTCCGGCGGGCGGGGCTGCGGCGCGAACACCGGCGTCTGCGCGCCGTCCTCCAGACCCGACGTGATGGGCTTCCACGACGCGCGCGAGATCCCCAACTACTGGCGCTGGGCGCACGACTTCACGCTGCAGGACCATCTGTTCGCCTCGAACGCGTCGTGGAGCCTGCCGGCGCATCTGTTCCTCGTCTCGGGCTGGTCGGCCAGCTGCTCCCGCCGCGGAGACCCGGCGAGCTGCCGCGGCGACATCCAGCTCAACGGCTTCCACACGAGCCAGATCGCAGGCGTCGGCGGCGTCCGTGCGCGGCGGCCGCGACCGGGGCTGCGACCGCTCACGCGCTGCCTCGGCGCGCACGGCGTGCCGCGGCGCGGCTGGGGGCTCGACCTGCACGACCCGGCGATGCCGCGCGCGCTGACGGCCTGCCGCGCGCTCGCCCCGGCGCGCGTCGCGCGGCGCCTCGCGCCCGACGCCAACTACGCCTGGACCGACCTCACGTACCTGCTGCACAGAGCCGGCGTCGGCTGGCGCTACTACGTGCACGGCGGCCTGCAGCCCGACTGCGCCGATGGCGACGCGAACTGCGGGCCGGCGCGGCAGAACGCGCGCACGCCGGAGATCTGGAACCCGCTGCCGTCGTTCACGACGGTGAAGGCCGACAGACAGGTCGGCGACGTGCAGGACGTCTCCCGCTTCTTCGCAGCAGCCCGCGCCGGGACGCTGCCGTCGGTCGCCTGGGTCGTGCCGGACCAGGCGCACTCCGAGCATCCGCCCGCGAACATCGCCGCCGGGCAGGCGTGGGTCACGCGCGTCGTCGACGCGGCGATGCGCTCGCCCGACTGGCGCTCGACCGCGATCTTCCTCGCCTGGGACGACTGGGGCGGCTTCTACGACCACGTGCCGCCGCCGCGCGTCGACCTCGCCGGCTACGGGCTGCGCGTGCCGGGGATCGTGATCTCGCCGTGGGCGCGGCGCGGCTTCGTCGACCACCAGACGCTGTCGTTCGACGCGATCAACAAGTTCATCGAGGACGACTTCCTCGGCGGCGCGCGCATCGATCCGCGCACCGACGGGCGGCCCGACCCGCGGCCGGACGTGCGCGAGGCGGCGCCCCAGCTCGGCGACCTGCGCCGCGACTTCGACTTCGGGCAGCAGCCGCTGCCGCCGGACCCGCTGCCAGAGTCCCGCAGATGAGCGACGACATCATCATCACGACCATGAACGACCTTCCCGGCTACGAGGTGGAGGAGGTCTACGGCGAGGTCTTCGGGCTGATCGTGCGGGCGCGCAACGCCTTCTCGAACATCGGCGCCTCGTTCCGCACGCTCGCCGGCGGCGAGGTGAAGGGCTACACGAAGCTGCTGGCGGAGAGCCGCAACCACGCGGTCGACCGCCTCAAGGAGGCCGCCGCCGAGCGCGGCGCGAACGCCGTCATCGCGATGCGCTTCGACTGCAACGAGATCGGCGACATCATGAGCGAGGTCGCGGCATACGGCACGGCCGTGCGCGTCAAGCGGGTCTACGCCCCGCCGGTCTAGCGCTGCGCGAAGATCCGCACCGTCTCGAACGGCGCTGCGGCGAGGTCGGCGCGGAAGGCGTCGTCGTCCGGCCATTCGCGCTTGGGGACCAGGCGGCGGCGCAGCGTGAGCGCGGCCTGGTCCTCCGCGAACGGGTACGGGTCGAAGCGCACCCGCCACGGCCCGAGCGGCTCGATCGCGACGCGCACCGGATCGCCGCCGACGGTCGTCGGCACGCCCTCGCATCCGCCGGCGACACCGACCTCGACGTCGGCGAGCCCGAAGTAGAGCGAGACGACGTCGAACACCTGCAGCAGCGCGTAGCTCGTCCAGCGCCACGCCTCGTCGGCGTCGAGCATGCGGCGCAGCGCGACCTGGCGGTCCTCCTCCTGCTGCACGAACGCGTCGACGAGGTCGCGCTCGTTCTCGGGCAGCGTGCGCGGCGGCGAGGGCATCACGTCGTAGCGCTGCCGGTAGAGCCCGCTCATGTGCATCGAGACGAGCAGGCCGGCGGCGGGGTCCTCCTCCGCGACGCACTCGACGCCGGCGCGGTAGAAGGCGAGGTGAACCGGCGCCGGGACGGTGAGGAACGACTGCGGCGCGCCGTCGTCGTCGAGCCGCGGCCGCTGCTCCCACGTCGCCCAGCCGTCGTCGTGGCAGCGCGCCGCGCGCACGAGCGGGTCGTACGGCTGCGGCCGCTCGAAGCCGGGCCCGCCCCACGCCTGCGCCAGCTGCCCCGAGAGGTCCGCGTGGTCGGGCTGCAGGACGATCTGCCAGGCGTCGCCGGCGTCGCGTACGAGCATGCAGCGAGCGTACCCGGATGCGCTCAGCGCGACCGACGCCGCGCCTCGGCGAACGCCCGCTCGCCGAGGGCGCGCTCGAGCGCGCGCAGGCGCTCGAGCCGCGTCGAGGAGCCGCGCGCCGGGAACGCGAGCGCCACCGAGCGGCCGAACGCCCGTCCGCGCACCCGCACCGGCTGCGACGAGATCGGCCGCAGGTCGCGCGTCTCGCCGCTGATCGGTCGCACGACGTCGGCGCGGAGCCGCTTGCAGGCGCCAGCCGCGTCGGGCCAGTCCCCCGCGGGCGGACCGCAGCGCAGGCGCCAGGTCCGAACGGGCGCTCCTGCGTGCGGCGAGGCCGCGATCTCGATGCGAATGTCCACCCGATGCGGCGAGGAGGAGGCCCGTGTCTCGGACCCGCAGCCGCCGGCGGCGAGCAGCAGCGCGCCGGCGCTCAATCCCGCCGTCGCGAGTCGCCGGACGCGGCCCTCAGCCGCCGCCATGCCGGCGTCTTCTCTTCCCGAGCGCCTTGGCTCTGCGCACGCACGCCGCCTTCCGTCTGCCGTGCAGTCTCGCGCACTTCCGCAGCGCCGCTCGGCGCCGCTGCGCGAGCCGGCAGGCAGCGCGGGCCGCGCCGTGCTTGCCGGCGCAGGCGCCTTGGCGCTTCGGGGCAGCGCCGCTGGGCGGCTGAACGCCAGGCTGCGTCCCGCCGCCGCCAGCGCCACCCTGCTGGCCGCCGGACGAGCCGCCGGACTGGCCGCCCGGATTGGCGCTGCCGCCGCCGGCGTCTCTGACGTCGAGCGACGCGATCGCGGTCGCCGCGTCCCCGTCGTCGTCGGTGACGCGCAGGCCGATCGTGTGCGCCCCGGCCGTCGAGAAGGTCACGGTCGCTCTGGAGCCGACCGCGTCGTCGTACTGCCCGTCGCCGTCCAGGTCCCACGCGGTGGCGGCGATGGCCGCGGAACCATCGGGATGCGTCGAGGTCGACGTCGCCGTCACCGCCTCGCCGACGTGCGGTGAGCTCGGCGACGTCACGAACGCCGCGACCGGCTTCTTGCGCTGAAGCGCGACATGCAGGTCGGTGACCGCCGGCGGCACGCTCACGACCGCGCTTGCGGCATCCACGTAGCCGTTCTTGGTGACGAGGACGCGGTATTCGCCGGCCGAGACGTCCCATTGATAGAGCCCCTTCGACGGGCCGCTGCCGGGCGTGACCTGCGGGTTGACGTTCGGCGAGATGCCGGGGTCGCCCGACAGGACCGTCTGGAAGTCGTCGCCGACCGCTCGCTGCAGCGTGACGGTCGCGCCGCCGATCGCGGCGTCCGCGCGCGCCTCCGGCGGCGTCATGCCGTTCGCCAGATCGGCCGCATAGCGGTCCGCGTCGTAGACCACGCCCTCCGGATCGATCAGCGTGATGCCGCCGATCGGCACCACGAAGTCCTGGCTCGTGCCGTTCTCCGTGAGCGTGAACACGACATAGAGCGTCCCCTTCTGCACGCAGATGCCCTGAGCGTCGGTCGGGACGGTCCACACGTTGTCGCTGTCCGGATCCTCGAGCGGCACCTGCTGCGCGCCGCCGCCGCTCTGATCGAGCAGCAGCGAGACGTTGGAGACGGCGCCCGCGCCGGGCTGGATGGGCACCGGAAGCTTCAGCGTGAGGCACTCGCCCGCCGCCGCGAACGCATTCGCCGAGAAAGCCGCGAAGTTGTAGTAGGTGAGGCCGTTCGCGTCGTGCTGAACCTGGTAGATCACGGGCTGCGGCGGGCTCCCGGGCGTCTCCGGCGTGTCCGCCGGAACCTCAGGCGCGCCCGGCGCGGAGACGACGTCGGGGACCGTGCCGGCGTCGATGTAGGTCCAGAAGCCGTACAGATGATCCTGCGTCCCGCCGGAATCGATCCGCAGCGTCACCTTCTCGCCGGTGTACGGCGACAGGTCGACGTTCGCCGAGCGCCATCCGGTGGTCTTGAAGGAGATGTCCCCGCCGGGCCCGAACGAGCCGACGACCTTGTTGTAGACGACGCCGCCGTCCTCGTCGAACAGCCGCACGCGCATGCGAAGCTCGTCGAAGTCGGTGTAGTCGAACGTCATCATGTCGTAATTGAGATGCAGGACCGGACTCGCCGGATCCACGACGAAGCTCTGCTTGACGACGTAACGATCCTGCTCCTGCAGCACGCCGCTGTCGGGGAACGGGCCTCCGAGCCGCAGCATCGAATCGCCGTCGAGCGGCGAGACGGCGATCGTCTTCGTCTCGCCTCCGTCGAAGACGTCGAAGCTGTCGGCCCCGACGCGGCAGATGCGGCGCCGCATCTCGTCCTGGTCGAGATCGTCCGGGCAGACGGTGGAACCGCTCCGCACGACGTTCCCGTCCGCGTCGTACACGGTCGCCGACCAGTCGGTCGAGCCGCTCAGCGGCTGCTCGAAGGAGGGATTCTGCAGCCCGACCGGCAAGCCGTCGATCGTCTGGTAGATCCAGCTGCGGATGGTCGGGTTGGCAAGCTCGGTATAGATCCCGTACTTGTTCGGTTGAGCGCAGCCGTCTCCCCACGAGACGATCCCGGCGAGCTTCCAGCCCTCCTCGCTGGAGTCCGCGCCCGTCTCCGCTCCGGCCCCGGTGTTGACCATCAGCGGTCCGCCGGAGTCCCCTTGGCAGGAGTCCTTGCCGCCGTCGGCGAGGCCTGCGCACACCATCACGTCGGGGATGAGCCTGCTGCCGTACGCTTCCGGCGCGCCGCAGGTGTCGTCGTCGACGATCGGGACGTCGACCTGGCGCAGGTCCTGCGATACGTCGCCGTCCTGCGACGTCGTCCCCCACCCGATCACACGCGCCATCGCGCCGGGGGCAGCGGCGCTCAGCGCGTCGTTCGTGATGATCGACAGCGGCGTGGCCTTCGACGGGTTCATCAGCTTCAGCAGTGCTGCGTCGTTGGCCTTCGTGTCGCCGTCATACGCCGGATCGCGCACGACCTGAACCACCGCATGGTCGGTGCCGCCGTTGCCGTCGAGCTGCGTCGAGCCGAACGTCGCGGTGAAGGCGCTCGCGGGCAGCACGCCGCCATCGCCAGCGGTGACGCAATGGGCGGCGGTCAGCACCCACTTCGGCGCGACCAGCGTCCCACCGCACAGTGCCGTCCCGTTCGAGAGGTCGATCGTGAGCCGTGCCTGCGCAGGCCACGGCGTCGTCGTCACGTCGCCGCCGACGATCTTCGATTCGGTCGCCGCCGCACGTCCTACGTCGATCGCGCCCGCCAAGCACGCGCTCAGCGCAACCGCGATCGCACCGGCCAGCCACACACCTACGCGATGCGTCATCCCTGCCCCCAACGATAAGAGTTGTGTTCGCGCCTCCCGAGGCGGGCGCACGATACACGACTTCTTAAGTAATCAGGCGGATCTGGCGCCTGGCCACTCCCGCGAGGCCGCGCCGCTACGGCGCCACGCCGGCGGCTTCGAGCAGCGGCGCGAGCGCGGGCTGGGGCGCGAAGCAGCGCTCGGCGACGCTGCGGGCGGCGTCGCTGTGGCGCGCGTAGTCGGCGACGATCGCGTGGGCGCCGGCGCGCGCCTCCTCCGGCGTCGAGAAGGCGAGCAGGCCCTCGCCGACGGGCAGGGACTGGGAGAAGCCGGTGTCCTGCACGAGCGCGGGCCGGCCGCTGGCGAGATAGCGCACGGTGCGATCGCTGAACCAGCCGCTGCGCGTTTCGACATAGACGCCCTGCGCCGTCGAGAACTCGGCCCCCGAGCGCCGCACGAACGCACGAAAGCCCTCGACGTCGCCGACGAGCACCGGGTCGATCAGTCTCCAGCCGCCCGCGCGCAGCTGTTCGGCGTCGTGCGCGTCGGCCGGGTGGATGTCGAGCACGGCGGCGAACGGCAGCCCGGTCGCCTCCGGCAGCGACGCGTAGCGGCGGAACTCGTGCACCTTGAGGCCGTAGGAACGCCCCTCCCACACCGGTCGCCCGTACGCGCCGCGCCAGCTCGCCACCGTCGTGAAGCTGCTGAACTCGCGGCACTCCTCCGGCGTGGGCACCGGCCAGCGGTCGAGCACGACCGGCTGGCGTATCGGCCGCCAGCCGATCCCGCCGGTCGGCAGGTCGCAGTCGGCGGTGCCGACGTTCGCGCCGACCGTGAAGTGGAGCTCGTGGCCCTCGAGCCCGGCGGCGTCGCCGCCGGACGCGTGCCAGATCTGCGTATAGCCCGGATCGAGATCGACGAAGACGCGCCGCGGCAGCCGTTCGAGCGCCGGCTGCCAGCGCAGGTGGCCGCTGAGGTTGACGAGCAGCGCCGCCTCGCCGAGGCGTTCGAGCAGCTCCGCCTGCGCCATCCCGAGCACGCGGCCGTCGTCGGGGCACACGAGCGCGGCGTCGCCCGCGAAGCCGAATTCCTCCGTCGCCGCGCGGAACGTCGCGGCGTTGGCGCTGTCGGCGAAGTCAGCCGGCTCGCCATGCGCGTCGACGCAGTCGGCAGCGGCGATCTGCTCGACGAACAGCACGTCGAAGCCGAGCTCGCGCAGCGCCTCGGCCCAGCTCAACCGGACCCACACGCTGCCGCCGTGGCGGTGCTTGTTCGCCAGCGCGCCGGCGACCGCGAGCGCCGTCATGCGACGCCCACCGCCGCACCCGTGAGCCGCAGCAGCTGCTCCGCCGCGTAGGCGTTGTACGCCGGCGCGTAGTGGTAGGGCTCGAGCTCCCATCTGTGATGGGCGTCGGCGAGATGGCGCCGCGGATCGACCTCGATCGTCGCGCCGACGCCGCCGAACGCCTCCTCCAGCAGGTCGTAGCCGTCCGTCAGCATCGCGTTCTGCAGCTCGCTCAGCTGGCGCCGCTCCTCGGAGAAGTCGTGCACGCCGCCGTCGCGCGCGAAGCGCGTGCACCACAGTGCGCGGTGCAGCACGATCCGCTCGCGCGGCAGCAGCTCCAGCACGCGCTGGACGAAGGTCGGCGCAGCGTGCGCGAACAACGCGCGGCCGTCCGGCGACATGCGGCGGACCGGCTGCAGCGCGAGGTCGGCCGCGTCGTCGAGACCGGCCGCCTGGAAGGCGGAGGAGCGCGTGACGAACGAGCCGCTCGGCGTGCACAACACGTCGAAGCGCTCGTCGATCAGGTCGATCACGAGCCAGTCGGGGCGCGTCTCCTCCAGCGCGGCGAAGAACGTCTTGCCGAAGTCGGCGAGCACCTGACGGCGCTGCCACTCGGACGGGATCGCGATGCGCTCGGGCGCGATCGGCACCGGCGCCGCGACCGCGCTGATGATCGACGAGCGCGCGCCGTAGTGGCCGAGCGAGGGCCGCAGGCGCGCGTCCTCGAACAGGTCGCGCGAGACGCAGCTGCCGAAGACCGCGACGGTCGGCGCGCTCATGCCGCCGCCTCCACGGGCGCGCGGCGGCGCGGCTCGACGCGCGGCACGCGGTCGAGGTGAGCGAGCAGGCGCTGCAGGATGCGGTCGGAGTCGAAGACCTCCTCCGCGATCTCGCGCGCGTCGGCGGAATGGCGGGCGTAGTCGGTCGCGATCGACTCGACGCACGCCGCCGCCTGGTCGAGCGTGTCGAACGCGAGCAGGCCGGAGCCGAGCGGGTGCAGCCCGCGCAGGCCGGTGTCCTGCGCCACCACCGGGCGCCCGGAGGCGAGGTAGCAGATCGAGCGCTCGCTGAACCAGCCGCTGCGCGCCTGCACGTACATGCCCTTCGCGATCATCAACTCGGCGGTCGACTCGGCGATGAAGTCGCGGTAGCCGGCCGGCGTCGTGGCGACCTCAGCCGGGTCGACGAGCGACCAGCCGGTGTCGCGCAGCAGCGCCAGGTCGGGCGTCTCGGCCGCGTGGATCGCGAGCGCCAGCTCGAACGCGCGGCCGGTCAGCTCCGGCAGCCGGGCGAAGCGGCGGAACTCGTGCACGCGCAGGCCGTACTGCTTGCCCGCGTACTCGACCGGGTCGTACGCGCCGCGCCAGCTCGCGACGCTCGTGAACGGACGCCGCGGCGGCGCGCTCGCGCGCGGCCAGTGGGCCAGCACGACCGGCTGCGGGGTGGTGATCCAGTCGAGCCCGCACGTCGGGATCTCGCACTCCGCCTGTCCGATCCGCTCGCCGATCGTCACATGCGCGTCGTGGCCGGCGAACACGTCGGCGAGCCCGAGCTCGCACCACATCTGCGCGAAGCCGGGGTCGGTGTCGAGAAAGACTCGACGCCGTGCGATCCCGAGCAGCTGCTCGTCGGCGCAGAAGCCCATCACGTTCAGCAGCAGGTCCGCGTCGGCGACGAAGCGCAGCACCTCGGCGCGCGACCGGCCGGCCGTACGGCCGCCCGGCAGCGCGATCGTCCAGGCGTCGGCGAGCCGGTGCGCGCGCATCACGTCGTGCACGTAGCCGACCCGCTGGCGCTCGGTCGCGAAGTCGCCGTCCGCGTGCTCGAGGCTGTCGAGCAGCAGCACCTCGTAGCCGAGCCGCTCGAAGCCGAGCAGGTACTGCAGGAACTGCCAGGTGTGGCCGGCGTTGTGCGCCTTCTGCGCAACGCAGCCGGCGATCGCGATGCGTCCTCGTGACGTCATGCGGCGGTGTCCAGGTCGAAGATCACGCAGTCGGCGTCGGCGTGCACCGGCGCGGCGAGCCGCTCGGCGAGGCCGTCGTAGTGGTCGAGCCACCAGAACGAGGCGTTCGGCACGACGAGATGCGAGAGCCCCTGCGCCAGTTGCTCGTCCAGGTGCGCGACCGCCGCGGCGCTGTCGGGCGGATACCCGGGGTTGTGGGGGAAGTTGCGCCCGCGACGGCGCGAGAGCCGCAGCAGCGTCGGGTCCCACTTCGTGACGGTGCCGAGCACAGCATCTTCTGGTGTGACGGCTTGGACAGTCCGCGCAATACGCCGCAAGGTCGCCTCCCAGTCAGGATCCTGGGCCGCACGGTCGGCGAGCAACCCGCCGTAGCGGGTCCCGACGAGCGTCCCGGCGAGGCGGTCGAGGAGGACGCTGCCGACGACATAGGCGTCGTAGTCGTCCCGGCGGAGGATGGCGCCGGCGAGCGAGACAAGCCCGGCGCGCAGCAGGTCCGGCCGCGTCCGCGCGGCGAGGGCGAGCGCCCGCAGTGCCGCCCGCCGCTCGCCGCGCGTGTGGAAGTCGCCGGCCGTGAGAAGCGCCTTCGCCGCCAGCGCGCTCCGTGCTCTCCGGGACCACTGCACCTCTTGCCTCGCTATGCGGGGCGAAAGGTGCAGTGCTCGGCGGACGACGCGCGCGTCGCAGCGCAGGCGCGCGCCGGAGGCGACCGCCGCGCGGGAGATCGACGCGGCGTGCTGGCGGTAGCGGGCGACGGGCGCGGCGCGGTAGGCGACGGCGCCGTGGAGTGCGAGGCGCAGCCACATGTCCCAGTCGGAGCTGCTCTCGCCGACGGAGACGAACGGCCCGGCGGCGCGGAGCGCCGCTCTCCGCGCAACCACCGTCGACGTGAACAGCTCGTTGCACAGCAGCAGCTCGCCGAAGGCGGCGAGGCCGTCCTCGACGACGTCCGAGGCAAACGGCCGCCGCCAAGCGGGCAGCTCACGCCCACCCTCCTCGATGATCTCGGCGCCGCCATGCACCAACGCGACGTCGGGGCGGCGCTCCAGCACATCGACCTGGGCGGCCAGGGCGCCCGGCAGCAGCACGTCGTCGGCATCGAGGAACGCCACGTAGCGCCCGCGCGCCGCGGCGACCAAGGCGTTGCGCGCCGCCACGACGCCGCGCGGGCGGTCGTGGCGGAGCACGCGGACCCCGAGGCGCTGCGCCACGCGCAGCGTCCCGTCCGACGACCCGTCGTCGCACACGAGCACCTCCAGCGCCACCGGCTGCGCCAGCGCGCTCTCCAGCGCTTCCGCCAGGAAGCGCTCGGCGTTGCGCGCCGGCACCACCACGCTGACGAGCGGACCGCTCACGCGGCCGCCTTCGCCTTCTGACGCGAGCGGCGTCTGCGGGCCGGCGCCGGCGCCTGCGTCAGGTCGAACACCACGCACGTCTCCGGGTCGGCCGCGACGGCCGTGAAGCGCTCCTCGAGGTGGCGGCGGAAGTCGGCGTAGTGGTCGAGCCACCAGGCCGACGTCGCCGGGATCACGAGATGCGTCGCGCCCCGCACACGCAGCTCCTCGAGGTGGCGCACGGCGACCTCCGAGTCCTCCGGATGGTGGCCGGCATAGACGCCGGTGTCGGCCTGCGGGAAGTGCCAGCCGACGCGCCCGTCGAACGACACGAGCTCCTCGTCGCCGCGCGAGACGACCAGCACCGTCGCGCCCGCCGGCAGCGCCTCCCCGACCAGCTCCTGCACGCCGTGCGCGACGCGCCGGCGGCGCAGCTGCTTCTCCAGCGCCCCGCGCTGCACCTCCAGCGCGTTCAGCTGCCGCTCCAGCGTCTCGATCAGCGCCGGCGCGTCGTGGCGCTCGCCCGCGGGGACCACGGCCGGCAGCGCCAAAGCCGCGTGGTAGAGCGTCTCCAGCTCGTCGAGCTGGCGGTCGAAGCCGAACCGCTCGTGCGCCCGCTCGACGGCCGCCGCGCTCATCCGCTCGCGCAGCGCCGGATCGGCCGCGAGCTCCAGCAGCCGCTCGGTCAACGCGCGCGCGTCGCGGCGCTCGACCACGAAGCCCGTCTCGCCGTGCGCGACGTTCTCGCCGAGGCCGTCGGCGTCGGTGCAGACGACCGGCAGGCCCATCGACTGCGCCTCGATCACCGAGACGCAGAAGCCCTCGGAGATCGCCGGGTGCAGGCACACGTCGGCCCACTCCATCGCGCTGCGCACGTCGTCGGCGCGACGCGCGCCCGGCAGCTCGACGTGCTGCTCGAGCCCGAGGTCGTGGATCGCGAACAGGATCGACTCGCGATGCGGCCCGTCGCCGAGAATCCGGTAGCGCACGTCGACGCCGGCGTCGACCAGCGCGCGCACCGCCTGCAGTCCGTGCTCGTGGCCCTTCTTCCAGTGCAGGCGCCCGACGCTCAGCACGCGCAGCGGGCGATCGGCGGTCCCGACATCCCCATAGGTACGTTCGGGAGCGGAGAAACGGCTGAGATCGGCCGCGTCGGTGATCACCATGTGCGGCTTGTCGGCCGGGCAGCCGCGCCGCTGCGCGCGCTTCCAGATGTCCTGCGAGACGCAGTTGATCATGTCGGCGTGCGCCCACAGGTCGTCGTAGGTGCTGGAGTCCTCGAGGCCGTGGTAGTTGATGTCGTAGCCGCGGAAGGACACGACGACCTTGCAGCCGAGGATGTCCCGCATGTGCATGCGCCCGAGCGCGAGCGTGCCGTAGCCGAAGTGCACGAGGTCGGGCTGCAGGTCGGCCAGCTGCGCCTCGAAGTCCTGCACGACGTGGATCCGCTCGCGGCGCTCGAGGTGCCGTCTGAGTTGGGGGAAGTAGGGATGCTGATCTCTGTTGGAGCGGTTGCAGAGGACGTGGAGATCCCAGCCGCGCTCCAGCAGCCCGATGAACTCGTGCGCGAAGAACGTCTCGCTGAACTTCGGGAAGTGGTCGGTCACGAGCACGATGCGTCTGCCGTCGCTTCTCGGCGCGACGCCGAGGCGCGGGGCGCCTGAGGCGGAGCCGCCGGCGCGGGCCGGAGCGGCCGCCGGCGCACGCCTGCGTCCGAGCAGCTCGTCGCTGAGCGCGCGCGCGGCGGCGCGGACCGGGTCCTCGGCTCTGCCGTCGGCCGCGGGCGCCGGCGCGACGGCCGTCGCGAGTCCGCGCAGCGGCCGCATGCAGCGCTCGTCCCAGTCCTCTCTGACGAACTCCAATACGCGCCGGACCAAGGCCTCCGGCTCGTCGATCAGCTCGTCGTAGGTCACGCGCAGCACGCGGTCGCGCAGCGTGCGCTCGGCGTCGAGTCCGGCGCGCGCGCCGGCCATCCAGCGGTCGGCCGCCTCGCCCTCGCTCATCCGCGTCCGCAGGTGCGCGGGGATCTGCGTCCCGCCGGTCGCGCCCGCCGACCCGAGCGGCGGGTCGGCGAGCGAGCGCACCACGGCGTCCGAGTCGCGCACGACGTGCACGAAGCGCGCGTCCGGGAACAGGCGCGCGAGCATCGCGACGTTGTCCGTCAGCTCGGGCGCGCCGTCGACCCAGCGCTCCAGCTTGTCGCCGATCAGCGACGCGGCGGCGCGCCCGAACACGCGCGAGAAGCGTTCGGGTCCGAAGCCCTCCGGCCGCGAGCGGGCGTGGATCTGCGGCAGCTCCTTCGCCAGCTCGGCCATCCAGGCGGTGTCGATCGCGGCGGGGATGGCGGGGTGCTGGCCGAGCGCCCACGCCAGCGCGCTGACGCCCGAGCGCGGCGCGCCGATCACGAAGACCGGGCGCGGCGGGCCGCCCTTGCGCTCCGGCTTCGCGGGCGGCCGCGGCCGCTTCGCGACCGCGAAGCCGTCGGCCGGCCGGCCGCTCAGCGCCGGGCCCGCGAGCTGGCGAAGTCTCACCGGCGGCGCCGTTCTGATCGGCGAGAGGTCGGGTCTCTGCCCCGACGCGACCGCGGCGGCGTTGCGTCTCGCCTGATCCCACAGCAGCTCCATCACCTGCTGGCGGATCGGCGATCTGAGGCCGGTCGCGCTCGCCGTCGTCAGCGAGTTCTCGCGGATGCGCCGGTAGTAGCAGTGGTCCTCGATGTTCACGACGCGCGCGACGTGCTGCGCGCGGCGCAGCAGCTCGGCGTCGCCGCTGAAGCGCAGCCCGGAGGCGAAGCCGCCGAGCGTCTGCACGAGGTCGCGCGTGACGATCGAGGTCGGGTGCAGCAGCGGGAACGCCGTCGGCTTGCTCGCGAACTGCTTGTGCACGTCGAGCGGCCAGGCGATCGGCGTCACCTCCGGCTCCTCGCAGAAGACGCGGATCTCCTGCGTGCCGATCAGCTCCGCGCCGGTCTTCTCGCCGGCCGCGAGCAGCTTCTCGAGGCGGTCGGGCGCGGACCAGTCGTCGGCGTCCTGGAACAGGTACGCGTCGTAGTCGGTCTCCTCGATCACCTGCTGCACGAGCCGGTAGGGGCCGACGTTGCGGTCGGCGTGCAGCAGCGTCACGTGGGGATGGCGCTTGACGATCTCCAGCGGGGGACTCTCGGAGGCGTCGTCGATCACGACGATCGCGTCGAGCGGCCGCGTCTGCTCCTCGAGCGAGGAGAGCGCGTCGTCGAGCCACTCCTCGCACTGGTAGTGCGGGATCAGCGCCAGCACGCGCGACTCCTTGCCGAGCCTGTGTCGATCCCTCTCTGCAGCCGTCTTGGCGGTCATCGTGCGGTCCCTCGCGTCCTTCGTTTCGGTTGTCGTGATCCCCACTGCCTCCAGCAACTCCCCAAGCACCCGCGTCGCCTCGAAGCGCTCGCGTGCGATCTCCCGCGCGGCGCGGCGGTGCCGCGCGTAGTCGGCCTCGATCCGCTCCACCGCCGCGACCGCCTCGTCGAGCGTCGTGACGGCGAACAGGCCGGCGCCCGTCGGCAGCACCGCGCCGAACGCGGTGTCCTGCGTGACGACGGGCCGCCCGGCGGCGAGATAGGTGGCGCTGCGGTCGCTGAACCAGCCGCTGCGCAGCGCGACGTTCTGCTCCTTGGCGACCGTGAACTCGCCGCGCGAGCTCGCGACGTAGGCGCGGTAGTCGACGCCGTCGAGGCCGAAGTCGAGCGCGTCGCGCACGGCCCAGCCGCGTGCCTCCAGCTGCGCCTTGTGCTCGGGCTTGTAGCTGGAGAGCGCGAGCTCGAACCGCTTCCCCGTCTGCCACGGCAGGTCGAGGAACGCCGTCCACTCGCGGTCCTTGCTCCAGCCGTAGTCGCGCCCGTCGATCGTCACCCGCCGCCACGGCTGGTGCCAGTTGCCGACCGTCGTGTAGACGTCGCGCGACGGCGCCTCGACGCGGTCCCACAGGTCGCACACGACCGGCTGGCGCGTCGGGCGAAAGCGGAAGCGATCGGACGCCGGCAGCCCGCAGTCGGGCGCGCCGAGGTTCTCCGCGAACGTGAAGAAGGCGCAGTGCGGCTCCAGGAAGTCGATGCTCGCCTGCCTGCCCGCGGCCAGCTCGACCTGCAGCTGCACCGGATCGGTCTGCAGGTACACGAGCCGGTCGGTCGCGTGGTGCTCCGGCAGCGGCGGGGTGCCGCCGTGCAGGTTGACGATCAGCGCCGCGTCGCGGTAGAGCCGTGCGAGGCCGCCGGCGCCGAGCGGCCCGTGCACCGGCGCCCCCTCGTCGTGCAGCGCGTGGTAGGCCCAGTTGGCGCCGAGGTCGAAGCGGCGCAGCGTGCGGTCGACGAAGCCGGCCGCGCTGCCCGCCGTGTCGAACATCGCCGGATGGCGGCCGTGCGCCTCGACGTAATAGGGCTCGAAGCCGAGCGCCCGGAACCCGAGCAGGTAGTGCAGCGTCTGCCACATGACGCCGGGGACCGGCATCTTGGCCATCATCCCGAGCAGCACGATTCTTCCGGGACGCCTCACCGCTCGCCTCCCGCGATCACGGAGAGCGAGGGCCGCTCGACCGGCTCCCACAGGCCGAGGTCGTGCAGCAGCTTGCGGGCCGCGCGGATCGCCGGCTCGTAGGGGTCGTCCTTGCGGATCCGCCGCGTCGCCAGCGCCTGCAGCTCGGCGAGCGCCTCCGGCTCCAGCGTCACCGGCGCCTGCGGCAGCGGCGCGCCCTGCTGGGCCGCGTGCAGCTCGGCATAGAGGCCGCCGCGCGCGAGCAGCTCCGCGTGGGTGCCCTGCTCGACGACGCGGCCGTCCTCGACGGCGAGGATCAGATCCGCGTCGCGGACCGTCGAGAGGCGGTGCGCGACGACGAACGTCGTGCGGCCCTCGATCAGTCGCGACAGCGCTTCCAGGATCACCGCCTCCGTCTTCGAGTCGATCGAGGAGGTCGGCTCGTCGAGGATCAGGATCGGCGCGTCCTTGAGGAACGCGCGCGCGACCGAGATGCGCTGGCGCTCGCCGCCCGACAGCATCGCGCCGCGCTCGCCCAGCTTCGTGTCGTAGCCCTTCGGCAGCCGGCTGACGAAGTCGTGCGCGTTGGCGGCGCGCGCGGCCGCCTCGACCTCCTCGTCGCTCGCCTCCAGCCGCCCGTAGCGGATGTTCTCCCGGATCGTGGAGCCGAACAGCAGCGGTTCCTGCAGCACGACGCTGATCTGCGCGCGCAGCGAGGCGAGCTGCACGTCGCGCACGTCGAGGCCGTCGAGCAGGACACGCCCTCTGGCCGGGTCGTAGAAGCGCGTCAGCAGGCTCAGCAGCGTCGACTTGCCCGCGCCGGTCGGTCCGACGATCGCGACGCACTGGCCCGGCTCGACCGTGAAGGTGACGTCCTTCAGCGTGCCCTTGCGGCCGCGGTAGGCGAAGTCGACGTGCTCGAACGCGACCGCTCCGCGCACGCCGCCGAGCACGCGCGCATCCGGCCGCTCGACGATGTCCGGCTCGGTCTCGAGCAGCTCGTGCGCCGAGCGCAGGCTGATGAACGCCTGCTGGAGCGAGCTGAACGTCGTCGAGATCTGCTCCAGCGGCTTGTACATCGACGCGATGTAGCCCATGACGACCACGAGCTCGCCCGCCGTCATGTCCTTCTGCAGGACGTGGTGGGCGCCGAACGCGAGCACGAGCGCCGTGCCGATCGCGGTGATCATCGTGACCGCGAGCGTGAAGATCGTCTGGCGCACCGTCAGGTGCACGCGCGCGCCGACCGCTTCCTCGCCCTGCAGGCGGAATCTTCTGTACTCGTGCCGCTCGCGCCCGAACGCGACGATCACGCGCAGCATCGACATCGCCTCGTGCACGATCGTCAGCGAGTCGCCCTCGAGCTTGCGCACCTGGTAGACGCGCGGCTCGATGTGGCGCGTGTAGTAGCCGGCCGACAGGTAGACGAACGGCACGACCGTCAGCGACAGCAGCGCCAGCACCGGCTCGATCTGCTCGATCACGACGAACATGCCGACGAGCGTCAGCACGCTCTGCAGCAGCGGCGGGATCGACACCGTGACGGCGCCGACGGCGGCCGCCTGCGTGTTGATCTGGAACATCAACTTGCCCATCTGCTTGCTGTCGTGGTAGGCCATCGACAGCCGCTGGGCGTGCCGGAACATGTCGCTGCGCAGGTCCAGCACCATGCTCTGGTCGAGCTTCGTGTTGACGTAGTTGTCGACCACCGCGAGGCCGTGTTCGAGCGCCGTGAAGACGAGCCCGGCGCTCACCGCGATCGCCAGCAGCTGGTAGGTCCCGAGCCCGTCGAGCCAGCCGATCAGCGACGGCAGCGGCTTGTGGCCGAGCACCGTGTCGAGCAGGATCGCGAGCGGCCATGGGCTCAGCAGCGCCATGCCGGCGGACAGCGCCATCAGCACGAGCGACGTGATCGCAAGCGCCTTGTGCGGCCGCAGGTAGGGAACGATGCGGCGGAAGTCCTTCAGGAACGCGAACGGACTCTCCTGATCGCCCCTGCGGCGCATCGCGACGATGCGGCCGACCGCGGCGAGCGCGCGCAGCGGCAGCTGCGTGAAGCGGCTCATCCGCGTTCCTCCAGTCCGCTGACGGCGCGCAGCGCGACGGCCGTCGCGGCACCGCATTCGACCGTCGCGCACACGAGCAGCGCGGCGAGCGGCGCGCCCGCGACGGCGACCGTCGCCCACTCGGCGAAGGCGGCCGCGACGAGCGCGCACAGCGCCAGCCCGCCGAGCGCGAGACGACCGAGCCGCGGCAGGTGCGGATGCACGCGCACGCGCACGAGCTGGCGTCCGCGGCCGTGCTCCTCGACGGCCGCGCGCACGCGCACGCCGCCGAACGCGCCAGCCGCGGTGTGCAGCTCCCAGCGCTCGCAGCCGTCGGCGCGGCGCACGCGCAGGCCGCCGGCGCGCAGGGCGGCCTCGAGCGCGGCGACCCGCTCGGTCAGCGGGCTCCAGCGCTCGTGCCAGCTCGTCACGACGCGCACGCGGGGCAGGCGGAAGCCGCGCCGGCAGCCGCGCCGCCATGGCGTGAGGCCGCCCTCGGTGCGGCCGGCGAGGCGCGCGGCCGGCTGCGTCAGCACGAGCAGCGCCGTCAGCGCGCCGCCGGCGATGCGGGTGCGCAGCGGCCGGTCGCGCACGTCGCAGCGGTGCGCGGTCGCGAGCGCCTGCCACAGCGGCAGCGCGAGCGCGCCGGCCAGCATCGGCAGCGCCGCCAGCAGCGGCTGGGCGATCGCTCCGAGCGCGCCGGTGAGCGCGAGCGCCGCCACCACGAGCCACCACTCGGGCGTGCCGGCGAGCGCGAGCAGCAGCGGCTGCGGCTGCTCGATGCCCTGCTGGAACGCGCCGGACCCGAACTGGCCGTAGTACACGCGCTGGCGCCGCAGCGGGACGCTGCCGCGACCGTAGATGCGCCCGCCCCAGGCGAGGTGCCCGGGCGTGTTGTACTTCTCCGGCCACGCCCGCTCCAGCAGCGCCTCGGCCCGCCCGTAGCCGCGCTGCTGGCGCCAGAAGCGCCGCACGCTGCCGCGGCGGTGGTGCCACACGACGGCGGCCGGATGAAAGCCGAGCGTCCAGCCGCGCTCCTGCAAGCGCCAGCATACGTCGACGTCGTCGCCGGCGACGCGGAACTGCTCGTCGAAGCCGCCGATCGCCTGCAGGCGGTCTCTGCGGAAGGCCATGTTGCAGCCCGGGATGTGCTCCGCGACCGTGTCGCTCAGCAGCACGTGCACGGGGCCGCCGGGCGCGTTCGCGACGCTCTCGGCCACCAGCCCGTCGCCCGGCACCGGCAGGTTCGGACCGCCGACGCCGGCGTGGGCGTCGTCGCGCAGCGCGAGCTCCACGAAGTCGAGCCAGTGCGGATCGGGATAGGCGTCGTCGTCGAGATAGGCGACGAGCTCGCCGGTCGCCGCGCGCAGGCCGCTGTTGCGCGCCGCCGAGAGCCCGCGGTTGGGCGTGCGGATCAGACGCACGCGCGGATGCGCGGCGACGATCTCGGCCGTTGCGTCGGTCGAGCCGTCGTCGATCACGATCGCCTCGACGTCCGGGTACTCGAGCCGCTCGATCGCGTCGAGCGTCTCGCCGATCGTCGCGGCGCCGTTGAGCGTGCAGACGATCACCGAGACGCGCGGCGGCCTCGTCGGCGCGACCGCGCCGCCGAGCGGCAGCTCGCTGTACGCGCCGCGCGCCGCCGCCAGCGCCGGCTTCGGCTGCCGCGCGCGGTCGACGAGCCCGAAGTCCCAGTCGGTCACCTCGGCGCCGCCGGTGTGCCACTCGTCGGACCAGGCGAACACGTACGTGCCGGCGCAGCCGCCGGCGAAGCTCACGCCCAGCTGCTCCTGCAGCGCGCGCGCCTGCCGCTCGCGCCCGTGCTGGCGGCTGTCGAGGCCGAGCTCCGTCATCACGAGCGGCCGCTCGCCCGCGAGGTTCTGCAGGCGGGCGAGGTACGCCTCCAGCCGCGCCGGGTCCTCCAGGTACACGTTGTAGGAGACGAAGTCGAGCTGCGGCAGCTGGAGGTACTCCGTGCTGGGAAAGTTCGCGTAGCTGACGAGCGCGCCGGGGTCCTCCCGCTTGACCGCGCGGCGCAGGCGCTCGACGAAGCGCTCGATCCGCGCGCGCCCATGCCAGCGCACGATCGAGGCGGGGATCTCGTTGCCGACGAGGTAGCCGAGCAGCGCGGGGTGGCCGGCGCAGGCGGCCGCGCCCGCCCGCACGCGCGCCTCGATCGCCGCGGCGGTGCGGCGCGAGTCGAGGAACGCGACGTGCTGCTCCCACGGCAGGCCGACCGTCACCCACAAGCCGTGGCGCAGGGCCGCGTCGAGCAGCCGGCGCGGCGGCACCGTGTAGGTGCGCACGGCGTTGATCCCGTTGGCGGCCATCGCGCGGAAGTCGGCCTCCACGCGTCGGGGCTCGCCGTAGGGCGCTCCGTCCTCGCCGGGCGCGAACGTTCCGTACGTGACGCCCGTCAGCCACAGACGCTCGTCGCCGACCGCGAGGAACTTGCCGTCGACGCGCGGCCGCGGTCCGTGCGCGGCCGGCCGGGGGCCGGCCGACGGCAGCGCTTCCGCGACGGGCACGAGGCGTGCCGGGCGGAGCGCAGTCAGATGGTCGATAGGGTGGCCGCCCGGACGGACGGCCGCGTTCAGCTTCGCGCTCATCACTAGCGGGGGAACGGGGTCGGAGGGCGAAGGTAGGTGACGTGAAATCACGCCTGGACGCGCGTCCGAACGAGTTGATGAGCGATGGTGAGGTTTTGAGCTCTTGGATCCGGTCGTGACCCTAGGAATTCACACGTTTACCGCTGGGATCCGGACATGCGGGTGATCCTCGGTGGCATGGTCGCCGGCGTGCCCGGCCACGGCGGCGCGACGTGGGCCGCGCTGCAGTACGCGCTCGGGCTGCGGGCGCTCGGGCATGACGTGCTCGTGCTCGACGAGGTGCGCGGCCCAGGCGACCCGGCGGCGCGCGCGGGGTGCCTGGCGCATGCGATCGAGGCGTTCGAGCTGGAGCAGCGCGCCGCGCTGCTGACCGGCGGCGGCCGCGCGCTCGGCTGCTCCTACGACGACGTCCTGACGTTCGCGGTCAGCGCCGACCTGCTCGTGAACCTCGCCGGCACCGTGCGCGACCCGGCGGTGCTGGAGGCGGTGCCGCGGCGGCTGCTCGTCGACCTCGACCCGGCCTTCACGCAGCTGTGGCATGCGCAGGGCGTCGACGTGGGCATCTCGGCGCACGACCGCTACGCGTCCGTGGGTCTTCGCTTGGGGGAGCCCGAATGCGACGTCCCGGACGGCGGCGTGCGCTGGGAGCCGACGCTGCCGCCGGTCGCGCTGGAGCACTGGCCGGTCGTGAGAACGGAGCCGACCGAGGGGCTGACGGCGATCGCCAACTGGCGCTCGTACGGGACGATCGAGCATGGGGGCGTGCGCTACGGGCAGAAGGCGCACAGCGTGCGGGCGCTGATCGACCTGCCGCACCGGCTCGACGAGCCGCCGCGCTTCGCGCTGCTGATCGACCCGAGCGAGACGGCGGACATCGCGGCGCTGCACCGCCACGGCTGGGTGTTGATCGACGCCGCCCACGAGACCGCGACACCGGAGTCCTACGCGCGCTTCGTGCGCGCCTCGGAGGCGGAGCTCGGAATCGCGAAGGAGGGCTACGTGGTGAGCCGCTGCGGCTGGTTCAGCGACCGCTCCGCCTGCTACCTGGCGAGCGGGCGCCCGGTCGTGGCGCAGCGCACCGGCTGGCAGCACGTGCTGCCGGAGGGCGAGGGACTGCTCGGCTTCGACGACGCGGCCGAGGCGGCGGACGCGATCGCCGCCGTGCGCGCGGATCCAGCGCACCACGCGGCGGCGGCGCGCGCGCTGGCGGAGGAATGGCTCGACGCGCGCAAGGTGCTGCCCGCGCTGCTGGAGGTCGGGCTTGGCTGACGACGCGGCGCTCGCCGCCGCGCTCGCCGCCGCCGGCTCGCTGCCCGCGCCCGTGCGCGTCCTCGCCCGCCGCGACTCGCCGTATGCGTCGAGCTTCCCGCTCGCCGAGCTGGAGGTCGAGGCGGGCGGCGGCACGCGCACGACCGTCATCTGGAAGGACCTCACGCCGAGCGCGCTGCTGCCCGGCGCACGGGCGGCGCGCGCGCTGGGTGCGAAGTCCGATCCGACGAGCGAGCTGCGCGCCTACGCGCTGCTCGCGGGGACCGCGCTCGGCACGCCGCGACTGATCGCGGCGGTCGACGAGCCGTCACGCACGTGGCTGTTCGTCGAGGCGGTGCGCGGCGCGCGGCTGGAGCACGTCGGGGATCCGGCGGCGTGGGAGGCGACCGCGCGCTGGCTCGCGCGCGCGCATGCGGAGCTGACCGCGCGGGCCCACGACCCGAGCTGGCCGCCGCGGTGGCAGCCGCCCGACCTTGCCGCGCGGGCCGCGTACGATCCGCGCGTCGCGGCGCTGCTGCCCGCGTTCGCGGCCGCGCGCGAGCGCCTCGCCGCCGCGCGGCCGGTCGTGATCCACGGCGAGCTGTTCCCGGCGAACGTCCTGGTCGACGGCGCGCGCATCTGCGTGCTCGACTGGGAGACGACCGCGCGCGGGCCGGCGCTGCTCGACCTCGCCGCGCTCACGGCAGGCGCATGGGACGACCCGCGCGAGCCGCTCGCCGAGGCCTACCGCCAGGCGCTGCCCGACCCGCCGCCGCGTGACGCCTTCTACAAAGACCTCGCGGCGGCACGACTGCTGACCGCCGCACACTGGCTCGCCGCACCGCCTGGCTGGCAGCCGCCGCCCGAGCAGGCGCGCGACTGGCTGCGCGACGCCGAGGCGATCGCGGGCAGAATCCCCGTATGAGTGCGGCGCGCCGCCTGATCGTCAACGCCGACGACTTCGGCTTGAGCGCCGGCGTCAACCGCGGCATCGCGCGGACGCACGAGCACGGGATCCTCACGAGCGCGTCGTTGATGGTGCGCGCCGGCCACGCCCCCGAGGCGGCGGCGTACGCGAACGCCCACCCGGCGCTGAGCGTCGGGCTGCACGTCGACCTGTACGAGTGGCACTACACGGGCGAGCACTGGGTCGCGGCGTATGAGCACGTGCCGCCCGACGACGCGACGGCGGTCGGCGCGGAGGTCGCGGCGCAGTGCGAGCGCTTCTGCGCGCTGACCGGCAGCGAGCCGACGCACCTCGACGCGCACCAGCACGCGCACCGCGAGGAGCCGGCGAAGTCGATCGTGCGCGAGTTCGGCGAGCGCTTCGGGATCCCGGTGCGCGGCTTCACGCCCGGCCTGCGCTACGAGGGCGGCTTCTACGGGCAGGCCGGCAAGGGGGAGCCGTGGCCTGAGGGGATCGCCGTCGACGCGCTGTGCGCGCTGCTGCGCGCACTGCCGCCGGGCGCGACCGAGCTCGGCTGCCACCCGGCGATCGACGACGAGTCGGGCTCGACCTACTCGGCCGAGCGCACGGTCGAGACGGCCACGCTGTGCGACCCGCGCGTGCGCGACGTCCTCCGCGAGGAGGGCATCGCGCTGCGCTCCTATCGCGACTGGGCCGCTTAGCGAGCCGGTGCCGGACGGCGCCGCCCGCTGCGGCCGCGGCGGCGGCGCGCGTTCCCGCCGCTCATCGCGGGCGTGCTCGTCGCGCGCGCGCCGACCGGCAGCCCGCCCGCCTCCAGCTCGCGGTGCAGCCCGAGCCCGGCGACCATCGAGACGACCTCGCGCACCTGGTCCTCGAGCACGAACGTGATGCCGATGCCGTCGGCGCCGGCGCGCGCGGTGCGGCCGACGCGGTGGACGTAGTCGTCGGTCGCGCCGGGCGCGTCGAAGTTGATGACGTGCGTCACGTCGCGTACGTCGATGCCGCGCGCGGCGACGTCGGTCGCGACGAGCGTGTCGATGCGGCCGGACTCGAACTGCGCGAGCGCGCGCTCGCGCTGCGCCTGCGACTTGTCGCCGTGCATCGCGGCGACCTTGACCGTCGCGACGCGGCTGAGCTGCTTCGCGAGCCGGTCCGCGCCGCGCTTCGTGCGCACGAACACGAGCGTGCGCCCGCGCTCCTGCTCCGTCAGCTCGGACACGAGCGCGTCGGTGCGGCGCTCGCGCGTCACCTTGACGAAGCGGTGCTCGACTCTGCCGCGCGACTCCTGCGGCGGCCGGTGCGCATGGCGTCTCGCCTGGTGCGTGTAGGCGCGCGCGATGCGGTCGACCTCGCCCGCGAGCGTGGCGGAGAACAGCATCGTCTGGCGGTCCTCGGGCGTCAGCGCGACGAGCCGGTCGACGACCGGGCGGAAGCCCATGTCGAGCATGCGGTCGGCCTCGTCGAGCACGAGCACGTCGATCTCGCCGAGCGAGACCGCTCTGCGGTCGAGCAGGTCGACGAGGCGGCCGGGCGTCGCGACGAGGATGTCGGCTCTGCGCGCGGCCTTGATCTGCGGGTTGATGCCGGCGCCGCCGTAGACGGCCGCGATCAGGAGGCCGCGCGCTCTGGCGATCGCGCCGAGCTCGTCGACGATCTGGCTCGCCAGCTCGCGCGTCGGCGCGAGCACGAGCGCGCCGGGCTCGCCCGGACGGCGTCTCGACTGACGGCCCGGCTCGACGCAGTCGACGAGCGGGATCCCGAACGCGAGCGTCTTGCCCGATCCGGTGGGCGACTCGACGAGCACGTCGTGGCCCTCGAGCACGTCGCCGATCACGAGCTGCTGGACGGCGAACGGCCGCTCGATCCCGCGGGCGCGCAGGGCGCCGGCCACGGGCTTGGACACGCCGAGCTCGGCGAAAGTGGACTGCTGCATATGGTGCTCCTCGCACCCGGCGCGAACGCGCACGGGCGCTATGTGGTGGGGAGAGATTCGACTGTCCCCAACCGCGCGAACGCCTTCAGGAGCAAGAACCTCCGTGCACGGCGGCGCCGTGCACGGCACGCACCTTAGCAGTGCTTTGCCTTGGAGCCTGTACTGTGCAAGCCATCGCCCAGATCGCCGACACGCCGAGCGCAGCGCCTGCTCCCTCCGACGACGTCGAGCCGGTCGCGCACGAGACGCGCGACCGCATCATCACGGGCCTCGTGACGATCGTGCCGGTGCTCGCGCTCGGGCTCGTCGGCTGGCAGCTGTGGGCCGTCGCGCTCGGCTGGAACGACATCTTCGTGTTCCTGGTGATGTACGTCGCGACCGGCGCCGGCATCACCGTCGGCTTCCACCGCCACTTCACGCACCGCTCGTTCAAGACCAAGCGCCCGATCCGCTTCGCGCTCGCCGCGTTCGGCTCGATGGCGATCGAGGGCCCGATCATCAGCTGGGTCGCCGACCACCGCAAGCACCACGCCTTCTCGGACCGCGAAGGCGACCCGCACAGCCCGCACGTCGAGCACGGGCACGGGTTGAAGGGCGCGCTGAAGGGGCTCGCCCACGCGCACGTCGGCTGGCTGTTCATCCACACGCACCGCGGCCGCAAGTCCCGCTATGCGCCGGACCTGATGAGAGACCGCGACATCGCCTGGGTCGACCGCACGTTCATATGGTGGGCGATCGGCGGCTTCCTGCTCGCCTTCGCGCTCGGCTTCCTGTTCGGCGGCCTCAACTGGAAGGCGGGCTTCACGGGGATGCTGTGGGGCGGGCTCGTGCGCGTGCTCGTGCTGCACCACGCGACCTACTCGATCAACTCGCTCTGCCACTTCTTCGGCCGCCGGCCGTTCGAGACGGGCGACGAGTCGCGCAACCTCGCCTGGCTCGCCCCGCTGACGCTCGGCGAGGCCTGGCACAACGGCCACCACGCCTTCCCGACCTCGGCGCGCCACGGGCTCGAGCGCTGGCAGCTCGACATCTCCGCCGGGATCATCGCCGCGCTCGAACGCGTCGGCCTCGCCTGGGACGTCGTGCGCGTCGACGCGTCGAAGCTCGCCGCCAAGCGCGCGACGGCTTGAGCCCACGGGGCCCGGCTCCCCCGGCCGGTGGCCGGCTCCGCCACCCCTAGCGCGGAGCGCCGCGCAGCTCGTCGCGCTTCGCGGGAAGCGCGGCGGAGGCGGGGCCGTCGGGAGCGGACAGAAGCGCGCCCGCCGTTGCGGCGCGCGCGCCGCTCGCCTGCGGCGCGGTCCAGTCGACCGGGGCCGGCGCGACCTTCAGCAGCACCGGCCAGGTCAACGCGTCGACCTCGCCGGTGACCGGGAGGTTGTTCGCCGCCTGGAAGTCGGAGACGGCGCTCGCCGTCCCGGCGCCGAACTGGCCGTCGACGGTCACGACCTGTCCGGCGCCGAGCAGGTGCTGCTGCGCCCACACGACGAGATCGCCCTTCGAGCCGACCTTGCCGCCGCTGCCGGCGTGCAGCGTCGGCCACAGCGTCTCGGGTCTGTCGAGCAGCGGGTCGACCGGGTCGCCGAGCGCGTCCCAGTCCGAGTCGCTCGCGAACTGCCACACCCACCAGCTCACGCCGCGCGCGCCATAGGCGCTCGACAGCTGGCGGAAGCGGCGGACGTCGGCCGCCGGCGGCCCGTCGTAGGTCTGGCCGAGCGGATAGATCGCGGTCTCGTACGGCAGGTTCCACTCGTAGGTGTGCGCGAGCGACTCGTCGACGGTGTCGCCGATCGTCTTCCAGTAGACCTGCGGCAGGTTGAACGTCGCGCCGCCGCCGGGCGCCATGAAGACGCTGTAGGGCAGGCCCGGGTGGTAGTCGACGTAGGGGAACGACGTGAGCCCGACGGGATAGTCGGCGCCGACGAGCTCGCGCAGCTTCGTCATGTACTGCTGCGCTTGCGAGTAGCGGCCCTCGTAGGCGCTCTCGGCGTCGATCACGAAGCAGTCGGCGCCGGCGTCCTTCGCGGCGGCGGCGGCGATCGCCTCGTTCACCGGCGCTCTGCCGTAGACGAACTGCCACGCGCACACGCGCAGGCCGGTCGCCTTGAGCGCCGCGACTGCGGTCGCGTTGAACTGCGACCAGACGTTCGTGCCGTCGGCGCTCTTGACGAACACAGTGCTGACGCCATGGGCAGCGGCCTGCGCGGCGATCGCCGCCGGGTCGCCGCCCTCGGACTTCGACAGGTACCAGATCCACATGCCGCTGCCGTCGAACGCGCTCGGACCGGTCGGCGGCGAACCGGCCGTCGGCTTGGGCTTCGGCGGATTGCGCACGCCGATGCGCACGGCGTTGGAGTACTTGCGGATCGGGTTCACGACGCGGATCGCGCCGCTGATCGCATCGCCCGGCACGCGCACGAGAATCCGCGTTCTCGTGCGGAAGCGGCCGCCGACCGCGCGCGTGCCGACGCGCCCGCCGGCTCTGGAGCGCACCGGGAAGACGACCTTCGCGCGGCGGCTCATCCCGCCGGCGCCGACCAGCATCCGCCCCTTGCGCGTCATCACTCTGTGCGACACGCACGGATACGGATCCGACGAGCAGCGGATGAAGACGATCCGCGGATGGCCGTTGCGCGGCGCCGAGGCGGCGTCGGCGGCCGGCGCGAGCAGCGCGCCGAGGGCGCACGCGAGCGCGACAGCGAGCGGAATGCGAAGACGAACGACGGTCATCGGAACGGTGGACGGCGGCGACGGGACCGCAAGCCGGCCACTCTAGGCCCCGCCGTCTGCCCACCCTGGGCGCGCCGTTGCAAGTCGGAACACGAGCACGTCGCCGAAGTAGCGCGCCGGGTACCGGCACGCCGATCGGGCGGGTGGCGGTGAGGATGCACGTGCCCCGGTCGCTAGACCGGGGTGCGCGCACCCGGAGCCGACAGGACCCGCCCGCAGCAGCGTCCGAGCGACTACCCGGCGATCTCCAGCGCCTCGTACACCTCCACACCGCCGCCGTTCGCCACCACCGGCGCGCCCTTCGCCTTCTCCGTCGCCTCCTCCAAGCTCGCGGCGGCGATGATCGAGTAGCCGCTGAGGTGGTTCGGCGCGCTGCCGTTGCCGCCGTTCGCGGTCACCGTCGCGGAGGCGCCGAAGGGATTGCCCATGTCCAGGAGCGCGTCGCCGAGGCCGCCGAGGAAGCTTCTCCAGGCCTCCATGCTGGCCTGCTGCTCCTCCTCCGTCTCCGCCATGCGTCCGCCGGTGTATGCCAGCACGTACTTCGCCATGTCGCTGCTCCTTCGGTGGGGGTTGTGCGCGTCAGGCGGGGATGCCGCTGCGCGCGAAGCTGTCGAGCACGCCGTTCCAGCCTCTGGCGTGGTTGGCGCGCGAGTCGTCGTCGAGCAGGCCCGCGTGCTCGATCACGACGGTCGTGCGGCCGGGCTCGCGCTCGGCGAACGTGACCGCCACCTCGCTCTCGTGGTTGGCGTAGGGGCCGGTCCCCTCCCACGCCCAGCTGTAGACGAGCCGGTCCGGGCGCGAGACCTCGCGGTAGGTGCCGTGGACGACCATCTCGTCGCCGTCCGGTCTGTGCATCGTCAGGCGATAGCCGCCGCCGGTACGCACGTCGGCGGCGACTGAGACCTCGTGGCTCGGATCGGCCTTCCACCAGCGTCTCAGCACCTCGGGGTTCGTCCAGGCGTCGAAGACGGCCTCGGCCGGCGCTTCGTAGGTGCGCTCCACGCGCACGGTGCCGGTGTCGACGTCGATGCTCATGCTCTGTCCTCCTGCTCGTTCAGGAACTCCTCGACCACGTCGAGCTTGCGCTCCCACAGCGCGCGCTGTCTGGCCAGCCACGCGTACGCCTCCTCGAGCGAGCGCTGCTGCAGCCGCAGGCGATGGGTCCGCCCGTCGATCACGCGCACGATCGCGCCGGCTTCCTCCAGCAGCTTGAGGTGCTTGCTGATCGCCGGCTTCGAGACGGGGAAGTCGCGGGTCGCCTCGCCGACCGTCATCTCGCCGCGCTGCGCGAGCCGCTCCAGCAGCTCGCGCCGCAGCGGATGCGCCACGGCCGCGAACGAGCGGTCGAGCGTCGCGGTGGAACTGTTAGCCATATGGTTAACAATAGACCGGCGCGCGCCGGCGCGCAAGCTCGACACGGTGAAGCCGGCGCTCGGGCGCTAGAAGCGGACGCGCACGATCCGCGCGCTCGGCGCGGCGGCGCCCGCCCCCGGGCGCAGCAGCGTCACGTAGGCGACGCGGCCGGCGAGCGCGGTGCTCCACAGCACCGTGCTCGTGCGCCCGGGCGTCCCGCGCGGGCAGCGGCTCGGCTCGCTGCCCTGCGTCGTGTAGCCGGGATCGTGGCCCTCGTCGCGGCGGGCATTGCTGCCGATGCGCAGCAACCGGCGCGAGCTTCCCAGCCTGCCGGTCGAGACGGCGCGCAGCTGCTGGCTGCAATACGAGGACCGCACGTACAGCAGCCGGCCGCCGTCGAGCGCCGGCTGCGACAGCTGTCCGCCGCGCGTGGCGAGCACGCGGCGCCGATGCTGCGTCTTCAAGTTGGCGATCACGATCGCGCTGACGCCGCGCGTGGCGGCGGCGTAGGCGAGGTGGTCGCCGGAGAGCGCGGGACGGTCGATCGCCTCGCGGCGGCTCGCGCCCGCGACGACGCGCGCGATGCCGGCCGCCGGCACCGCCTGCGCGACCGGCAGCGGCAGCGCCAGCAGCCGGTCGCCGCCGCCCGGGCGGTCGGCGCGCCAGACGAGCCAGCGGTCGGAGACGGCGAATTGCGTGGCGCCGGGGGCGTCGAGCTGGGCGACGGTCTCGCCGCTCGTGCGGTCCTGCACCGTGAGCGTCGCGCCGATGCGGGTCGCGACGTAGCGCCCGCCGATCGCGACGTCGTCGGCCGGCCGCTGCGCGATCGCGTCGCCGTCGACGAGCACCGCAGCGCTGCGGTCGACGCGTTCGTAGGCGAGCAGCGAGCCGGCGCGCGAGGGGTCGGTCCCGTTCGTCGCGACGAGTTGCGGGCGGCTTGCCGCGCTCGCGCTGCCGCCGGCGAGGAACGCGACCGCGACCGCGACGAGCAGCGCGCCGTCGACGAGCCGCAGGCGCCGCAGCAGCGACGGCTGCTCGGCCATCTTCTGCTCCAGCCGCCGGCCGAGCGTCGCGTAGCGCGGCGCCATCAGCGCGACCGGCAGCGCGCGGCCGGCGCCGAAGCCGAGGCCGATCAGCAGGCCGGTCGCCGGCGAGCCGCTCGCGAGCGCGATCGCGGCGAGCGCCCAGACGGCGAGCGTCAGCACGTAGGTCGTGAAGCCGAACCCGAGCAGCACGCCGTAGAGGCCGGTCGCGAGCGGCAGCGGCAGCGTGCGCCGCCACGGCTCGGGGACCTGGCGGCGGACCTGCGGGAAGACGCGCACGCCGAGCAGCTCGCCGAGCGCCGTGAGCGCGAGGATCGCGACCACCGCGACGAGCGCCCCGGCGCCGCTGCCGCCGACCGCGAGCGCGCCGAGCGACGCCAGCCCGCCGAACGTGGCCGCGCCGCCGAGCAGCGCGCCGAGCGCGAACGTCGCGCAGCTCGCCGCGATCGCGCGGGCGCCGAGGTGCGCGCGCCGGCTGCCGATCGTCTCCACGACCGAGAAGCCGCACGGCGACCACGCACCGGTGACGCCGGCGGCGAATGCGGTGACGCAGAGGATCGCGGCCGTCGCGCTCATGCGCTCAGCACGGCACCTTCGTCTGGAAGTACATGACGCAGAAGACTCTGCGGCCGCCGTAGCAGTAGCCGGTGAGCGCGGTGTCGCCGTTGATGCGCGTCTGGCGGTAGCCGCAGCAGTCCATCAGCCGGCGCACCGTGCCGCCGCAGCAGCGGTACCAGGAGCCGTCGACCTGCGTGGCGAAGCCGTATCTGTCGGGAATGCCGTCCTGGCAGATGCGCGTGCGCGGCGCGCGCGGGAGCGGGCGGCCGTCGGGGTCCGTGAGGCGGCGGCCGTGCTCGTCGAGCGGATGGCCGTGACGGTCGATCGGGCGGCCGAGGTCGTCGACCGGCTTGCCGTCTCTGTGGCGGAGCGGGTAGCCGTGGAGGTCGACGCGCGGGATCCCGGTCGGGTGCGGGCAGGAGGCCGTCGTGTAGGTGTGGCCGCAGAAGTGGTAGGCCTCGGCGTCGTCGGTGCCGGCCTGCAGCGCGGCGGCGCCGGTGGCGGTCGCGAGCAGCCAGCCGCTCGTGCGCGCGAGGAAGCCGCGGCGCGAGGTGCCGCCGGCGAGCGCGTCGGAGAGGCGGCTGCTGCGTCTGCCGCGGTCAGGCATGCGCGAGCTCCGGCGCGCGCGCCTCGCCGGCGGCGACGAGCGCCTCCAGCTGGCGGGCGCTGTTGAACGTGCCCTGCGCGAGGACGGTGCCGTCCAGCGCGAGCACGAGCGCATACGGGCTGCCGGGGATCGCGTGCGCGCGCCAGACGTCCTGGTCCTCGAGCTCGTCGAAGACCTCGACCGCGAGCAGCGGATCGCGCTGCAGGGCGGTCACGGCCGGCTCGAGCGCCCGGCACATCGGGCAGCCCTCGGAGGAGAAGACGGCGAGCGCGAAGCGGTTGCTCGGCGCCGGGACGAAGCGGTCGATGACGGGCGCGCGGCTGCCCCGCGGCGGACCCTCGCCGTCGAGCTCGAGCGGCAGCTGCGGCGGGATCGCGAGGCGCAGCTCGCCGACCTCGCGCGCGAGCGCGAAGAGGAGCGTTGCGAGCGCGGCGGTCGCCGCCAGCGAGACGCCGAGCCCGACCGCGAGCCACGCCTCGGCGGACGGGTCGGTGTCGGGGACGAGCGGGAGCAGCGCGTAGGCGGCGGCGAGCAGCAGCGTGCGCACGAACGCCGCCCGGCTGACGCGCGAGCGCGGGCCGAGGCAGCCGCACGGCTGGCCGGCGCGGCCGTCGTGGAGCGCGCGCGAGAGCAGCCCGGCGAAGGCGAGCATCAGCGCCGTCGCCGCGAAGGCCGCGGAGTCGATGCCCAGCGCGACGCCGACGCCGATCGCCGCCTCCGCCGCGACCGCGGCGCCCCACGCGAGCGCACGCGCGCGCGGCGTGCTCAGCCTGAACGTCGCGAGCGCCGCGCGCGAACGGGTCGGGGCGGCAAGCTTCGCGGCCGCGGAGCCGAGCAGCACGAGCCCCAGCGCCACGTCGATGACCGTCGCGAGCATCGCGCGGCATCACAGCAGATCCGACAGAGGCAAAGCAAGCACCTGCGTGTCGCTCCGATGCACCATATATGTTGGGGCTATGGACGAAGCGACCTCCGGCCAGAGAAAGGCGTTGGCGGAAATCCGCAGGGAGGTCGGTCGTCTCCAGCAGGACATTTACGCCGACCCCCACCAGGCGTTCTGTCACTACGCGATTGCGCTGCTGTTCGACCTCGACGCCGACGATGCCCTGGAGGCCTGCGCAGTCGGGACGACCGCCGGCCCCAGCGCGATGTGGCATGACGACGACCAAGGCCGCATCGTCATCGTGAAGGCGCGCTTCGCCGCGCGCTCCCCGCGGACGTTCGACAGAGACGACGTCCGACGCGCCGAGAAGGCGTACGAGATCGCATCCAAGGATCCGGACCAGATCTCGGCGGAGAACGGCGAGCTGCTGCAGGAAGCGACGGTCCTGCATGAGCTGCGCGACAGAGACCCGAGGTACCCGATAGAGATCTACTGCGTCGTCAACGGCTCCTTCACAGCAGCCGCCAGAAAGCAGGCCTCCGCCTTCAATCAACGCATGGAGGCAAACGGCATCACGCTCACGCTGTTCGAGCTGAGCGATCTGGCGATAGCCGAGAGTGAGCGTCGCTCACGAGAGGCCGGCCCTCTGGAGACGAAGATCGAGCTTGATCTCGAGAGATTCTTCGAGTTCAGATCCGGCGACGGCACACCTCGCACCATCGTCGCGAGCGTCGACGGAGCCGAGCTCGCAGCAATCGAGCGTCGTCATCAGTACCGCATCTTCCAACGCAACGTGCGCTACTACCTCAAGCAGACCCAGAAGGTCAACAGAACCATGTCGCGGACACTTGCCGATCCTGTCGGGCGACAGAACTTCTGGTACTACAACAACGGCATCGCCATTGTCTGCGACAGATATGAGCTGAAAGCGCACGGCCCGCGCGCCAGGATCGCGATCGACAACCTGCAGATCGTGAACGGCTGTCAGACGACGACGACGCTCGGGGCCAATCTCGGACAGCTGCAGCGCGACGATTCGCGCGCTCATGTGCTCGTGCGGATCATCGAGTCACAGGACGACGATCTGCAACGTGACATCACCCTCTACAACAATCGCCAGACTGCGGTTCGCGATCGAGATCTGCTCTCGAACGACAGAACCCAGGACCGGCTGCAGCTGGAGTTCGCCGAGTTCGGCGACGGCTGGTTTTACGAACGCAAGCGCGGCGAGTGGGAGGCACGAGTATCCGCCGACCCTGCGCTCAAGAAGCGCTTTGACAGGCGCCTCGTCAACAACGAGGTCGCAGCGCAGGCGCATTACGCGTTCTTCGTGAATCCGGCAGAGGCCCGCGCACGCAAGCGCATGCTCTTCGTCCCGGCGACGGACAGCGGCTTCTACGAGCAGATCTTCAACGATCGGACGTCTCCCGAAGAGCTGCTGCTCCCATATCTGCTCATGGAGTTCATCGCGAGACGCAAACGCGAGTATCAGCGCGAGGTCAAGGCGATCGATCCAGAGGAGGCAGACGTCGAGGACCTCCGACTGCTCGCTCGCAATTGGATCAAGTTCGCTGACCAATACATCCTCGGAACCATGGCCTTCTACATCGAGAAGCGGATGAGACAATCGCGGAGCGCGATGCGCAAGCTGATTGAGAGCGACTTTGAAGCGCTCGCCGAGACGCTCTACAACCTTGCGATCCGCGACCTGTCGAAGTACTTCCGCAACAAGGAGAGCCAGGCGAGACAACGACAGCAGCCCTTCTCGGCGGCCAACCTCGTCAAGGGCAACTGGCGAGACGCGCTTGCGTATCTGGAGGACGAGTGGGCATGGCGCGAAGCCGAGGACGAGGACCCCTTCGCGCGCTTCCCCATGCTCACCCAGGGAGGCTAATCCGATGGCCCTCTCGCGACGCGCGCTTGCGGAGCGATACGAAGATCAGTCGCGGCGTTATGCGCGCGCGCAAGAGGCACTGCTGCGGGCATTGAGACAAGCCGTTGACGACCTGGGCCACGACTACCAGCTCCGAGCGGTCCCGATCATCGATGGCAGAGTGAAGGAGGTCGAGTCCTTCGTCAGAAAGGCGAAGCGGTTCGAGAGCGAGAGACGCGTCAGCTCGGTCGCCGAGTGCTTCACCGAGATCCGCGACATCGTTCGCGGACGCATCGTCTGCCAGACGCTCGAGGACTGCGAGCGCGTGCAGCGGCTTCTCGACGACAACCCGACGCTCATCGTCGACAGCATCGGCCCTGTCGAGGAGCATCAGCCGTCCGCGACCGGCTACCGCGCGACGCACCTCGAGGCGCGGGTCAACACCGTGGTGGACGGTCGTGAGCGCCCGGTCTTGTGTGAGGTGCAGATCATGACTGCGCTCCAGTTCGCCTGGAGCCTCTACACGCACAAGGACGTGTACAAGGGAAAGGACGTCCCGCCGCTGGTTGCGGATCTGATGCGCGAGCTGAGCGATCTGCTGAACGTCGCGGACAGACTGGCGGATCGGCTCATTCGCGAATTCGAGCGCCCGCCCCGGTCGGCGCGTCCTCTGCGTCAGGGACGTCGGAAAGCGCCAGTTGGTCCTGCGAGAGAGAGAAGGCGAACGCCTTCGGCAGCTTCACCAGGTTGAGTCTCAGGAGCCGCTTGTACAGCTCCGCCTGCGGCAGGCCGAGGCGACCGGCTATGTCTCGCAAGGACGAACCGGATGTCAGTTCGCGCTGCAGCTTCCCGCGGGCGGCCTGCTGTTCGACTCGCTTCAGCACGTCCTCTCGCACGCCTTCCACCGGCGCCGTGAGACGCACAGTCGTGAGAAGGCGGGGACGCATGCCTAGCAGACTAGCGTCCAGCGGCGCCGTGTATGCGCCGTGTCGCGACTGCCCAAACTCGAGCAACCGATCAGGCGGGACGCCGACGTCGTCCAGCCGCTCGAATGCCACCACCTCGACCGAGAAGTCGAGGCCAAAGGTCGAAAACGGCGGGCTGCCGAGCGTAGCCTGCACCTCGGCGACGAGCGCTTCCCGCTTCTTGGCCGACAGCTCCGCCAACAGCACCAGCCGCGCTGGTGGCTTCTCCACCTCCCCCTGGTCGAAGTGCAGGAACGCCGGAAGGTCGTCCGGCTCGACCACGACGACGCTCTCGACCGCTGCCGCAGGATGCCGACTCGTGCGCGACTGCGCCAGCCGGTCGATGAGCCGCATCATCTCCCGGCCTGCCTTGAGCAGCCGGAGCCGCAAGATCGTGAGCGCCTCGTCGCGCTGATCCTCGCGCATCAGGCGTCGGATCTCCTTCTGCTGCGCCCAGTCCCGCTTGAACTCGGGCAGGACGCGCTCATGAAACGCTTCGATGTTCTTCGGGTTCAGCTCCACTCCGTGGGCCTCGCGCCCCATCACGATGGCCTGCGCGCACACGGTTCCGATCCCCGCAAATGGATCGATGACGACGTCGCCTTTGTCGGTCGTCAGATCGATGCAGCGCGCGACGAGCTCTTGCGGGAACGGACAGGCGTGGATGCCCGCCGAGTGATTCCACATGCCCTGCGTATCGATGTCGAACTGCCAGACGTTCGACGGGCGCTTGCCGAGCGGGTGGTAGCGCTCAGGCCAACCGGCGAGCCACTCGGCTCCTGTATGACGCTCGGCGCAGCGATAGGGATAGTGCTTGAAGGTGCCGCTTTTGGTGAGGAAGAGGACGTACTCGATCAGGTTGCGCAGCTTTCCTCCGCCGGAGTACGGCAGCGTCTTGTTCTTCTGCCAGATCGCGAGGTCCTGGAGGCGCCACCCCTTTCTTCTGGCCACCTCTGCGAGCTGAAACGGCAGCGGCATCAACTCGCCGCGGCCGTTATCGCGGCTGTCGGGATCGCGCATCGTGTCGATGACGAGCCACATCACGCCGGTCGGCTTCGCCAGCTCATGACACTGGCGAAACACCTCCCCCACAGCCTCGAAGTACTCGTCGCGGCTCTGCTGGTGACCGATCTCCCGTCTGTCCCCGTCCGCATACCGCTTCAGATGCCAGTATGGCGGCGATGTGACGATGCAATCGACGCTTCCGTCCGCGAGACCCAACAGCGCCTGGAGGTCGCGTGCGTCTCCGTGGTGGATCGCAGAGGTCGTCACGCGCTGGACGGTACCAGCCATGCCGGGCGCGATCGACAGCCGCGGTCACCACTAGAATCCGCTGCCTCCAACCGTCCATTGCTGCCATCAGCGCCTTCGTCGACATCACGCCACACGTCTCCCTGCTCGCGAAGGTGGGGCAGTCAGGCCACTCCGTGGCCGAGGCGCTCGCAGAGCTCGTCGACAACGCGATCGATGCCCGGCCAATCGGCGGACCGGTTCGGGTTCAGATCGCGTTCGACACGCATGAGGGCTGGATCCGCGTCACGGACGATGGCCATGGCATGTCGCGCGCGTCCCTCGCGTCAGCGCTCGTGCTCGCACAGTCCGAGAAGAGCGCCGAGAAGATCGGGAAGTTCGGTCTCGGCTTGAAGACGGCGTGCACCAGCCTCGGCGAGCGTTTCACCATCTGGACGGCTCAGAAGGAGGCGACCTACGCGCACATCGCCCACTACGACGCCGGCCAATTCATCGATGCGGGCGAATGGAAGCTGCCAATCACTCGGCGCCGCAAGAACCGCCCGCACGGGACCGTGGTGACGATCGACTCGGCGCGCGTCTATCCGGCGCTCCAGCAGCGCCTCCCGCGCAGCCTCGGCTGGGTGTTCCGACACTTCCTGGTCGACGGCATGTTGGAGCTCGAGATAAACGGGGTCCGCGTCGCCCCGGCCGACTACGACGTTGATCCGGAGAGCGTGATGCCATTCGAGGGAATCGTCGGAGGAAAGTCAGTACGCGGATGGGTGGGTCTGCTGCGCAGATCCTCACAGCGGGGTTCCTACGGGTTCGCGCTCGTGCGTCATCGACGCATCATCCGTCGGCACGAGAAGCTCGGCTTCCAACCCCATCCGTCGACGGCGCGGGTCGTCGGCGAGATCCACCTGGACGACTTCGACACGAACAACCTGAAGACGGACTTCATCCGCGAGACCACCGACTGGCGCGAGCTGGAGGACTGGGTGAGCTCGACGATCGAGCCGGTGCTCGCGCAGTCTCGCGCGCTGGCGCATGCAGGCATGTTGGATCTTAAGATCAAGACGCAGATCGCTGAGGAGCGCGCACGCCTGCTGCAGGAGTTGAACGGCGAGGAACTCAACCTGCCCCATGCGCTGACTCCATCCGCCGCGCTGTTCGAAGGCGAGGGAGTGCCGATCGCGATCGGAACGTTGCAATTGCAGCACGTATTCGTCGACGTCGGGCCTGACAGTCCGTACCTCAGCTCGGTCCGCGAGACGCGGTCCGGCGAAGCCGACGTCGTGGTCGTCCAGACGAACCTCGGTCATCCGGCGGCCCGTGTAGCTGATCTGGCCAGCTGGGCATGTCACAACGTCGCCGAGGTGGCCGCCCACGAACTCGGCAGCAACGAGGAGTTCACCGCACTCAAGAGCATCGTGCTCGTGAAGCTGCTGGCAGAGCGTGACCTGCGCCGTGCGCTCGACCAGTCATCGCGGCTTCGCGAGCAGCCGCACGAGCAGCCGCAGCTGCTGGACGACGGTGAGGGGGACATCCTCTCGCTGACCGTTGCATAGGCTCGCCAGCGCCGCGGCGTCCGCTCAGATCTCGGGTCGGTCGAGACGCCGCAGCAGGTCGTTGACCGCGAGGCGCGCGCCGCGGGTGCGCACGGTCGAGAGCCAGCCGCCGTCCTCGATCGCGCGCGAGCGCGGACGCCGCCGCCAGCCGCCGGTGATGCGGACGAAGACCTCGACGCGCTCGCCGTCGCGGCGGAGCTGGACGACGAGGCGGCGGCGGACCGGCATGCGCCGGACCGCCCAATGGACGTCGTCGTGCGATCTGTTGGCGAAGCCGTGCTCGTCCGCCCAGCGGCCGAAGACGATCCACGGCTCCTGCTCGCGCTCGCGGAAGACGAAGCGCGCGACGCGGTCCGCCGGGACGCGCTTCGACGACGCGTTCCGCTCCAGGTGCGGGAGGCGGCCGCGCACGTCGGCGTCCGGATAGCGGATGCGGTCGGGGTCGAGCAGGTCGACGAGACCCACGAGCGCGCGCTGGAGGTGGACGAGGCGCGGGCAGTCGTACGGCTCGCGCGAGATCCGCTCCAGGTCCTGCTCCAGCCGCAGGAACCATCGCCGCAGCGGCTCTCTGCGGACGCGTGCGCTGAAGTCGGCGTAGCCGAGGCACGTCAGGCGGCCGTGCGCGTCCGCTGGGGCGATCATCAGCTCGCCGATCGCCCGCTGCTCGGCGCGGAAGAGGCGGAAGACCGGCGTCAGCGCCTCGTCGTCGACCGCGAACGCCTGCGCGATCCGCTGCAGGCGCGCCTGCAGCCGCCGGTTCTCCGAGGCCTCGCCGAGATCGAGGAACTGCACCTCACGGCGCAGGATCTCGGTCCAGCCGAGGTACTGGCCGATCACCCACAGCGTGCTGTCGCGCGCGTACGCGTGCGCACTCGGGTCGGTGCTGTCGAGGTACTCCTCGAGGAAGTCGCGGCGGACGATGTTGTAGAGCCGGCTCTGCAGGTCGAACGCGGCGCTGAGCAGCGGGTCGCGATAGCGCGAGAGCAGCTCGGCGATGTGCGTCTCGCGATCGTGGCGGCGCTTGAGCACGCCGGCGAGGATGGCGAGCAGCGCACCGGTGACGAGCGAGCCGAGCGCGGTCCATGCCTCGGACGGCACGGAGCCGTCGGCGAACGGGACGAAGGCGGCCACCGGCGCACCCTAACGCGGTCGCCCACACGCCGCACCGGAACCCGGAGCGCCTAGCGTCCGCCTCCCGACCGCGGCCCGCCGGCTAGAGTGAGGGCCCCCGGGGGCGTGGTGCTAACGGGAACACGCCGCCTTTGCAAGGCGGAGTTGGGGGTTCGATTCCCCCCGCCTCCATCGACGGGAAGTGCCTGCAAGGGGATGGCTTTCCTGCTCTTAGCGGTGAGCCGCGACGGCGCCCCTGGCGACGTTGTGCACCGAGCATGTACATCACGTCGGCGCGTTCCGCCTCGTCGACACGCTCCATGGCGATCGGTGGCCAGCGGCACTGCGGCAGGCCCTCGGGGAGCTAGCGGTGAAGTGCCCGCAGCATTCGGTCACGGATGGTGAGGCTGGGGATGGGCGCTGCTCCGCGCCGCAGCGGGAGTTGGACGTCGTCACCGCGGGCCAACAGCGACCAGGCGCGCGGCCACCGAGCACCTGCACGCCGATCTGAAGCCCCGGGACCAGGTACTGGTGGCACAGCGCGTTGAAGGCGAACCGCGCCTCCATCGTGTCGGTCGCAGAGAACACGAAGTCGCTGACGGCGGCAACGTCTCGAGCATCGTCGGCAAAGGCGATGTTGCCGGTCTTGGCGATGAACGTGATCGTCGGGTCGATGCTGTGGACCTCTCGGGCCATCACGTCGACCTTCAGGCGCCCGCCACCGCGGGCGTCCGCGGGTCGGGAGCCGACGATTCGCGAGAGGTTGCTCTCGGTAACACGGTCGAAGTCGATGACAATGATCGTCACTGCTGCTCCCGCGTTCGCGGCTGCACCGGAGAACGAATAGCCCAAACCGCTGCCGGCCATACCGCCGACGGCCCCGGCGATAGCACCCATGCCGATCTGTGTCGGTGTGGCACCTGGTCGAGCCCCAGCCCGTTTCGATGCGCCGCTTGGCGACACCGCGTGATGCGACAGCTATGCCGCCGCTCGCACCCACTATCCGCTAGCGAAACAGTTGGGCGAGGAAAATCGCAGCGCCGAAGATGCCGACCATGACCATGCCGCCACCGATGAACCGCATGCTCAGCACCGGATTCGGGACGCTCATACCGAAATCGCCCCAAGCGCGATGCGCGAACGCTCTCGCAGCCCCTCTGCGATCCAGCACGATCAGCACCCCAGCGTAGGACACCAGCAACATCCCCACCGCTGAGATCGGGTACCCCACCTCTCTTGCGGAGAGGGCTGCGATGCCAAGGCCCGCGAAGACCAGCACACCCCCGCCAGCGAACCAGCGCTCGGCGCCAGGCTCGTACCCCAATGGGCGCAGCGGCAGCGACCCGGTCAGACGACGTTCGAGGATCACAAGCGGCCCACGCCCGATCCTCCGGACGACGTATACGAGGATGGCAAGTGCCAATACACCGGTGATTACATCGCTAGCAGTCATGATCCTTCGGTCCGACCGTCGTCGAGAGCCCGATCAAAGCGTCGGATCCCCCGCCGACGCCCGCACCGCGCCCGTTCATGAGGATCGCATCGGTGCTCGCCGCGTCCTCCTTGAGGACGTTCCAGTCGTTGTAGACGAGGCGAAGTCCCGGTGTAGGTAGACGGCGATCGTGCTTTCAGCTCGCGGACCCGCCTGGACTGGGCGCGACGCGGACGGCGAGCCAGCCGGGGATCGCGAGCATCGCGACGGCGACGGCGGTGACGAGCGCGAGGATCGCAAGCGCCACGAGACCGGCAGCGGAGTAGAAGACGGGGAAGCCGGTGATCGTCTCCAGGGCGCGGCTCAGGAGCACCTGGCCGTAGAGGCCGAACACGGCCCCGACCAAGCAGCCGGCGCCGAGCAGCAGACCGCTCTCCAGCAGCAGCGCGCGCCACAGCTCGGCCTCGGGGTAGCCATGGACCTTGAGGGCCGCGAGGCTCGGGCGCCGCTGCCAGATCATGCCGCCCATCGCCGCCGCCATCGCGAGCATCGCCGAGACGAGGACGAGGACGGAGATCTGCGTCAGCCGTGCCAGACCTTCGCGTGAAGCGGCGAAGTGGCGGTCGATCCGCTGCTGCCGCGTCTCGACCTTGGCGGGAAGCCGCGGATCCAACGAGCGTCTCACGGTTGCCGCTACGCGCTCAGGCGAGGCACCCGGAGCAAGCGTGAGCTGCAGGGCACTCGGCGCCCCGCTCCCCCAAGCGCGCGCGTAGTCGTCGGCGTTGAGGATCACCGCGCCCGGCGGCCATCCGAGGTTCGTGGAGATCGCGGCGACGCGCAGCGTCGTCGGAACAGGCGTCGGAAGGATCACGCGGTCGCCGATGCCGACATGCTCGATCGCAGCGACGGACTCGGACAGGACGGTCCATCCGCCGCTGCGGATTCGCTCGGTGGCAAGGCCGAGGTCACCGCGCCGGAGCTGCGTCGGAGGGATCGGCCAGCGAGCCGAGCGCGGCGGCGCCTGGACCCAGGCGCGGTGGTTGCCGACGTTCAGGAAGCTGCCGCGATAGGTGCGAACAGTTCGCACGCCGGGAAGCCGGCCGAGGGCTCCAACAGTGCCGGCGGAGGCGGGAAAGGGCGTGACCGCGAAGGCGTTCGTCGTGCCGGGGAACGTGACCCACACGTCGGCGTTGCCGTCGATCTCGCTTGCGGAGGCGTCCAGTCCTCGCTGCAGGTCCGCGTGAGCGCCGCCGATGGCGACAGTTGCGAACACGGCGATCGCTCCGGTCGCCGCAAGCGCGAGCGTTCGCATCCTTGCGGCGCCCGATCGCAGCTCGAGCACAGCGAGCGTCGGAACAGGGCTTCTCACGGCGCGCGTCAGCAGCTCGAAGAAGCGCGTCAGCCAGCGCAGCAATGACGGGAGCAGCAGGAGCAGCGCGAGGGTGAGGGTGACCAGGCCGGCCAGCGCGGCGCGCGGAGCCGCGAGGACGATGGCGCTGGTGATAGCCAGGCAGCCAAGTCCCGGTACCACGAGCCACAGCGACGCCTGGTCGTGGCCGTCACCGGGCTCGTCGGCCGAGCGGTGGCTCGCGAGGATGTCGCGCAGCGGCGCGAGCACGGCGATGCAGGCCGCGAGCACTCCCGCGCCGCCAGCGATGGCGATGCTCTGCCAGCTCACGACGCGCTGCGAGCCGATCGCGAATGCGTACGCGAGGTAGCCCGGAACTGATCCGAAGAGATGCCGGGAGATCTGGTCGCCGAGCGCGAGGCCGAGCGCGGCTCCGGCGACGCCGAGAACGAGCGCGTCGAACAGCAGGACTTGCACGAGCACCCAGGGCTCGTTGCCGGCCATGCGCAGATCCGCGACGAAGCGACGCCGCTGCGGCACTGTCAACAGCACGGCGCTGAATGCGAACAGAAAGCCGACCATGGCGCTGAAGACGGAGAACAGCGCCGTGGACTGGTTGGTCGGATACGCCGCCTGCTCGAACACGGCGACGTCGTTGTCGGCGGCTCGCACGTTCAGCCGGCCGGCGGCGAGTGCTCGCAGCCCCGCCTGCACCTCCGCGTCGCGACCCGGCAGCGGCTCTACGAAGATGCGGGTCACGCGGCCGGTCATGTCGCTGATCTTCTGTGCGAACGGAAGCGGGGCGATGGCGACCGGGCTGTGGACGAGCGCGCCGATGTCGTGCTCCTGCAACTCGGCGCCGAGCGGGACCGGCACGGTGGCATGGTCGAGCTGGACGCGGACCGGCTGCCCGAGCGACACCCCCAGCGCCTCGGCCATTGGTGCCGGCAGCGCGAGCGCCTGCTGCTCGCGCAGCTGCGCAGCGGTGAAGTGCCGCAGCAGGACCCCTCCAAGCCGCGCGAAGCGTGGATCGCCGCCGACGAACAACACCGATTGGCGGCCTTGCGGGCCGATCACGTTCGCCTGCACCTCGAGCACCGGGGCCGCGGCCTTCACGCCTCTGAGGCGCTGCACCTCGGTCAGCAGACGCTGATCGAACCCCTCGGGGCTGCGCGCGGCGAGCTGAAAGCGCGTCTGGCCGACGATGCCGCTCGTGAGCTGCCGGACGGAGCCGGTCAAGCTCGTGTTGGCCACGAGCGCCGCGAACACGAGCGCGACGCCGACGGCGATGCCCGCGAGCGCGAGCAGCTCCTGCACGAGCCGCGACCGCAACCGCACGCGGTAGAGGTGAACGAGGCTCCGCAGCGGCATCGCCTAGCGGTCCTCGGCCGCGAGCAGGTCGGGCTCGTGCTCGCCGTCGGACAGCTGCCCGTCGCTCAGCGTGTGGACACGGCTTGCGTACTTCGCGGCCTGCGGATCGTGCGTCACGAGCAGCATGGCGACGTCCTGCTCGGTGCAGACCTCGGTCAGCAGCGTGAGGACTTCGCGGCTGCGTCTGCTGTCGAGGTTCCCGGTCGGCTCGTCGGCGAGGACGAGGCGCGGCCCGGTGGCCAGCGCTCGAGCGATCAGCACGCGTTGGCGCTCGCCCGACGAGAGCTGGTCGGGTCGGTGCCTGAGCCGCTCGCCGAGGCCGAGGCGCTCCATCAGCGGCGCGATGCGCCTGTGCGCCTCGCGGACGCCGATGCGCTGGTCGAACAGCTTCAGCGCCGCGTTGTCGATGGCCGGAACGCCGGGCATGAGGTCGAGCGACTGGCTCACATAGCCGAGATCCACGCGCCGGTAGCGGGCGGCGTCGCGAGCTGAGAGGTTCGTGATGTCGCGGCCGTTGACGACGACGGCGCCACGATCGGGACGCAGCAGCGCCGCAACGATCGTCAGGAGCGTGGTCTTGCCCGATCCGCTCGGCCCGTAGAGCGCCACGAGCTCTCCGGCCAGGATCGACATCGACACGCCGTCGAGCGCGCGCACGACCTCGCCACCACCGGACGGGTAGTGCTTCACCAGCTCGCGGATCTCAAGCACTCAGGCCGACCGCTCGCTGCCGGGAAACTCGACCACGTTGCCCGATCCGGGCGGTGGGTCGGCCGGGGCGAACAAGCGCCCCCGGCTGAGCGAGCGCACCTCGTGAGCGTGGAGCATCGCCGGCATGTCGGGGACTGCCATCAGCACGCCGAGGCCACCATCCTCGGCCGCGCAGCGAAGCAAGCCGACGACGCGCTCGCGGTCGAGGATGCCCAGCCCGGCCGTAGGGTCGTCGACCAGCAGCAGGCGCGGCTCGCGCACGAGCGCCTCGGCGATCGCGACAAGCGTGCGCGCCGTGTCCGACAGGCTCGACCAGTGGGCGTCGGCGGTGTCCGACGCGCCGACCTTCGCGAGCGCCTCGAGTGCCCGTCGCTGCGCCTCGGCCGGGCCGACGGTGCGGTAGAGCGAAAGGCCGACGTAGATCCGCATCACGAGACCGTCGCTCTGCGGACCCGCGCGCTCGACCCAGCCGATGTCCTCTCGATGCAGGCGCGCCCGCCGGCGCCGCGACAGGCTGGCGAGGTCGACCCCGTCGAAGCTGACGATGCCCTCTCTCGGCGACTCGAACCCGGCGGCGACGCGCAGGAGCGTGGTCTTCCCGGATCCCCGTTGTCCATAGACGCCGACGAGCTCGCCGGGGTGGACGTCGAGCGACACCTCCTTGAGGACACGCAGCTCGCGCGGTCCACGCATGTAGGACTTGCTGACCGACTCCAGTCGCAGGAGCGGCTTCATCAGGCCGAGGGCCGAGCGAGTCCGGGCGTGCGCTCGATGCGTTCCTCGATCAGCTCGCAGATCGCGTTCAACCAGTCCACCAGCGCTTGCAGCCAGCGGAGGTTGAGGTCATCGACCATCATCACCGCCGCATGGTGCCAGGGCACGTCCGGCTCGGCGACGTGCGCCAGCACAGGGCGTCGGAGCGTCGCGAGCTCCGCGACGCACTCCTGGCACTGATGCTCGGCGACGGCGAACAGCTCGGGCAGGTCGTCGGGCTCGCTCAGGTTGAGCTTGGCTTGCAGCTCGTCGCGCAGCACCGCGCGTTCGCTCGGCGTGGCGATCCACTGCTTGAAGCGCTCGCGGCCGAGCGGCGTGGGGCGGTAGATCACACGGGGTGCGCCGCGCCGCGTGTTGCCGACGCTCTTGTCGCCGGTCTCCTCGATCCAGCCGTCTTCCTCCAGCCGCTCGAGCGCCTTATAGACGAAGTTCTCGGAGAGGCCGAGGAAGCCGAAGCGCGATCTCGCCCGCTTCAAGAGGTCGTAGCCATAGCCTGGCTGCTCGATCAGCAGTCCGAGCACGACGTGATTTGTCGAGAGCCCGCTCACGTCCCCGTCCCGTGAACGGGACCGTACATCATCACCATTCAGGAGTGCTACAGGCGGTGTAGCGCCGGCTGTCGGCGGCGATTCGTTCTCTAGGCTGGGCGCCGGGAATGCCGCCTGTGGGATCAGTCGATCCGACGCCGCTCACGCCTGCCCAAATTCGCGCTTTGGTCGCAGCCGCAGCGCGTGAGCTGACGTGGGGGCTGCACGCGGTCTCGCGTGAGACGCGAGTGTGGCGTGCCATGGCCGCGTCGATCCCGGACAGGGCGCTGCGCGAGGACGCGCTGCACTCGCTCGACCACAAGCGCGGACACGCCGACGGCGCAGCGCTATTCACGATCCTTCCGCGCCGCCGCGACCGAGAGCTGCTCGCGTTGCTCGTCGCCTACGAGGTGATGGTCGACTTCCTCGACAACGTGAACGAGCGTCATCCGATTCCGGCGAACGGCGTGCAGTTGCACCACGCGCTCGCCGACGCGCTCGACCCCGACGCTCCGCTCCGCGACTACTACCGCCACCACCCCTGGTGCGAAGACGGCGGCTATCTCCTAGCGCTCGTCAATACCTGTCGCGAGCGCTGCCGTGCGCTGCCATCGTTCGAGCGGGTGCGCCCGCTCATCGCTCGTGAGGCGCGGCGTTCGCTCGTGCTCGGGATCAACCACGACGAGGATCCGGTTCGACGCGATGCCGCACTGCGGGCGTGGGCCGCGAAGGAGTATCCGGACGAGCGTGAGCTGAGCTGGTTCGAGCTGAGCGGCGCCGCCAGCGCGACGCTCGTCGTCCATGTGCTGCTGACGCTCGCCGCTGAACCGCGCGTGAGCGACGCCGACGTTCAGAGTGCATACGCGGCGCACTGGCCGTGGATCGCGCTTGCCACCACGATGCTGGACAGCTACGTCGACCAAGCAGACGACGACGCGGACGGCAACCACAGCTACATCGCCCATTACGCCGACGGCGAGGCCGCAGCCGCTCGTCTGCGGGAGAGCATCGGCCGAGCGCTGAAGGGTGCCCGCGGACTTCGCGACGGACACCGACACCTCGTGATCGTCGGCTGCATGATCGCGCTGTACCTCTCCAAGGACAGCGCACGTGCGCCCGAGCTGCGCGCGAGGACCGACACGCTCGTCCGGTCGAGCGGATCGCTCGTGCGCCTGCTGCTGCCGATCTTGCGCGCCTGGCGCGCGGTGTACGACCAGCGGCGTGCCTGACGGCAGATCCCTGCGCCGGAGTATTGCCGCGCAGGGTAGGCACGCCGCGACGCCCTGGCTAGCGTGCGCCCCGCGCTCGACAGGATTCAGGCGGCATTCCCCCATGCGCCAGGGGTCCTGTCAAGGGCGGGGCGAGCCCCATCGCCCCGGTCGCGCCAGCGCGGGAGGGGGAGGGAGGCGCGCCACTTCCCGAGGCGCGCCTCACCCCTCCCGCCAGAACGAGAGACGTGGCCATGCACGACGACGCGAGCATCGACCCGTACCGACCAGATGCACGAGGCGGCTCCCCCGATTTCGTCGTGCTCACGCTGTACGCCAGCCTTCGCGCAACCGCAACCTACGTGGGGCTGCTCGTCGACCGGATCGACATGGCATACGCAGCGGAAGGTCGGCTCGACCGTGGGCCGGCCGACGTTCCCGCCGACGTGCTCCTCCGCCTGACCGCGACCTCGGATGCCTTGCAGGAGGCGAGCGACGCTGCCCTCTGCCACCTCGACCCGCAGCTCGCGCGCCGCGCTTGGGCCGCGGCCGACGTGGCCTCTCAAGCCGCCCCCGGTGGAGAACACAGCGGATGAGCAGACCGGGGGAAGCGTCGTCATGAGCGACGACCACCGAGAGAGCGAACGAGCAGGAAACCTGCCCGATGTCGTTGCTGCGCTGGCCGCTCTCTCGCGCGATCCGCGGGCGCAGAAGACTCTCTCAGGAGGACGTCGCGCACCGGGGAGGCGTTAGCGCCAAGCTGGTGGCTGCGGTGGAGAGCGAACGCGCCAACCCGACGCTTGGACGGCTCGACGGCCTTGCCAAGGGCCTGGGACTTGCGGGCGTTGGCGACCTGTTGATGCAGATCGACGCGGAGAGCCGACGCGACGAGAAAGCAGGGGCTGCTGTGCCGCGGGAGCGGCCAGCGGGCTGAGCGAAACGCAGGGTAAGCACAGTGTCGATGAGGAGCTGAGATGAGGCGAGGAAGCAGGAGAATCGTTGGGGGCAGGAGGCGTAGCTATGCGGTGTTGTTGGCGGTGCTGACGGCTGGTCTGGTTGCCGTGGTGTCGTGCGCGGCGCAGGCGACGTACGTCACGGACTTTTCGACGTTTCCGAACGGGGGGGCCGCCGGTGCCGACGATGGCCTGGCCGTTCGGGCTTCAGGTCAGATACAACAACAGCCTCTACACGTGGGACCACGGGGAGGTCTACGAGGAGACCAGCGCCAGAGTGACGCTGTACAACCCATGCATCTACAGCGGCTGTGCTTTCACGGTCCAGCCGGTTGCGTCCAGAGACTATGCGCATCCGCCGACCCGGACGTTCGAGGTTGTTCTCTACACGGACAGAAACGTCCCGTACGGCAATACGACACTGGTCGTGCACGAGCGCAGACTGCACTTCGCGCTCGAAGGCGATTTCGACTGGTCGCCTGGCCTGTTCCACGTTTCCGTTCCGGGATCGGCCGGCGGCATCGACTTGGACACGATCGTCTACGCGAACGGCACAGAGGTCAGACGCTGCAACGTCTACTGGAACCACTGCGATACGCCAGTGACGGCCGGTGCCGTCTACTACGCGGCCGTCAAGGACTCTGTCGGAAACATCTACGGCCTCACTCCAAGCTATCTCGCGACGTCGTCGACGACGGGCGTCAAGGAGACCGCGGACAACGTCGACCTCGTACGCCTCGGCGCCCTGTTCACGAGCACGAGCGACGTCTGCGATCTGCTGCTGAACTACCAGGGCACGAACTTCGATCGTAGTACCGTCAGCGATCAGGAGTGGGCCTGCCAGACAGCGCTCGCAAACAGATCCTCGATGTGGGATTTGTTGCGCTCGGTTGCCGGGGCCGGCGGCGGAACTGCGGTGCTGTGGTGGCTTGAGCACCAGCAGACGACCCGGATGCTCTCACCCTCGTGGCCGACGACACCATGGCCGGATGCTCAGGTCCCGGCGATCACGGACCTGCCGCTGTCCTGGCAAGGGGCGGTCCTCAACATCGCTGACGCCTACAAGCTCTCCGCGCAAGGGAGGAACCTCACGCAGGCGGCAGCCGAGGCGATCGCGGCGGCATGCCTGTGGAACGCCTCGCGTATCACCAACGCCCGGATGGACTGCGTCAACCTGCCGGTCTTCGTCACCGGCTCCGACGTAACCGAGGCGACCAACCACGACCTCGAAGCCATCGTCGGACATCCGCAGTGGGCCAAGCTCAACTACGAGCAGTCGAGTGCGAAGAACGGCAGCCGCAACTGGTATGACGCGGTCCCTCCGTGCGATGTGAGCGGCGATGCGGGGCAGCAGTGCGACGAGTTCCCCTACTGGGCGACCGAGCAGGGCGGGCCGCTCGCACCGATCACTCCAAGCCTGAAGTACATCGACGGCAGAGATAACACCACGCAAGGCGGCAAATACGGGAACTTCGTCACGGCGTGCGCCCTCAGAACCGGTACGCCGCAGACAGGCGCGAACGCTGTGGGCGGGACCGCGTTCCTCGTCGTGCCCATCGCGTCGAGCGCCGGAATCCCGTCTGCCTATCTGTGCAACAGAGGGTAGGACCGGTATAGGTCCCTGGGCATGTTGACCGAGCAACTCCTCGACCGGCTGGTAGTGACGTGGCGTGCCCACGGCGTGCCGGGCGAGGAGGCGCTCGTGCCCGGCAGACAGGTCACCTCGTTCACATCGGATGATGGCAGCCTGAAGGTCGAGCTCCCCACGGAGTTGCGAACGTGGTGGGCTTGGCACGACGGACAAGTCACGAACTGGAAGGGTCGACCACGGGCCATCGCTCCAAGCTTGACGCCGATGTCGTCGGCGCAATCACGGGAGTGGTGGCAGTCGTCGCTGGAGAAGGCTCAAGAGATGGCCGCCGAGGCACCGGAAGGAACCCCGATGTCCCATGCCGATTACTGGTGGCGATCGAGGTGGGTGCCGCTGTTCAGCGATGGAAGCGGCTACCTCGTCGGCGACTGCTCACTCGGCGACCCAGACGTAGCGCCGATCCGGCGGATCGAGTGGGGACCCGACCTCGACGAGGTCGCACGCCCGCGCACGGACTCGTTCGGCCAGCTCGTGGAGTGGTGGATCGAAGCGCTCGATCTCGGCCTGTGGGGCTTCGACCGTGACGCTCAGAGATGGACCTGGGCGCCCTGGGACCGTGCGCTCAGCGATAGATACCAGGGCCTCATCGTCTGACCGAGGTCCTCGGCGTATGCGCTGTTAATCGAGCCATTGCCAGGAGGAGAGGACATCGCGTGCGCGGTCCTCGGCCTTGGCCTCATCATCGTTCTTGTAGACGCGTGCACCGGCGGCATAGAGCCATCCCGCGTGCGCGAACTTCCACTCGATCAAGGCGTGGCTGACCTTGAGCGGGATGCGATATCGGAAGGCTGCTTCTCCGGCCACGGTGTCCGGTTCGATGACTGCCTCGGGATCGAGTTGCGGGGCAACGCGCGTCAGCGTGTAACGCGCCGAGAGGAGCGGATCGCCTCTCTCTCCGATACGGCCGAAGCAGACGACTCCCAGGGTGCTTCCTGCGGACGTGATGAGGACGCGCAGATCCTGACGGCAGCCGTCGAGCGACATCCGCGGCGCGTAGAACGACCGGCTCGGCGCCAGCAGCCGCTCGCCCGGCATCCCGCCCGGTCCCGGCGACACGACGAGCTCGTGCTCGAGCACCGTGGAGAATCTGTAGGCGCGCCGCCACCGCCAGCCGCCGAGACCGCGCGGCACGTACACCCAGTCTCTGCGATCGGCGCCCACCTTCGTGTTCTCGGAATGGCGACCGCTCGGCTTGAGTAGTCGGTGCAGCGCTCCCGACGGCGACGGCACGTGTACCCAGCGTGTACATCAGGGCCCCCCAGAGGGTTTCTCGGGGCATTCGAAGTCCCCGGAGTCGCCCGTGATTCCGGCACCTCCGGGCACCCCCATGAACCATCACACGCCTTTGCAAGGCGGAGTTGGGGGTTCGATTCCCCCCGCCTCCATCTCCTCCGACCGCGTGCGACCCGGCTCGCCAAGGACACGCGAACGCGTCGCAATGCGAGCCCGCTGCCGACACCGTACGGCCCTGTGATCAGCGACGCGCCGACGCCAGCCGGGGATCCTTGCCTTCAATGGCAAGAAGGCCGCTCAGCTCGTGCTGCCCTCCACGTCAGCCGCTCGCACGGGATCTTGGGATGTCAGCTACCGGCAGCAGCTTGCTCCCGCAGTGGGCTGATCCGCGTCTCGCTCGTCGAAGCACCTCGACAAGGCCGTCGATCGTCACCGCCGCTTGCGCTTCCGCCCGCCGCCGATCGGCGAGACGGTGCGGAAGGCGTTCTCGGCGAAGGTGCGCGGCTCCAGCTTGGCGGCGATCCGCTGGAGCTCGTTGCGCTCCGCTCTCGACAAACGGTGGGGGCGGCGGCCGAGCTCGAGCAGGCGGCGGCGCTCGGCGGGACTGAGCGCGCCGACGTGTCGGAACGCGAGCTGCCCGACCTGGGCGAGCGCGATCAGCCGGAACAGCGGGAGCTTCCTGGCGGTCTTCAGCATGCTCCAGAGCTACCCGGTCGGGGCCTGCTCACACGCTGAGCGCTAGGCCCCCAACCGCACCGGCAGCGTCCGCAGCTGGTTGATGAACCCGGACACCACGTACGTCGGTCTGCCGGCGAGCTCGATCCGCGGGTAGCGCTTGAGCGTCTCCTCGAACAGCACGCGCAGCTCCAGTCGCGCCAAAGCGGTGCCGAGGCAGAAGTGGCGCCCGCCGGCGCCGAACGCCTGGTGCTCCGGGTTGCGCGTGACGTCGAAGCGGTCCGGGTCCTCGTAGCGCGACTCGTCGCGGTTGGAGGAGACGTACCACATGACGACCTTGTCGCCGGCTCTGATCTCCTGGCCGCCGAGCACGCAGTCTCTCGTCGCGGTGCGGCGGAAGTGCGCGAACGCGGGGAACATCCGCAGCGACTCCTCGACGAGGCTCGGGACCAGCGACGGATCGTCGAGCACGAGCCGCATCTGCGCCGTGTCCTCCAGCAGCGCGCGCATCCCGCTCGAGTAGGTCGCCTTCGTCGAGTCGTTGCCGGCGGCCATCAGCAGGAAGAAGCCCATCACGATCTCGTGCTCCTCGAGTCTGGAGCCGTCGACCTCCGCGTCGACCAGCACGCTCGTGAGGTCCTCGGTCGGGCGCGCCCGCCGCTCGGCGATCAGCGCGCGGCAGCGTTCGAACACCTCCGGCACGTCGCGCCCCATCACGGTCTCGACGCCCTCCGGGTTCATGTCCGGATCGCCCGCCGAGAAGATCGCGTTCATCAGCCCCGCCCAGATCGCGTCGTCCTCCGGCGGGATCCCCATGAACGAGCCGATCACGCGCGCGACGACCGGCTGCGCGACGTCGGTCACGAGGTCGCACGTCTCGCGACCGGCGAGGCGGTCGAGCACGTCGACCGCGATCGCGCGGATCTCGTCCTCGTGCTCTGCGATCCGCCGCGGGGTGAAGCCGGCCTGGAAGAGCGCCTTGAGGCGATCGTGCTTCGGCGGGTCCATCCCGATGAACATCGCGCGCGAGAGCTCGAGCGGCAGGATCGAGTTCGTCAGCGCGGTGATCCCGCCGAGCTCGGACGAGTAGGTCTGCCAGTCGCGGCTGACGGTGTGCACGTCGTCCGCGCGCGTGACCGACCAATAGCCCGCCTCGTCCGGGAAGTCCGGGATGTGCGAGGTGAAGTGGACCGGGCACTCGGCGCGCAGCTGCTTGAACAGCGCATGTGGAGGGCCGTCCTGCCAGTAGTCGGGATCGCCGACGAGGACGTCTCTGAGATCGCGGCCGGTCGCTGCCATCGGTCCCTCCAGGTTCGCGCGCGGGGTCGTCGGACGATGGTACTGGCCAGGCAGCCAGTCGGCGGCAGACGCGCCCGGCTCCGACGGCGACGCCGGATACGCTCAGCGATACGCATGCCGCCCGGGACGAGCACGAACAGGGGTCGCCTGGAGCTGACCTGGACGAACAAGGACAAGGCCCTCCTGCCGCATGAGGACGGGACCTACGAGTGGCTTCCGCCGAAGGACCATCGCGTCGCGGAGGTCCGCCTGCTGCGCGACGCCGGCACCGTCGGCGACGTCCGGCCGGACGAGCAGCGCGCGAAGGACAACCTGCTGATCCGCGGCGACGCGCTCTACGGCCTCGCGTCGCTGGCGGCCCTGCCCGAGTTCAACGACGAGTACGTCGGCAAGGTCGCGCTCGCGTACCTCGACCCGCCGTTCAACACGCAGCAGTCGTTCGCCCACTACGACGATGCGCTGGAGCACTCGGTCTGGTTGACGATGATGCGCGACCGCCTGGAGCAGGTCGAGCGGCTGCTGGCGCCGACCGGCTCCGCGTGGGTGCACTGCGACGACTACGAGCAGCACCGGCTGCGCGCCGTGATGGACGAGGTCTTCGGCCCCGAGAACTTCGTCGCGACGATCGTCTGGCAGAAGCTGTACGCGCGCAAGAGCAACACGCCGGTCTCGTCCTCGCACGACTTCATCCACGTCTACGCGAGCGACCTCCGGCGCTTCAGACGCAACCTCCAGCCGCCCACGCCGGCGCAGCTCGCGCGCTACAAGAATCCGGACGCGGACCCGCGTGGACCGTGGCAGTCGGTCTCCTTCTCGGTGCGCACCGACGATCCCGGCAGACGCGGCGAGTACCGCTACCCGATCGCGCTCCCGTCCGGGCGGACGGTGCGCCCTCCCGCCGGACGGCACTGGAACGGCAAGCGCGACCGCTACGAGCGGCTGCTCGCCGAAGGACGGCTGTGGTTCGGCAGAGACGGCGACTCGCTCCCGCGCCTGAAGGACTTCCTGCGTCCGGAGGAGGTCGGGCTCGTGCCGATCACCTGGTGGCCGCGCACCGAGGTCGGCGACAACGACGAGAGCAAGAGCGAGATCCAGGCGCTGTTCCCCGAGATCGGCGACCCGTTCCAGACGCCGAAGCCCGAGCGGCTGCTCCAGCGGATCGTTCACGTCGCCAGCAACCCCGGCGACATCGTGCTCGACTGCTTCCTCGGCTCCGGCACGACCGCCGCCGTCGCGCACAAGATGGCGCGGCGCTGGGTCGGCGTCGAGTGGAGCCGCAGCACGCTCGACGACTATGCGGCTCCGCGGCTCGCGAAGGTCGTCGCCGGCGAGGACCCCGGCGGTGTCACCGAGGCCGTCGGCTGGCGCGGCGGCGGGGGCTTCCGCGTCGTGGACGTCGCGCCGAGCCTCTACGCGACCGAGGACTCCGCCGTCTACCTCGCCGAGTGGGCGACGAACGGCGCGCTGTCCGAGGCGGTCGCGGCACAGCTCGGATTCGCGTACGAGCCGGATCCGCCGTTCAGCGGCCGGCGCGGCCGCGTGCGGCTGGCAGTGCTCGACGGCCATGCGACGGAGGCGATCGCGCGCGACCTCGCCGGTCAGCTCGCCCCCGGCGAGCGCCTCGGCCTGTGGGCCACCTCGCTCGACCCGGCGGTGCCGGCGCTGCTGGCGAAGCTCCGCTCCGGCTCCGCCGCGCGCGCCATCCCGGAGGACGTGCTGCTCGCGTACGCGACGCCGCAGGCCTGGCGGGCCGCGGTCGCGCGTCCGGCGCCGGACGACGAGGCGCCTCCGGAAGCCGCGGACGCGGGCGACGCCCCGCTTGCCGCCGAGGCCGCCGGCGCATGACGCTGCCATCCGGCCATCCGGCCCTCGGCCAACCCGACCTGCAGCTCCTCGACGAGGTGGCCGCGGCGCTCGACCTGCGCGAGCCGAACCGCGACGCCGTCCACGCGATCGCGCTCCACCTTCACCGCCACGGCGCCGCGGGCGCCGACGGCTGCTTCGAGGGCGTGGTCGACGCCGCGACCGGCATGGGGAAGTCGTACGTGGTCGCAGCCGCGATCGACTACTTCGCCGCGATGGGCATCGCCAACTTCGCGATCGTCACGCCCGGCTCGACGATCCAGGCCAAGACGCTGCGCCAGTTCGCCGCCGGCACGCCCAAGAGCCTGCTCGGCGGGATGCGCGTCGAGCCGCTGCTCGTGCATGCGGGCAACTTTCGCTCGGCGGCGGTCGCGCGCGAGCTCGAGCGGCCGGACCGCGTCAAGCTGTTCGTCTTCACCGTCCAGTCGCTGATCAAGCCGACGAGCAGACAGGGCCGGCGCACGCACGCCTTCCAGGAGGGCCTCGGCGGCGCCTTCTACGAGCATCTCACCGAGCTCGACGACCTGATCGTCTTCGCCGACGAGTACCACGCCTACTCCGGCAGATCGTTCAGCGCCGCGGTGCGCGGGCTCGACCCGCTCGCGCTCATCGGCCTCACCGCCACGCCGAGCCGCCGCAGCGACGCCATCATCTTCCGCTATCCGCTCGCCGCCGCGATCGCCGAGCGCTACGTCAAGACGCCGGTGATCGTCGGCCGCAAGGACGACCGCACGGACGAGCGGGCGCAGCTGCTCGACGGGGTCGCGCTGCTGCAGGCGAAGGAGCGCATCATGCAGATCTACTGCCGCGAGTACGGGGCGGCGCCGGTCCACCCGATCATGCTCGTGAACTGCGCGGACATCGCGCATGCGCGCGCGACGGTCGCGCTGCTTCGCTCCGCCCAGGTCGCCGGGGGGCGCTTCGCCGCCGACGGAGCGGTGCTGGAGGTCCACTCGGCCGGAACCAGCGAGGAGCGCGAGCGAGCCCTCGGCGCGCTCGAGCGCGCCGAGGAGCCGGGCAGCCCCACCCGCATCATCGTCCAGGTGGGGATGCTGAAGGAGGGCTGGGACGTCAAGAGCGTCTACGTGATCGTGAGCCTGCGCGCGAGCGTCAGCGACGTGCTGACCGAGCAGACGCTCGGGCGCGGCCTGCGCCTGCCGTTCGGCAGGTACGTGCCGGACGAGTACCAGCTGCTCAACGAGCTCGAGGTCGTCGCGCACGAGCGCTACCAAGACCTGCTGCGCCGCTCGAACGTGCTCACCGAGGCGTTCGTCGGCACGCGCACGCAGCTCGTCGCGGCACCGATCGGCCAGGAGGGGCCATGGACGCTCGTCGAGCAGGCCGTCGCCGCGCCGGTCGTCGACGCCCCGCTCGGCAGCCTCGCGCCCGACGCGCTGCCCGAGCACGCGCACGCGCTGGCGGGCAGCGGGCTCGTGGGCGTCGCCTCGACCGAGGACCGCAGGCGCGAGCTGGAGCTGCTGGCGGCGGCCGATCCGGAGCCGCTCGCGCCGCGCGAGCCCGTCGGGGCGCTGCGCGTGCCGGTGACGAAGCAGGTCGCCGCGCCCGGCCGCTTCAGCCTCCAGGACGTCACCGATCCGGCGCCCTTCCGCGACCTCGGGCGACGGCTCGCGGTCGACCCGGAGCGCTACCTCGCCCGTCGCATGCTCTCCGGCCGGATCGTGACCGACCACGTGAGCGGCGAGAAGCGCGCACAGCTCGCGAGCACCGAGGCCTCCACGCGCGTGGAGGCGGCCGCCGCCCCGGTCGACCCCGCCGACGCGCGCGCGAAGATCGTCCGCGACGTGGTCGCGAGCCGCGTCGTGACGAGCCGCCCGCAGGAGGCCGCGCAGGTCGACCGGCTGCTGGACTACGTGCTCGAGGGCGCGGGCGAGAAGTCGGACGTGCTGCTCGCCAACTATCCGAGCCGGCTCGTCGCCGGGCTCGTCGAGCGGATCGTCGACGCCTCGCGGCAGATCGTCAGCCAGCGCACCCAGTACACGGAGGTCGTCGCCTCGCAGCTCTTCCAGCCGCGGCCGCGCATGCGCCGCACGCGCACGTCGGCCGATCGCTACGGCCGCTTCCATCGCGGCACCGCCTACGAGGGCTGGGCGAAGAGCCTGTTCGCGCAGGCGTGGTTCGACTCCTCGCCGGAGCGCGACCTCGCGAACGTGCTCGACGCGGACGACGAGGTCGAGGTCTGGGTGCGCCTGCACGTCGGCGACCTCCCGATTCTGTGGAACGGCGCGGAGCGCGCGTACAACCCCGACTTCCTCTTGCGTACGCGCGACGGCACGCAGTGGATCGCCGAGGTGAAGGCCGACCGCGACATGCCGACGTCCGACGTGCGCGCCAAGCGGCACGCGGCGCTCGCGTGGGCGAACGCCGTCAACGCGAGCGGCGCGCACGGCCGCTGGGAGTACCTGCTCGTCGCCGAGCGGGACCTCGTCGCCGCTCGGGGGTCGTGGTCCGCCCTCGTGGCGCTGACGCGCGCATGAGCGGGCCGCGCCCAGAGACGGCCCCCGCCGAGCACGACGCGATCCACCGCGCCGACAACATGGAGGTCCTCCCCGGGCTGCCGGACGAGGCGTTCCAGCTGATCTACATCGACCCGCCGTTCAACACGGGCGAGACGCAGGCGCGCAAGACGCTCGCGATGGTGCCCGATCCCGACGGCGGGGACCGGACCGGCTTCAAGGGCGTCCGCTATCGCACCCGCCTGCTGGCCGAGTCGCGCTACCGCGACACGTTCGACGACTACCTCGCGTTCCTCGAGCCGCGCCTGCGCGAAGCGCACCGCCTGCTGCACAAGAGCGGCACGCTCTACTTCCACATCGACTACCGCGAGGCGCACTACTGCAAGCTGCTGCTCGACGAGCTGTTCGGGCGCGAGCGGTTCCTCAACGAGCTGATCTGGGCCTACGACTACGGCGCGCGCACGCGGCGCCGCTGGCCCGCCAAGCACGACACGATCCTCGTCTACGTCAAGGACCCGGGCGCGTACTTCTTCGACAGCGAAGCGGTCGACCGCGAGCCGTACATGGCGCCCGGCCTCGTCACCCCGGAGAAGGCCGCGAAGGGGAAGCTGCCGACCGACGTCTGGTGGCACACGATCGTCCCCACCAACGGCAAGGAGAAGACCGGCTACCCGACGCAGAAGCCGGAGGGGATCGTGCGCCGCATGGTGCAGGCGTCCACCAGAGAAGGCGACTGGTGCCTCGACTTCTTCGCCGGCAGCGGCACGCTCGGCGCCGTCGCCGCGCAGCTCGGGCGCCGCTACGTGTTGATCGACGCCAACCCGGACGCGATCGCCGTCATGCGCAGACGGCTGCCCGGCGCGACGGTCGTCGAGCCGGCGTCAGGCGGCGATGCGGGCGGCGGCGTCGCCCCACGGCAGCGCGAGGCCGACCGGCCGTAGCGCCCACGGGTTGCGCCACAGCAGCGGCGCCGCGGCGGCGGCCGCGAACGGATCGGTCGAGCGCAAGCCGCGCGCGACCAGCACGCCCGAGAGGCGCCTGTTGCACGGACCGCCCGGACCGTGCCAGACCGCGTGGTCGCGCGCCGAGGCGCCGAGCAGCGCCTGCTCGACGTCGCACGTGCGCACCTGGTCCCCGAGCGCCAGCACGGCGAGCAGGTAGGGCTGGTTGAGCTCCCCGTAGCGCGCGGCCTTCTTCTTGATCTTGCGCCGCAGCGGACGCACGTCGTCGACCCCGCCCGCGCGCGCGTCGCGCGGCACGAGCTGGGCGCATCCGCACGGGCGCGCCGAGGCGTCGTCGAGCACTATCGCTTCGACGTCGACGACCCAGTCGTCGAACGCGAGCCGTCTCGCGCAGCTCCTCGCCCCCAGCTCGCGCGGGTCGAGCGCGCCGAGCCAGCGCTCCAGCGGCGGCACGATCCGGCGCCGCCCGGGCGAGCAGGCGCCGTACCTGACGACCTCCAGCGCAAGCGAGAAGCGCGGCGCGCGCACGGTCGCGAGGATGTCGCGCAGCTGCTCGTCGAGCCGCCGCTCGGTGAACGAGAGCGGCGAGTCGCCGCCGACGACCGTCGCCTCCAGCCAGCAGCGCTCGCGCCCGCGCGCGAGCACGAAGTCCTGCCGGCGCTCGCCCGCTTCGCGGCCGATGTTCACGGTCACCTCGAAGCCGCGGCGGCGATGCGCCTCGTGCACCCACAGCTCCCAGAAGGCGCCGGCATGGTCGAGCTCGGCGGCTTGAGCGAAGCGGTTGCGCAGGTCGGCGCGCGCGGGCGCCGGCAGGTGCGCGAACCAGCGGTCGAGCTCGCCGCGCACCGTCTCCCAGCGGTCCCCGGCCGCACGGTCGAGGAACGCATACGCCGGCTCCTGATGAGCGCGCGGCGTCGCGTCGGTGCGGTCGCGCACCGAGAACAGCGTCGGTCCGTGCAGCGTCGAGCGGATCGCCTTCCCCCTGGCGAGTCTTCGAACGGAAATGCGCGGCGGCGTTGTCCCCCGACGCCGCGCAGGTCAGCCAACCGTACACAACCGGCGCCCCGCAGCTCAAGTCGTGCCCGCAGCGGACCGATCTTCAGAGGTATGAGCCAGTCGCCGAGCGTGAGCGTGCTCGTGACGGCGCACGGCAGGGCCGACGGCCTCGCCGCCTCACTCGACGCCGCGCTCGCCCAAGACATTCCCGCCGAGCGGCTCGAGCTCGTCGTCGTGACCGACGGCGGTCCCGCCGGCGAGATGGCGCACGGCTACGCGGAGCTGTTCCCCACGCGCGTCCGCGCGATCGCGCAGCCGGGCGCCGGTGCGGTCGCCGCGACGGCACGCGCGTCGAGCGAGGCGCGCGGCGAGCTGCTCGCGTTCCTGGAGCCGGGCGACCGCTGGCCGGCGGGCCGCGTCTCGGCGCAGGTCGCCGCGCTCGGCGAGTGGGACGACGTCGGACTCGTCTACTCCGAGCTCACGAGCGGCGACGGCGAGCCGCCGCACGGGCGACCCGTCGGACGCCTGCTGCGCGAGCCGCCCTGCATCGCCCCCTCCTCGATCATGCTGCGCGCCGCGCTGCTGCCCGTGCTCGGTCCGCTGCCGGAGGAGCTGCCGCGCGCGCCCTGGTGGATCGCGGTGCGGGCGGCGTGCGTGTCGGAGATCGCGTTCGTCCCGGCGGGCGCGGCGCCCGCGCCCGAGCTCGACGAGGACGCGCAGCCGGCGGCGCGCGAGCGCGCGCTGCGCGAGGCGCTGACGGTGCAGCGCTGGTTCCTCAAGCGCGTGACGTCGGAGTCGCTCTACGCCGACGCCGTCGGCGAGATCTGGAAGGCGTTCGTCGCGAACGCGCGCCGGCTGCTGGCGCTCGCGGACGACGACCCGTTCGCCGAGCTCGTGGTCGTGACCGACGCGGAACGCGCGCAAGCGCGCAGCGCGCTCGTGGACGCACACGCCGCGCTGGAGCGCGGCGACACGTGGCCCGCGTCTGCGCATGCGGTGCGGGCGGCGGCGCTCGACCCCTGGTGCGCCCCGGCGCGCGCGCTGCTGGCGGAGACGCTCGCGGCGCGCCCGCGCAGGGCGACCGGCGATCCGCTCGCCGACGCGCGCCGCTTCGTCACACTCGCGTATGCGGAGGAGCTGCTGCAGGACCGCGAGCTGCTCGAGGCGTACGGGTCGCGTTTCGACGGCAGCGCCGACGCGACGCTGGCGATCGACGCGAGCACGCTGCTGCCGGCCGCGGCGGGCCGCGCGCTCGCCGCGCTGGTCAGCGACCTCGGCCTCGACGCCGACGGCACCGCCCACCTGATCGCGGTGCTCGGACCGATCGACGCGTCCGTGCGGATGCAGCTGCCCGAGCGCGCCGACGCGCTGCTGACGCGCCGAAGCTCGGCCGTCGAGGCCGCAGCGGTGCCGGCGTTCGACGCCGACTCGATCGACGCGCTGCACGCACTCGCACGGCACGCGAACGCCGCCTGAGCCGGCGTTCGAACGTCCGTCCAATCTGGCACCGCGGCGTCATGCCGCACCGAGGGCCCGTCGATCCCCTCCGTGCCGGTGGGTGCAAGGACGGCCCGCACGGACGGCAAGGACGCTGACGGACCGCCTTTGGCCGGGACGGTCCGCCGCGAAATGCATGGATGCTTGGTGGGGGCGCCTCTGGCCGGGGGCGCCCCCACCGCTTTCTTCGGATGCCGTTACAGCGTGAGCGTCCCGTCGGCCACGACCACGACGTCGCCGCCGACGCGCGGTCGCTCGCCCTCCATCGCCGCCTCGATGCGGCTCGGGCGGCCCAGCTCGACGCCCTGCTCGATCGTGAGCTCGGCGGTACCGCTGCGCTGCGCGAGGTAGGCGCACAACGGGCCGGCCGCGGAGCCGGTGGCGGGGTCCTCCCCGGTTGCCGCGCTCACGAACGAGCGCGCGCGAGCGGCCGCGTTCGCGGGATCGCACACCGCCGCGTAGAGGACGGTCGCGCCGTGCCGCTTCAGCAGCGCCTCGACGGCGGGCCAGTCGGGGCGGGCGCGCGCGAGCGCGTCGAGGTCGCGCAGCGGCAGGATCAGCTGCGTGAGCCCGCTGCCGACGAGCTGCGGCGGCAGCGCGCGGTCGGCGTGCTCGGGCGTGAGGCCGATCGCGCCGACGAGCTCCGAGCGCGGCAGCTCGGCGCCGTAGCTCGCGGGCTCCTGCAGCACCGAGGCGTGCGCGCGGTGCGCGTCGAGCAGGCGCACGTCGACCGGCTGCAGGCCGGCGCCGGTCTGCTGGACGTAGCGGGCGGTGCGCGGCACGTCGTCGGTGCCGTGCTCGGCGCGCGCGACGGCGACCGCGGTGCCGAGCGACGGATGCCCGGCGAACGGCAGCTCGCGCTCGACGGTGAAGATGCGGTTGCGGTAGTCGGCGCCGGCGACGTGCGCGCGCTGCACGAACGTCGTCTCGGACAGGCGCGTCTCGCGCGCGAACGCGAGCATCGTCGGCTCGCCGAGCGCGTCGGCGTCGTGGACGACGGCGAGCGCGTTGCCCTGCAGCGGCGTCGCCGTGAAGACGTCCAGCAGCGTGTAGCGATGGGCCCCCACCCCGGCTGCCGCGCGCTAGCCGTCGAAGTCGAAGTCGCGCGGGGGGCGCTGCTCGAACCAGAGCCGGTCGTGCTCCGGCGTCTCCTGCAGGAAGTCGGGGGTCTCTTCGAGGACGTCCTCGGCCTCCGCGGGTGCGGCTGCCGGCGGCGCCTCCTCCGCGTGCTCCTCGTCTTGGTGATCCTCGACGCGGTACTCGGTCGTCGGCTGCGACAGCGGGTCCCCGTGCGGCGGCTCGTGGCGGTCCTCGGGCGCGAGCACGTGCGCGTGCTCGTCGGGGTGCAGGCCCTCCGGCGCAGCCTGCGGATGCGCGGCCGGGGCCGGGGCCGCCTCGACAGCCGGCTTCTCGCCGGCCTGCTCCGCGACGGCCGGCTCCGGCGCGGCGGTCGGCGTCTCCTCGACCGGCTCGCCCCCCGGCTCGCGGCGGACAGGGCCCAGCGCCTCATGCTCCAGCCGGGCGACCTCGGCGGGGTCGGCGCCGCGGCGGCGCTTGAGGTCCAGGTGCTCGCGGATCGCGTCGTCCAGCAGACCCATGCGGGCCAATGCTATCGGCCTCGCGGATGCGCCGGGGGTCTCTGCAAGGATCAGCCCGCGTCGACGGCGCTCACCGCCGCATCGGCCCGGACCGTGCGGTTCTTGCCGCTGCGCTTGGCGGCATAGAGCGCGGCGTCCGCGGCGCCGACGAGCGCCACCGGGTCGCCGTCGGAGGAGGCCGCGACGCCGCAGCTGACCGTCACGCGCAGGGCTCCGCTGCCGTCGAGCCGCGGCAGCTCCAGCGCCTCGACGGCGGTCCGCACGCGCTCGGCGATCGCCTCCGCCCCGGCGAGGTCGGTCTGCTGCAGCGCGACGGCGAGCTCCTCGCCGCCGTAGCGGGCGGGTTCGTCGACCTCGCGCGAGCAGCCGGCCAGCACGGCCGCGATCTCGCGCAGCACGAGGTCCCCCTGCTGGTGGCCGTAGGTGTCGTTGACGCGCTTGAAGTTGTCGACGTCGAGCATCAGCAGCGCGAGCGGCTGGTCGAAGCGGCGGGCGGCGGCGGCCTCGGCGGCGATCACCTCTTGGAAGCGGCCGCGGTTGGAGAGGCCGGTGAGCTCGTCGGTGACGGCCTGGCGCTGCACCTGCTCGTGCAGCTCCACGTTCTCGAGCGAGATGCCCGTCTGGCGCGCGAGCGAGGCGACCAGCTCGCGCTCGGCATCGGTGAAGGGCCCGCCGCGACGGGCGACGGAGACGAGGCCGAGCGGGATCGGCGCCGCGAGCGCCGCGACGTCGCCGACGGCCGCGCTCGCGGCGAGCGGACGGCCGTCGTCCCGTGGGTCCGCGCGGGCCGCGCGCACCTGCGCCTCCGCGGCGGCGACCGCCTCCTCCGCGCCGGCGAGGTCGCCGACGCGAGCGGCTTCGAGCAAGGGGCCGTCGATGTCTTGGCCGGTGCGCAGGGCGGCGCGCCCGCAGTCGGCCTGCACCGCGTCGGCGATCGTCTGCGTGCCGATCTCGAGCAGCGCGGCGCGGTCGAGGTTGGCGGCGAACGTCGCGCCGATCCGCTGGATCGACTCGCGCAGCCGGCCGCGCTCCAGGTCGAGCTCGCGCAGGCGCCCTTCGAGCTCGCGCGACATCTTGTTGAACTCGCCTCCCAGCTGCGCGAACTCGTCGCGGCCCTCGACCGGGACGGCCGTTGAGAAGTCCCCGGCGCCGATCCGCTTGGCCGCGGCGAGAAAGCGCGCGAGCTGGCCGTGCAGCTGGCGCGAGATCGTCAGCGCCCCCGCGAACGCGAGCAGCAGGAAGAGGATCAGCAGCGCGATCGCGATGCGTTGGCCGCGCGTAGCGGCGGAGGAGGCGGCGCTCGTGTCGGTGAGGATCGCGACGCTCGCGCGGCGCCCGTCGAAGTCGGGAGCGCTGAAGGTCGTCACCGCGTAGTCGGTGCCGCCGAGCGTGACGGTGCCGTGGTCCGGGAGACGCGCGGTGACGGCCGTGGACAGCGTGCTCGCGAGCGTTCGGCCGTCCCGCATGACGACGGCGCCGACGCCGGGGGCGGCGACCGTGCGCACGAAGCGGCGGGCGCTCGAAACGGCTGCTTCGACCGTGACCGGGGCGCCGCCGTCGGCGGACGTGACGCGGACGACGCCGGGTGCGATCGCCTGCCGGTCGCCGACGTCGGCTCGGGTGCGACCGGCCTGCGCGATGCGGATGCGCACGAGGCCGTGTCGGGTCGCAAGCGCCGCGAGTGCGGTGCGGTCCACGACGCTCAACGCCGGGTCCCGCGCGAGCGCCCGCGCCGCACGGGCGCCGTCCTGCCGAAGCCGGTGCAGGTCGTTGAGCGCGGCCGCGGCGCTGGCGCGGTTCTGCGCCGCCGCCTTCGCGTGCTCGCTGTCGGAGACGATGCGGGCGACGACGACCCCCAGCGCGATCATCGGCACGACGACGATCAGCGCGAAGAACAGCGTCAGCCGGGCGCGGAAGCTCATCCCCTGCTCACCACTGCGGGGGAGGCTACCGCCGTTGAGCGGAATACCGGCGACGTTGCGGACACGCGTTAGACTCGCCGCGCCTATGAGGCTGCGTGCACAGGCGCGGGTGAATCTCGCGGCGATCGAGCGCAACTGTGCGCGGCTGCGGTCGGTCGCCGGCGCGGACACGCTGCTGTGCGCGGTGGTGAAGGCGAACGCGTATGGGCACGGGGCCGTGCCCGTCGCGCGCGCCGCGCAGGCCGGCGGGGCGCGCTGGCTGGCGGTCGCCGGGGCGGATGAGGCGGTCGAGCTGCGCGCCGCGGGGATCGAGGGGCCGATCCTGACGATGGGGGCGCTGAGCGCCGACGAGCTGCCCGTCGCGCTGGAGGCGGGAGCGGACGTGGTCGCGTGGCGGATCGGGTTCGTGAAGGCGGTGCGCGCGTGGGCGCGGGCGAGCGGGCGACGCGCGCGCGTGCACGTGAAGCTCGACGTCGGGATGGGCCGGCTGGGCGTGCGCGATGCCGACGAGCTGCTGGGGATCGCTCGCGAGGTCGATGCGGCTCCGGAGCTGGAGCTCGTGGGGGCGATGACGCACCTGCCGTGCGCGGATGTGGATGCGGAGCGCACGGCGGTGGAGGTCGAGCGCTTCCGCGCGTTCGGCGAGCGGCTGCGCGCGGTTCGGCCGGATGCGCTGCTGCACGCGGGCAACAGCGCGGCGACGCTGGGGCTGCCGGCGGCGCGGCTGGACATGGTGCGCTGCGGGGTGGCGATCTACGGGCTCGATCCGTTCGGTCGCGATGCCGGCGAGCACGGGCTGGAGCCGGCGCTGGAGCTGCGGTCGTACGTGGGCGCGCTGAAGCCGCTGGCGGCGGGCGAGAGCGTCGGCTACGGAGCGACGTTCGTCGCGCGCGAGCCGACGTGGATCGCGACGCTGCCGATCGGCTACGGGGACGGGTGGCGGCGCGCGTTCTCCGACAATGCGGACGTGCTGATCGGCGGGCGGCGGCGTCCGCTGGTGGGACGCGTGAGCATGGACAACGTGACGGTCGACGTAGGGTCCGATCCGGCGGGTGTCGTCGAAGGCGACGAGGCGGTGCTGCTGGGCGGTGCCGGTCCGCAGCGGGTGACGGCGGAGGAGCTCGCCCGGCGCATCGACACGATCAACTACGAGATCACCACCGCGCTCACCGCGCGCCCCACGCGCGTGTACCACCGCGACGGCGCCGCCGCATCGCCGTAGGCCCGCCTCGGGAGGGTGCCTGATATCGTCAGGAACCCCGCTGTGACGGGATGTAGGGGCTATAGCTCAGTTGGGAGAGCGCCTGGATCGCACCCAGGAGGTCGGGGGTTCGAGTCCCCCTAGCTCCATCGGACGGAAGCCCTGCTTCGGCGGGGCTTCCGTTGTCTTGGGGGTCGGCGCGGGTGACCGGTCGAGCACTGTGGGTACCGCGTGTGGGTACCGCTTAGGTGTCACACATGTACACAGTGCATCTAGTCTGCGCTGCTCTTACGGTCACAGATTGGGGTGCGCGTGGAGTCGTGCGAGCGGTTCGGCGGAGCGGCCCGAGGGGTGGGGAAGCCTTTCGGTTTCTGCTGTCGTCTTCGCATGTGCTCAGTACGGTCTGTACCGCCTGGAAGCCGAGGTCGCGCGGGGGACCGGTCTGAGCGCGGAGGCAGCCGCGCGGTACCTCGACGTATCGGCGCCCACTGTGCGCGCGTGACACAGCGAGGCGTGCTTGAGCGCAAGCCGAGCAGCAAGCCGGTTCAGATCGACCGCGACAGTGCGCGACGGGTCCACCGCGCGCTTGGCGAGCTGCGCACCCGCGGCCAAGACCGCGACTGGCTGGCAGCGCTTGTCGATTACCTGCACGACGAGCGCGACCGCCGGAGCGAGAGCGTCCGCCGGGGGCTCGAGGAGCTGGCCCGCGGCGAGCTTGCGCCTGCCTGAGCCGCTTGCGCAGCGGAGGGCCCAGCCCTGGCGCATTCAGCTCACGGCACGTACCCTTCTCCTATGGCCAAGGTTGTCGACAAGCGTCCCAACGGTGCCGTGCTCATCGAGGTGCCCGCCGAAGACGCCGCCGATCTGGAGATCGGCGCGAACGTCGAGGTGCGCCGCACGGAGACTGCCGGGGAGTGGCCCGCACCGTTCGGCGCGCTCGCCGACGTGCTCCCCGCGCTCGAGATCGACGACATCAAGGCGGCGCGTCGGGACGCGCTGCAGGCCAAGACGCGCTAGTCGCACCGCATGGCCGGGGTCCTGATCGACACCCATGTGTTGCTGTGGATGCTCGACGGCACACTGCCGAGACGCTCGGCGACTGCGGCCCGGCGCCTTGCCGACGCGGTCGGCGAGCACCGCGTCTTCATCTCGATCGGCTCGTTCCTCGATTTGCGTTACCTCGTTGACTCGGAGCGACTCTCGGAAGACGCGCTGAAGGCGGCTGAAGACGTAGTGCGCCAGGAAGCGTTCTCGGTCGTCTCGTTCGACCTGGCGGTCCACCACGCCATGCGGGAGGTCACACGCGAGCAGGTGCCCGACCCCTTCGACCGCATCATCGCCGCAACCGCGCTGCTTGCCGATCTACCGCTCCTGACCGCTGACGGTCGCATCCGGGCCGCGCTCGGCGAGCGCGCGGTCTGGTAGCTCAGCGCGTCGCCGCGTCCGGCACGGGCGGATCGTCGACCGCCGTACCAATCTGCCCGTATCTAAGCCACTCGGCCTCGAAGCACCTGGATCACACCCAGGAGGTCGGGGGTTCGAGTCCCCCTAGCTCCATCTAAACCGGGCGTCGCGCACACCCTGCGGACGTCGCAGGAGCTCGAAAGCCGGTGGCTGTTGCTCCGCTGGTCCAGACATCGCAACTCTGCGTCAACGGACCCGTTTGCGTTGCGATGACATCGCGAACATGGCACCTCCCGATGGTCTTGCTGACCATCACGGCACTTGCAGTGCCGTCGACAGCGCATGCCGCGTTCGGACCTTCCCAGACGCTCACCCCGAGCGGGCCGGGAGTGTTGCGCTCATGGTCAGCAGCACAGTTCGATGACGGCTCAGCGCTCGTCGTCGAATTCGACATCGACTGGCGCGGTGATCCCGTCGGCACGCTCCAGGTTTCGACGCGCATTCCCGGCGAGGGATTCAGACCGCCGACGCAGTTGTCAAGAAGCGGAGATGTGGAATTCGATGGCTCGCGCGGGTTCGACGGGCCTAGCGGCCTGGCGTCCAATGGTGCTGGCGGAGCGGTCGTCACTTGGATCGAGAATGGTCGTGCGCGCGTCACGCTGCGGCGGCCTGACGGTACGTTCGGTCCGGTTCAGCAGCTTGGTCGAGCACACGACGCCCTTGCGTGGATGGACGATCGCGGTCATGCGCTGGTGCTCGCTGTCGCCCCCGACGACTCGCTGTACGCCTTTACGGGCACAAGCGGAGCGACGCGTCTCGGCTCGCCGCGCAGACTCGGCACCGTGCGCGGCAACGTCGGCGAGCTGAAGGACCAGTTCGCCGCGGTCCAGCGCAAGGGCGGCTTTGTTCTGGCATGGGAGGACTGCGTTCCGCGCCCAGCCGTTCGGCGCAGCTGGAACTGCCTCCATCATGTGGTGCGAGCATCCGTGGCGCTCGGTGCCCGCCTCGGGAAGTCGCAGACGCTTGGGCCGACGGATGCTCCGGCACTTCGCCCCAGCCTGCTGGCTGGCCCGCGAGGCGATGTGCTTGCGCTCTGGAGCGGCCGGCGTGCCGGTGCTGTTCGCGCAGCGCGGTTGGCCAGAACCGCAACGCACTTCAGCGCCACCCGGGTGATCTCCCGCAGCGGCCACGCCGCGGTGTCCGTCACAGCCGCGGTTGGACGCCACGGCGGCCTTGCCGCCTGGAGCGAGAAAGAAGGCCGTGCTCTCACGCGTGTCGTCGGCGCCGAGATCGACCAGCACGCCAGGATCGGTGCACCGTTCACGCTTGCGCCTCGCACGGAGGCAGGGCGCCTCGCGCGGATGCGTGTCAACGATGACGGGGCGACACTCGTCCTCTGGCACAGCCCGAGGTCGGTCACGCAGTCGTGGTGGCTTCGCTCGCGCGCACCCCACGGAGCGTTCTCGCACACCGTCAAGCTCACAGACATGGAGAACCTCGAAGTCGCACTCGATGGGCACGGATCCGTGCTCGCGCTGCTGCGCCCCGAAGGCCCCAGCCAGCATTCGGAAGCATGCTTCCCCGGCACGAATGAACTGCTCGGCGGCATCTGGAAGGCCGGCAGCCAACCGACATTTCAGACGCTTGACGACTGCGTCTGGTTCAACGGCTTGTCGCTCGCTGTCAGTGCATCCGACCAAGCGCTCGGCGCGTGGCATCGCATCCCAGCAACGAGCGAGCAGCAGGGCGGCGGCGTGCGCGTGTCCCTTCGCTCACCCGATGCCGGATTCGGCGCTCCAAGCACCGTGGCGGACCCGGACGGCTCATGGCCAAAGGCCACGTTGACCGACGACAACCGCGCGCTGATCCTCTGGGGTGGCGAACAACTCAAGGCCACGCTCGACGACGCGCCTGCCGGCTGACGGCGCCGGTATCCCGCCGCACTCATTGGCCGGCAGCGAGCCCAGGCGCAACGACCAGATGGTTTGCGCGACGCCAAGTTCTCTCCATCGGAACGGAAGCCCTGCTTCGGCGGGGCTTCTGTTGTTGTGGGGGCCGGCCGACGCACCGATCGCGTCGAAGCCTCGACGTGCCGAACCGCGCACGCGGGGCCGGCAGTCCGCCCCGATATAGTCACCGCCGCATGAGCGTCAGGCGCGGAGGCGGGCTCGGGGTTGTGCTGCTGACGCTGCTGCTCGGGCTCGTCTGCTTGACCGGCTCGGCCAGTGCGGACACTCCGTGCACCGAGATCCCGACCGTTGGCGGCATTCCGCCGTGGGGCTTTCACACCGGCCCGTACACCACGCGGTCGGGTCACTTCGCCAAGGGTCACGGGCACATCGACCTCGCCGCCGACAGAGTCTCGGGAGTCATGTGCCAGCAGGACCGGGCGGGGGTGATCATCATGAAGGTGAAGCATCGCCTCGGGTACCACTCGCACCACGCGAGAATGTGGGGCTACCCCGGGAACATCATGAAGATCAAGTTCCGCGTCACGAGCAGCACCGATCCGAGATGCGCCGTCGGCACCGTCGGCCGCGCGACGCTTTTCGCCAGCTACAACGGCGTGCGCAGCGACAGCGTCCAGTTCTTCTTCCCGGCCGCCTGCAAGGACCAGGACCGCCTCTACCACGGGCCGCAGGTCAACAACCAGGTCCCGCCGCTCTAGGCACGCTCGCGCCGCGGGCGCCGCGGGCGCCGGGTGCGGCGAGTTAGACATTTGTATAAGCCCCTGGTATCACTACGCCATGGGGCACGAGACGCAGATCACGCAGCACGTCGAGGCGGTCCGCCCCGCCCGTCCCCACGAGTCCCGCGCATTGCAGGCGGCGCTCGGCGCCGCGTTCTTCGACGACCCCGTCTTCGGCTGGCTCGTCGGCGGCCCACGCCGGCAAGGACGCCTCGAGCGGTATTTCGCGCTGCAGCTCGCGCACGCGCTCGCGGACGGATGCGCGTGGACGTGCGACGGCCTGCAGGGCGCCGCGCTCTACATGCCGCCCGACCGGTGGCGCGTGCCGCCGCGGTCGCTGGCCGTCAACGGCCGGCGCTATGCGGGCGTCTTCCGCGAGCGCCTGCCGCGCGCGGTCGGGCTGCTGGCGGCGATCGAGCGCCGTCACCTGCGCGACCCGCACTACTACTTCTCCTACATCGGCGTCTCGCCCGAAGCGCAGGGAAAGGGACTCGGCAGCAGGCTGATGGGTCCCGGCCTGCAGCGCTGCGACGCGGAGGGGCTGCCGGCCTACCTGGAGGCCTCCAGCGAACGCAACGCCGCGCTGTACGAGCGGCTCGGCTTCCGCTGCGTCGAGGTGCTGCGCTTCGCGGGCAGCCCGCCGCTGCGGCTGATGACGCGCCCGCCTCGGCCGCACTCGCGAGCCGCATGAGCGACGCCGGCCCCAAGCCGGCCCGCGAGACCCATCGCGAGGCGCTGCTGAACGCCGCCAGGACGCTCATGCGCCAGTCCGGCCGCGGCGACATCACTGCGCGCGATCTGGTCGCCGCCTCCGACACCAATCTCGGCTCGATCAGCTACCACTTCGGCTCCAAGGACGCGCTCCTGGACGAGGCCGCCAAGCTCGTCTTCGAGGAGTGGGCGCAGACGATCGCCCAGACGATCGGCGCCGACCCGGACGCGCCGCCGCACGCACGCCTCGCGCGAGCGCTCGAGCTGATCCTCGACGACTTCGACGCGATGCGGCCCTACTTCCTCGGCTTCATCCAGATCGTCGCCGGCAGCGAACGCTCGCCGGAGACCCGCGAGCGGCTCGCCGCGCACTACCGCACGCAGCGCGACACGGTCGTCGCGATGGTCGCCGCGTCGCTCGGCGGGAGCATCGGCCGCGCAGACGCCCGGCACGTCGCGTCACTGCTGATGGCCGTGAGCGACGGCCTGATGCTGCAATCGCTGATCGACCCCGACAGCGCCCCGACGAGCCGCCAGCTCACGCGCGCCCTGGGCAGAGCGCTGCAGGCGCCGCTCAGCTGAGCCGCTCCGCCAGCTCGACGATGATCCCCGCCGGGCCGCGGATGTAGCAGAGCCGATAGACGTCCCCGTAGCGCTCCACCGAGCCGACGAGCTCGCCGCCGTGAGCATGCAGACGGGCGAGCGTGGCGTCGACGTCGTCGACGAGGAACGCGAGATGGCGCAGGCCCGGGACGTTCGGCGGGACGCGCGGATCGACGTCCGGACCGGCCGGCGCGTCGAACTTCACCAGCTCGAGTCTGCTGTGGCCGTCCGGCGTCCCGATCATCGCGATCTGCGCCCGGATGCCCTCGAGCCCCACGACGCGGTCCACCCAATCGCCCTCGACCGTTCCCTCGCCCTGCGGCTCGAGGCCGAGCGCGGTGAAGAACGCGATCGCGGCCTGGAGGTCGTCGACCACGACGCTGACGTGGTCCATGCGTTGAATCGCCATGCGCCCGACGGTAGCGAAGCCGCCTACGGCACTCCGCCGCCGAGCGCGCCGACGCCCCTGAACGGCGTCGGATCCAGGCGCTCGACGAGCTCGAACGACCCCTCCGCCGTCACGTCCGTGCCCGCGGGCGACTCGCCGCGCAGCCGGTCCGCCCACGCGCGCGCCGCGTCCTCGTCGTCGGCGCCGACGATCACGTGGCGCCACCGCCGCACGTGCGGGACGCCCTCCCGCGTCAAACGCTCGGACAGCTCGCGTGCGGCGGCACGCGTCGGCAGCGTCGCGCACGCCTCGAACTGCGGGAAGCCGTACGCGGCGCTCTCGGCGTCCTCGCGCGCCATCAGCCGCGCGCGCTCCGCCTCCCGCTGCGCAGCGGTCGTCGCGGCGGGCGCGTCGGCCGGCTCCCAGTCCTCCGCGTCCGCGTGCCAGCGACTCGCGACGACCTCGGCGCTCCAGCCGTGTCTGTCGAGGTCCTGGCGGACGACGCGCTCGGCGGCGCGCAGCGCGGCATGCGTGCCGGCGTACAGGAACACGTCGCGCTCGTCGCGGCTGACGACGATCGCGTCGCCGAGCTCGCGCGCGACCTCCCCGCTCAGCTCGCCGGCCTCGAGCCGCCCGCTGAGCGCCTCGGCGTGCTCCGAGCCCGCGAGCGTGATGCGCAGACGCCAGTCGTCGTCCATCCGCCGAGACCCTACATGCCCGTCGATACACTGCCGGCCGGTGGCAGGGGAAGCGTCCTTCGATCTGGCCGCGGCGGTGCTCCGGGCGGACGGCGCGGAGCTGGCCGTCGGCATCGAGGTGCTCGCGCGCAAGCTCGAGCTCGCGCTGCCGCACGCGACGCGCGTGACGCGACGCGCCAAGCGCTTCCTCTCGAAGGAGCGGATCGTCGAGGCGATCGAGGTGACGCTCGGCGAGTGCCGCTACGCGCTGCACGTCCGCGGCCGCGACGTCGACGCCGCGCGCGCCCAGGAGGTGCGCGGCATCGTCATCAGACGCGAGCCGCTCGCGCTCGACGCGTGGGTCCAGGCGCTCACGGCCGATCTGCGCGAGCAGGCGCAGACGAGCGCCGCCGCGCGCGAGGCGCTGGCGAGACTGCTCGACTGACGCTCCGATGGGCCTGCTCGACTCCCTCCTCGGCCGCGGCGCTCACGACGACGAAGCCGACCGCCGGCGCGAGGACGACGTCGCGCGTGTGGAGGGCGGCTCGATCCCGCTGGCGGCCGAGCGGCGCATGCGCGCGCTCGCCTCCGGTGCGACCGGCTTCACCTCCGGACTGTCGGTCGCCGACTTCGCGCTCTGCCGCGAAGCCGGCGTGCGGCCCGTCGGCCAGGCGATGGGCAGCTCCGTCTACCAGGTCGGCTGGCAGAGCTACCCGTGGAGCACCGGCTGGCAGCCCGACGGGCTCGGCTTCGAGCTGGAGACGATCTCCGAGGCCTGGAACCGCGCCCGCGGGCTGGCGCTCCGCCGGCTCGCGGAGGAGGCGGAGCTGGCCGGCTGCCATGCGGTGGTCGACGTCACCTTCGACGACAGGCGGCACGAGTTCCTCGGCGGCGAGATCGAGATCGTCGTCAACGGCACCGCGGTCGTGCTCGACGGCGAGCCGCCCGTCCAGGGTCAGCCGGTGCTGACCGACCTCTCGCTGCCGGACTTCGCGCTGCTGCGCCGCGCCGGCTACGACGCGGTCGGCGTCGTCGCGGCGACTTCGGTCCTCTACGTCGTCCCCGGCTCCGCCACGCGGCGGCTGACCGGCGGGTGGCAGCGCTTCCAGCCCAACCAGGAGCTGACCGACTACACCGCCGGCCTCTACGCCGCCCGCGAGCAGGCGCTCGCGCGCGCGAACCACGAGGCGTGGCGCAGCGGCGCGACCGCCGTGGTCGGCGTCTCGCTCGACCAGGACATCGCCGTGCGCGAGGTCGATCAGGCTGGCGGCAGTCGCGAGGACCTGATCGTCACCTTCCACGTCATCGGCACCGGCATCGTCCAGCGCGGCGAGCACCGGCCTCTGCATCCCCAGATCGTCGTCCGACAAGGAGCAGCGCGTTCATGAGCACGTACGACCCCACCTCGGTCGAGGGCATCCCGGAGGCGGGGCGCGCGCGGCTGGAGCAGAACAAGAAGGGCCTCTTCACGTCCGACCTCTCGGTCAGCGAGTTCCTGCTCGTCAAGGAGGCGGGCTTCGAGCCGCTCGGGCTCGTCGTCGGCTCGTCGATCTTCCACATCGGCTTCCAGCAGTCGAACTGGAGCAAGAGCGAGGAGATGACGGTCCTCTCGGAGGCGATGTACACCGCGCGCGAGCTGGCGATGACGCGGATGGAGGAGGAGGCCGACCAGCTCGGCGCCGACGGGATCGTGGGCGTGCGCCTCGACGTCGGCCGCTACGCGTGGGGCGAGAACATGGCCGAGTTCATCGCGATCGGCACGGCGATCCGTCACCGCGACGGCGAGCTGCACCGCGCCCCGAACGGGCGTCCGTTCACGAGCGACCTGTCGGGGCAGGACTTCTGGACGCTGCTGCAGAGCGGCCACCGCCCGGTCGGGATGGTGCTGGGCTCGTGCGTCTACCACGTCGCCCACCGCGGGATGTTCAAGGCGCTGCGGCAGGCCGGCCAGAACGTCGAGCTGCCGAACTTCACGCAGGCGCTCTACGACGCGCGCGAGCTGGCGATGGAGCGCATGCAGGCCGAGGCGCAGGAGCTGCAGGCGGAGGGAATCGTCGGCGTGCAGCTGCACGAGCAGAACCACGGCTGGGGCAGCCACGTGATCGAGTTCTTCGCCGTCGGCACCGCGATCGTCCCCTACGGCGACGACCGGCGGATCCCCACGCCCACGCCGGTGCTCGACCTCTCCTGAAGCGACCCGAAAGACGCTTTTCATCGATTCATAAGGTTGTGTAAGGTCGGTTCGGATCGTCCGGACGCTCTGGGAGGGAGTCATGAGTCCGAACCGCATCGTCGCCGTGCTCACACCGCTCTTGTTCGCGCCGCTCGCGGGTGCGTGCGCGGCGTGGCTCTCGCAGCACTTCCCCGGCGTGGACGTCGACCAGAACGCGATCGAGGAGATCTTCATCGCGGGGGCGTTGATCGCGCTGGCGCCGGCCGCGCAGTGGCTGCACGGCTGGCAGAAGTACGAGGCGCGGCAGGGCGAGCTGCAGCACGACCTCGCGCTCGCCTCCACCGCCGCGGCAACGCCGACGGGCGCCGGCCGGGCCGACGCGTCCGCGGACGCGCTCGAAGCGGACGACGCGCTCGACGAGCTGGACGGGCTGGACGCGCTCGATCGGCTCGACGAGCCGCCGCTCGACGAGGAGGACGCTGCCGGGGCCTGGAGCTGACGATGCGCGCGTTCGGAGGACTCGACCGTGCCGCCGCGCCGCCGGCGGCGCAGGCCCGCAAGATGCTTCAGGCGATCGGCGGACGCTGGTGGAACGTCTACATCGGCGGTCCGCAGCGGGCCCCCGCCGGCGCCAGCTGGACGCCCGCGCTCGTCGCCGACTACGTGCGGCACGGCATCGACCGCTTCATGCTCACCTACGTCGGCCAGCAGCACGGCGGCACGCTCACCGCAGCGCAGGGCCGCCACGACGGCGCGGAGGCGCTCGCGATCGCCAGACGCTTCGGCTACCGCGGCGGCGTCCCGCTGTGCCTCGACGTCGAGATGGGGACGTTCACCGGCGCGCCCGCCGCCACCGTCCACTACGTGCGCGCGTGGTGCGAGACGGTCCGCGCCGCGGGCGCGCGCCCCGGCGTCTACGCGAACCCGGGGCCGCTGGAGGCGATGGCGAAGGGCGGCGTCCACGCCGACTTCGTGTGGGTCGCGAGCTGGGTCAGCAGCCATCACGGCGACCACGACCCGCACGCGATCACCGGCCTGCCGAACGAGCTGTGGTCGCAGCCCGGTCAGCGCGCCTGGCAGTACGCCGGCGCGCTCGGCAGATCGCCCTGCCGCGTACTCGGCCTCGACGTCGACATCAGCGTCGCGGACCTCGGCTGCCTCGCGCCGCCGCCCGGTGCCGCGGCGACCGCGGCGGCGGCGACACGGCTCGACACCGGCGCTCGCGGCGCGGCCGTCGTGCGGCTCACGCACCGGCTGTCGATCGTTCCCTCGCCGCAGACGGGGCGGCCCTACCTCGACGGACCGCGGCGTGGCTTCGACGCCGCGACGCACGACGCGCTGCGCGCGTTCCAGCGCGAGCATGGGCTGCAGCCGAGCGGGACGTACGAGCGCTCGACCGCGCGTGCGCTGCTGCGGGCCGCGAAGGTCGCGCGCCGGCACCACGCGCCCGCGACGCCGCACGCCGAGCCGGGACCTGCCGTGCCCGCGCAGACGCGGCTGCCGCAGTTGGCGAAGGAGTTCCAGCGGCTCGACGCCGCCGCCAACCACGCCTGGCAGCAGCTCGAGGCGTACGCGGGCGGGCGCCGTCGGCAGCTCGTTCGCGCCGTTGCGGAGAACGACGGGCTCGACGAGATCGCCGACAGCCTCGGGCGGATCGAGCACCAGCTCGCGCGGCTCGTCGAGCTGGAGGCGCGCGAGGTCGCGCTCGCCGAGCACGCTCCCGCGGCGTCGCAGGCGAGCGCGCAGGCGGCGATCGAGCAGCCGCAGGCGGCGCCCAGACGCGCGACCAGAAAGACGGCGACCGCTGCCGCGGCGACCGACGGCGCGAACGGCGCCGGTCCGCCCTCGCCGCCCGTCCCCCGCCGGCTCGCGGACCTGGACGACGCGGAGCTCGACGCGCGCATCGGGCAGCTCGACGAGCGGCTCGACCGCGCGCGCCGCGAGCGGATCGCCCGCTGGGCGCGCGTCGAGAAGCAGCTCGTGCGGCACGAGCGCGCGAGCGGCGCCGCGCATCCGAGAGCGAGCAGAGCCCACGCGACCGCCCGGCCGATGCCGCCGCGCGGGCATGAGCAGCCTTCGACCGATGGAGTCAGACGGCTCCAGCACAGTCTCAATCAGTTCAGCGAGCGCGCGCTCAAGAACGTCCTCCCGCTGGCCGTCGACGGCAAGCTGGGCCCGGAGACGAGCAGACGCATCGAGCTCGCGAAGTTCTACCTCGGCTACGGCGCCGCAGCGAGAACGCCGGTCGTCACCTCCGACTTCGTGCGGCGGCTGCGCCATCCGCGCTCGGCGCGCTACTCCGGTCCGCGGATGCTCGCGCGCGCGGCGCGGCGCCGGCGCAGACAGCAGCGGCAGGCCGCGCGGCTCGGCCACGGGCCGATCGAGGGCTCGCCCAAGCACGTCATCGACACGGTCGTGCTGCCGATCGCGGCGGCGTGCGGCATACACGTCTCGCCCGCGACGATCGCCGTCTGGAACGCGCGCCACGGTCCCACGAGCACCGGCCTGCGCTCCGACCACCAGGGCCCGCCCGAGGTGGCGTGGGCGGCCGACCTCAGCAACGGCAGCAGTCCGACGCCGCAGATGGACGAGCTCGCGCGGCGGCTCGCCCATCGACTCGACATCCCGTGGAGCGGGTCGGGCTGCGTGAACGCGACGCACGGCGGCTACCGCTTCCAGATGCTCTACCGCACGGCGGATCACTACAACCACGTGCACATCGGCATCAAGGTGGTCTAGGAAGGCGCCGGGCCGAACGTCAGGCCGAAGCGCTCGCACAGCGCCGGGATCGACGCGAAGTCGAGCTCGAGGCCGTAGCGCGCGGCGATCGGCGCGACCTGCTCGGGGCCGATCGGCCCGGCCGCGCCCGCGTCGACGAGCTCGTCGAAGTAGCGCTCGAAGCCGCCCGGGGCGATGATCTCGAGGATCCGGCAGGGCTCGTCGCCGGCGTTCCAGAACGTGTGCCACTGCTCGCGCGGCTTGTGCACGAGGTCGCCGGCCTCGGCGTAGACGACCTCGTCGCCGAGCAGCGCGCCCATTCTGCCTTCGAGCACATAGCTGTACTCGTCCTCGCGGCTGTGGCGGTGCAGCGGCGCGGCGAGCGCGCGCGGCGGCATCGGGTGCTCGACGAGCGAGAAGCCGCCGTCGTGCGTCTCCTCCGTGTCGATCATGAAGCGGACCCCGATCGAGCCGAGGCTGCCGGCCTTGCCGTCGCGCGGGCCGACGATCTTCGGGGCGGTCTGTGCGGCCATGTCGTTCCTGCCTTTCGATGAACGGTGTGTATAGCGATCGGCGAGTACAGTAACATCGCTGAACGCCATGTCAACCCAAAAGCGCAGATACGAGCTGAAGGCCCGCGCCGAGGCGCAGGCGGCGACGCGCGCCCGCATCGCCGCCGCGGCCAGCGAGCTGCATGAGGAGGTCGGCGTCGGCAGGACGACCATCGCCGACATCGCGCGCCGCGCAGGCGTCCAGCGGCTGACCGTCTACAACCACTTCCCGGACCTGGAAGCGCTGCTGCCGGCGTGCAGCGCGCACTGGCTGAGCGCCCACCCGCTGCCCGACCTCGCCCCCGCGTTCGCAGTGGAGGACCCGGCCGAGCGGCTGCGCGCGGCGTTGACCGCGTTCTACGGCTGGTACCGCGAGAACGCGGCGATGCAGCGGCGCGTCCACGGGGAGCGGGCGACGGTGCCCGAGCTCGACGCGTGGATGGCGCGCTCCACCGACCAGGCGCTCGCCGAGCTCGCCGCCGGCCTCTCGACCGGCTTCGAGCGCCCGGACGCCCGCGCGCTGACAGCGCTCGCACTCGACTTCTGGACGTGGGACCGCCTCAGTCGCGAGGGCCTCGACGACGACGCGGCCGCCGCGCTGATGGCCGGCGTCGCGAGCGGCACCGCGGTCGGTGCGGTCGCGGGCCGCTGACGATCAGGCCAGCAGCCCCAGCTCGCCCGCGCGGTGGCTCGCCTCGACGCGCGAGCGGCAGTCGAGCTTGCCGAGCAGGTTGCGCACGTGCATGTCGACGGTGCGCTGCGACAGGAACAGCTCCTGCGCGATCTCGCGGTTCGTGCGCCCGATCGAGACGTGGCGCAGCACCTCCAGCTCGCGGCGCGTGAGCTGCACGCCGTCGGCCTGCGCGGCCGCGCGGGCGCCGAGCCGCTGCGCGACCGACTCGCCGAGCGCCGCGACCTCCTGCGCCGCGGCCGCCGCCAACGGCCGCGCGCCGAGCTTCGTCGCCGTGCGGTAGGCGTCGCACAACCGCTCGAGCGCCTCGTCGCGCAACCCCGCCGCCGCCAGCACGACGCCGGCGCGCAGCTCGATCTGCGCGCGCTCGAACGGGATCGCGAGCGTGCGATGCAGCTCGACCGCGCGCGCGAGGTGCTCGGCCGCGCCGTCCGCGTCGCCGCCGAGCAGCGCCAGCTCGCCGATCGCCTGCGCGAGCGCCGCGAGCGCGTCCGCGTGCCCGGCGTCGGCGGCCATCGTGGCGAGCGCGTCCGCGCACGCGTGCGCGCCGCCGCGATCGCCTCGGGCCGCGAACCAGGCGGCCGCCCAGCGGATCCCCCACACGGCGTAGTGGTGGTCCTCGCTCTGCTCCCAGCGTGCGAGCAGCGCGCGGCAGTGCGCGGCCGCCTCGTCGTGGTGCCCCTCCGCCGCGGCGACGTACGCCAGCGCGGTGGTGGAGTCCATGTACATGTTGTAGTGGCCGACCGCGGAGGAGACCGCGCGCGAGGACGTCAGCATCCGCCGCGCCGCGCTCAGCTTGCCCTGGAACGCGTGGACCGCGCCGACGAGCCCCTCGGCGACCCATACCGCCGTGCCGGACTCGATCAGCTCCTGCCCCAGCGCGCAGGCCCGCGCCCACTCGCCGCGCTCGCGCAGCACGTAGACGAGGCAGGTGACGCACGCGACCTCGGTGCCGGCGTCGGCGTCGGCGCGACAGAGGCCGAGCGCGGTGTCGAGCGCCTCCTCCGCCTGGCGGTAGTCGGCCGCGTCGTAGAGCACGAGGCTGAGCCGCTGGTAGAGCTCGGCGGCGACCGGCGTGAGGTCGTGCTCGAGCGCGAGCGCGAGTCCGCGGCGGGCCGTTGCGAGCCCCGTCTCATAGTCGCCGCCCTTCGCCTGCACGACGCCGAGCAGGCCGAGCGCGCGTGCACCGAGATCGACGCGCTCCGCGCTCGCGGCATCGGTCTCGGCCGCCTGCGCCAGCTCGATCGCGTCCGCGTAGCGGGCGCCGCGACGGTGATGGTCGGCCATCGCGAGCCGCTCGATCGCGGCCTCGGCCGACTCGCCTGCCTGCGCAAACGCGTCGGCCGCCAGCCGGTGCGCGGCGAAGGCGGCGTCGCGCTCGCCGCCGAGCTCGCAGGCGCCGGCCAGCCGGCGTTGCGCGAGCGCCATGCCGAGACGGTCGCCCTGCGCGTCGCGGATCGCCGTCAACTCGCGCCACGCCTTCGCCGCCTCGCCCAGCTCGCCCGCCAGCTCGGCGCAGCGCGCATAGCTCGCGAGCAGCGTCGAGCGCAGCGCGTCGTCGTCGTCCGCGCACAGCTCGAGCGCCTCGCGACCGGAGCGCGTCGCGTCGCGGTAGGCATGCAGCGCCTCCGACTCCGCCACCGCACGCACGAGCGCGTCGCGGGCTCGCGCGCGGTCGGCGGCGCCGAGCCAGTGGGCCGCAATCTCCGCGCTCGCGGCGTCGTGGCGCGCGAGCGCCTCGGCGAGCTGGCGATGCAGCGACCGCCGGCGCATCCACGGCACCTCGGCGTAGAGCGCCTCGCGCGTGAGCGCATGACGGAACTCGGCACGACCGGCGTCGCGCCGCTCGACGAGCATCCCGCTCTCGAGCAGCTCTGCCAGGCCGACCTCGTCGGCGAGCAGCTCCGCGACGAGCGGCAACTCGAACGACTGCCCCGCGACGGCAGCCGCCTCAGCCGCCGCACGCGCCTGCGGGGACAGCTCGGAGGCGGCGATCACGACCGCCTCGCGGATCGTGTCCGGCAGCGGCACGTCGTCGCGGTCGGCCAGCTCGAGCCCGTGGCGGCCGCCGTGCAGCGCGCCCGTGACCCGCAGCGCGGCGACCAGCTCCTCGACGAAGAAGGGCGAACCGAGCGTGCGGTCGTAGATCGCGCGCACGAGCGCGGGCGAGGGCGGCTCGGGCAGCAGCGCGCCGAGCAGCACCGCCGTCTGCTCACGGTCGAGCGGCTCCAATGCGAGCTCGTCGAGCTGGCCGGCGCGCCGCAGCTCGTTGCGCAGCCAGCGCAGGCGGTGCTCGCGCGCCAGGCCGTCGGAGCGGTAGGTGCCGATCGCGAGGACCGGCATCGCGCGCAGCGGCGCGGCGAGCGCCGCGAGCAGCTCGATGCTGGCGTCGTCGGACCAGTGCAGGTCGTCGAGCACGACGACGGCCGGCGCGCCGTCGGCGAGCTGCGCGAAGGCGCAGCGCACGGCCTCGAACAGCGTCGCGCGGTCGCTCGCCGCGGGCGGCGCGCCGAGCTCGGGCAGCAGCAGCGCGAGATGCTCGCGCAGCGGTCCGCAGTGCTCGAGCGCGCGCGGCCGCTCGCGCAGGTGCGCGCGCAGCGCGGCGACGATCGGACCGTACGGTGCGGTCGAGCCGCTCGTCGCCGCACCGTGCAGCGCGGTCGCGCCGTCGGCGGCGAGCGCCTCGGCGGCGAGCCGGCTCTTGCCGACGCCCGCCTCGCCGCTCACCAGCAGCAGCCCGCCGTGTCCGTCGCGAGCGCGCTCGACCGCCTGCGCGAGCCGAGCGCGCTCGTCCTCCCGACCGACCAGCGGGGTCTTGGTGCCCATCGCGCGAGTCAGTCTAGGTGTGCCGGGTCAGCCGGCGGCCGCGACCGGATCGGGACGGACGACGACCGTGTCGGCGATCGGGATGATCTCGTCGCACGGCAGGTCCGCGTTCTGGGCGTGCTGGCGAATCGCCTCGGGGCTGTCCGCCTCGTAGACGCAGAACGTGCCGACCTCGCCGCTCTCCTCGGCGAGCACGTAGCTGCGGATCCAGCGCACGCCCGAGCCGGACTGATCGCCGACCTCGGCCGAGCGCGCGCCGGCGACCTGGAGGTCCTGCGGGGTGGCCCAGCCGTTGCGCCGGAGGATGCCGTAGAGCTGCATGGTGGTGCTCCTTTCACGGAGGTCGATGTGATGGAGCCACCGTACGCCCGGAATCCAGACCTCGCATGCGCGAAATTGCCGTATTTCGCGCTGCCGTGTTGCCGTGGCGGATAGAGTCGCGCGCATGAACCGGCGACTCTGCGCGCTGCTGGCGCTCGCGTCGACCGCGGCGCTCGCGGCCCCGGCCGCGGCGGAGCAGGCCTCCTCCGACGTCCGCGCGCTGCAGGCCGGCTGGCTCGACGCGGGCGCCAACCACACCTGCGCGGTCGTGAGCGGCGGGAACCTGCGCTGCTGGGGCGGCGGCTTCAACGGCGCGCTCGGCTACGGGAACGCGAACAACGTCGGCGACGGCGGCGGCCCGACGCCCACGATCGCGTCCGCCGGCTTCGTCCCGCTCGACGGTCATGCCGTCCGCGCGGTCGCGCTCGGCGCGGGACACACCTGCGCGATCCTCGACGACGGCTCGCTGCGCTGCTGGGGCAGCGGGTCGGCCGGCCAGCTCGGCTACGGGAACACCAACAACGTCGGCGACGGCAGAGGCCCGACGCCCACGATCGCGTCCGCCGGCCCCGTGCCGCTGGGCGGCCACACCGTCCGCGCGGTCTCGGCGGGCGGCTCCCACACGTGCGCGATCCTCGACGACGGCAGCGTCCGCTGCTGGGGCAGCGGCTTCGGCGGGCAGCTCGGCTACGGGAACGTCAACAGCGTCGGCACCGGCAGCGGCCCGACGCCCACGATCGCGTCCGCCGGCCCCGTGCCGCTCGGCGGCCACACCG
>Ga0308175_100000076_pt1 | contig 80374 bp, 78 predicted proteins | sample PhyCR1_3_FD_203893 | JGI IMG/M metagenome (GOLD analysis project Ga0308175, IMG submission 203893) | Soil microbial communities from UC Gill Tract Community Farm, Albany, California, United States - DLSLS.C.R1 | ecosystem: Environmental > Terrestrial > Soil > Agricultural land | place: USA...
GCCAACGGCGAAGTTGGAGTTGTCAATCGTGCCGGAGCTGCTAAAACCTGCGCGGAAGAAAACATCACATACCGCGTGAGCAACTTCCTCGGCGAATGCGATGTGAAAGTCGGTCCGCAGGCCGGTCTGAAATCAGCGACCTACGACGGCAACACCACAGTCACCAACGGCGATGTGGTGGTTACACCGGCCGTGAGTGGCATCAATGGCACGGCGAAAGGAAATCTCTGCAGCTCCGAAGGGCTATTCCTGAATGGGCAGTACACACAGGGTGCGACGACAGTCAAGGGATTCGTCGACAACGGCGGCAAAGAGGAAGAGCAGACCCCGATCTGGGTCTCCTAAACCCTCGCCAGTAGCAGAGAAGGATGGGGAGACGACCCGGGCGCAAGCCCGCGTCGTCTCTTTGGGGTGGATGCAACGGGCAGCACACATGCGGTCCTGAGCCGTAGACAGTCGGGCGGGAACGGGCGCATACATGCCGGTTCCCGCTTGTGCGGTCGGGAGTTCTTGACAAGGACAATCCGGTTCCGATACGCTCCTACAACGGAGTTTTCAGGGATGCAGATTCGGGTCGGTGCTTCTCGGGGCCGACGCAGGGGGTTACATGGTCAAGCAGGGAGTTGGGACGGTCGAACTTTTACAGCGTACGGGTGCGGCGCCTAGTCGCCGGGCTGGCCTCATTGCCATCCTCGTGGTGCTGACTGCCCTTGTCTGGGCTCCGGCCTCGGCGAACGCCCTCACTTATGAAGACCTTCTGACCAGCTTTGGCCCGGAAGGCTCGGGGGCCGGTCAATTGGAGATTCCGCAAGGTCCAGGTACGGACCCCGTTACTGGTCACATCCTGATTGCGAGCCCTGCAATCAACAACAGGATTGACGAGTTCAGCCCCTGGGGGGAGTTCGCCCGGGCGTTCGGTTGGGACGTCGCCCCGGGAGCGGTCAATGAGCAGGAGGAAATTCGCATCAGAGCGGCCGAAGGCTCTTTCAGGCTCGGCTTTGAAGGTGACGCTACGGGCGATTTGCCCTTCGATGCCACTGCCGCCGAAGTTGAAGCAGCGCTCGATGCGCTGCCCTCCATCGAAGCTGCAGGAGGGAGCGTCACCGTTTCCGACCACCCTGGGCTGGTTTCGACGAATACCCCTTGGGTGTACATCGTCACCTTCAAGAGCGCGCTCGGTGGAACCGATGTGGAAGAGCTGACGATCCAGCAGGGATCAACTCCCCTCGCGGGGGGAGTTCCGTCGACGAGTTTTGAAGTGAGAACGCGAGCCAATGGAACGGCGGGCGGTACCGGGCTTGAGGCTTGCACCACTGAATCTGGTTGCCAGGCCGGAGTAGCTGGACCTGGTCGCGGGCAAATCGACGGACCGGAAGATGTCGCCGTTGCCGATGACGGGCGTATCTACGTGCGAGAAGGCGCGAATGGCAACAACCGGGTTCAGGTGTTTTCGCCGGCGGGGGAGTTTGTCTTCATGTTCGGCGGCGAAGTCAACAAGACCGCAGTTCAGGAACGGGAAGAACAGGAATCCAACTCCGAACCTGTCACCGTAACTCCCGAAGAGGAAAACCTCTGCACGTCTGCGTCGGGCGACGTGTGTGGGAAAGGTGCATCCGGTACCGGGCCTGGAGAATTCGCCAACGGCAACGACATCGCGTTTGCGCCGGATGGGGACCTTTGGGTAACGGATCGGGAAAGGATCCAACGGTTCACCCCCGAGGGTGAATACCTCGGGGAACTGGCCGTGGGACCCTACTTGGTGGTAGGTCTGGCGATTGACCCTCTCTCGGAAGATCTATACGTCGCCTACCGCAACCTCAGCACCGTGCTGCAGCCGGATGTCCGCAGGCTCGACAGCGTTACCGGCACTGAAATTGACGCCCTCCCGGCTACTCAGCCTATCGCGGTCAGCACGGAGCCGGACGGCAACGTCTTCGTGGCCGATGTCCGGGTCGAGGGAGGAGTAAGTCCCCATCCGGAACGCATCTTTGAATTCGACTCGTCGGGAGCGCTCCGTTCCACCACCGAGCTGCCTGAGGCGGCATTGCCGGTTCGCGGGCTCGCTGGAAACGCGGCTGGCGATCTCGTCGTGCCAGCAGGCCGGGATAACACTGGAACGATCGTGCAGATCTTTGGCCCACCGCCGGTGATCTATGAGTCGGCACCCAAGGCTCCACCCGACATCGAAGGCCAGTTCGCTGCAAAGGTACGCTCCGACGAGGCTGAGGTGCGCGCCGAAATCGATCCAGAGTTCTGGAGCGACACCAGGTTTTATGTCGAATACGGCCTCGCCCCATGCTGGGAAGGGGGATGCAGCACCCAACCGGTCCCACCGGGCGACCTCTTGACGAGCGAGGTCGTGAGCAAATCCCTGATCGCCGGTCCGGTTTCCCTCAAGGAACTCCAACCTGGAACTAAATACTTCTATCGATTCGTGGCCGAGAGCAGCGGTGGAGGTCCCGTCTTCGGTCTCACCGGGAAGACCGGGAGCGAATCGGAAAGTTCCTTTACCACTCGACGATCGGGAGCTGCGTCGCCGGATCAGCGTGCGTACGAGCTCGTCTCGCCGATCCAGAAGAACAGCGCCGAGATTGGGGCACCCATCAATGCAGCGGGGGGCAGCACGATCAAGCAGGCCGATCCCACCGGCGAATCAATGACCTACACGTCCTTCACTGCTTTTGCCGACGCTGAAAGCGCCCCGACCAACAGCCAATACATCTCACGGCGAACCCCCGCCGGCTGGACGACCGAGAATATAAGCCCGTTTGGCTTCTTGGATCTCTATTCAGCAGGCCCGTACCAGGGCTTCACCGAAGATTTGAAGATTGCCGGCGTCGTCTCTTTCGAACCGCCGCTCACCGAAGACGCGCAGCAGGGTTTTTCGACCCTGTATCGGCGAGACAACGAAACCGGCCAGCTGACTGCGACCAACACCGAAGAACCGAAACTCGCCAGCGGGGAAACCTTCTGCATCATCTACGGCGGGGCGACCGAGAACGGAGGCAAGATCCTCTTCGGGACCAACGGCGCCTTCGGAGGGGCCCCCAAAGCGAAAGGGGTGAATCTCTACGAATGGACCCAGGCTGGTGGCGTCAAGCTGGTCAGTGTCCTCCCCGGAGGGGTCGCTGCAACCCCGCAGCGAAACACCGGCTTCGGAGCCGGGGGTGGAGGCATCGGCGGACCTTCGGGTTGTCAGATGAATAAGACGAACCTTCATAACGCACTGTCCAGTGACGGTCAGAGGATCTTCTGGACGTACGAATCTTCGATCGAAACGAAACTTTTCGCCCGGGTAAACGGAACGGAAACCGTTCAGCTTGACGTTTCTGAGGGTGGTGCGGGTCCCTCTGGTGGGGGCGAGTATCTGGAAGCCAGCACCGATGGCTTAAAGGTCTTGTTCGCCGACAACAACCAGTTGACGGCGGACGCGAGCGGCGGACGCGATCTCTACCTCTACGATTTCAACGCTCCCCCGGGCAGCCGTCTAACGAATCTGACGCCCGGCTCGACGGCATCTGGTGTGCTTGGGCTGCTTGGCGCGGCTGCGGATGGCAGCTCCGCCTATTTTGCCGCCACGGCTGCTCTTGCCCCCGGTGCTGAAGCTGCTGGGTGCGGTGGTGGAAACCCCTGCATCTACCTTTGGCGGGCAGCGGACGGCTTGACCTTCATCGCTGCGGACCCGGGCGGCGATCAGAACTGGAGCCACTCGGTCGCTGAACACACCAGCCACGTCACCCCGGATGGCCTACATCTCGCATTCGCTTCGTCGGCCCGTTTGAGCGACTATGACAACCGCCCGCCCGGTGGATCCGAAGGTTCTGGGTGCCGGTCCGACGCTGAAGGCGAAAGCCGATGCCAGGAGGTCTACCTCTATGACGCCGAAGGGGGCGGATTGGTTTGTGCTTCCTGTAACCCCACCGGCGCGAGGCCGACCGGGCCTTCCTCACTTCCCACGTGGTTCAGCAGGTTCGAAGCTCCGCGTTATCTTTCGGACAACGGCTCGCGCCTGTTTTTCCAGACCAACGACGCTATCGATCCCAGCGACGAAAACGGACTGCAGGACGTATATGAGTTCGAGCGGGTGGGAGTCGGGACCTGCGACGAATTCAGTCCGGCGTTCAGCGCTGAACAAGGTGGATGCATTTTCATGATCTCCGGCGGCGGAAGCAACGACCTCACGTACTTCTTGGACGCTTCTTCAGACGGCCGCGATGTCTTCTTTGCGTCGCGGGAGCAGCTGCTACCGCGCGACGAGGATGAACGCTTCGATATCTACGATTTTCGGTCCGGCGGAGGTTTTGCCGAACCCGTCGAACCGCCCTCATGTGAAGGCGAAGCGTGTCGACCCCCAGCCCAGGCCCCGCCTCCGGCTAGCGGCATTTCTACCCCCGGGATCACGGGCTCCGGGAATGCTGTGCGAAAGCATTGCCCCAAAGGCAAGGTGAGACGTAAAGGTCGTTGCGTAAAGCCTCATAAGAAGCACAAGCGAAAGCATCACAAGCGGGGGGGGACCCGGTGAAGCGATTGATCTCGATGGCGCTAGTGGCGATGGCGCTGGTCCCGTGTAGTGCACTCGCCGATGCGACGCCGGCTCCCGCATGGAGGGTGACCTCATTAGCGGCGCCGACGAATTTCGCGCCAGGCGACGCCAAACATGACTATTACCAGGTAGAAGTGACGAATGTCGGCGCCGCACCGACGGATTCGACGCCGATTGCCATTACCGACGAACTTCCGGCCAAACTGACGGTCAAAAGCGTCAAGCTTCTTCGTAAGTCGAAAGGCATATTCCCGGACATCGCCGGCGCTGCGTGCAAAACGCAGACCGTCGGGGAAGCATCCACCGTCACCTGCACGATTGACGAATCAGTTCCCGGGGCCATCCAGCCGGCTAAGGTGATGCCAAGTGAAAGATTTAGCCTCGTCATCAGGGTAGCTACTCCCGCCGGCGTCTCCGGGGCTCTGGTGAACCGGGTCATGGTAGAAGGCGGCGGCGCTGCGGCTCAAACCATCGAAGCAACCAACGAAGCGAGCAACAACCCGGCCCCGCCAGGGCTCGCTGAATACGCAATCGAAAGCCTTGGCGCAGACGGGCTCGAAGCGCACGAAGCGGGTTCACACCCTTTCGCCTTGGTCACCCGCTTCGCGGCGAATACGGAACTCGCGCCCGAAGGCTCCGCCGCCCCGTTGCTCGGCGCTGGTGGCGACCTCAAGGATGTCGAAGTGCGTCTTCCTCCGGGTCTGGTGGGAAACCCGACGGTCGCCCCGAAATGCTCAGCCAAAGACTTCGTCACGGTGCAAACTGAAGTTGTCGAAGGAACCACCTACTACCAGACGGCCTGCCCGAATGCGTCCGCAGTCGGAGTCATCGCCATCGGTCAGGTCGAAGGCGTGACGAACCAGCCTTCTCTTGGGCCCATCTACAACATCGAGCCACCGCCGGGGATGCCGGCCCAGTTTGGATTCCAGGTCGCAGGTAACCCGCTTTACCTAGACACGGAAGTCAGGTCTGATTCCGATTTCGGTGTCACGGCTATCCTGAGGAATTCCTCTCAGGCGAAACGTGTCACCGCGGCCAATGTCACTATCTGGGGGGTACCGGCTGATCCCATTCACAACCCGATTCGGGGGAATTGCGCAGAAGCCGGCGGGACCTGTTTGCCGGACGGGGAACTCCGACCCTTTCTGCGGATGCCCACCTCATGTTCGGCGCCCCTTCTCTCCACCCTGAGCTTCGACACCTGGCTGACGCCCGGCGCGTTCCATGAGGGGAGCTTCACCAGCCCGGCACCCGACGAATGCTCGCAGCCCGATTTCAACCCTTCGATCGCTGTGGATACGAGTTCGAAGGTAGCGGACTCGCCAACCGGGTTCGACGTCACTCTGCACATCCCTCAGAATGAAGATCCCAGCGAGGTCGGTACGGCCGATCTGCGAGACGCGACCGTCACCCTGCCTGAGGGGCTGCTCGTGAACCCAGCTTCTGCCGACGGCCTGGCGGGCTGTAGCCCAGCTCAGATCGGTCTGCTCACTCCGTCGGGTCAGGTCCCTCCACGGTTCAGCCGAACTCCCGCAAGGTGCCCCGACGCTTCAAAGGTCGGTTCGGTCAAGGTAGACACGCCCCTTCTTGAAGATCCGCTGCTGGGGGCGGTCTACCTGGCGCAGCAGGGTCAAAACCCCTTTGGATCCCTGTTGGCCATCTACATCGCGGTGGACGATCCGAGGACCGGCATTGATGTGAAGCTGGCCGGCAAGGTAAGCCCCGATCCGACGACCGGCCGCTTGACGACCACCTTCCTGTCCAATCCCCAGCTGCCGTTCGAACAATTCAACCTCTCGTTCTTCCCAGGGGCGAGAGCTTCGCTTCGCACGCCTGCGAAATGTGGGGCCTACGCCGTAAGCGCTTCTCTGACGCCGCACACCGCGCCTGCCTCCGGCCCCCCCGCCAAACCCGAAGACGGATTTGACGTGTTGTCCGGCCCCTCCGGCGCCTGTCCGTCCGGAGCGTTGGAACCGGGCTTCAGCGCCGGCCTCACCCATGGTACGGCCGGTGGCTTCAGTCCGTTTGTCATACGGCTGACGCGTCCGGACGCCAGCGGGGAATTTGCGGGTCTGGCCGCCGTGCCGCCGCCGGGCGTCCTTGCGAAGCTCGCCGGCATTCCCTATTGCCCGGAGACCGGCCTCGAGCAGGCGGCAGCACGCGGCAATCCGGGTGATGCTGCGGTGGAGCTCGGTTCCCCCTCCTGTCCCGGCGACTCGGCGGTGGGGACGGTGACGACGGGTGTCGGTTCCGGACCCGCTCCTTTCTACACGTCGGGGAATCTTTACCTGGCAGGTCCGTACAAAGGGGCCCCACTTTCACTTGCAGCCATCGTTCCAGCGCAGGCAGGACCTTTCGACCTGGGGGTAGTTGTCAGCCGGGTTGCCTTGCGCATCAACTCCGAAACTGCCCAGGTCGAGGCCGTCTCCGATCCCTTGCCGAGAATCCTCTCCGGTATCCCCTTGGACATCAGGGACCTGCGAGTGAACCTGAATCGTCCGCAGTTCACGGTCGCGCCCACCAACTGCCAGGAGATGGCAGTTCGCGCAACCGTCTCTGGTGTCGATGGAACGAGTAAGTCTCTTGCAGACCGGTTCCAGGTCGACGGGTGCAGAAAGCTCGGCTTTTCGCCCCGCCTTTCTTTGAAGTTGAGCGGCGGTACCAAACGAGCCGACTACCCGGCACTTCAGGCGACCCTTCTGGCCAAGCGGGGTCAAGCCAACATCGGTACGACCTCGGTCGCGCTGCCCCACTCGGAGTTCCTTGCTCAGGAGCACATCGGCACCATCTGCACGCGGGTTCAGTTTGCCGCTGACAATTGCCCCAAGAACTCGATCTACGGGAAGGCTCGTGCTATCTCCCCGCTCTTGGACAGGCCCCTGGAAGGGCCGGTGTACCTACGTTCGAGCTCCCACGCCCTGCCGGATCTTGTAGCTGCCTTGCGGGGTCAGATTCCAATTGACCTCGTCGGACGGATCGATAATTTCCGCGGCGGGATTCGGACCACCTTCGCCGGGGTTCCTGATGCGCCGGTGAGCAAATTCATCCTCAGTATGAAAGGCGGGAGGAAAAGCCTGCTTTCCAACTCAAGGAACATCTGCCGATCGGTGAACAGGGCGACGGTCACCATGACCGGGCAGAATGGCAAGTCCCACGATTTCCGGCCGGCCCTCAAGGTCGCCGGTTGCAAGCGTAAGCGCGGCCACCGGTAAGTCTCATCATCTGGGGCATGCGCCGATCCGCGCGGTCGCAGGCTCGTCTGACGCGATTTCCTGGGGAAAGTCTTGCTGCCGGCGGAATTGGGACCAGAAATCCGGTATGGTAAGGCAAGACGTAGTAATCGGGAAAGGAAAATCGTGCAGGGAAAATGGGGAGCGATCCTGGTTTTGATGGGCGTCTTCGCCTCTATGGCCACCGGCTGCGGAGGCGGCGGTGATAGCAGCGAAGCGTCGATCACCAAGAAGGAATTTGTCGTTCAGGCCAATGCGATCTGTCGGAAGGCAGAGCAGGCACGCCGTGAAGCTGTATCGGCCTACGCGCAGGAACAGGGAAAGGAGCTGCAGGAATTCTCGAAACCTGAACTGGAAACGATGATCATCGACGCAGCTCTCCCGCCGATGAGTGCGATGGCAGATGAACTGGACGCATTGCCCGATCCAGAGGGAGAAGACGCGAGCGCCGAAGCGATCGTCACCGACTTCGAAAAAGCAGTGGAAAAGACCGAAGAACAGCCGCTGTCGGTCCTCAGCACGTCGACGGGCCCGTTCGCAAAGCCGCTCAAGGCCTCAAAGTCCTTCGGGCTTAGCGATTGCGCAAAAGTATCTTAAATGCTTGACAGTCTTATTTAAGAACTCTAATGTAGAGGCGTACAGGATGGCCTAGACAGGCTGTCACGCAAACCAGTCAAAGGGAGGGACGATGTCCTCGAGATTGAGGAGGAAGCTCCTCGTTGTATTCACGGCGGTCGCGGCAATTTCTGCGCTAGCCGCCTCCATGGCAAGTGCCGCGACGCCTGCCCCCGGTTTTGAACGATTCGCCGGGTGCCCATCGGCTACCGAAAATCCGGAAGTGGTCGAGTGCCTTTACTCGATCATCAAGAGCGGTCACTTCGAAATGGGCAACAAAGACGTGCCCATCACCAACCCGATCACGATGACGGGTGGCCTCAACAACACCTTGGGCGGCTTTTCCGCTAACTCGCAAGGTGGCCTGAAGCCTGTGAAACAGCAGGTACCAGGAGGGGTCATCGGGCTAACGGGCTTGGACTGGCTGGTGAACTTCCTCAGCCTTGAAGGCCTCAAGCTCTATGCGGTCACCGAATTGGTTGGCCAACCTCAGGTCGGGGAAGCGCTGACGCTCCCGATCCGGGTGCACTTGATCAACCCTGTGCTCGGCAGCAAATGCTACGTCGGCTCCGCCTCCTCGCCAATCGTCCTGAACCTGACGAGCGGCACGACGAGCCCGCCGCCGCCTAACACGCCGATCAGCGGGACGCCCCCGAAATTCACCGCGAATCCCGAAACGGAAGTTTTGGCTTTCAAGGAAGGCGTCTATGTTGACAACGCTTTTGCGGCTCCGGGCGCGAACGGATGCGTTCTGACTCTGTTCGGCTTCATCCCGATCAGCATCAATAGCTTGGTCAACTCGACGTCGGGGCTGCCGGCCCCGGCGGGTACCAACGAGACCGTCCAAGCGATCGACCTCGAACTCGCGCCTGAGAACCGGGTCTACCCGTAGGTCCGTTCGTTGATCGGAAGTCAAAGCTCGGCGGCCTTGATGGTCGCCGAGCTTTTTACTTTTGAGCCCGAAGGGGAGGCACCGCCGGAAGGTCGGCTAGACAGCGGCTCTAATCCTCCAGGCGCCGCAGCACTTCGTCGAAGCCGCCGGCCTGAGATTCGATCAGCCGGGCGGCGATCTCGACTTCCCAGAAGCGGGCGCCTGCGACCCAGGCCTGGCCGAGGTAGTCCCAGGCGGCGAGGGTGGTGCCGACGGTCGTGTTGAGATCCTCGGCGAGGCGTTCCATCAGGTCCTGGAACTCCCCCTGCATGCTGAGGATGACCGGTTTGGGGTCGGTCTCGCCCATCTTCGTCTCGACCATCACGGCGTGGCCGGTACGGACGCCGAAGAACCAGGCGTCGTGGAGGTAGGACTCGAGCTCCCCCAGCTTCTCGGGATCGAGGTTCAGGGTCTCCGCGCTCTCCTCCGCGAGAGGCCGCAGGTCGTGCTCCTTTGCGCTCTGGACCGCAGCCGAGAGGCTGTCGCCGCCAAAAGACATGGACCGCCAATCTAAACAACTAGATTTAATCGAGCACGCCTATTTGTACTACGACCTTCGCGTGCGTGCAAGCGCGTCGCCGACCTCGCCTGATCCCCCTTGGGGCGGGCAAAAGAAAGGGCGGCCCGGAGGCCGCCCTTTCAGACCGGCGCCGCCCGAGGGGCAGCGTGGGACTTTCCTCAGGTGCCGGTGCAGGTCCGGAGGATGGTCGCCGGGCCCGCCTGGGTCCCGTCAGAGAACTTGGCGGTGGCTTTCGCCTGGAGCTTGCCGTCGGGGCATTTCGCCGTCAGCACGCCCTTTTTGTTGATCTTCAGGTTGAACGACTTGACCGAGCCGCTGCCGCCGGCGATTTTCGGAATCGTGGCGACGGTTTTTAGGCCGTAGCGGCCGTTGTGGACTTTCTTGATTTTCAGCGTGGTCACGATCGCCCCGGTTACCGGCGCCGAGAAGTAGGCGTGGATGTAGAGGGTCGTAGTGCCGCCGCTGAACCCGCCGTTGAAGACGAGGAGTTCGGAGTTGACGTCGATCGGTTTCTGTTCGGGGAACTGGACCTCGACGGTGGTCTTGCCGGTGCCGATGATCGCCTTCGGGCAGGCCTTGCGTGCCGCAGTGGTGTCGCGCGACTGCAGCTGTCCCGACTTGCAGACCGCCAAGCCCTTGACGTTGATGGCGCCGTTCTTGTCGGTTTCGACGATCGTTTCTTTCAGGGCCGGCGGATGAGTGCCGTCCTTGGTAGCGATCTTGCCTTCCGCGGTAAGCGTGATCGGGGCAAGCTTCTTCTTCGGCAGCTTGCTGGGGCTGAACCCGCCGTTGAAGGTGAATACGAGATTGCCCGCTTCTACCGTCACCGGTTTGTTGGCCCCGGTGGCGATGCCCGCCACGCTGACGGCAATCAGCGCCGCGATGGCCATCGTCAACATCAGGTACTTGCGCATATCCCTATATCTCTCCTTTGCGGCCTGCCCGTCCCGGGTCCGATGCCGTCGAAACTTTCTTAAACGTCTCCAGCGGGTCAACCTACCACCCCCGCCCAATTCGTAAACACGCCGATCCGCCGAATGGAGCGGCGCTTGCGAGCTGGCTAGGAACGAAGCTTCGAGAGTCGCACACGCTCGCGCTCGGCGGCGGCCCCCTCCGCCCCGAGGAATGGCAGCGTGATCCAGAACATCAGGTCGGGGAGACGGCTTGGGAGCCGGGTGACGGCGCCGTGGAGGATCTCGCTGTAGAGCAGCTCGTTGACGCCGCCGGCGATCGCCACCGAGGTGATGCCGGGCAGATCCACCGTGCTCTGCGAGCGCCCCGACTCGAGGAAGCCGGTGAACTGGCGCAGCGCCGCGTCGCGTCGCGCCAATGCCTTCGGCCCCGCCGCCAGCACCTCGACGATCGCGAAGCGCGCCTCGTCGGGGTGGCGCGAGAGGTGCGCCAGGAGCAGGTCCAGGGCGGCGCAGATGCGCTCGGCCCAACTTGCGTCCGCTTTCGAGTCGAAAGCATCCGTCGCCTGCTCGAGGAGATTTTCGAGGAGGACGTCGTAGGCGGCGAGGAAGCAGTCCTCCTTGCTGTCGAAGAGTTCGTAGAAGGTCTTGCGGGAGACGCCGGCGACCCCGATCACGTCGACGACGCGGGTTTCCGGGTAGCCACGTTCGGAGACGACCTTGATCATCGCCTGGTGAATACGGTTGCGCTGGGACTCGGTCACCGCCTCCCTCGGCAAGCCGTGTCTTCCCCGGGGCAGCCGCTCGCTTAACTTGGCGGAGCGTCTAGTGGAGGGCACGAACCCAACTGTAGACGAGTCGGGAAACCGGTGTGGAATCTTTATCTAAATGTCCGTGGGCTACTGCCGCTCAAGCCAGATGACCTGCTCGCGGTCGGGCCCGACGCCGACGAGCCGGACGGGCACGCCGACGAACTCGGAGATGAACTCGAGGTAGTCCCGTGCCTCCTGCGGCAGGTCGCCGGCTTCGCGGCAGGAGGTGAGGTCGAGGTCGAAGCCCGGCAGCTCCTCGTACTCCGGCGTCGCCGAGTGAAGGATCGACTGGTGATAGGGAAAGGTGTCGAGAACCGCGCCTTCCTTCGAGCGGTAGCGGACGGCTAGGCGCAATGGCCCGATGCCGCTGAGGACGTCGAGCTTGGTGATCGCGAGCGCGTCCATGCGGTTGATCCGCACCGCGTAGCGGAGCGCGACGAGGTCCATCCAGCCGCATCGCCGCCGCCGCCCGGTGGTCGTCCCGAACTCGTGGCCGCGCTGCAGCATCTGCTCGCCGACCTCGTCGAAGAGCTCGGTCGGGAAGGGCCCGGCGCCGACCCGGGTCGCGTAGGCCTTGGCGATCCCCCAGACCTCGTCGATGTCCTTAGGGCCGACCCCGGCGCCGACGCAGGCCGCGCCGGCGATCGGGTTGGACGAGGTGACAAACGGATAGGTGCCATGGTCGAGGTCGAGCAGGGTCGCCTGCGCCCCCTCGAAGATCACCGTCTCGTCGTCGTCGAGAGCCTCCCAGCAGAGGCGGGCGGTGTCGGCGATGTGGGGCTCGAGCCGGTGTCCGAAGTTGATGTGTTCCTCGACCATCGCGTGCAGGTCGAGCCGCGGATCGGGGACCCCGCTGATCCCCTCGCTCGCCTTCGCGTCCTCGCCGGCCTCCTTCAACTGCTTGCGTCGCTGGACCGAGAGCTCCCGCAGCGCCTGCTGCTTGGGCTCGAGCGCGGCGCGGATCTTCGTCCGCAGGATCTTCTCGTCGAGCAGGTCCTGTACCCGGATCCCCAGCCGCAGCGCCTTGTCGGCGTAACAGGGGCCGATGCCGCGCCGCGTGGTCCCGATCGAGAGCTTGCCCAGCTTCGTCTCGCCGGCCGTGTCGAGCAGCACGTGGTAGGGCATGATCAGGTGCGCGTTGGCGGAGATGCGGAGGTTGTTGACGCTGATCCCCGCCCGTTTCAGGTTGTCGATCTCGTGCAGGAGGACGCGCGGGTCGACGACGACGCCGTTGCCGATTACGCAGGTCTTGTCTTCGTGCAGGATCCCGGAGGGGATGAGGTGGAACTTGAACTCCTCGCCGTCGCGGACGATCGTGTGGCCGGCGTTGTTGCCGCCCTGGAAGCGCACGATCGTGGTAGCCCGCTCGGCGAGCAGGTCGACGACCTTCCCCTTCCCCTCGTCGCCCCACTGGGCGCCGACTATCACCACTCCTGGCATGCCGCGGGGGATTGTGACGGTCCGCGGCGGCGGAGGGGCTGCGACCCGCGGGCGGCTAGTGGTAGCGGTGGTCTGAGCCGAAGAGCGGCAGCGGGGTTTCGCAGATCTCGATCAGCCGGGAGACGGTCCGCCGGCCGATCTGACTCTCCAGCTGCTGCTGGCCCTGGTCGACGTCGCCTTCGGCGTTGCTGGTGACGAGCATCGGCTTCTGGTTCTCATAGCGCTCGTTGATCACCGCGTAGAGCTGCTCGACGACCCAGTCGGTGTGGCGCTCGGAGCCGAGGTCGTCGATGTAGAGGAGGTCGACCGAGGTGACCCGGTCGAAGAACTGGCCATAGGCATTCTCGTTCTCGGCTTCCTGGTAGGTCTGGCGAATCCGGGTCAAGAGCTTCGGGGTGAAGTAGATGCCGACGGTCTTGCCCTGTTTCAGCGCTTCACCGGCGATCAGCATCCCCAGCGTCGTCTTGCCGGTCCCGGTGCCGCCCATGAACCACATCCCGCGACCCGCGGCGAGGTTCTCGTCGAGGTTCTCGACGTAGTCGCGCGCCGCCTGGACAACGTGTCGGGTGGTCATGTCCCGGGCCATGTCGGAGATCGGCGGGCGGTCGAAGGAGACGCCGCGGTAGCGGGCCGGGATCGCCGAGGCGACACCGCGGCTGCGTCCCTTGCTGAGCCGCTCGCTGCGGCACTCGCAGGCCCGCGCCACGTCTTCGGGCCCGAGGATCCAGCCGGAGCCGTCGCAGACCCCGAGCGGGCAGGCCGCTTCGCGGAAGGGCTCGGAGCGGGCGATCGCAGGCATCAGAATTCAGGACCGGCCGCGGCCGCGTCCTCGAACGGCGGCGCTTCGCCGGCCGGCTGCTCGATCGGCGCTTCGGCGTGGGCGTGGTCGGCGAATTTGGGATAGCGGTCGAGGAAGACCAGCTTCCTGGTCCCGATCGGGCCGTTCCTATGCTTGGCGATGATCAGGTCGGCAAGGCCGTCGGGCTCCTCTTCGGGGTCGCGGTAGTAGTCCTCGCGGTAGAGGAAGGCGACGACGTCGGCGTCCTGCTCGATCTGGCCGGACTCGCGCAGGTCAGAGAGCTGCGGCTTTGGCGGCGTCCGCTGCTCCGGTGCGCGCGAGAGCTGCGAGATCGCCACCACCGGCACCTCGAGCTCGCGGGCGAGGATCTTCAGGCCGCGGCTGATCTGGCCCACCTGCTCGACCCGGTTGGCGCGGTGGTCGTCGGAGCGCATCAACTGCATGTAGTCGAGGATGATCATCCCGAGACCGCCGCGCTCCTGTTCCTGGGCGTGCAGGCGCCGCGCCTTCGCCCGCAGGTCGAGGATGCCGAGGTCGGAGGAGTCGTCGAACCACAACGGCGCCTCTTCCAGCTCATTGCAGGCGCGCAGCACCTTCGGCCAGTCGCGTTTGGAGACCTGGCCCTTGCGCAGTTTGTCGCCTGAGATCCGCGCCCGGCAGGCGATGAACCTCTGCGCCAGCTCGACCTCGGACATCTCGAGCGAGAAGAAGGCGACCGGAAGGCCGCGCTTGACGGCGACGTTTTCGGCGATGTTGGCGACCAGCGCGCTCTTGCCCATCGCCGGCCGGGCGGCGACGATGATCAGGTTGCCGGGCTGGAAGCCGCCGGTGACCGCGTCGACGTCGCGGAAGCCGGAGGGAGTGCCGGTCATTTCGGTCTCGCCGGTGGAGAGCTTCTCGAGCCGGTCGACCTCGTCGTGGAGGATGTCGCCGAGCAGTTTGAAGTCGCTCGCCTGCTCTTTGTGGGCGACTTCGAAGAGCAGTTTCTCGGCCCGCTCGGAGAGCTCCTTCGGTTCGCCGTCGCGATCGTTGACCCAGCCTTGGATCTCCTGCCCGGCGGTGAGGAGGCGCCGCAGCAGCGAGTTCTGCTGGACGATCTCGGCATAGTGCTTGGCGTTGGCGGCAGCTGGGACCTTCGCCGTCAGCTCGGAGACGTAGTGGCGGCCGCCCGCGTCCTCGATCTGGTTGCGCTGGGTCAGGGCCTCGCTGACGCTGAGCTCGTCGACCGGCTTCGATTCGGCGTAGAGGTCGTGGACCGTTTCGAAGATCAGCCGGTGCTTGTCGAGGTAGAAGTCGAGCGGGTTCAGCTTCACCTCGTCGATCACCCGGGTCAGCGTCGACTCGGAGACCAGCATCGCGCCCAGCACCGACTCCTCGGCCTCGATGTTCTGGGGTGGGACGTGGGTGGCGGGCGGCTGCGGCATCGGCTCTTCAGTAAAGGCTGCGCGGCGGCGGAATCAGCGGTCCGAGGGGCGCTTTGCAAGCAAACCAGAGGCGGGGAGGGTCCATGCCCCACTTCCGTGCAAAAGCCGTCAAAAAGAATTCACGCTTCGGTGAGCTTTATGCGGCAGTTCCGAAGGAGAGCTGATGGTGATGCGCCGGGGGGATCAGGCCCTCCTGCTCCTGGCGGGCCTCGCCGCGGCGCAGCATCCGCAGGGTGAGGATGGCGATGCTGAGGATCGCGGTGGCGCCGAGGCTGAGCTGGACGCTCAGCAGCCCTTCGCGGCTCCAGTAGACGTCGCGGAGATCGAGGAGGAGGGCGCTCTCGTCGAAGGTAAGGCCGATGCCGACGCCCATCGGGATCGCCAGCCGTTGCTCGAGCTCGTCATTGTCGGTCAGCAGCGCCGCGGTCCCCGAGCTGAAGGCGAGGAGGATGCCGGGGACGAAGTGGTGGATGTGGCGGCCGCCGATGCTGACGTTGCGGAAGGGGCCGCGGCCGTCGCGGATCGCCCAGGTCGAGAGCCGGACCATGGCGAAGGAGCCGAGAAAGCCGGCCAGTAAGTTGAAGAGGACGGTTTCGTAGCGCGGCGCCTCTTCGTATCCGCGGACGGCGACGCCGACCGTGTCGACCGCCGCGGCCGGCGCCGATTCGAGCAGCGCTTCGGGGTCGTGAGCCTCCCCTGCGCGTCGCGCGAACATACGGCTGAACTGGCCGACCAGGACGGTGCCGGCGGCGGCAAGGGCGACTCCGGCAAGACCGACGGTCGCTCGCTCGGAGCGGACCCAGCCGGCCCTGCGACGGCGAGGAAGGACTACTTCTCCTCGCTGATGATCGTCTTGACCGCGGCGGTGGTGCCGTCTTTGAGCTGGATCTCGACCATGAAGGTGCCGAGTTCCCGCAATGGGTGCTCGAGCTGGATCTGTTTTTTGTCGACCCGCAGGTCGCGGGCCTCGCGGAGGGCGTCGGCGATCTCCTTCTGGCCGACGGACCCAAACAGCTTGCCGTCCTCGCCCGCCCGCTGGTGGATCGTCAGCACCGTCTTCGAGAGCAGCCCCGCCGCTTCCGATTCGCGGGCGACGCGGGCGGCCTCGGCCTTTTCAGCCGCCTCCATCCGCCGCTTCGCCTCCTCCAGCGCTCCGGCGGTGGCGGGCTGGGCGAGCTTGCGCGGGATCAGGAAGTTGCGCAGGTAGCCGGGGGAGACGTCGACGACGTGGCCGCGCTCGCCGAGCGAATCGACGTCCTGCAGCAGGATCGCCTGCGCCATCAGCGCTCTCCGACGTAGGGAAGCAGGGCGATCTCTCGCGCCCGCTTCACCGCCACCGAGAGCTGACGCTGGTGGCGGCGGGAAAGTCCGGTAACCCGGCGCCCGCGCGTCTTCCCCTTGTCGGAGAGGAAGCGGCGCAGCAGGTTCAGGTCCTTGTAGTCGACGACCTCGGAGTTGACCCGCGTGTATTTCCGCGGCCGCGCCCGGTCGGCGCCGCGCCGGCCGCCGCCACGGCGGCCCGCGGTGCGGGAAGAGCTGTCAGAAGTTCTGGCCATCGGCGGCGCATGCTACAGACCTGACGGCCCCAGCGGCCGTCTGGCGGCGTCCTCAGTCGCTTGCGTGCGGAGCACGCGGCGCTCCCTGCGTCCTTGCCAGACGACCGCTGGACCTCGTCAGGGGAGGATCAAAATGGGATGTCGTCTTCCTGGCCGCCGCCTCCGCCACCCGCCGGGGCGCCGGAGAAGTCGGACATGTCGGCCGGGACGTCGCTCTGCGGCGGGCTGAAGCCGCCACCGCCGTTGCCGTTGCCACCGCCACCACCACCGTCGCGGGAACCGAGAAACTGGACCTTGTTGGCGATGATCCGTACGGCCTGGCGTTTGCCGCTGCCGTCTTTGGCCTCCCACTCGCTCCACTCGAGGCGACCTTCGACTGCCACCGGGCGGCCTTTGCCGAGGTATTGGGCGCAGTTCTCGCCCTGGGCGCCCCAGACGACCACGTCGAAGTAGTTGGCCCTGTCGACCCAGTTGCCGCTCTGGTCCTTACGGCTGGTGTTGACGGCGACGCGCAGGTCGCAGACCGCGGTCCCCCCACCGGTATGACGCAGCTCCGGATCCCGGGTCAGGTTCCCGGTGATGACCACCACGTTCACGTTCGAAGCTGCCAATGCACTCACTCCTTAGCTGTTCGCTTATCGGTTACCCAGTCTAAGGAGGAGCTCGGCTCTATTCGCCCCCCTTGGCCGGGGGGTTTCCGCAAACAGCGGTCGCCGAGCGGGTTACTCGTCGTCGGACTCGGGAGCGGCGTCTTCGCCGCGGTCCTCGTGGGCTCCCGTCGCCGTACGCTCGCGCGGCCCAGGGGCGGCGGTGGCGGCGGGCGGGACGATCACCGGCGCACCGGGATCTACCTTGAAGATGCGGAAGCGGAGGACGCCGTCGGCAATCTTCAGGTTGTGGTCGAGCGAGTCGAGCAGCTCGGTCGGGGCCTCGAACCGCATCCAGCGGTAGTCGGCCTCGGTGCGGTGGTTGATCTCGTAGGCCATCTTTCGCAGGCCCCAGCTGTTCTCGTGCTTGAGGTCGCCTTTGGCCTCGATCTGCCCACGCGCATCCTGCGCCAGGGCGTCGCGCGCCGGGGCGTCGATTTGGGGGTCCAGCATCAGGACCAGCTCGTATTCACGTGGTGCGGCCAAAACGGCGAAGGACTATAGCGGCGGGATGGCGCTAGCGCGGCGCGAACTCCTCCGAGCCGTCGCCCGGAGGGGCCGGCGGTGGAGGCGGAGGGACCGGCAGCGGGGACGCAGGGGGTTCGTAGCTGACAGGCGGTGATGGCGCGACGGGCGCAGGCACGGCTTCGGCCCGAGGCTTCGCCCGCTTTCTTCGGGGCCTGGTGCTGATCACATCCCGCCCCGCAGATCCCGTGGTTCCTTTGTCCTGTATATCCGGACTAAGGAACCGCCGTTTGCGTCGCATGGACCCCTTATGCGGTTGCGTGGTTCCTTTGTCCTCTATTGGCGGACTTTCGAACCGCAACTTCGAGGGCGGCTCGGTGGGGGGAGGGACCTGCGGGAGGCCTACGTCTTTGCCGAGCGGTGGTGGTTGAGGCGGACGCAGGAGACCGGGCAGCGTCTGCAGAGCGAGTAGCGCCGCGATCGCGACGATCGCGATCTTGCCGACCCCGCTCCAGCGGATGCGCACCGTGCCCACCCCGGCCTAAGCCGTGGCAGCGCCCGGTTTCTCCCCCCTCAGGTCCGCTCTTTGCGTGCCGCTTCGATGTCCTGCAGCTGGTCGTCGACCCAGTCGCCCGGGTTGCGGGAGAAGATGATCTTCTTCAGGCCCTCGGACCACTGGTGCTTCTGCTCGGGGTCCATGGTCAGCGCCCGGTAGATCGCGTCGGCCTGCTCCTGGATGTCGAAGGGGTTGACCGAGAGCACGTAGTCGAAGAGCTCGTGGTGGGAGCCGGTGTTCTCGGAGAGCATGAGGACGCCGTCGCGGGTGTTGACCGCCGGCGCCTCCTTCGCGACCAGGTTCATCCCGTCGAAGAGCGAGTTGACCATCAGCAGGTCGAAGTGCTTGTAGCGGGCGACCGCGTCGTGGAAGTTCTCGTAGATCTTCAGGTCGATCGGCATCCAGTCGGTGGTCCCATGGCGGTGGTTGACGACGGCGACCAGGGCCTCGATCCGCTCCAGGTACTCGGCGTACTCAGGGACATCCTGGCGCGAGGGCTGCAGGTGGGCGATGAAGGTGACCTCTTCGCGGAACTCCGGATGCTGGGTGAGGAAGGTGTCGAAGGCGGTAAATCCGCGGAGTACGTTCTTCGAGAGGTCGGCGCGGTCGACGCGGATGATCAGGTGCCGCCGGCGCCGCTCCAGCACCTCGCGCTCGGCCTCGGCGACCTCGGGCGAGGAGGCCGCCCGCTGCAGCCGCTCGGCGTCGATCCCGAGCGGGTAGGCGCGGGCGATCGTCCTCCCGCGCGAGTGCCGCACTTCGGCGGCGTGGTAGTCGACCTCGACCCCGTCGAGGAGCTCGTCGCAGCAGCGGAGGAAGTTGATGCAGTAGGCGTGGGTGTGGAAGCCGATGATGTCGTTGGCCAGCATCCCCTCGTAGATCGCGCCGCGGATCCGCGTCGGCAGGATCCGCCAGCTGTCGGGCTGCGACCAGGGGATGTGGACGAAGTGGTGGAGGAAGGCGTTGGGACGCTCGGCGCGGATCATCCCGGGGGCCGTATAGAGGTGGTAGTCGTGCAGCATCACCAGCGGGTTTTCCTGCCCCTCGATCTCCTTCAGGACCGCGTCGGCGATGTCCCGGTTGACCGCCTGGTAGCCGTAGTCCCAGGCGTCGATCTCCTCCTGGCGGATGTCCGGCGCGTTGGAGATGTCCCAGAGGTAGTGCTGGATGAACCAGAGGATCGGGTTGGCGATCACGTTGTAGAAGCGGTCGTAGGCGTCGGGGTCGCTGCCGACCAACCGCACCCGGTAGTCGATCCCGTCCAGCTCCTGCTGCAGCGGGCCGCCGGCTTCTTCGGAGGCGGCGACGTCCTCGTCGGTCATCGCCGAGGCGATCCAGAGGGCGTCGCGATGGGAGACGAGACCGGAGAGCGCAGTGACGAGGCCGCCCCCGCCGCGGCGCACCGTGCGCTGACCGTTCTCGTCGCGATCGAACTGGAGCGGCCCCCGGTTCGAGACGATGATCAGCGGCGAGGAGCTCACGCCGAAGAGACTAAGGGGTGCCGGACGTGGGTACGGCTAGCCGTCGACGTCGCCGAGCAGGTTGAGCCAGTCGCGCAGCAGGCGCGGGGTGAGGAACATGCGGCGGGCGTGCTCCTTGCCCTCGCGGCCGAGCTGCTTGCCCAGCCCGGGGTCACGGAGGATCTCGAGGCAGCGCTCGGCGCACTGCGAGGGGGAGTCGACGAGGAAGCCGCTGACCCCGTCCTCGATCTGCAGCGGGATCCCGCCGACGTTGCCGGCGACCGTCGGACGGCCCTTCCAGAGCGCCTCGGTGACGGTCAGGCCGAAGCCCTCGCGGATCGACTTCTGCAGGCAGATGTCCGACTGCGACTGGAAGGCGTTGACCTCGATCGCGCCGACGTTGTTGAGGTTGCTGAGAATTTTGATGTCTTCGTCGCCATCGGCGTATTCGAAGGTCTTCTGGAAGTACTCCATGCCCTCGGGATCGTCGGTGGCCATCGAGCCGACCATCGCCAGCTGCGCCTCCGGCACCTTCTCGGTTATCTCGCGGTAGGCGTCGATGACGCCGATCGGGTCCTTCCACGGGTCGAAGCGCGAGACCTGGGTGATCAGCGGCCGGTCGACGTCGATCCCGAACTGACGGCAGACGAAGGCTGCGTCCTCGGGCGAGAAGGCCATGTTCTTGGGGGAGAGCGGGTCGATCGCCGGCGGGATGATCCGCACGTCCTCGCGGTGGTCGCCCATCCCGTTGGGGACGTAGTCCTCGAGGTGCCAGACGCTCGCGTCGTACTCTTCGATCATCGGCAAGAGGCGGCCGATCGGGGCCGGGTTCGGCGTCGAGAGATCGATGTGGCAGCGCCAGATCCAGTGCGCGCTCTTCGCCCTGGCGCCACGCAGCAGGCCGATCGGCTGCGGGTCGTGGACGATGATCACGTCCCACTCGCCCTGCAGACCGTCGGCGTTGATCTGGTTGATCTCGTCGAAGACCTCCCACTGCTCGTCGGTCAGCGTCTCCTCGGCCCCCTGCAGCGAGTTGTGGAGGAGCTTGGTCGCGTTGAAGAACTCTTCCTTGCCGAAGATCACGTGCCAGTGGGCATCGAGGCCGACGTCTCGCATCAGCGGCACCATCGTGTAGAGGATCTCCGAGACGCCGCCGCCGAAAGCGGTGGCGCTGACGTGCAGCACCCGCTTCCCTTTCAAGGGCCCAGCGAGCTGGCGGATCTGTTCCGTCAGCTCTTTGCCGACTATGTGCGTGTAGTCGGTGAGGTTCTTGTGGCCGAGGGCGACTTCCTGAAGCAAGGCCAGAGTTCTACACGGATAGGCGGCGACATGATGTCCAGCGCCGCTGCGGCGTTAGCCGCCGGAGGGGCTGTCGGGCCGCTTGCCCAGCGTCAGCTTGACCTCTTCGCGCTGGTTGTCGTGCAGGATCGTCAGCGTCACTTCGTCGCCGGGCTGGTGGGCCGAGATGACTTCGGCGAGGTCGTCGGGGCTGACGATGTCGTGCCCGTCCACCTGCAGGATCACGTCGCCGCCGGTCCGATACCGGGCGGCCTGGAAGTTGAGCTTTTCGTCGCCGCCTTCGATCCCCGCTTCCTCGGCCGGGCCGCCGGAGACGACTTCAGAGACGAGGCCGCCGAAGTTGACGCCGAGCCCCAGCTTGCGCGCCAGCTGCGGGTAGAGCGGTTGAGTGGAGACGCCGATGTAGGCGTATTCGACCGTGCCGTCCTGCCGCAGTTGCGCCAGCGAGCGCTTGACGGCGGAGATCGGGACCGCGAACCCGACCCCGTCGTTGGCGCCCGAGTTGGTCTCGATCTGCTGGTTGATCCCGATCACCCTGGCGCCGGCGTCGAGCAGGGGCCCGCCCGAGTTGCCCGGGTTGATCGAGGCGTCGGTCTGGATCGCCCCGGAGATTTCGAACTGGGTCAGCGACTGGACGGAGCGGTCGGTGGCCGAGACGACGCCGACCGAGAGCGACTGCTGCTCGCCGAACGGGTTGCCGATCGCGGCGACCGGCTGGCCGACGTGGAGGTCACGGTCGTCTCCCAGTTGCAGCGGATGCAGCTCGAGCCCGTCCGGCTTGATCTGCAGGAGAGCGACGTCGGCGAAGGGGTCGAAGCCGACGATCTTCGCCGCCACGATGTTGCGGTCCGGGAACTCGACGTAGACCTGTTCTGCCGGCTTGCGCCCGCCACTTGATTCGTCGGTGACGACATGGGCATTGGTGACGATTTCGCCGTTCCCGTCGACGACGAAGCCCGAGCCTTCGGCGGCACCCGCCGAGCCGAAGATCGAGCGGATGGTGACCACGCCGGGCGCAGCCCGTTCGAAGACTTCACGGGCGTCGAAGCCGGGGCTCGAGGTCTCGATTGCGACCTGCGGTTCCTCGGCGGGCCGGGTTACCTGGGCTGCTTCTCCGCCACCCGCCGTCGTTTCCGAATCTGCCCCGGAGCCGCAGCCCGCGACCAGCGCCAGGCAGAGCAGCGAGAGGAGGAGGAGCGCGGCCCGCTTCACGAGCCGCTCCGCGCCGGTACCCGCAGCGGGCGCTGGGGGGCGGGTTCGCGCGGTCCTGGCGGCAGGTCCAAGGTGAAGGCGGTGAAGCGACGGCTGGAGCTGATCGTGATCTCGCCCTTCATCCGCTGGGCGAGCTCGGAGGCGATCGCTAGGCCAAGCCCGGAGCCGCCCGCTTTGTCGGCGGTATAGAAGCGCTCGAAGATCCGCTTCTGCGCGCGCTGGGGGATCCCCGACCCGCTGTCGGAGACGGTCAGCTCGGCGCGGCCTTTGGCGGAATAGGTAGTCACGGTGACGTCGGTGCCCTCGGGGGTGTGGGTGAGGGCGTTGTCAAGCAGGATACGGATGATCTGCCGCACCCTGTCCGGGTCGCCCAGGGCCAGCGCCGGCTGCTCGGGCGTGCGCAGCTGCAGGCGCGAGCCGCGCAGATCGGCACGGGCGCCGAACTCCTTCGTCACCTCGCGGGCCAGGGCGGTCAGGTCGACGGCGCTGGCGCGCATGACGACGGCGCCGGCGTCGAGCTGGGAGAGGTCGAGGAGGTCGGTGGTGAGCTTGGTCAGCCGCTCGATCTGCTGGCGCATCGTCCGCACGAACTCCGCTCGCTCCTCCGGGCTCGGGTCCTCCTCTTCGAGCAACTCGACGAAGCCGCCGAGGGAAAAGATGGGGGTCCGGAGCTCGTGCGAGGCGTTGGCGATGAACTGCTTGCGGGCGCTATCGAGCTCGGCCAGGCGCCGCTGCATCTCGTTGAAGGTGCGGGCGAGGTCCCCGAGCTGGCCGGCCGAGGCCACCGGGATCGAGGTTTCGAAGTTGCCGTCGGCGACTTTGCGCGCCGCTTCCTGCAAGCTGCGGATGTTGCTGGCGGCCGCTCGGGAGTAATAGAGGCCGATCGCGGTTGCGATCGCCACCGCGATCAGGCCGCCGGTGAGGATCTGCAGTTTGACCGCGTCGTCGCCGCTGGCCGAACCTCCGATCGCGACCGCGTAGATATAGACGACGGCGGTGGCGCCGACCGCGATCGCGATCGAGATCAGGGTGATGCGGCTGGCGAGGTCGCTGAGCCGGATCCCTCGCATCGCGGTTACTCCCGGAAGCGGTAGCCGACCCCGCGCACGGTGAAGAGGTACTCGGGCTCCTTCGGGTCCCGCTCCAGCTTCTCGCGCAGGTGCCGGATGTGGACGTCGACGGTGCGCGGGTCGCGGTAGTCGGAGTCGCCCCATACATGCTCCAACAGCGTCTCGCGCGTGAGGACGCGGCCGGGGGAACGGGCGAGGGCGCCGAGGATCTCGAACTCGACATAGGTGACTTTGACCTCCTCGTCGGCCAGGGTGACGAGGCGGCGGTCGAAGTCGATCGTCAGCTCGGCGCACTCGATCGCGCCGCCGTCGCTGCTCTCGCCGCCCATCCGGGAGCGCCGCAGCGCCGCTTTGACCCGGCTGCGGAACTCGCGCATCGAGAAGGGCTTGGTGATGTAGTCGTCGGCGCCGACCTCGAGGCCCGCGACCTTGTCGGTCTCACTGCCTTTCGCGGTCAGCATGATGATCGGCACCTGGCTGCGCGAGCGCAGCTGGCGGCAGACTTCGACGCCGTTCAGCTGCGGCAGCATCAGGTCGAGGATGACGAGGTCGAAGCGGCCTTCCTCGAACCGCCGCAGCGCTTCGTTGCCGTCGAGAGCGGAGGTGACGTGGTAGCCGTCCTTGCGCAACGGGTAGCTGAGCAGGGTCTGGATTGACTGCTCGTCGTCCACCAAGAGGATGCGCGTAGATCCGTTCGGCACGGCTTCAAGGGTAGTCGGCGGCGCAGTTTGGACGCATGTGCGAGTACTAAGAACTAAGGATCTGGGGAACGAGACCGATAATGACCGCGAAGGCCATGGAAGCTCACGAACTGAAATCTCTAGTTGAGGCCGGCTCCTACAAGCCGGACCCCGCGCAGGTCGCCGTCGCGATGCTCAGCCGCCGCGGCGTTCGCGAGTTGCTGACGGGTATCCACGCTGCGGCTCAGCCAAATGGTCGAACCCCTTCGCCTCCAACTGCCCACCCCCGGGCAGCCTGATCTCGACCCCCTCTCCCTGCTCGACGCGGCCGATCTCGGTCAGCGTCGTCTCTCCTGCCGCGGCGACGGCGCTCCTCGCCTCGGCCAAGCGCTCGGCGGGCAGCGCCGCGAGCAACTCGTAATCCTCGCCGCCGGCCACGGCAAGCTCGAGCGGGTCGCGTCCCGCCGCTGCTGCCACCTCGGCCACTCCTGCCGCCAGGGGAAGCGACCGGGTCTCGATTTGCAGAGCAACCCCGCTGGCACTGGCAATGTGGCCGGCGTCGCCGGCGAGGCCGTCGCTGAGGTCGATCATCGCCCGGGCGCCTGCGGCGGCGAGCGCGTGGCCGCTGCGCAGGCGCGGCGCCGGATCGAGCTGGCGGGCGTACAGCTGGGTGGCGATCGCATCCGGCACCGCCGCGGAGTGCTGGTCGTGCTCGAGCAGGAGGCGGCCGGCGGCCGCGGCTCCGATCTCGCCGGTGAGGACGATGAGGTCGCCGACCTCGGCCCCGGCACGCGTCACCAGGGCAGCGGGCGTCCGGGCGTGCCCGACCACGGTCACCGCCAGCGTCAGCGCGGGCGCCCGGGTCACGTCGCCGCCGGCGAGCGTCGTCCCGGTGACCGCTGCGAGCTCGAGCAGGCCGTCGAGAACGGCGAGGAAGTCCTCCTCGCCGAGGTCGGCGGGAGCGCCGAAGACCACATAGGCCTCACCCGCATCGGCGCCCATCGCCGCAAGATCGGAGAGGGCGGTCGCCAGGGCCTTGCGCCCGATCGTCCTCAGGTCGGCCTCGCCGCGGCGGAAATGGACCCCCTCGATGATCGCGTCGACCGAGGTCGCGGTGGCACCGCCGGGGACGGTGACCGCAGCATCGTCGCCGCTGCCGAGTTTTACCCGTGGACCCTCCTCGGGTAGACGCTCACGCAGCTTTGCCAGCAATTCGAACTCGCCCATCCTCCGACTATTCCAAACACTAAGGTGCGCACGGACGTGGAGAGCCGCCAACCATTCCTACACCGCGTAGGTGAGGCCGGGTCACGGGTCGGCAAGAAGCCGCCCCGTAGCCGCAAAGTCCGCCTCGCTCTGCAGATCGGCCTTGCGCTGGTGATCTTCGGCTTCCTCGTGCTCACGGTGATCGACCAGTGGGCGGAGATCCAGGACGAGGGCGTCCATTTCCACGTCGGCTGGCTGGTCCCGGCGATCGTCATCCTGCCGGTCTTCTTCGTCCTCAGCGCCTACGGCTGGGACCTGACGCTGCGCTTCCTCGGCTACCGGATCGGCTTCGGACGGGCGCAGGTCGCCTGGGGCCAGCCGCTGCTGGCGCGCTACGTCCCCGGCAGCGTCCTCTACGTGCTGGGGCGGCTGCTGCTCTCCGAGCGAGCCGGGATCCCGCGCCGGACCACGATCGCCAGCATCGTCTACGAACAGGCGGTCTCGGCCACCTCGGCCGTCATCGTCGCCTCCTACTTCATCATCAAGCACCCCGACCTCCAGGGCCAGCCGTGGCGCTGGGGGGTGCTGCTGCTGATCCCGGCGGCGATCGCGGTCCTGCACCCGCGAATCTTCGGGCCGCTGGCGAACTGGGCGCTGCGCAAATTCGGCCGCGAACCGCTGCCCGAGTTCGTCCCTCTGCACGGAATCCTCATCCTGATCGCCTTCTACACGCTGAATTGGATCGTGGTCGCGCTCGGCCTCTACTGCGTCGCCCGGTCGGTCACCAACATCCCCTTCGAGGACGTCCTCCTGGTCGGCTCGGCGCAGGCGATCGGCTACGTCGCCGCGCTGGTCACCCTGATCGCGCCGGCCGGCCTCGGCGTCAAGGATGCTGCCTTCGCGTGGGGTTTGAAGGCGGCACTGCCGAGCAAGAGCTTCGCCCTGGGGTCGCTGATCGCGATCGCGGCCCGTGGCGTTCTCACGCTCGCCGAACTGATCTACGTCGGTGGCGTCACCGTTCTCGGCCGCCGCGAGGGATGGGCCATCCACACCGGAATCCTCCACCCCTCGCCCGAGGAGGAACGGGCGGAGTTGGAAGAAGCCGAGCGGGAAGCTCAGAGCGGGATGCGCGCCCCCAGCTGATACGCGGTCAGGCCCAGCGTCAGCAGCTGCAGCGGCCGGTCGCGGGAGATCGCGACCAGCGGCAGCGCCCAGATCAGGTACCACGGAAGCAGCCAGGCGGTGGCGAGCAGTAGAGCCAGCGCGGCCCAGGCGGCGGCGCGGACCCAGTCGCCTCCCCGCCAGGTCCAGGCGAGTAGATAGGCGACGACCGCGGCGAAGAGGAGGACGGCTGCGAGGCGGACCGCGTCGGCGTCGAGGCCGGTGAGGCGGGCGGTGAGGATCGGGATGCTCATGTAGCTGGTCCGGCTCTGGTTCTCGCCCGCGAGGCCGAAGCCGTGCAGCCAGTCCCAGCCGAAGGCGAGCCAGGCAGCGGCGGCGATCCCCGCTCCGGCGATGGCAGCGCCGGCGAGGAAGCTGCCGCGTCCGCGGGCGCCGAGGAGGGCGAACGGGGCGAGGAAGGCGGCGGAGGCCTTGGTGGCGACCGCGGCGACCAAAGCGGCGCCGGCGCTGAGCTCGCGGGCGCTGAGGAGGGCGGCGACCGAGAGGGTCGCCAGCAGCATCGTCAACCCGTCGTTGTGGGCGCCGCCGACGACGTGGACGAGGACGAGCGGGTTGAGGGCGACGAAGGCGGCGGCGCGCAGGGGGCCGACTCCGCGCCAGGCGGCGATGCGGCCGACCAGGACGGCGATGGCGAGGACCGAGAGCGCCGCGACCGTCTTCAGCACGGCGACGGCGAGGCCGACCGGCAGCCAGGCCAGGGGATAGGTGAGAAGGGTGAAGAGCGGCCCGTAGGCGCTGGTCGCTTCGGTCCAGGTGACCTCCGCGTAGGCGGGATCAGCTGGGGCGGCGAGCGGCGGGTGGACGTAGGGGTCGAGGCCGTGGCGGACGCCGAGGCGGGCGTAGTCGACGTAGCTGTAGACGTCGTGGGAGAGGAGGACCGGGAAGGCCGCGAAGGTGACGACGAGGAAGACGATCGTGTTGCGGACGACGCGAACCCCGAGCCGCGGCGCCGACGCCAGAAACAGCAGGTAGCCGCCGAAGCCGGCCCACATCAGCCCGAAGGCGAGCCCGGGATCGATCGGCCGCTACCTGCCCGCGGAGGCGCCGCCGCCGACTTCTTGTGGCGTCGGCGCGGGTTCGGGCGCCGGATACGGTTCCTGGCCGGCGCCGGGCGCGTATGCGTTCGGGTCATAGCCGCCGACCGCGGAGCTTCCCGGCGGCGGCGATCCGCCTCCTCCCCCGCCGCCCCCACCATTGAGGGTCGAGTTGTCGCGCGGGCTTGAGCGCGCGTAGCGACCGTAGAAGGGCGCCCAGCTGATCTTCTGGTCGGGTTCTTTGAATTCCTCGCAGGGCACGCCGCCGCCTTCGTAGAGCGAGTGCCAGATTTCCGCCGGGAAGGTGCCACCGAAGACGGTCCGCCCGTGCACGCTCGACATCGAGATGTCGTTCGATTCCGGGTAGCCGACCCAGACCACGGTCGCCAGGTTCGGCTGGTAGCCGGCGAACCAGGCGTCGGTGTATTCGTCGGTCGTCCCGGTCTTCCCCGCCTGTCCGGCGCAGCCGGTGTAGGCGGCGGTGCCGGTCCCTTCGGTGATGTTGTCGTGCAGCAGCCGGGTCACCTCCCAGGCAACCGCCGGCGAGACCGCCTGCTCGGGGTCTGCCGGTTCGGGGTGGTCGACGTGGCCGTTGGGGAAGACGACCTTGGTGATCGCGACCGGGTGGCGGCGGGTGCCGCCGGCGGCGAGGGTCGAGTAGGCGCTGGACATCTCCAGCGGCGAGACGCCGATTCGCAGCCCCCCGATTCCCTCTGCCGGGATCCCGTCGAGGGGCGAGGTGATCCCCATCTGGTGGGCGGTTGCCGCCACCGCCTTCGGCCCGACGTCGAGGTCGAGCTGGGCGAAGACGGTGTTGTCGGAAGCGACCGTCGCCTGCTGCAGGTTGACGGTCCCCAGATAGCCTTCGTCGGCGGTGTGGACGGTCCAGTGCCCCCACTGCGGCAGGTAGAGGTCGAGCGGTTTCGAGGTGTAGTAGGTCGTGTAGGGGTCGATCCCCTGGCGGATCGCCGTCGTCAGGACGAAGGTCTTGAAGGTCGAGCCCGGCTGCCGGTGCCCCTGGGCGGCGAGGTTGAACTTGCTGTCTTCGTAATGGGAGCTGGAGACCATCGCCCGGATGCGGCCGTTGCGGGGGTCGATCGAGACCAGGGCGGACGAGGGATCAGTCGAGTACGGCAGCGCCGAGCGCATCGCATCCAACCCGACCTGCTGCAGCGCCGGATCGATCGTCGTATGGACCTCGAGCCCGCCGCGCCGGACTTTGTCGGCCCCGTACTTTTCGATCAGCTTGTTTTCGACGTAGTCGAAGAAGTAGGGCTCGCGGTGCTCGAAGTAGCTCTCGTCGAGGTTCACCCGCAGGCCGCTCTGCTGCGCCGCCTGGGCCCGCGCCTCGCTGACGTAGCCGAGCTTGGCCATCTTTTCCAGGACCTGGTTGCGGCGCTCTTTCGCCGCCTCCGGGTCCAGCAGCGGGTTGTATTCGGAGGGCGCCTGCGGCAGACCCGCCAGCAGCGCCGCTTCGGGCAGCTTCAGCTTCCAGACCGGCTTCGAGAAGAAGATCTGCGAAGCGGCACCGACCCCCACCGCGGTCGTCCCTTCGACCGTCCCATAAGAGGCGACGTTGAGGTAGGAGCCGAGGATTTCCTTGCGGCTGTGGCGTTCTGCGTATTCGAGCGCCAGCTGGGCCTCGACGATCTTGCGCTCGATCGTCCGCTTCGGGTTGCGGATGCAGAGGTTGCGGACCAGCTGCTGGGTGATCGTCGAGCCGCCCTCGACCGCTTCGCCCTCTTCAAGGTCCTTGACCGCGGCGCGGAGGATGCCCTCGTAGTCGAGCCCCTCGTGCTGGTAGAAGCGCTGGTCCTCGATCGCCACCGTCGCCAGCTGCACGCTCTTCGGGATCCGGTCGATCGAGACCAGCGCGCGCGCCTCCGGTGAGGCGACGGTCCCGAGCTTGGAGCCGTCGGCTGCGTAGACGACGGTGTTGCCGCCCCTGTCGATCGGCTTGCAGGTGCGCAGCGACGGCGCGTCGGCGGCGACGTCGAGGACCCAGGAGGCGACAGCGATGACGGCGATCGCGAGCACGACGAAGACGCCGCCGAAGACGATCAGGAGCTTGGCGCCGACTCCTCCCTGGCGGCGCCGGCCTCGCCGGGTGCGCTGCGTCATCCAGCAGAGGGTACTTCGCGCCTGGCGTCGGTTCCTGCGCCCGCCGCGCTCAGGCGACGGTGTCTTCGGTCGAGTGGTTGTGGACGATTCCTTCGGTGAGGAGCTGGTTGGGGATCACCACGGAGCTGCCGTCGCCGGGGTCGACGTAGGTGTAGGAGAGGGTGATGTCGGTGACCCGCCCCTCGGTCTCTTCGAAGCCGATCCTGTCGCCGATCCGGATCGGCTGCGAGACGGCGATCTGAATGCCGGCGATGACGTTGGCGAGCGTGCGCTGGGCGGCGAAGCCGACGACGGCGACGACGAGCGCGGTCGAGGCGAGGAGGCCGGCGGCCAGCCGGTGCAGCTCGGTGAACTGGCTGAGCGCCAGCATCGCGAGGACGAGGAAGACGCCGAGGAAAGCGAGGCGGCGGAGGATGCGCAGCCGCGTCCGGGTCGTGCGCGAGACCTGTGAGACTGCTGGCGACATGGAGGGCAACCTAGCCACCGCACCTGTCGCCGCGCCGGCCCCGCGCCCTTTCCCGCCCTCCAACTGGGGCCCGTCGGGGGCGATCCTGGGGGCGGTGGCGGCGATCGTCGCCGGGCTCGTCTTCGGGCTGCCGGCGCTGCTCTTCGTCGAAGACGGCAACATCACCACGGCGGGCAACATCGTCGCCCAGTTCGGGCTCGTCCTCGGGTTCGTCCTGGTGCCGCTTTTCGTCACCCGCACGCACGGTGCCACCTCGCTTCGCGAGAGCCTGCAACGGCTCGGGGTGCGGCGCTTCGAGCCCTCGGCCTTCAAGTGGATGGCCGCCGCGATCGGCGCCTACCTCCTCAGCGCGGCGCTCTACTCGGTTCTGATCCTCGAACCCGAACAGGAAGACATCGCCGAAAGCTTCGGCCCGGTGCCGGTCCAGGTCCTGCTGGTCGTTATCGCCGCAGCGTGCGCCGAGGAGCTCTGCTTCCGGGGGCTGCTCTTCGGAGGCCTGCGGGAGCGCCTACCGAGGTTCGTGGCCGCCCTGATCGCCGGCGGTATCTTCGGCCTCCTCCACGCTTCCACGGGGATCAGCGCGGTGCCGCCGCTGATCGCCTTCGGCTTCATCCTCTGCCTGCTCTACGAAAAAACCGGGTCGATCGTGCCGGGAATCATGCTGCACATGCTGAACAACTCTGTCGCCCTGCTCGCTCAGTAGCATTCGCCGCCGTGAATCGCCGTTTCTCGTCCCTGCTTGTCGTTATCTGCGCGCTCGTGGCTCCCGCCGGCGCCGCTGCCGCGCCGAAGCCGGCCCCTAAGCCCGCTCCGGTTCCCGAGGCGACGGTGAAGATCGAGGTCGGCCACCTGAAGAACGGCCGCGCCGAAATCATGTCGACCGTCCCCGTTACCGGGACCCTGGCGCCGTTCGTCGCCGGCCAGAAGGTTCAGGTGACCTTCTACGAGGACGGCCACGAGCTCTTCACCCGCAACCTCGCGGTCCGCAAGGCCGGCAACAAGGGGAGCTTCCGCACCAACATCAAGGTCACCGACGACGCCAAGTACGCGGTTGCGGCGAAGCACATCGCGACGCCGCAGCTCGGCGGCGACAGCAGCGTCCGCAAGAGCTGGAAGGTCAGCTTCTCCTCGCTGCATCAGGGCCAGTGCGGCGACGTCGTTGTCGGCTTCAAGAAGGCGATGCGGAAGATGGGCTACATCGCCAACGACGGCAGCTGCTTCGGCGGCAAGACCAGCCGCGGCGTCCTCGCTTACCGCAAGGTCAACGACATGACCCGAAGCACGCGCGCCGGGGCGGGTCTGGTGAAGAAGGTCTACGCCGGCAAGGGCGGCTACGAGGTGCGTCACCCTGGAGCCGGGGAGCACGTCGAGGCACCGCTCTCCAAGCAGGTGCTGGTCTTCGCCAAGGGCGACAAGCCGTTCGCGATCTACCCGATCTCCTCCGGCAAGCCCTCGACCCCGACGGTCACCGGCCACTTCACCTTCATCCGCCAGGAACCGGGCTACAACTCGGAGGGGATGTATTACGCCTTCTACTTCTACGGCGGCTACGCGGTCCACGGCTACGCATCGGTGCCGGACTACCCGGCCAGCCACGGCTGCCTGCGCACCTTCATCGCCGACCAGCCGGAGATCTTCAACCGCATCTTCTTCGGCGAGGACATCTTCGTCTGGTAGCTGCGCCGCGGTTCCCTGGGTAAGTTGCCGGGGATGAAGGTCTTCGTCGCAGGTGCGAGTGGGGTCGTCGGGCGACCGACTGTTCGGAAGCTCGTCGAGGCTGGGCATGACGTCGTTGGGATGACCCGTCGCGAAGAGCGGGCCGGCGCGATTCGCGAGGCTGGGGCCGAGGCTGTGGTTTGCGACGTCTTCGATGCCGATGCACTGGATGAGGCGGTGGCGGCGGCCCGGCCGCAGGTCGTGATTCATGCGCTGACGGCTTTGCCGCCCCGGTTCGATCCGAAATCGGACTACCTGGCGGCTACCAACCGGGTGCGGATTGAGGGGACGCGGAACCTGGTCGCCGCGGCGAGGGCGGCCGCTGTGCGGCGGGTAATCGCCGAGAGCGTCGCCTTCTTCTACGAGCCGGAGGGCAGCTGGGTGAAGGACGAGGAGGCGCCGCTGTTCCGCGATCCGCCCGGGCGCTTTGCCGCCGGCCGCGACGCGCTCGTCTCGCTCGAGCGGCAGGTGCTGGAGGCGGAAGGGATGGAGGGCCTCGTCTTGCGCTTCGGCTGGTTCTACGGGTCGGGCACCTACCACGACCGTGGCGGCTCGGTTGCCGATGAGGTCGAAAAGCGGCGCTACCCGATCATCGGCAAGGGACAGGGGACCTTCTCCTACATCCACGTCGAGGATGCCGCTGACGCCTACGTGGCTGCCCTCGACCAGGGCGCTCCAGGCATCTACAACGTCGTCGACGACGAGCCGGCGCCGTTGCGCGAGTGGTTGCCGGTCTACGCGGATGCCCTGGGGGCGAAGCCGCCGCGGCGTGTACCGGTTTGGCTGGCCCGGCTGGTCGCTGGCAAGGACCTCGTCTCCACCGCCACGACGATGCGCGGCGCCTCCAACGCGAAGGCGAAGCGCGAGCTCAGCTGGCAGCCCGAGCACTCGAGCTGGAGGCAGGGGTTCGCCGCCTCGCTGGGCGCTTAGGAGGGATTGGTGAAACCCCCCGCGCACGTCCGACGGCGCCGGACACTTCGCGGGGCGTCGTCCTCGGTCGGTCCGACACTCGCCAGCCGCACACGCGAGTTTCACCAATCCCTCCTAGGATTGCCGCCGTGCCCGATCTCGACGCCGCCAAGCAGACTCTGATCGAGGAGCTGCGCGAGCACTCGCTGATCCTCGGCGAAGTGACCCTGGCCAGCGGGGCGACGGCGCAGTACTACGTCGACGCCCGCCGCGCCCTGATGCGCCCGCAGGGCTTCCGCGCCGCCGGCGAGCTGATCGCGGCGGCTGCCGTCGAGCACGACGCCGCCGCCGTCGGCGGTCCGGCCACGGCGGCGATCCCGCCCGCCTGCGCGGCGATCGCGGTTCCGGCCGGCGCCGATCTCGTCGCCTTCTTCGTCCGCAGCCAGCGCAAGGAGCACGGTCTCCAGCGTTGGGTCGAGGGCCCGGTCGAAGCCGGCGTCCGCTGCCTCGTCGTCGAGGACACGGTCACCACCGGCGGCTCGACGGCGACCGCGATCGGGCGGGTGCGCGAGGAGGGGCTCGAGGTCGCCGGGGTGGTGGCCGTCGTCGACCGCCTCGCCGGCGGTGCCGAGAAGATCGAAGCTGCGGCCGAAGCGCCCTACCGCGCCCTGGTGACGATCGACGAGCTTTACCCAGATCGCCCCGACCGCGGCTGATGGAGCCCGACGCGGTCGAGATCCGGGTCGTCGCCTGCTTGGTCGAGAAGCAGCGGACGACGCCCGACGCCTACCCGCTCTCGCTCAATGCCCTGCGGCTTGCCTGCAACCAGTCGACCAACCGCGACCCCGTCGTCTCCTACGAAGAGGCCGAGGTCTCAGAAGCGCTGCGCCGTCTCGCCCTGCGCGGCTGGACCCGACTCGCCAGCGGCGCCGGCAGTCGCGCCCGCAAGTACCGCCACCTGCTGTCGGAAGCGCTCGGCATCGAGGACGGAGAGCTGGCGCTGCTGGCGGTCCTGATGCTGCGGGGGCCGCAGACGCCGGGTGAGCTGAAGCAGCGCAGCGAGCGCCTGCACTCGTTCGCCGATCTCGCGGCGGTGCAGGGCACCCTCGAGCGGTTGCTCCAGCGCGAGCTGGTCGTCCGCCACCCGCGGCGACCGGGGCAGAAGGAGGACCGCTACGAGCAGGTGCTGGGCGGGGACGGCGAGGAAGCGACGCAGCCGGTTGAGTCGACGGAGCCGTCAGCAACCTCCTCGCCCACCCCGGCAACGGCCCCACGCTCGTCCGAGGAGGAGCGGCTCGACCGCCTCGAACTCGGGCTGGCCGAGCTGCGGGCACAGGTGGCGAGCCTGCGCGAAGCCCTCGGCGACGACTAGCCGCGCAGGTTGAGGACGGCGGTGCGGCGACCGCCGGGGATCGCGACGACCACCTGGGTCTTCAGCGCTCCGCGGGTCCGCAGCAGCGATCGTCCACCGGCGGTGAGCGGGATCCGGTAGGTCTGCGAGCCGCCGCCGCCGAGGCGGAAGGCGCCGCGGCCGACCAGCCTGCTGACCGCCCGCGTCCGCGGTCCGCGTCCGCGGTAGTGGGTGACGGGGACGCGGAAGCGGGAGCGGAGAAGAATCTGCAGCGGGCATTCGTCGCCTTCGGGCCAGAGGCAGGTGACCCGGATCCGAACCGTCTTGCCGCTCGCCCTCAGCGCCGAGAGCCGCAGAGCGACCGGGATCGTCGCCCCCTTGCAACCGAGCAGGCGGTCTTCGCCGGGGGCGAAGTCGAGTGCGTAGGCGCAGATGCGCTGGCGGCCGGACCTGATCGTCGGCAGGGTGAGGTCGAAGCCGTGGTTGCGACCGGCTTCCGGGAACTCGCGGGCGACGTCGCGGCGGGGAGCAGTCGCGACCGCACCGAGGTCGTAGGTAAGGGCGCCGGGAGTGCCTTCCTTGCCGCCGACCGAGAGGCGGATCCCCAGCGGAGCGGCCGGTTCGTTGGGGTCGAAGGCCCAGCCGCGGACCCGGAGCTGGCCGGGCGCAGGGGAGCCGGCGAGGTCGAGGTAGCCGACCGGGTTGTCGCCGCTGACCAGCGTCGCCGAGCCGACGGTCGCGGCGTCGACGTAGTTGTTGTCGATGTTGATCGTCACCCCCCCGTAGCTCTCGTTGTGTCCGCCGCGGTACTGGTGGATCCGCTGGTGGGGCGTCCAGGCGCTGGCGGGGACGACGGACTCGGCCGTGTTCTGTTCCCCGTTCCAGTTGGCGATCCAGATCTGGTCGGGCAGTTCGTAGCCGCTACCGAGTTGGCCGGCGAGGTCCTCGATCCCCGAGGCGCTGCTGCTGTAGACGCCGGAGAGATAGCCGAGGGCGTGCAGCTTGCTCGTCCACGCTTCGAGGAAGGCGAGGGTGGCAGCGCTGGCGCTCGAGGTCTGCGAGTAGGACTCCATGTCGAAGTAGATCGGGCTGCCAGGGCCCATCGCCACCGCGCCCGCTTCTTCGACCGCGTCGATCGCCGCCGCGGTGCCCTGGGCGGTTGCCTGGCTGGAGGTCAGCTTGGCGCAGCTCGAGCAGCTGCTGGTCGGGGCCTGGAGGCCGACGTAGGTCGGGATCAGGTGCCAGTCGGCGGCGGTCTGCGCCGCCACCCAGTCAGCGGTCAGGTTCGGCTGCGAGCAGGCGCGGTTGGCACCGCCGATGTAGACGCCGATGGCGCGGTAGGGCGAGCTTCCCCAAGCGGCCATCGAGCGCGAGGAGGGGGTGGTGCAGGCGTCGAAGCCGAGCCCGGTGAAGACGGCGCCGCCGGCGGAGGCGGTGGCGCGCCGGGGTGCGGCCGGCAGACCCGAGGCGCGTGCTGCCGCCCGCGGTTCGACGAGGATCGCGCGGCGGCGGCCCATCGCCCCGGCGGGACAATGCTGCTGCGAGGAGGGCGTGCCGAGGTAGACCGCGCGGCGGTCGAGCCGGACGCAGAGCAGCGGCTGCCGGGCCAGGCGGACAACCTGGTAGCCCTTCGGCACCGCCACCGTGCGGCCGTCGAAGTGGACGGAAGCGGCGCGGGCGAGACCGGTGCCGCTCCAGGCGCCAAGAGAAAGAAGAGTCGCCAGCACCCCCAAGAGCAGAAGGGGGCGGAAGGGAAGGCGCGTCCAGGTCACGGGCAGCACTCTCGGTACAACCGGGCCGCGGGGTCAAAAGTTGCTGGGCCCCGGGCGAAAGCCTGCAGAAAGTGCCCCGAGCTGGATTCGAACCAGCGGCCTATCCCTTAGGAGGGGATCGCTCTATCCAGCTGAGCTATCGGGGCCTGGCTGAATTCTCGCTTAGTTGAGGAAGGGTTGTCGGAGTTGGCTCGAACTGCGCGCCACAGTTGCGAAATGGATCGGCAGGATCTCGTGCATGAGAGCAGCCACGGCAGTGGACATGTCCGGCACACGGGATAATGTGCTGCACATGTCGAAAATGATCCAGATCAGGAATGTCCCCGACGACCTGCACCGGGAACTGAAGGTGCGGGCGGCGGCGGCCGGGATGAATATGTCCGACTACATCAAGCGGGAGCTCAGCCGGAAGAGCCGCAAATCTACGATTCGGGAGATCGGCGCGAGGGCCCAGGGACGCAGCGCCGGGTCGAGCCTGACTACGGAGGACGTCGTAAACACGATCCGCGAGATCCGCGGCGACTGATGGCGGTTGTCGACGCATCGGTCCTCGTGGAACTGCTTCGCAACGGCGATCGCGCGGAAGCAGTGGAAGACCGACTGGAGGTCGAGGAACATGCCCTGTGGGCACCGCATCTGATCGACGCGGAGATCGGCCATACGCTGCGGCGGTGGGTCCGCTCGGGTGAACTTACGGCGGATGCTGCGGGAAGGGCCCTGTGGGAAGTCGGCGATCTTCCGGTCGAACGGGTGGAGCACGAACTACTCGTCCACGTGGCCTGGGGCCTGCGCGACAACTTCAGCTTCTACGACGGGCTTTATGTGGCCCTGGCATTGATGCTCAACGAGCCGCTGCTCACCTTCGACGCGCGGCTCGCCCGCTCCGGCGTGGAAGTTCCGATCGAGGTGCTGGGCTAGGCGTAGAGGGTCTCGGAGGCGAGCTCGTCGGCGCGCCGGCTCCAGAGCTTCACTTCCATGAAAATCTCGTCCCCGTACCCCTCGAGCGCGTCGAGGGCGATGAGCGTGAAGCGGTCCTGGGAGATCAGCTCCTGGTCGACGGTCTCGCTCTCGAGGACTGCGGTGGCGGCGACGGCACCGCGGACCAGCGGCCGGCCCCAGACCAGGGTCACCGCGCCGGCCCTTCCGTTCTCCCCGCGCCAGCGGCCGATCACGTCGTCGTTGAGGTCGATCCGCCAGTCGGGGTTGTCCTCGGCGAGGATGTCGGTGAAGTCGGCTTTGGCCTCGAAGCCGCTCGGCTCCTCCTCGGGCGGCTGCAGGTAGGAGACGTGCCCGAACAGCTCCAGCCGCCCCTCCTCGCTCTCGGTCTTGACCGAGCAGGGAACCCACACCCGCCCGCCCCAGGCGCGCTCTGGAAACCAGTCGAGCTCGGCCGGTAGCTCGACCCCCGCAGGCAGGTCACCGATTGCGTCGACGGCCTTCGCGAACTCCTCCCGCAGCCGCTCGGCAAAGCGCCCGTGCGGAATTCCCTCCTGGGTGGTGTCGGCGATGAAGCGCGGGATCGGCCGTGAATTCGGGCGCATCAGAGGCACTCTTTCAGGTCCGCCGCCGCCCGCTCCGGCGGGTAGACGTTGATGTCGACTCCGGTGCCGAGCTCAAAACCCGCCTTGATCGTCAGGCGGGGGGCGATGTCGACGTGCCAGTGGAACTGCTGGGCGCCGCGGGGGGCGGTGCGGACCCAGAGGTTGAGCTCCGGCGGGCCGTCGAAGAGGGTCCCCAGCGCCTTCATCGCGGTGCGGATCATCGCCGCGCCGCCCTCGTCCTCCTCAAAGCGCCCCACCTCGCGCCGCGGGATCACCCGCAGCTCGAACGGGGAGCGCGAAGCCCAGGGGCAGACGAGCGCCGCCTCGTCGTCGATCGCCACCAGCCGCTCCCCTCGCCGCACCTCCTCGACGAGGACGTCGCTGAGGAGGCCGCCGCCGGCGGTCCGTTCGCCGTAGGCGCCGACCCGCTCGCGCTCGCGTGCCACCGCCGCCGGCACGAAGGGCAGCGCGTAGAGCTGGGCGTGCGTGTGCTCGAGCGAGGCGCCGGCGCCACCGCCCTCGTTGACGATCAGCTGCAGGTAGGAGGCCTCGGAATGAGCGCGCATGCGCTCGCGCCAGGTCGCGATCGCGGCGGCGAACTCCTCGTCGGAGAGCTCGGCCATCGCGGTCATGTGCTTAGGCGAGTTGATCAGGACCTCGTGCGCACCCTCAGCCGGCATCGAGGAGAAGAGATCCGGTTCGCCGGCCCGTTTCGTCGCCAGCAGCGGATCGCCGGCGCTGGCGAAGGCGCCGGCGTCGGCTTCAGGCCCTGCGACTTGCGGTTCCTTTCGGTCGCTCTCCGTCCGAAAAGAACCACGCGACGGGTCGCCGAGCGCCGGATAGAGGTTCGGGACGACGCGGGTCGTCCATCCCGGCGTGTCGGCACCGCCGCCCGCCGCCCTCGTCGCGTAGAGCTCCGGCGGGGTGCGGTCCTCGCGGCCCTCGCAGAAGGGACAGTTCTCCGGCCCCTTCGGCTCGCTGGCGCGCGGGGAGAAGCTGTCGGGACGGGCAGCCCGGCCCGGGGCGAGGATCGTCCTCAGCCCGGTCAGCTGGTCGATGCGGATCTCGGGAGAGCTCAGGAGCGGGAGGGCGGGAGATCGCCGGGGTCGGGCTCGTCCACCGGTGGCGGTGGCGGCGGGGCCGGTGGCGCGGGCGGACGCTGCGTGCCTTTGGCACGCTCCGCCGAGCCTTTGCCGATGAACGGCTCGAGCACGTCCATCGGCAGCGGGAAGACCACCGTCGTATTCTGGTTGCTGCCGATTTCCAACAGCGTCTGCAGGTAGCGGAGCTGCAGCGAGGCGGGGTTGGTGCTGATGATGTCGGCCGCGTCGGTGAGCTTCTGCGCCGCCTGAAACTCGCCCTCGGAGTTGATGATCTTCGCCCGCCGCTCGCGCTCAGCCTCGGCCTGGCGGGCCATCGCCCGCTGCATCTGCTCGGGGATCTCGACGTCCTTGATCTCGACCGCGGTGACCTTGACGCCCCAGGGCTCGGTCGACTCGTCGATGATCTTCTGCAGCTCTTCGTTGAGGCGCTCGCGGTCGGCCAGCAGCTGGTCGAGCTCGGCCTTGCCGAGGACCGATCGCAGCGCCGTCTGCGAGATCTGCGAGGTCGCGATCAGGTAGTTCTCGACCTCGACCACCGCCCGGTTGGAGTCGACGACGCGGAAGTAGGCGACGGCGTTGACGCGGCAGGGGACGTTGTCGCGGGTGATCACCTCCTGGGGCGGGATGTTGAGGGTGACCGTCCGCAGGTCGACCTTGACCATCCGGTCGATCAGCGGGATCAGCAGGATCAGGCCCGGCCCCTTTTGGGCGATCAGCCGGCCAAGGCGGAAGATGACGCCGCGCTCGTACTCGCGCAAGACCCTGACCGAGGTGCCGAGCCCGATCAGGACGAAGAACGCGAGGACGATGAGAATCCCTGCCACTGCCTCCATCAACCGGCTCCTTCGCTCGTCTGGGCCACCGTCTGCGGCTCCGGGCTCACCACCAGGGTCAGCCCGTCGACCGCCTCGACCGTGACTCTATCCCCCGGCCGGACCGGGCTCGCGCCGGCGGCCAGGCGGGCGCTCCAGATCGTCCCCGCCAGCCAGACGCGGCCGGTCGGGTCGATCGAGCTGCGCGCCTCGCCGCCGGAACCGATCAGCTCCTCGGTGCCGGTGCGGACCGGCTCGTTGCGATGGGCGTCCCAGACCTTGCGGGTGATGAAGTAGAAGCTGACGGCGGAGAGGAGCCCGAGCGCGAGCAGCGCTCCCCCGGCGTAATCGGCGGCGTTGCTGTCGGAGCCGAAGGCGACGATCCCGGCGACGGTGAGGCCGATGACGCCCAGCGCCGCGAGGACGCCGCCGGTCGGCAGCAGCAGCTCGGCGAGCAGCAGCCCTCCTCCGAGCAGCGCAATGATGACGAAGGCTTCCATCGCCTCCGGATTATCCGCTCTTCAGCGCGTAGTTGCGGACGTCTTCTTCGAGCGCCGCGTCGTCGCGGTAGGCGCCCTGGTGGACGTAGGCCAGCTTCCCCGAGGTGTCGTAGAAAGCCGTGTTGGGAAAGCCGATGCCGCCGATCTCGTCGTAGATGTCTTTGCCGGGGTCGCTGTAGCTGGGGTAGGGGACCGGCGCCTCTTCGAGGAAGGTCGCGGCGGCGTCGCTCGAGTCTTCGGAGTTGACGCCGAGGAAGGCGATCTTCTTGCCGTACCGCGCCGAGAGCTTCTGCAGGACCGGGAACTCCTGCCGGCAGGGCAGGCACCAGGAGGCCCAGACGTTGACGACGATCGGGTAGCCGTGCAGCTGCGCGATCCGCTTGTCGTAGGCGGAGGTGCCGCCGCCGAGCAGCTCGTTGCCCTGCGCGTAGAGGCCGTTCAGTGGCGGCGGTGCCTTGGCCAGCGGCTTGTAATCGGGGTGTTGGCCGCCGTAGTCGCCCCCCGTCGAGCCACCGCAACCGCCCGCCAAGATGATCGCCAGGGCCAGGACGGCCAGGGCCGGCAGGGGTCTGAGTCGCGCAAGCATCCGCTGCATGGATACAATACGTACGTTCGATTCGCGGGACGCGGATCGCGTTGAGTACTCGGGGGAAGAACCAGTCAAGCCCCCGCAGCCTCGTTCATTTGTCCCAGCCGCACTTCCCTGGCGGTGGGACGGAAGCCCGGAAAGCCTTCTATGGCCAAGACCAGCGACGTTGCCGCGCAGGCGGCAGTTCCCTCAGGCGCCGACATCGAGCGTGCGGCGGCATTCGCGCGCGAGCCCTTCCTGCTCGACGGCGAGGGGCCGGAGGCGCTGGCTCCTGGAACGGCGCGACGAAGCGCGCTCGACCGGGCGCTGAAGGAGCTCGACGAAGGCGCCGAGCACCCCTCGATCCAGTGGCGCCGCGACTTTTCGCTGCTGCTGGGGCTGGAGCGCTTCCTCGCCGACGAACCGCCGAAGCTGCGCGACGGCGCCGAACTGAACCCGCACCAGGTCGATGCCCTCTCGGGCACCCTGGCCGAGCTGATGGGCCAGCAGCAGACCGGTGCCGTCGAGGACCCGGCGGAGAACGGCAACGGCGGCGCTGTCGCCGAGGCCGAGGAGCCCGCCGCCGAGGAAGACGGAGAGGTCGATGAGGACGAGGACGAGGAGCTCGCCGCCGACGAGGAGCCACAGGACTGGGAGGAACAGCCCGCCGACGAGGACGAGGAGGTCGTCGAGGAGGCTCCCGAGGACCCCGGCGCCGAGCGGCGCTTCTGGTTCGAGCACGCGACCGGCGCCGGCAAGACCGTCGCCGCCGTCGGCTTCGTCGAGGCGACCCGCACCGGCGGCGTTCTGATCCTCACCCACCGCCGCAACCTCGTCGACCAGTTCATCGGCGAGATCTCCGACCGCGGCTACAAGGAGCGGCTGCGGCCGCCGCTGCTCGGCGATCGCGACGACCCCGACGGCCCGGTCACGGTCGAGACCTACCAGTGGTTCGTCCGCAACCACAAGAAGATCTCCGACGCCTACTCGATCGTCATCTGCGACGAGGCGCACACCGCCCTGGGCGAGAAAACGAGCGCCTGCATCCGCGACCTGCCGGGTCCCGTCTACATCGGCATGACCGCGACCGGCGCGCTGATCGCCCGCCACGTCGCCGACCTCTTCCCGACCCAGACCTCGCGCTTCGACCTCGCCCAGGCGGCGCGACGCGGCGTCATCGCGCCGTTGCGCTGCCTGCGGATCCCGCCCGGTCCCGGGGTGCGGACGATCGCCAAGGTGCCACTGCGAAAAGGCGAGGTCGACCAGGACTTCGACCAGGAGGAGCTGGCGGCGCTGCTCGACCAGGAGCCCTTCAACGTCGCCATCGCCGACCTGTATCGCTCGCGCTTCCGCAAGGTTCCCGGCGTCGTCTACACCGCCGGCGTACAGCACGCGAAGAACGTCGCCAAAGCCTTCCGCGACGCCGGCATCAACGCCCAGGCGGTCTCCGGGGAAACGCCGAAGCGGGAACTGGCGGAGATCCTCGCCGGCTTCGAGCGCGGCACCGTCGACGTCCTCTGCAACGCGATGCTGCTGGCCGAGGGCTGGAACAGCCCGCGGGCGACGATCTGCATGCACCTCGCGCCGACTGCCTCGCGACGGATCTACCAACAGCGGGTCGGCCGCGTCACCCGCCGCGCGCCCGGCAAGGAGGCGGGGATCGTCCTCGACTTCGTCCACCCGGCGACCACCCACGACGAGACGATCATCACCCTCCACAGCCTGCTCGACCGCGACGTCTACCGCGGCGGCGCGATCGTCGTCGGGCCGGTGCGGCGCGGCCGCGGGCGCAAAGTCCGGGTCGAGCGGCGGATCGTCCCCGTCTCCGACGTCGAGGAGAAACGGATGGAGATCCTGGAACGGGAGATCTGGCGGATCGCGGTCGAGAACCTCGACTACCCCGAGCAGCACGCCTGGGCGGCGCTGGCCGGGGCGCGGGTCAACACCCAGGGGTGGCGGCGGGCGCGGGCGATGCTGCAGAACGACCGCACCAAGGAGCTGCGCAAACGCTTCCTGCTCACCTGCGTGCAGCGCAACCGCAACTCGCAGCTGCGGCTGAAAGCGCTGAGTGAGATCGCCGATCTCGGCGACCCTGAGGCCTTCGACGACGCGATCGACATCGTCGGCACCTGGAGCCGCGAGGACAAACGGGCCGGGACGAAGACGCTGCTGCAGGCGCTGATCGACAAGCGGATCGGCCGCCGCGACCAGGCGCAGGCGTGGGTCTGGCGGCTTGCCTCCTACACCCGCGAACTGCACGAGGAGTACGCGGTGCAGCGCTGGCCGGAGACCAAGCGCCTGCTCGGCCTGCTCGTCAACTCCTCCGGCCGCGCCCACGGCCGCAACGCCCGCCGGCTCGTCCACGCGGCGCGCAAACAGGATCGCCGCCTCGCGGTGGCGCTGCTCGCCGCGGCCGTCTCCCACACGCCCGAGGGCGAGGAGGTGCTGCGCGGAGCGCGGATGCGGATGGCGCGGAAACCGTCGGCTGTGGCCCGAGAGCTGCTGAAGAACTTCCCCAAAGGGGGGAAGCGGCGGCGCAAGCGCAAACGGAACAAAGGGTCCGGCGAGGGCAACGGCGGGGCGCCGGAGGCGAAGCAGAACGGTGGGCGGCGGAGCTCTAAAAAGCGGGGGTCCTCAGAAGCTGGTGAGGTGGACCTCGCCGGCTCCGACGGTGATTCGGTCTCCTCCGGGGGTGATGACGACGAGGTAGCCCCTGTCGTCGATGCCGTCGGCGACTCCTGAGCCTTTATCCCAAGACACTTCTCTTCCTTTTAGGGCGTCGCGTTTTCGCCACTCGGTGAGGATCTCGGCCGGGTCGGCATTGACCCAGGCATCCAGCCGTTCATTGAGGGGGACCAGGGGAGGGGGGTCGGCGGACAACAGCGGGGAGGGTCCGGCGACCCCCCTCCCCTGGTCCCCTTGATCCGCGCCGAAGATCGAGATAGCCGTGCTTCGGAGCTCCTCGGGAAACTCGGCGGGTTGGATCGTGAGGTTCAGGCCTATTCCGATTACTGCCCAGCCGTCTTGGGGGCGGGCCTCGATTAGGACTCCCGACAGCTTTTTTCCCTCGACGTGGATGTCGTTCGGCCACTTGACCTTGCACTCGAGGTTGGGGTTCAGATGCTCTGCCGCTTCACAGACAGCCAATGGGACGGCCAGCGGGAGGAGGGTGTGGCGGTCTTCAAGGGGTCGGACGATTGCTGAGTAGAGGAGGGCTTTGTTTGGGGGGGCGGTCCAGGTTCGGCCTTGGCGGCCTCGGCCGGCGGTTTGCTCTCCGGCGGTTACTACGGTGCCGTGGGGTGCTCCCGCCGCGGCTAGCTCGCGGGCTCGGGTGTTGGTCGAGTCGGTCTGGGCGAAGTGGCGGTGGGGGAGCCCGAAGCTCATCCGGCGGCGTCGGCGAGCAGTGCCTCGAGGAGGCCGTCGATGTCGTGGCGCTCGGCCTCTACATCTACCTCGAGGCCGGCGGTGCGGATGGTCTCGCTGGTGATCGGGCCGATCGAGACGATGCTGGCACCGCTCGGGAAGCGGTCGCCGAGCGCCTCGGTGAGGTTGATGACCGTGGAGGAGGAGGTGAAGGTGATGTAGTCGGCGCTTTGGGCGGCCTCGATCTCGTCGGCTCCCGGCTGCTCGCGGACGGTCTCGTAGAGGGCGACGACGTCGACCTCGGCACCGCGCTCGCGCAGGGCGTCGGGGAGGACGTCGCGGGCCTCGGCGGCGCGGGCGACGAGGACGCGGGCGCCGGCGACCTCCTCCAGGGCTTCGATCAGGCCCTCGGCAACGAAGCGCTCGGGGACGATGTCGGCGAGGACGCCGCGCTCGGCCAGAGCCCGCGCGGTTCCCGGGCCGATCGCGGCCACCGTGACTCCGGCAAGAGCGCGCGCGTCGAGGCTGGCGTTCTCCATCGCCTCGAAGAGCAGGCGGACGCCGTTGGGGCTGGTCAGGCAGATCAGGTCGTAGGCGCCCACCCCGCTTGCGGCACCCTTTGCCTCCTCGCTGTCGATCCGTGGCTCGATCCTGATCGCCGGCAACTCGACCACCTCGGCGCCGAGCCCGCGCAGCGTCGCCGCCAGGCCGCTGGCCTGGGCGCGGGCGCGGGTGACGACGACGCGGCGGCCGTGCAGCGGCCGCCGCTCCAGCCAGTCCAAGTCCTCGCGCCGCCGCGCCACCTCGCCGACGACGATCAGCGTCGGGGCCTTTATCTCCTCGCGTGTGACGGTGTCCGCGATCGTCCCCAACGTTGCGGTGACGGTGCGCTGCCCGGGCCAGGTTCCGCGTTCGATCGCGGCCGCGGCCTCCTCCGGGTCGCGTCCGCCGGCGATCAGCGCCGCCGCGTTCTCGTCCAGCCGTTTCACTCCCATGTAGAAGACGAGCGTCCCGGGGAAGCGCGCCAGCGCCTCCCAGTCGAGCGCGCTCTCCTGCTTCTCCGGGTCCTCGTGGCCGGTGACGAAAGCGACCGCGGAAGCGTCGTCGCGGTGGGTGACGGGGATGCCGGCGTAGGCGGTCGCGGCGACGCCGGCGGTCACGCCGGGCACCACCTCGAACTCGACCCCGGCCTCGCGCAGCGCTTCGCCCTCCTCGCCGCCGCGGCCGAAGACGAAGGGGTCGCCCCCCTTGAGGCGGACGACGCTCTTGCCCGCGCGCGCCGCCTCGATCAGTCGCTCGCCGATCTCCTCCTGCGGCACCGACGGCACCCCCGGTTGCTTGCCGACGTAGACCAGCTCGGCGCCGTCGCGGGCGCCGTCGAGGGCGCCCGGTGGGATCAGCCGGTCGTAGAAGATCGCGTCGGCGGCGGCGATCAGCTCCAGCGCGCGCGCCGTCATCAGCCCGGGGTCGCCGGGCCCGGCGCCGACGAGGTAAACCCGCCCCTCCGACGGGCCGATCCGTCGATTCTGGTCTGCCGACGGGCCTGTTTGTCTGTCCTCGCTAGTCATATCGTCCCGTCGGCGGATCTGGGTGCGTCATTTTGGCCCGTCGGCGCGGTCGAGGATCTCGCGGGCACCGGCGCCGAGCAGCCGCTGGACGAGTTCGGCGCCGGCGAGCGCCGGTTCCCCGGCGTTCCCCTCGAGGCGGTCGCGCACCCACTCGCTGCCGTCGGGGAGGCCGACGAAGGCGTCGATCTCGATCCGCTCGCCCTCGACCCGGGCATGGGCGCCGAGCGGGCTGGCGCAGGTCGCGTCCAGAAGGGCGACGACGGTCCGCTCCGCGGTCAGCTCCCGCATCGCCTGGAGGTCGCCGATCGCCCCCGCCGCCTCGCCCGTCGCGAGGTCGTCGGTCCGCGCCTGCAGCGCCAGCGCGCCCTGGCCGGCCGCCGGCACCATCCGCTCGACCGGCAGCGCGAACCCGATCTCCGCCTCGCGACCGAGTCGGCGCAGGCCGGCGGCGGCGAGGACGATCGCGTCCAGCGAGCCCTCGGCCAGCTTGCGCAGGCGGGTGTCGACGTTGCCGTGCAGCTCCTCCACCCGAAGGTCGGGCCGGGTGGCCAGCAGCTGGGCGCGGCGGCGTAGGCTGGCGGTGCCGACCCGCGCCCCCTCGGGGACGTCCTCGAGCGAGTCGCCGACCCCGATCCAGACGTCGGCGGGATCCTCGCGCTCGGGCACCCCGGCGATTTCCAGCCCCTCCGGCATCGTCCCGGGCAGGTCCTTGGCCGAGTGGACGCCGAGCTCGGCGCGCCGGTCGAGCAGCGCCCGCTCGACGCCGTGGACGAAGCGCGACTTGTCCCCGGGCTCGCCGTCGGAGCTCGCCTCGACCAGCTCGGCGCCGCCGAGGCGATCGGCGACCCAACGCGCCTGGGTCAATGCCAGCGCACTGCCGCGCGTTGCGATCCGCACCCTCAGCCCTTTTGGTCTTTGGGGCGAAGCTCCGTCACGTTGCCGCGCGCCTCGCCCTCGGGCTCGGTCTCGACGTCGAGACCGAAGAGCTCGCGCAGGGCGCTGACGTAGTGGTAGGCGTCGTCGGAGCCGGCGGAGCGGCGGATCTGCAGGGTCGGTTCGTGGAGGAGGCGCGAGGCGATCGCCTTCGCCATCTTCTCCAGGCGCTCGCGGTCGCCGTCGCTGAGGCTCTCCCAGCGGCCCTCGTTCTCGGCCAGCACCCGGCGCACGACCTCGTCGCCGTGCTCGCGCAGGGCGCTGATCGTCGGCACCACCTCGAGCGAGGCGAGCCAGCGCTCGAAGCGGTCGAGCTCGGCCTCGACGATCCGCTCGGCTCGCGCCGCCTCCGCCTCGCGGCCGCCCTGGTTGCGTTCGACGATCTGCTGGACGTCGTCGATGTCGTGGACGCTGACGCCGGCGATCTCGCGACAGGCCGGCTCGATGTCGCGTGGCACCGCCAGATCGATCGCCAGCAGCGGCCGCTCGGGGCGCTGCGCCATCACCTGCTCGAGTCCGTCGCGCTCGACGATGTGGTGGGGCGAGTTGGTCGCCGAGACGACGATGTCGGCGCCTGTCAGCTGCTCGGGCAGCTCGTCGAAGCGGACGGCGGTGCCGTCGAAGCGCTGGGCGAGCCCGATCGCGCGGTCGTAGTGGCGGTTGGCGACGAAGACGGTGTCGACGCCGCGGGCGACCAGCGCCTTGGCGACGAGCTCGGCGGTCTCTCCGGCGCCGACCACCAGCACCCGCTTGTCGGAGAGGTCGCCGAGCGCCCGGCGCGCCAGCTCGACCGCAACCGAGGGGATCGAGACTCCCTTCTGGCTGATCCCGGTCTCCTCGCGCGCCCGGCCACCGGCGGTGAGGGCGCCGCGGAAGAGGCGGTTGAGGATCGGCCCGGTCGCACCCTCGACCATCGCCAGCTCATACGCGCGTTTGACCTGGCCCTGGATCTCGGCCTCGCCGAGGATCATCGAGTCGAGCCCGGCGGTCACCTGCAGCAGGTGCCGCGCCGCCTCGTTGGCTCGCAGCGAGTAGAGGTGGCCGAGCAGCTCGGTCGGGCGGATCTCGGCCTGGCGGGTGAGGACGCTGAGGGCGGTCGACTCGGCCTCGACCGGGTCGGAGACGATCAGGTAGAGCTCGGTGCGGTTGCAGGTCGAGATCGCCGCCGCCTCGTGGATGCCGGCCGCTGCGGTCAGCTCGGCCAGCGCCCCGACCGCCCGCCCCTCGGTCAGCGAGAGCCGCTCGCGCAGGTCGAGCGGCGCGGTTTTATGGGAGACGCCAAGGGCCAGCAACTCGGACATCAGGCGCTCACCTCCTCGCGTTGCTCGGCTTTGCGGTCCTCGGCGATCGCCGCTACCTCGCGCAGCTCGCGCTCGATCCGGACCAGTTTCGCCGCCATGATCCCGACGTAGACGACGAGGAGGACGACGAAGACGACGTAGGCGCCGGCGACGTACTTGCCGGCCTCGTCGAGCGGTAGGGCCGGGGCGGCGAAGAGAAACTCCACCTAGCTCACCTCCGGGGCAATCCGCGAGCTGCCGCCGCCGGCCGGCGCGTCGAGGGCGCGGCGCAGGCGCTTGACCTGGCCGGAGGCGCTCTTCGCCGTCAGCTCGAACTTGACCAGGGTCGTCCAGAGCAGCCCCATCGCGACCAGCGAGCAGAGGAAGGTGAGCATCATTTCGCCGGGCATCCCGCCTTCGGCGGTGGCGAAGGTCCGCGGGTGGACGAGGCTCTGGGCCATCCGCACGGCCATGAAGTTGAGCGGCACGAAGGCGCCGGCGGTGACGGCGAAGACCGAGGCGTAGCGCGCCTGGCGGTCGCGGTCCTCGATCGCGTAGCGGAAGGGGTAGTAGGTCGCGTAGAGGAGGAAGACGATCAGAAAGCTGACCAGGGTCGGCTCGTTCCAGACCCACCAGTGGCCCCAGGAAGCCTTGGCCCAGATCGCGCCGGTGATGAGGACGGCGACGCCGAAGATCACCGAGAGGTGAATCGAGACGTAAGAGTAGGCGTCCCATTTGCGGTCGTTGGTCCGCAGGTGGAGGATCGCGAAGACGCCGCCGGCGACGAACCCGACGAGGGCGACGATCGCCAGCGGCACGTGCAGGTAGAAGATCTTCTGGATGAAGCCCTGGTCGCCGTCGAGCGGCGCGTAGAAGAAGACCAGCGACAGCGACAGCGCCACCATCACCACGGTCGCGATCGAGAGGGTCTTTAGTCCTTTGCCGTACATGCTCCGAGGGGGTGGAGGCGTGGCGCCCGGTCAGTCCTCGAGGAGGAAGTCGAAAACGGCGTAGCCGACCAGGCCGAAGATCAGATCGTATAGACCGAGGACCGTCAGCCAGCTGCCGAAGCGATGGTAGGAGGGACCGCCCAGGGCCAGCAGCGGCTCGGTGGCGCCGGTGGCGGCGATCATCAGCGGCACCGAGAGCGGCAGTAGGACCAGCGGCACCAGCAGGTCGCGGGCCCGCGAGTTGACCGCCATCGAGGAGATCAGGGTGCCGGTCGCGGCGAGGCCGAGGTCGGTGAGCAGGAGGACGACTACGAGCGGGCCGAGGCCGCCGGCGCCGTCGAGGAAGAAGATCGCGAAGATCGGCACGGTGATCAGCTGCAGGGTGCCGAGGTAGACGAGCAGCGCCGCCACCTTGGCGGCGAAGAGGACGCTGCGGTCGATCGGCGCCAGCCGGATCGCGTCGAAGCCGCCCTCCTCGCGCTCGGAGACGAAGAGGCGGTTGATGCCGAGGACGGCGGCGAAGAGGAGGGTCGCCCAGAGGACGCCGGAGGCGAGGCTGCCGGAGAGGCTGGTGCGGTCGAGGCCGAAGCGGAAGATGACGAAGGTGGTGACGGCGAAGAGCGCCATCGCCGGCAGCGACTGCAGGGTCCGCAGCTCCGAGCGCAGGTCCTTGGCGAGGATCGCGGCGAAGGCGGTGCGCGACCGGGTCACGAGACCACCGCCCTCTCGCCGATGCCGAGCCGCAGCACCTGGTCGGCTTCGGGGACGTGGCGGTCGGGGTCGTGGGTGACGACGACGCGGGTGCGGCCGGCGGCGGGGCCGATCAGCCCACGCGCCAGCTCGCGCCCCTCGGCGTCGAGGTTGGAATCCGGCTCGTCGAGCAGCAGCAGCTGAGGCTCGTGGAGGACGCAGCGGGCGATCGAGAGCCGCTGGCGCATCCCGGCCGAGAGCTCGGCGACCCGCTCGTCGGCCCGTCGCTCCATCCCGACGGCGGCGAGCAGCCCCCCGATCCGGGTCTCCGCCGCCTCGCGCTCGAGCCCGTACAGCCGCGCCTGGAAGCGCAGGTTCTCGCGGCCGCTGAGGTCGCGGTAGAGCAGCGGCTCGTGGCCGAGGTAGCCGATCCGGCCGCGCAGCTTCCAGGCTTCCTCGGGCAGCGAGCAGCCGAGTACCGCGACCTCGCCCGCGCTCGGCCGCAGCAGCGTCGCCAGGATCCGCAGCAACGTCGTCTTGCCGGCGCCGTTCGGCCCGAGGACGACGAGCGAGGCGCCCGCGGCCAGCTCGAGATCGACGCCCTCGAGCGCCGGCCGGTCGCCGTAGTCGCGCCGCAGCCCGGCGAGCAAGATCGCGGGCCCGGCCTGATCCTGCGCGGGGGGCATCGAGGGGATTCTGCACCGTCGCCGGTAGATCGCGGCTTCTTCGCGTAGGCTGCCGCGGCAATTTCGCCAGGGGCGCCCGCCCCTTCTAAGGAGGATCGATGAGAAGAACCAGTCAGGTCGCAGCTCTCGCCGCCGTCGCCGCAACCGTGCTCGCGCTCGGGGTTTCCGCCGTCACCGCCGCCGGCACGGGCGAGACGGGCAAGGTCAAAAGCGAAGTCACCCTCGGCGCCGCCGGCTACCAGGGCAAGGTCAAGGCCGCCGACCCGAGTTGCGTCGCCAACCGGACCGTCGTCCTCAAGCAGAAGGGCAACGGCGTCCTCAGCCGCTCGAAGTCGAAGCCCAACGGCAACTGGAAGGCCGACCTTGAAGCGCTGAACGAAAACATCAAGATCCCGGCGATGGTCTACGCCGAAGTGAAGGCCTCCAGCCCTCCGGGACCGGTCGCGACCTGCCTCGCCGCGACCTCGAGAACGGTCGAAATCGCCGGCGGCTGAGCCGAAGCCGCGCCTTTAGCGGCGCTTCTTCTGCAGGGTGCGGCGCCCGATCTTCATCAGCGGCGCCGCGCCCTCCCGCAGCGCTTTCGCACGCACCTCGCCCTTGCCGTAGAGGATCTTCGCCGAGGCTTTGACCGCCTCGCCGAGGGTCTGGTCGTAGGGGTGCCACCAGAAGTCGCGGGTAAGGCCCGGCTCCCAGGCGTTCATCTTGATGTTGACGCACTCGTAGAAGCCGAATTTGGAGTGCGAGCGGCCGAGGCCGGAGTCCTTGACCCCGCCCCAGGCGCACTGGCAGGCGCCGTGGCTGAAGGAGTGGTCGTTGACCCAGACCATCCCCGACTCGATCCGGCGGGCGATCCGGGCGCCGCGCTGGCGGTCTTTGGTCCAGACCGAGGCGCCAAGGCCGAACTCGGAGTCGTTAGCGAGGTCGATCGCCTCCTGCTCGGAGTCGACGACGACGATCGGCAGGACCGGGCCGAAGATCTCCTCGCGCATGATCCGCATCTCGTGGGTGACCCCGGTGAGGACGGTGGGGGCGATGTAGCGGCCGGAAGAGAGGCCGGGGGGGTCGACGGGGCCGCCGCAGCGCTTCGTCGCGCCGGCGGCGACCGCGTCCTCGATCAGCTCGACGACGATCCCATACTGGTCCTCGGAGGTCATCGGGCCGACCTCGGTGTCCCACTCGATCGGGTTGCCGACCCGCAGCTTCTCGGCCTCGCGGACGACGCCCTCGACGAAGCGGTCGGCGATGTCGCGCATCACGTAGACGCGCTCGATCCCCGAGCAGGTCTGGCCGGCGTTGGCGAAGCCGCCCCAGACGGCGCCTGAGATCGCGTTGTCGATGTCGGCGTCGGAGCAGACGATCATCGGGTCCTTGCCGCCGAGCTCGAGCACCGAGCCCTTGAGGTCGGCGGCGCAGACCTCGCCGACCTTGCGGCCGACGTCGACCGAGCCGGTGAAGAAGACCTTGCCGACGCTGGAGCGGCAGAGGGCGTCGCCGATCCGGCCGCCGCCGTGGACGACCCGGACCAGGCCCTCGGGCAGGCCGCCCTTCTCGAAGACCTGGGCGATCCGCTCGCCGAGCAGCGGCGTCAGGCTCGCCGGCTTGAGGACGACGCCGTTGCCCGCCATCAGCGCGATCGCCACCTCGCCGAAGGGGATCGACCAGGGGTAGTTCCAGGGCGCGATCACACCGACGACGCCGATCGGCTCGTAGCTGAAGCGGCCTTTCTTGGAGAGCGTGAAGGCCTGCGTCATCGGCACCTTCTCGTCAGCGAGGATCTTCGGGCCCTGCTTCGCGCACCAGTGCAGCGCGTCGACGGTGGGCAGTAGCTCCATCGTGTAGCTCTCTGCCCGCGGCTTCCCCTGCTCCTTCGTCAGCAGCTCGGCGATCTCGTCAATGTCGTCGAGCAGCGCGTCGGCGGCGCGCCGCATGTAGCCGGCCCGCGTCTTCGCCGGCAGCTCGGCCCAGACGGGCTGGATCCGCGCCACGTCGTCGACCACGCCCTGCACTTCCTCCGGCACGATCGTCGGCACCGAGCCGACCAGCTCACCGGTCGCCGGGTTGAACGACTCCAAGGTCGAGGAGGACAGGGACGTCGGGACTGCCGTTGCGCTCTCCATATTGGGCGATTGTACGGCCCTGAAGGGGGAGAGTTTGCGCCTTCTCAACCCTCAGGCGGGGGTGGTTGCTACCCCGCGAGAAGTTCTCGATGTAGTCGCGCCTGGGATCCGCGTGCGCTATCTGCGCAGCGAGCCACCACCTCCATATACCTATGCCGTCACTGTGGAGGTCGAGGAGAGAGGGGTTTGGCAGGCGGTGCGGCTATGGGACAACGCCGACGATGTGAACGAGCATCACATGCATAGATATACGCAAGAGGAGGGGAAGCAGAGTCCGGAGATTCTGAATTTCAACTCGATCAACGAAGCAATGGCCGCCGCGAAAAAGGAAGCGGAGGAGGGATGGGAAGAGATCGTGGGAGAATGGCAGCAAGCATGAGCGGAACGTATGAAGGTGACGCAGCATCCAGGCGATTTGACGTCCTTTGGACCTCCCCTGAACTCGATACCTATCCCAGCCCCATGCATTTGGTCGCCGCCGATAACCCTCGGCACGATGAGATGGCGACCAAGGCTCTGCTCGACGGGGAGGCTGTACTGATCGTGTACCCCGACGGACACGAGTTGCTGATTCAGCCCGAGCCGAGCGGTGGCGCCCGCGTTGAAACGCGGCATCCGGCGGACCAGCCCGTCGCGGCTTAGCCTTTACGGCCACAGTGGCCGATCAGCTTTTCGATACGGGTGACGCTTCGGCTTCGGCGTCGCGGCCTGACGCCGTAGCCGTCGACGCCCCGCTCGCCGTCCGCATGCGCCCGCGCTCGCTCGGCGAAGTGATCGGGCAGGAGCATGTGCTTGGGGAGGGGGCGGCGCTGCGGAGCGCGATCGAATCCGGGAAGCCGCACAGCGCGATCTTCTACGGGCCTCCCGGGGCGGGGAAGACGACGCTGGCTCGGATCGCCGCGGCGGGGGCGCAGGGGGCGTTCGAGGAGGAGTCGGCGGTCAACGCCGGCAAAGCCGAGATCCGCGCGGTGATCGAGCGGGCGCGGGAGCGGCGGCGGGGCAGCGGGCGGCCGACGATCCTCTTCCTCGACGAGATCCACCGCTTCAACAAGGCCCAGCAGGACGCGCTGCTGCCCGCGGTCGAGGACGGGACGCTGACCCTGATCGGGGCGACGACCGAGAACCCCTACTTCGAGGTCAACTCGGCACTGCTCTCGCGTGCCCAGGTCTACGAGCTGCGGCCGCTGCAGCCGGCGCAGGTGGAAGAGCTGCTGCGGCGGGCGCTGAGCGACCCGGAGCGGGGGATCGCCGACCCACCCGAGGTGACCGACGAGGCGCTGGCGATGCTGGCGCAGCGCAGCGGCGGCGACGCCCGGGTCGCTCTCGGCGCACTGGAGCGGGCGGCCGAACGCGCAGCCGAGATCGGGCACAGCGGGCTGGGTCCGAAATCGGCTGCGGTCGACGTCGCCGCCGTCGAGGACGCGCTGCAGCGCAAGGCGATCGACTACGACCGCCAGGGCGACCGCCACTACGACTTCATCTCCGCCTGGATCAAGGCGACTCGCGGCTCCGACGTCGACGCCTCGCTCTACTACCTGGCGGTGATGCTCGAGGGCGGTGAGGACCCGCGCTTCCTCGCCCGCCGCATGGTCATCCTCGCCTCCGAGGACGTCGGCAACGCCGACCCTCAGGCTCTCCTCGTCGCCGATGCCGCGGCGCGCGCCGTCGATCGCGTCGGCATGCCCGAGTGCGCGCTCAACCTCGCCCAGGCCGCCGTCTACCTCGCCCTGGCGCCGAAGTCGAACGCCTCCCACAAGGGCCTTGCCGCCGCCCGCGCCGAGGTCCGTGCCAACGGCGCCAAGACGCCGCCCGACTACCTCCGCGACGCTCACTACCCCGGCGCCGCCTCGCTCGGCCGCGGCGAGGGATATCGCTACCCCCACGACGAGCCCGACGGCATCGCCGGCCAGCCGCTGCTGCCCGGGGAGCTACGCGGCCGGCGCTTCTACGAGCCGACCGATCGCGGCTTCGAGCGGCAGCTGGGGGAGCGGCTCGCGGCCTTTAGGAAGAAATTAGACAACCTGTAAAACGGGGCGCAACTTCACGGTCCTTATGGGGTTTCGATAGGCGGCTCACCAAGCTAAGCCAGGGAGAGCCGACAACCCCGCCGGAGACCTGGACTGGGGGCTCCGGCGGGGCCTGTTGAAACAGGGGGGAACGAGGGCGTCGAGTGGACTGGGCTCGACGCCCTCTCACTTGCCGGCTGGGGGCATCGCTTATCTTGGGCGCATGGCCTCCGACCAGCCGCAGAAGCTTCGCCTTGGCGGCATGGCCCTTCGCAACGGGCTGCTGATCCACGGCCCGACCCACTGGGCGGCCGCGGTCCGCGGGCGCGACGGCGAGATCGAAGTCGCCGCCGAGCGCAAGCCCGAGCTCGCTCCCGGCCTGGTCGCCAAAGTTCCCGGCCTGCGCGGGCCGCTGAAACTGGCCGAGGCGCTGGTGGTGCTGCCGCTGGCGCGGTGGCGTCTGCGCCAGGCGCGGTTGCCGTTCGAGGACCCCCGCGTCCTCGCCGCCGCGGGAGCGGCGATCGTCACGACCTCGCTGCTGCGCAAGCGCGCCCCCGCCACGGCTATGCGCGAGGGGATCGTGCAGGCGATCGGCGCGGTGCCGGCGCTGGTCGCCCTCGGCGACCGCGACCTCGCCGCCTACCACGGCGCCGAGCACAAGACGATCGCCGCCTACGAGCGCGGCACCGTCGACGACGTCGCCTCGGTGCCGAAAGAGCACGACCGCTGCGGCTCCAACCTGGTCGTGCCGATGATGCTGCTCTCCGCCGGCGGCACCGTCCTCCTCGAGCGGCTGGTCGAGAGCCCGAGCTCCGCCGCCCGCGCCGGCGTCGGCCTCGGCGGCGCCTCGCTCGCGGTCGAGATGTTCGCCTGGAGCGACCGCCACCACGGCGACCCGCTCGCCGAGGCCTTCCACACGCCGGGACGCGAGATCCAGCGCCACTGGGCGACGAAGGAGCCGACGCCCGAGCAGCTCGAGGTCGCGGTTGCGGCCCTGGAGGCGATCCTCGAGGCCGAGGCCGCATAGACTTCGCGACCTTGTTCGGAAGGATCGACCACATCGGAGTCGCCGTCGAGGACATCGACGCCGCGATCGAGCTCTACCGCGACAGCTTCGGGATGGAGCTCGCCCACCGCGAGACGGTGGAGTCTCAGGGGGTCGAGGCGGTCCTGCTCGACGTCGGCGACGGCCACGTCGAGCTGCTGGCACCGCTCGGACCCGAGACGCCGGTCGGCAAGTACATGGCCAAGAACGGAGCCGGCCTCCACCACGTCGCCTACGCCGTCGACGACATCGACGCCGCCCTGGCGAAGATCGCCGCCGCCGGCGTCCAGCTGATCGACTCCGAGCCGCGGACCGGGATCCGTGACAGCCGCGTCGCCTTTCTTCACCCCCGCTCCACCGGCGGGGTCCTGACCGAGATCGTCGAACCCGCGGGAGGTCACTGATGGCGGATGCGCAGCGAGTCGAGATCGGCTTCGAGGGCGGCCAGGTGGTCTCCACCCGCCTCGGCGAGGCGGACCTGAAGGACCTCCGCTCGCGGCTCGAGCAGGGCGGCTGGCACGACCTCCATACCGAGGACGGGACGATCGCTCTCTACCTCGGCAAAGTGCAGTTCCTGCGGATCGAGTCCGCCGAGCACCGGGTCGGATTCGGCGGCTGAGGAGCTCCCGGTGAGGGCGCGGCACCTGCTCGGAGCAGCAGCAGCCGCAACCTTGGGCGCCGCCCTCTGGTGGCGCAAGAACCCCTCGGCGTGCCCCTACGGCCAGCGCTTCTGGGTCGAAGCCCCGCACCCGATCATCACCCGCGACCGCCTGCGCTCGGTGTTGCGGCCGCAGCCGGGCGAGCGCCTGCTGGAGATCGGCGTCGGCACCGGCTACTACAGCCTCGAGCTGGCCGAATGGGTGGCACCGGAGGGGACCCTGGAGCTCTTCGACCTGCAGCAGGAGTTCCTCGACCACGTGACGGGGAAGGCCGGTGAGCGCGGGCTGGCGAACCTGGTGCCGACGCGGGGCGACGCGACCGATCTTCCCTACGAGGATGACTCTGTCGACGCCGTAGTACTCACCGCCGTCCTCGGCGAGATCCCCGACAGCGCCGCCGCCCTGCGCGAGATCCGCCGGGTGCTGAAGCCGGATGGCCGGCTCGTCGTCGGTGAGCTCTTCGGCGACCCGCACTTCACGACCCGGGCCAGCCTGGACCGGATGGGAGCCGAGGCCGGGTTGCGACTCGAAGAGACCTCGGGCAACTGGTTCGGCTTCTTCGCCCGGCTAGCGCCGCAGTAGCGAGCGAGCGCGCTCGTAACGCAGCGCCGTCCGGGCCGCGTTGCCGCCCGGCCCGCCGTGGAGGCCGCCGCCGGGGTGGGCCGAGGATGACGCGAGGTAGAGGCCGCGGACCGGGGTCGTCGGTCGGCCGAGACCGGGGAAGGGGCGGAAGATCGCCTGCTGGTAGAGCTGGGCGGTGCCGCCGTTGATCGCGCCGCCGACCAGGTTGCGGTTGTGGCGCTCCAGGTAGAGCGGGGTCTGGACGTGGCGCTTGATGATGCGCTGGCGGAACCCTGGCGCCAGCCGCTCGACTTCCTCCTCCATCCGGTCGGCGAAGCGCTCGCCCTCCTCCTCGCGGGTCCAGTCGCCGCTCAACTCGCCAGCGGCGTCGGCGCGCGGGCGCTGCGGGACGTGGGTGTAGGCCCAAGCGGTCTCGGTCCCCTCCGGCGAGCGCGAGGCGTCGACCATCGAATACTGGCCGAGGACGAGGAAGGGCCGGTCGGGGATCTCGCTTGCCGCCAGCTGGGTCGTCGCCTGCGTCAGCCCGTTCATCCCTTCGGCGACGTGGACGGTGCTGGCGCGGCGGGCCTCTTCGGCACTCCAGGGGATCGGCTCGCGCAGCGCCCAGTTGACCTTGAAGGTCGAGTTGTCGTACTGGTAGTTGCGCAGGTCCTCGCGGACGCGCTCGGGCACCAGCTCCTGCGGCAGCATCTTCAGGAACAGGGCCGGCGCGCCGCAGTCGGCGAGGATGGCGCGCCGTGCCTCGAACCGCCGCCCGTCGGCGGCGACCGCGGCGTGCGCGCGCCGGCCCCGCACCTCTATGCGCTCGATCGGCGTCCCGCAGATCACTTCGCCGCCGCGATCGCGCAGTCGCCGCACCAGCGCCCGGGTGATTTCGCCGGCGCCGCCCTTGGGCACCGGGTAGCCGTGCTGCTGGCCGAGGCCGCAGAGAACCCAGCCGAACATGCCGCCGCCGGAGCTCTCCGGGGTGAGGTCGGCGTGGAGCGCGTTGCCGGCGATCAGCCAGCCGCCGCCCTCGCCTTTGAAGCTCTCCTCCGCCATCCGCCGCGCCGGCAGCAGCGAGAAGCGGGCGAAGTCCGCGAGGCCGCGCGGCCCGAGTGCGCTCAGCATCCCCAGCCCCGGGCGGACCGGCGGCAGCGGCGTCAGCAGGGCGCCGACCAGGTGGGGCCCGGCCCGCCGCCAGAGCTCGAAGAGCCGCCGCCAGGCCTCGCCGTCGCCGGGGGCGAAGGCGTCGAGGGAGGCGCAGGTCTCCTCCAGGTCCATCGAGAGCAGGGCGCAGCGGCCGTCGGGATGGGGGTGGGCGACGACGCCCTTGGCGCTGAGCCAGTTAACGCCGTAGCGCTCGAGTTCCAGCGGGGCGATGTGGCGGGAGGCGAGGGTGAGCGGGTAGAAGGCGCTGTAGAGGTCGTGGACGAAGCCCGGCTCGGTCACCTCGCCGCTGCGGACGGCGCCGCCCGGTTCGGGTTGCTCCTCACAGACGACGACGCTCCAGCCGGCGTCGGCGAGGTGGTTGGCGGCGATCAGGCCATTCGGACCGGCGCCGATGACGACGGCGTCTGCATGCATCAGCCCCGTCCGATTACCCGCAGCATCCCGTCCCAAGCGCCGAGCGCTTTGACGCTGACGCTGGGGCGGCCGCCGAAGCCGCCCCCGGTCTCGCCCGCGCCCTTGCCGTCGCGCAGCGTCCCCTCGCCGGCGGGACGGTCGCCGGCGGTGTGCTCGAGCCGCGCCAGCGCCTGCATCGCCCGCTTGGCGAAGCCGCCGAAGTACGAGTAGAAGAAGACCTGGGCGCGGGCGAGCCCGCCCGCGGTCACCTCGTCGCGGGGGTGGCGGATGACGGCGAGGACGGCTTCGGCGACCGACTCGGGCGAGTAGAGGGACGGGAACGGCGGTTCCGGCGGCAACAGCCCGGTCGAGCTTTCGAGGTTGCTCCAGAGCGGCGTGTCGACGGCGCCCGGATTGACCAGCGAGAGCGTCACCGAGGAGCCGCTCTCCTCGAGCTCGACCCGGACGGTGTCGAGGAAGCCGACCAGACCGTGCTTGGAGGCGGTGTAGGCGGCCATCCCCGGCAGCGGCATCCGCGCCGCGATCGAGCCGACGCAGACGATCGCGCCGCGCGAGCGCTCGAGGTGGGGGAGGGCGGCGCGGACCGTGTCGACGGTGCCGCCGAGGACGGTGTCGACGGTGCGCTCGAAGTCCTCCGGATCGGTCTCGGTGAAGCGGCCGAAGGAGAGGCTGGCGGCCGAGGTGACGAGGACGTCGAGGCCGCCGAGCTCCGCGGCGGCCTTGGCGACCGCGGCGGCGAGCGCCTCGCGGTCGGTGACGTCGGCGGCGATCGTCAGAGCATCGCCTCCGCGCTCGGCGAGCTTTCGCTTCGCCGCCGCGAGCCCAAGCTCGTTGCGGGCGAGGATCGCCACCTCGGCTCCCTCCCCGACCAGCCCCTCGGCGACGGCGAGCCCGATGCCGCTGCTGCCGCCGGTAACGAGGACCCGCTGTCCGGAGAGCGAGCGCTCGCGGATCGGGTCGCCCTCAGGCGTCCCCTCGACCAGCCGCTTCAGCCGCGCCAGCGCCTCGGCGTTGCGTACCCGCAGGACGGTGTCGGCGACCGGGTTGCCGGCGACGAGCGAGGTGAGCCGATCGCCCGGCACCTCCTCCATCGCCACCTCGGTGCCGCCGGCGCTCTCGCGCAGCTCGATCTCGATCCGCGCCGTCCCCAGCGGTCGCGCCTTCGCCTTCAGGACGATCCGGCGCGGCGGCTCGACCTCCGTCACCTCGGTGTAGTCCTTGAGGCCGACCGGCCAGGAGCCGACCTTGTGGTGGAAGCGGGAGCCGGGGGCGGGGAACTCGCTGTCCTCGTCGCGGATTCCGGCCGCGCCGACAACCCATTCGGGGTAGCGCGGGGGATCGGCGAGGATCGCGAAGACGTCCTCGGGGGAGGCGGCGATGTGGACCCGGTTACGCGCCATCGTCATCCTCCGCCAGCGCCATCACTCCGCCCTCGGCGCCGTCGCCGTCGCGGAAGAAGTCCCAGAGCTCGACCCGGTTGCCGGTGGGGTCGGAGAAGTAGGCCGAGCGGTCGCCGCCGTCGTGCTCGACCGGCCCCTCGACCTCGACGCCGCGCTCGCGCAGCCCCGCGGTCAGCGCGTCGAGCCGGTCTTCGTCGACCGAGAGCGCGAAGTGGACGTGGCGGCCGCCGCGGTCGGAGTACTCCTTCTCTCCCGGGGGCCAGATCCCGAGCCGGCAGCGCTCGCCGATCGCCAGCCAGACCCGGTCCTCTTCCTCCAGGACGAGCTCGAGCCCGAGCTCGCGGTAGAAGGAAGTCAGCCGCTCGACGTCGTCGGTCTCGATGACCAGCTCGCAGATTCCGGCGATCTTCATGCCCATCGTTTCCCCGTTCCCCCGCGCTTCAAGCCTCGTCCTCGAGTGAGGAGAGCAGACGTGCCGTGATCGCGCTGGAGAGCCGCAACTGCCTGTCGGGCAGCGGCGGCGAGAGGCGCTCGAGGTGCTCCCGGGCGCTCGCAGCCAGGTCGGGGGCGATCGGTGCCGCCAGCGCGGTCGCCACCTCCGCCGCTTCCCGCACCACCCCCGGCTCGACGCTCAGCAGCAGTTCGAACTCGCGGGCGTCGCCGGGGCGCGTGCGCCCCGGCGGCTCCCAGGCGACCATGCAGGCGCCGTGCTCCGGCGCCACACAGACGAGCGCCCACTCCCGGCTGAGCGGGTGCGAGCGGTCGACCGGCAGCTCGGCCGGCCCGTCGGCCGGCTCGCGCAGCCGCTCGAAGTCGGCGAAGACGAAAGCGCGCTCGGCGCCGCGCGAGAGCTCGCGCCAGCGCTGTTCGCTCTGGCGGTAAAAGCGCTCGCGCTGAAAGCCGCCGATCAGCAGCGGCCGCTCGGCCCGCGCCGCGCTCTCCTCCTCGATCGCGCGGGCGAGCGGGATCAGGTGTTGCTTCCGGACCCTCATCGGCTGTAGGTCGGGACGGCGCTCCCGGAGGTGGGCGAACAGCGAGGGAACACCGGCGGCGGCGACCCGGGCGCGCTCGATCGCGACCGGGAGAGTAATGCCGCGCTCGCGCTCGGCAACCACGCGCAGCAGCCGTTCGACTTCCTCGGCCGCATAGCGGCGGTGGCCACCCGCTTCGCGCTGCGGCTCGGGGAAGCCGTAGCGCCGCTCCCAGGCGCGCAGGGTCGCCTCGCCGAGGCCGGTGGCGCGGGCGACGTCGCCGATGCTGAGGTGGTTTTGGCTCTCGTCAATTCTGGACACGAGGTTCAGGTTTACCTATACAGCCAGACGGCTACCCGGTGGGTGAGAAAGACAAAACCACCGAGGAGGCAGGAGATGTCCACCATCGAGGAGTCGATCGAAGTCAAGGCGCCGTTGCGCAACGTCTACGACCAGTGGACGCAGTTCGAAGAGTTCCCGCGCTTCATGGAGGGGGTCGAAGAGATCCGCCAGATCGACGACACCCACCTGCACTGGATCGCCGAGTTCGGCGGCTCGCGCCACGAATGGGAGGCCGAGATCACCGAGCAGAAGCCCGACGAGCGGGTCGCCTGGCGCAACGTTGACGGCAAGGAGAACGCCGGGGTCGTCACCTTCCACCGGATCGACGACGAGACGACCAGGGTGATGGTCCAGATGGACTTCGTCCCCGAGGGGGTCAAGGAGCGGATCGGCGAGGCGCTGGGAGCGGCGGACCGCCGCGTCCACGGCGACCTCGAACGCTTCAAGGAGCTGGTCGAGGAAGGCGGCGCCGGCGGCGGCTGGCGTGGCGAAGTGAAACGCCCCGACGAGTCCTAACTACGAGGGCGCTCGTACGCCTGGCGCCGCCCGGTCGCGGGCGGCGCGGGCGATGTAGATGCCCTTGGTGTGGTCGATTTCGTCGAGGGGCTGCTTCGGGATCGCGTCGTGGTGGTGGCCGAAGACGTCGAGGCACTCGAGGCCCGCCGCTTCGATCGCCGCCAGCACCTCGGCTTCGGGGAAGTGCCGCTCCCGGTGCAGCTCCGGGGGGATCGAGGGACCGGCGTCCGGGTCCAGCGACTCGACCTCGAAGCTGGCCTCGGCGATCGTCCCGGGCTCGGCGTCGGCGCTGCTCCGTCCCTTCCAGATCATCCGTCGGCCGTCGCGCTCGACCACCACTTCTTCGGCGAAGAAGCCGCGGTAGGCCTCCAGCGTGTTGACGTCGAACATCAGCAGGCCGCCGGAGCCGAGGTTGCGGCGCATCCCGGCCAGCGCCTGCTCGAGTTCCTCGCCGCTGAGCAGGTAGTTGACGGCGTCGTCGAGGCAGAAGACGAGGTCGAACTCCCCGAAGACCGGGAGGTCGCGCATGTCGGCGACCGTGAGCTCGGCCCGCTCGCCGACCTTCTCGCGAGCGATCGCGACCATCTTCGGGGAGATGTCGCAGGCCGTCACCTCCCAGCCCCTTTGCAGCATCGGGATGAAGCTCTTGCCGGTCCCGCAGGCGACGTCGAGAAGCCGCCGCCCGGGGATGCCGTGCGCTTCCACCTTCGGCAGCAGGTTGCCGAGCCAGAGCTCGTAGTCGTGGTGAGCGGTGAAGTCGTCGTAGACCGGCGCGATCGCCTCGTAGGCGATTTCTGCCCACTGCGGTCGGCTTTCCCCCTGCTCCCTGGCCACGAATCAGAGACCTGCGCAACCTCTGAACAGTTTCTAAAACAGAGGTGGCAATTTGATGCACTGCTTATGTAGGTTCAATCAATCAGTACTCCAAGAGAGGATCGCCGCGGGAACGGCGATGCCTGGGAATGGGGAGAGGTACAGAGGGTCTGTCTTCGAATGGCGTATCGCTACGCGAGCAATCCGGGCGACGCCGAAGACATAGCTCAGGATGCCTTGCTCCGGGCCTGGCGTCGACGCTCGACCCTGCGCGATGCCGGCAGCCGCAACCAGTGGTTGGCGGCGATCGTCCGCAACGAGGCGTTCCGCCAGCACGCCCGCGTGCGCCCCGACCTGACAGAGAAGATCGAGCTGCGGGAGGGAGCGGAGGACGAGCAGGTCCTGGCCGCGGTCGAGCTCGCCGATCTGCACGCGGCGCTGGCGGGGCTGAACGAGCGCGACCGGCGGCTCCTGGAGATGAAATACCAGGAGGACCTGACGCAGGCGACGATCGCCCGCCGGCTCGGCGTCCCCGAAGGAACCGTCAAGGTGCGGCTGCACCGCGCCCGCAACAAGCTGCGCCTGCTGTACGCGGGGGCGAGCGCGACCGGCTGAAATTCGGACCGCTGTACAACGACCGCGGCGGCCGTCCCGACGAACATCTCTTCATGGAGATGGCATCTCGTCAGATTGTCGCCTTCGGTGGTGGCGGCTTCTCGATGGAATCTGGGAACCCGCTGCTCGACGACTACGTGCTCGGGCTGACGCGGGCAGAGCGGCCGCGGGTCTGCTTCCTCCCGACGGCCAGCGGCGACGCCGACCACTACATCGTCCGCTTCTACCGGGCTTTCTCCGCTCACCGCTGCGAGCCGAGCCACATCTCGCTCTTCCGCCGCGAGCAGGGGCCGAGCGACCTCCGCCGCCACCTCCTCTCGCAGGACCTCGTCTACGTCGGCGGCGGCAGCGTCGTCAGCCTGCTCGGGGTCTGGCGCGCCCACGGGATCGACTCGATCCTGCGCGAGGCCTGGGAAGCGGGGATCGTCCTCTGCGGCCTCTCGGCCGGCTCGCTCTGCTGGTTCGAGGAAGCGGTGACCGGCTTCCACGGCGAGCCGAAACGCCTGCGGGGGCTGGGGCTGCTCCCGTTCAGCAACTGCGTCCACTACGAGCGCGGAGCGATGCGCGGCGAGGCGTACCACCGCTTCCTGCGCGAAGGGATGCGCGGTGGCTACGCCGCCGAGGACGGAGCCGCCCTGCACTTCACCGGCGCCGAATTGAGCCGGGTGGTGGCTTCGCGCCCCGAGGCGCGCGGCTACCGACTCGACGTCACCGGCTCCCGGGTGGTGGAGATGCGGATCGCGACCACCTACCTCGGCGACCGCGACGCAGTGCCCGCGGCGCCGCTGCCGGAGGCACTCTCGACTGCCCCCGCCGCTTGATGGCCGGCGGCGCGGTGCGGCCCACGACGGCGACCCCGGTGCGGCGGATCCTCGCCCTCGGCGGCCACGACTTCAGCTTCCGACCGCCCGATCGCGCGGTCTGCCAGCTGCTGCTGCGGTTGGCGGGCGAACGCGGCGGCGAGCGGCCGCGGATCTGCATCCTCCCGACCGCCAGCGGCGACACCTCCGAGCAGATCGCCGGCTTCTACTCGGCCTTCGGCGAGCGCTCCTGTGAGCCCTCCGACCTCTCGCTCTTCCGGCTCGGGCGGCGGCCGGTGGAGCTGCGCGACCACCTCCTCGCCCAGGACCTGATCTACGTCGGCGGCGGCAGCCTCGTCAACCTGCTCGCGGTCTGGGAGGCGCACGACATCGCCTCGATCCTCAGCCTCGCCTGGCGGCGGGGGATCGTTCTCGCCGGCCAGAGCGCCGGGGCGATGTGCTGGTTCGAGGCCGGCATCACCAAGTCCTCGGGCAAGCCGCTCGCTGCCGCCGGGCTCGGCCTCCTCGGCGGCAGTCTCTGCGTCCACTACAACAACGAACCGGAGCGCCGGGCGGCCTACCTGAACGCGGTAAGCGACGGGATGCCGAGCGGCTACGGCCTCGACGACTATGCCGGCCTCCTCTGGGAGGGGGAAGGAAGCCCCTCGGCGGTGACCGCGCGCCGCGGCGCCCGCGCATACCGGGTCAGCAAGAGCGCCGGCGAGGTCGCCGAGTCGCCGCTCCCCGCCCGCTTCCTCCCCGCCCCGGCCCCGGCGGCGCTGCGTGAGGACATCGCCGAGTTCCGCCGCATCAAGACGATGCGCAAACGCGCCGGCTGGCTCGGCTGAAGTCTCGAAATCCTTTCGATTTCGACTCTGAACATTTGCTTTTGTGCGTAAGCCGTCGCAACTTTTCGTCTACAGTCTGTCATCATGGAGGCACTGAAGATGGAGCGGCCGATGGACAACTGGAACGACGACCGGATGGACGAACTAAGCCGGCATATGGATGAAGGCTTCAAGGAGATGCGCGAAGGCTTCGCGCGCATTGACCAGCGATTCGAGCGAGTCGACCAACGTTTTGAGCGAGTCGAACAGCGATTCGAGCGCTTGTACTACGTGCTCATCACCGTGTCTTTCGGCCTGATCGCCAGCTCCGTCCTTCCCAGGGTCTTCGGCTAGCAGTCAGTCACAGCTTCCAGCGGAAGCCGATCTCCTCGATCGCCGGCTCTAGCGGGCTGCTCGGCAGCCCCGGCTTCGTCGCCTGCTCGGGGTCGTTGTAACCGCCCGGGGCGACGTCGTTTGGCGTGTCGGGATGGAAGATCGAGGCGAGGTACTGGATCTGGCCGCGGCCCTGGCCGAGCTCGGTCTGGCCGCCCCCGTAGGCGCCGATGCCGCGCTCCTCGCAGTAGTCGTAGGCGGCGAAGAGCCTCTTGATCGGACCGAAGCGCGAGGGCTTGACGTTGACCGTCTTCGGCGGCGACCAGGGCATCGCCTCGATGTCGGCGATCGAGTGGATCGGCGCATCCCAGGTGACCCGCTCGGAGACCGGGTCGAGCAGCGGTTTGGTCTCCTCGGTCACGTCGGGATCCTCGAGCCAGGCGTCGGGGAAGGTCTCGATCAGCTTCGCGTAGAGCTCAGGGTCGGTCTCGACGTCGACCGGCGTCCCTTTGTAGAAGCCCTTGAGGTCGAGCGAGTCGACCGCACCGGTCTCCGCCAGCGCCGAAATCAGCTCGTCGTCCCAGTCGTTCGCCGGGTCGAGCTTGAAGCGCAGAGTGGGGTAGACCGCAAGCCGTTCCCGCAACGGCTCAATAGAAGATCGCGCCCCCTCTTCCCAACCGGCAAGCCGCATCGAGTTGACGAAGTTCACCGGCCGCGGCTCACGCCCCAGCGCCGCCGCCAAATTAGTCCCGGCCTGCCGCAAGGCCAAATCCAACGCCGCCGACTCAAAAGCCCAACGCCGGTAATCCACCGAAACCTCCCCCCGCTCCGGCGCCCCGGCAGGAAACAAATCGATCCCATCCAATCGCTCGGAGAACTCAGCAAAAGAAAAGCTCCCCTCCAGCCCCGCGGGCGGCCCGTGACTCTGCTGCCCGATGTGATCGACAGCGTCATAAACAACGTCCTCGCCGATCCCCTCCTGACCACCCCCGCGCAACCTGACAACCGTCGTCAGCCGTTCGAAGGACCCCATAACGATCTCAAGCCCCGCGAACTCACACCCATCTATCCGAAGCGGCAGATCCGCGATCGCATCGAAGCTGGACACGCCCCGGAGCGTAGAGGAGTGAGGGGAGGGGGTCGCCGGACCCTCCCCGCCGTTGTCCGCCGACCCCCTCCCCTCACTCCTCCCTACAACGCCACCCGAAGAGTCTTCAACTCCCGATCGGAACCCCCACGGACATACCCACCGTGATCAAGGCTTTCCCGAATGAAGTCAAGAGTCTCCGGAGTAAGTCGCTCCCCAGGGAGCACGTTCGGAATCCCCGGCGGATAAGCCGCCAATCCCTCGGCAGCGACCCGCCCCGCCGCAGCATCAAAAGGAACCACCTCCTGCGGCCCCAAGAATGCTTCGCGAGGAGTAAGCACCAGCTCACCCCAGGGCGGCGCCGGCGCCAGCTTCTCGTCCGGCGCCCCCGGCGTCTCCTCCAGCTCGGCAACCGCCGTCCGCAGCCCCGCGACCAGCCGCTCGCCGCTCTCCTCAGCGCTCTCGCCGACGCCGAAGATGGCGACGACGACGTTGCCCGAGTAGAGCTCGAGGTCGATCTCGCTGACGTGGAAGGCGGTTTTCCAGAGCCGCTGGGCGCTGGAGCCGGTGCCCCGGACGTCGATCCCGAGCCGCAGCGGGTCCCAGCCAGCGACTCCGGGGCGTCCGACCATCCGTTCGTCGAGGACGTCCAGGCCCGGGATCGCGCGGATCTTCTCCCGCGTCTTCGCCAGTCCCACCATCGCCTCGGTCAACATCTCCTCGCCGTGCACGTACATGTGGCGGCGGGCGGCGTCGAGCGAGCCGGCGAGGAGACCGCTGGGGCTGGTCGTCTCGACGAGGCTGACGCAGCGGTCAACGACGGCGCCGTCAATCCGCCCGCCGCGGCCGAGGTGCAGCATCGCCGACTGCGTGAGGCTGCCGATGATCTTGTGGGTCGAGGAGGTGACGAGGTCGGCGCCGCAGGCGAGCGCGTCGGTCGGCAGGTCGGGGTGGAAGTGGAGGTGGGCGCCCCAGGCCTCGTCGACGACCAGCGGCACCCCCCGCGAGTGCGCCACCTCGACCATCGCCGCGATGTCAGCGCAGGCGCCGAAGTAGGTGGGGGAGACGACCATCGCCGCCACTGCCTCCGGGGTCGCGTCGAGCGCCGCCGCCAGCGAGTCGGGGGTGAGGCCGTGGGCGATCCCCAGCTCGGGGTCGAGCTCGGGGGCGACGAAGGTCGGGCGCATGCCGCTGAGGACGAGGCCGTCGATCACCGAGGAGTGGACGTTGCGTTGGACGACAACCCGGTTGCCGCCGTGGGCGAGTGCCATGCAGGCGGCGTGGTTGCCCTGCGAGGCGCCGTTGCCGAGGAACCAGGTGCGGCCCGCGCCCCAGGCCTCGGCGGCGAGCTGCTGGGCCTGCTGGAAGGGCGTCGGCTCTGGCCCGACGTCGACCCCCTCGGTCACCGAGGGGATGTCGTTCCGCAGCCCCACCTCGCCGACCAGCGCCAGCTCGGCCGGGTCGGCGCCGATCCCGCCCTTGTGCCCCGGCACCTGGAAGCGACCCGGGTCCCGCTTCGCGTAGGCGAGCATCGCGTCGACGTAAGGAGTGGAAGCTTGGCCCTCTCCTGGCATCGATCCGAGTCTACGGGTCGGCTTCCGGGCGACTGGACAAATCGGCGACCGATCTTTGGACAGAGCCGACGACGCCGGTGCTGGAGAATCCAGCGGATGCAGCACACCCGCCTGGGCTACTGGATCGAGGAGGCCGGCAAGGCCGCCCCGCAGCCGCCGCTGAGCGGAGCGGTCGAGGCCGACGTCCTCGTCGTCGGCGGCGGCTACACGGGGATGTGGAGCGCCTGGTACGCGAAGCAGCTCCAGCCCGAGGCGCGGATCGTCCTGCTCGAGGCCGAGCCGGTCTGCGGGCGGGGGCCGAGCGGCCGCAACGGCGGCTTCTGCAACGCGATGTGGTTCTCGCTCGCCTCGATGCGCGAGCGCTGGGGGGACGAGCCGGCGTTGCAGGTCGCACAGGCGGCCGAGCAGGCGGTGGCCCGGATCGGCGCCTTCTGCGAGGAGCACGCGGTCGACGCCTGGTTCCGCCCTGCCGGCTACGTCCAGGTTTCGACGGCCCCTGCCCACGACGGCGCCTGGGGCCGGGCGCTGCAGGCCTGCCGTGAGATGGGAGTGCCGGAGATGCTGCAACCGCTGAACGCGGCCGAGGTCGCCGAGCGCTGCCAGTCACCCTCCTTCCGCGGCGGCGCCGTCTCACCGACCTCGGCCACGGTGCAGCCCGCGCGGCTGGCGCTCGGCCTGCGTGAGCAGCTGCTGGCGGCGGGAGTGGAGATATACGAGGCCTCGCCCATGTCCTTCTTCCGGGAGAGCGGCGAAGGGGTTGAGGCCCGAACCGCTTCAGGTTCGGTCCGCGCCCCCCGCGCCGTCCTCGCGATCGGCAGCGCCGCCAAGGCCGGCCCCCTGCGTGGCCGCCTCACCGTCGCCTCCTCCCACATCGTCCTCACCGAGCCGGTGCCGGACGTTCTCGAGCAGATCGGCTGGACCAGCGGCGACTGCATCACCGACTCGCGCTCGCTGCTCCACTACTTCCGCACCACCCGCGACGGCCGCATCGCCTTCGGCTGGGGCGGCGGAAGGATCGCGATGGGCGCCCGGACCAAGGGCCGCTCCGAGGTCGACCCTGACGTGGTCGCCGCCGCAACGAAACATCTCCACGACTACTTCCCTGCCCTACGCGACCGCCGCATCACCCATGCCTGGGGCGGCCCGATCGACGCCTCGCCGACCCACCTCCCCGCCGTCACCTCGCTGCCGCAGCGCCGGGCCTTCGTCGCCGCCGGCTACACCGGCAACGGCGTCGGCCCCTCGAACATGGTCGGCCGCGCCCTCGCCTCCCTCGCCCTCGGCCAAGACGACGAGCACGTCAACCTCGCCTTCGTCGACGCCAAGACCCCCCGCGTCCCCCCCGAGCCCTTCCACTGGATCGGCGGCGAGGCGATCCGCCTCGGCATCCTCAAGAAGGAGGAAGCGGAGATGCAGCGCCGTCAGCCCGGCCGCGTCTCCTCAGCGGTGGCGAAAGTTCCGGAGCTGATCGGCTTCCACATCGGCCGCTAGGTCGCGGCGGGTGCCCCGGCCGGCACTCCAGCGCCGACCCCGCCCTCCTGTTCGGGCCGGACGCTGGTCATCTTTTCGGCCCGGCGCTGTTGCCAGGTGGCGAGGCCCATCGTCGCGCAGGTGAAGAAGAAGAGGATCATCGCGATCACGTTTACCTCGACCGGGATTCCACGCTGGGCGGCGCCGAAGATGTAGAGGGGGAAGGTGACGGTGGTGCCGGAGTTGAAGTTGGAGATCACGAAGTCGTCGATCGAGAGGGCGAAGGCGAGCATCGCGGCGCCGAAGATGCCGGGCATGATCAGCGGCAGGGTGACGAGGCGGAAGGTCTCGAAGGGGCTGGCGCCGAGGTCCTTGGCCGCCTCCTCGAGGTTGCGGTCGAAGCCGATAAGGCGCGAGCGGACGACGACGACGACGAAGCTGATGCAGAACATCACGTGGGCGATCAGCAGCGTCTGGAAGCCGAGGCTGAAGCTGCCGATCAGGAGGAAGAAGGAGAGCAGCGCGGAGCCCATCACCACCTCGGGCGTCGCCATCGGGATCACGATCAGGAAGTTGGCGGCGCGGCGGCCGAAGAAGTCGTAGCGGACCAGCGCCAGCGCCATCAGGGTCCCGATCACGGTCGAGATCAGCGTCGCCAGGACCGCCAGTTTCAGGCTCGTCAGCAGCGCTTCGTTCAGCTCCGGGATCCCGAAGGCGTTGCGCCAATGATCAAGCGTGAAGCCGACCCAGGTGAAGTTGTAGCGGCCCGCCGGATCGTTGAAGGAGAAGCCGAAGATGACGGCGATCGGGATCAGCATGTAGAGGACGACCAGCACGGCGACGATCTGGACCGCGTGCTCGCGCAGCCAGCGCCATGCCCCTCCTCCGCTACGGCCGTTCATCAGACCGCCTCCTCACCCATGAGCGCCTCCGAGCCGGCGAAGCGGATGTAGACGAGGACGAGGACGAGGATCGCCGCCATGAGGACGAAGGAGAGCGCCGCTGCGGCCGGATAGTCGGACTGTTTGAGGTAGAGCGACTGGATCACGTTGCCGATCATCTGGTTGCTGGCGCTGCCGAGGAACTGGGCGTTGACGTAGTCGCCCGAGGCGGGGATGAAGGTCAGCAGCGTTCCCGCCACCACCCCCGGCGCCGAGAGTGGCAGCGTCACCCGCAGGAAGGTCTGGGTGGCGGAGGCGTAGAGGTCCTTCCCGGCCTCGATCAGCCGCGCGTCGATCCGCTCCAGGCTGGCGTAGATCGGCAGCACCATGAAAGGGAGGAAGTTGTAGGTGAGGCCGGCGATCACGGCGCCGCCGGTTGCCAGCACGTGCCCTTCCGGGGCCAGGCCGAGGAAGTCGAGAACGCTCACCACCGGGCTCTGGTCGGAGAGGATCGTCTCCCAGGCCAGGGTCCGGATCAGGTAGGTGGTGAAGAACGGCGCGACGACCGCGAAGAGGAAGATGTTGCGCCAGCGCCCCGCCTTGAAGGCGATCGTGTAGGCGAGCGGGTAGGCGAGCAGGAGCGCGAACAGGGTGGCCAGGCCGGCGTAGACGAACGAGCGCACGAACTGGCTGTCGTAGAGCTGCAGCGCGTCGGTGTAGTTGGCCCAGTGCCAGCTGAATTCGTAGGAGCCGAAGACGCCGGAGTTGAGCGAGAGTTCCGCCAGGTAGTAGAGCGGGACGACGAAGAACAGAAGCAGCCAGGCCGCTCCCGGCCCGAGCAGTAGGTAGGGAGCGACCCGGCGTCTCATCGGCTCAGCCGTTGAGCACCGCGTTGAAGGCGCGGTTCAGGTTCTGTTCTTCTTCCCCGGTCGGAGACGGCTGGATCGTGCAGTTCTTGGTGAAGGACTGGCTCGGGAAGATCAGCTGGTTCTTCGCGATTTCCGGTTCTTCCTTCAGCAGGATCGGTTTCACGTGGTCCACCGGGCTGACGTAGTTGACGTAGGCCTCGATCTGCGCCTGGTTCTTCGGGTCGTAGACGTAGTTGATGAAGTCCTCGGCCGCCGTCGGGTTCGGCGCTCCGACCGGGATCACCATGTTGTCCGACCAGAGGATGCAGCCCTCGGTCGGCATCCGCCATTCGATGTTCGGATTGTCGGCCTGCAGCTGGACTGCGTCGCCCGACCAGCCGATCACTGCGACGGCATTGCCGCTGGTCAGGTCGGCGCCGTAGTCGTTGCCGGTGAAGCGGCGGATCTGCCCGGAGTTGGCGGCCGATTCGATTTTGTCGATCGCCTTCAGCCAGTCGTCTTCGCTGGCGTTGGTGGGGTCGATGCCGAGACACTTCATCACCAGCGGCACCGTGTCGCGCAATTCGTTCAGCATCTCGACCTTTCCCTTGTACTTGGGGTCGAAGAGGTCGCAGATCGATTTCACGTCCGGCGCCAGGTCCTTGCGGACGATGATCCCGGTCATCCCGCTCTGCCAGGGAGCGCTGAATTCCCGGTTCGGGTCGTAGGCCGGTTCCCGCAGGTTGGCGACGAGGTTCTTTTCGAAGTTCGGCAGCGCTGACTTGTCGAAGTTCTGCAGGTAGCCGAGTTCGTGCATTTTGTTCGCCATCCAGTCGGTGACGACGAAGAGGCTGCGGCCGCCCGATTCACCCTGTTTGAGCAGCGGGTCCATCTTCGCGAAGAACTCTTCGTTGGCGTTGACGTCTTCGATGTATTTGACCGAGACCCCGGTTTCGTTTTCGAAGTCGGGCACAGTCTTTTCGTCGATGTAGAGCGGCCAGTTGGAGATCGTCACATCCCCCGAAGCTTTCTTTTCGATTTTGACTTCTTCGGATTCCGTGTCGCTGCCGTTGATGCTGCTGCCACCGCCGCAAGCTGCGAGCCCGAGGGCCAGCGCCACCACGGCGACCAGCGCAGCGAGCAGAGCGGTGATCCTGCGTGGGTCCTTGTTGCTGCTCCCCATCGGGTTCAACCTCCGTGCGTCGTTTCCAGTTTTGACTGGCCGTCGGCGCTGGCGCCGTCGTTACTTCCAGCGGGTGCGCCGTTCGGCGACTCGCGGACAAGGTGCATGTGCTCGGGCTCCCAGCTGAGCGCGACGCGGGCGCCGCCCCCGGGCAGGCGCTGGCGTTCGGCCTCGTCGGCGTTGGGGACGAGGACGGTCATCCGCACCCCCTCGCCGAGGTCGACGGCGATCTGGGTCGCGGTACCGAGGTAGAGCGAGCTGGTGACGGTGCCCTCGACGCGGGGGAGATCGGCGCGGCCGCTGCCGTCGCCGTTCGTCTCCACCCGCAGCTTCTCCGGCCGCACCACCGCGTGGCAGCGTTCGCCCTGGGAGAACCCGTCGGTCGAGGTCGAGACCGTCGTCCCCTCGTCCAGCTTCACCTCCTGGCTGCCGGTGACCGTCGCCGGCATCAGGTTGGAGACGCCGATGAAGCCGGCGACGAAGGTGGTCCCGGGCTGGTTGTAGACGTCCTCGGGGGCCGCGACCTGTTCGACCCGGCCGCGGTTCATCACCGCGATCCGGTCGCTCATCGTCAGCGCCTCCTCCTGGTCGTGGGTGACGTAGACGAAGGTGATGCCGACGTCGCGCTGGATCCGCTTCAGCTCGACCTGTAGTTCCTTGCGCAGCTTCAGGTCCAGCGCTCCCAGCGGCTCGTCGAGGAGGAGGACCTTGGGCAGGTTGACCAGCGCCCGCGCCAGCGCCACCCGCTGCTGCATGCCGCCGGAGAGCTGCGAGGGCCGGCGGTTAGCCTCGGCGGCGAGGCCGACCCGCTCGAGCTCGGCCTTGACCCGTTCGGCGATCTCGCCCTTGTCGACCTTCTTGCGCTTCAGCCCGAAGGCGACGTTGGCCTCGACGCTGAGGTGGGGGAAGAGCGCGTAGCTCTGGAAGACCGTGTTGGTGGGCCGTTTGTGCGGCGGCAGCTGGGCGACGTCCTCGCCCTCGATCCGGACCTCGCCCTCGCTCGGCCGCTCGAAGCCGGCGATCATCCGCAGCGTCGTCGTCTTGCCGCAGCCACTCGGGCCCAGCAGGGTGAAGAACTCCCCCCGCTCCAGCACGAGGCTGAGGTCGTCGACCGCGACGAAGTCGTCGAAGCGTTTGGTCACGCTTCGCAGCTCGACGCTGGGGGTCTCTCCGTGGGCGTCCATCGGTCCTTTCCGGGCCTCCTGTAGGTGGGGAGCCACTACCCGAATGTGCGGCTGTCTACCTGCGACGGTAAGCCCCGGTGGAGCGCGGCGCAAGTGGCGAATGTCCTAAAAGCACAGGAATCACTTGTACAGCACGTATAAGCGTTCTTCCAGTCCTTGACCCAAAGACCACTTGCGATTGTTGTCTCGGGCCTCTAGCTTTGTCCATAACGTCGTAATCCGGAGAGGAGCGCGCAATGGCCACCGCGTCGCAGGCCCCAGCAGGTATCGATCTCCAGCAGATGGCGCAACGCCACCTCTGGATGCACTTCTCGCGCATGGGGGGTTACGGCCCCGACCACGAGATCCCGATCATCACCCGGGCCGAGGGCTGCTACGTCTACGACGACCACGGCAACCGCTACCTCGACGGCCTCTCCGGCCTCTTCTGCGTCAACGCCGGCCACGGCCGCACCGAGTACGGCGAGGCGGCCGCGCACCAGGTCGAAGAGCTCGACTTCTACATCCTCTGGTCCTACGCCCACCCCAAGGCAATCGAACTGGCTGCGCGGATCGCCTCGCTGGCGCCGGGAGACCTCAACCGGGTCTTCTTCACCTCCGGCGGCTCCGAGGCCGTCGAGTCGGCGCTGAAGCTGGCCCGCAACTACCACCGCGTCCACGGCAAAGGTCAGAAGCACAAGGTGATCGCCCGCGAGGTCGCCTACCACGGCACCTCGCTGGGGGCGCTCTCGGCCACCGGGATCACCGAGCTGCGCAGCCAGTTCGAGCCGCTTACGCCCGGGGGCTGCCACGTCCCCAACACGAACATCTACCGCTGGCCCGAGGACCGCGACCCGCTCTGGGCGGCTGACGCGATCGAGGAGCGGATCGTCTTCGAGGGGCCGGAGACCGTCGCCGCGGTGATCCTCGAGCCGGTCCAGAACGCCGGCGGCTGCTTCGTCCCGCCCGACGGCTACTTCCAGCGGGTGCGCGAGATCTGCGACCAGTACGACGTCCTGATGATCTCCGACGAGGTGATCTGCGCCTGGGGCCGCCTCGGCCACTACTTCGGCTGCGAACGCTTCGGCTACCAGCCGGACATGATCACCGTCGCCAAGGCCTTGACCTCGGCCTACGCGCCGATGGGGGGCCTGATCGCCTCCGACAAGGTCGCCGAGCCGTTCATGGAGGGCAACGCCTCCTTCTCCCACGGCTTCACCTTCGCCGGCCACCCGGTCGCCGCCGCTGTCGCGATGGCCAACCTCGACGTCTTCGAGCGCGAGGACCTCTGCGGCCACGTCCTCCGCAAGGAGGGCGAGTTCCGCCAGATGCTGGAGAGCCTGCACGACCTGCCGATCGTCGGCGACGTCCGCGGCGCCGGCTACTTCCATGCGGTCGAGCTGGTCAAAGACAAGGAGACGAAAGAGAGCTTCAACGACGAGGAGTCCGAGAAGCTGCTGCGCGGCTTCCTCTCCGGCGAGCTCTACAAGCGCGGGCTGATCTGCCGCGCCGACGATCGTGGCGACCCCGTGGTCCAGCTCTCGCCGCCGCTGATCGCCGATACCGAGCAGTTCGAAGAGATCCACGACGTCCTCCACACCGTCCTCGCCGAGGCCTGGGACCAGGTAGTTAGATGACGGGTCCCATGGAACCCGTCATCTAGGGGCCAGAGTGCTCACCGTCCAGAGCCTGCTCGACGAGCTCGACCTCGAGCTGGCGGCCGGCACGGACGCGGCCGCGGCGCCGGTGCGCTGGGTCCACATCTCCGAGCTCGAGGACCCGACGCCGTGGCTCTCCGGCGGCGAGTTGATGCTGACCACCGGCATCCCTCTCGAGACCGCCGCCAAGCAGCGCGCCTTCATCCGCCTGCTCGCCGACCGCAACCTCGCCGGGCTCGGCTTCGGCACCGGCTTCAACCACAAATCGCTGCCGAAGGCGCTGGTCGACGAGGCCGAGAAGCGGGATTTCCCGCTCTTCGAGGTGCCCTACTCGGTGCCCTTCATCGCGATCACCGAGAAGGCCTTCGCGCGCTTGGTCAACGAGCAATACGAGGTCCTGCAGCGGGGTATCGCCGTCCAGCGGCGGCTCGAGCGCCTGGTCCTGGAGGAGCGTGGCCTGGAGGAAATCGCCGCCACCGTCGCCTCCGCCGTCGGCGGCACGGTCGCCGTGCTCGACGGGCGCGGTGAGCGCCTCGCCGGCAAGGGCTTCCGCCGCCAGCTCTCGGCCGAGGCGATCAGCGGCATCCGCAAGGAAGCGCTCGGGCACGCCGGCGACGGCCACCCCTTCGTCCCCTCTCACCCGAGCGTCGCCGGGCGGGCCCTGGCCCACCCGGTGATCTCCCCCGGTGGGGGCCCGCCACAGGCCTGGGTGGTGATCGTCCGCGATTCCGGCGGCCTCGGTGATTTCGAGCGGCTGATCCTGCAGCAGGCGGTGGCGGTGGTGGCACTGGAGCTGATGCGCCGACGGGTTGCCCGCGAGACCGAGCGGCGGCTGGCCGGCGACGTCGTCGCGGCGGCCCTCGGCGGCCGCATGGAGGCAACCGAGCTGCGGCGACGGCTCGAGCCCTTCGGGATCGGCGAGGCGGCCGCCGTCCTCGTCTTCTCCCTCGACGATCCCGGCGGCGCGGCCGCGACCGTCGAAGCCGCCCTCGCCGCAGACGCCTGCCCCGGCGTCGTCGCCCCGCACAGCAGCGGCGGCCGCGAAGTCCTCTGCGCCGTCGTCGACTGCGCCGACCGCGACCCGATCGACGTCGCCACCGCGGTGCGCCGGGAGCTGGCCCGCGACGGAAAGGGCGTCCGCGCCGCCGCCAGCCGGCCGGCGCCGCCGGAGCGCCTGCGCCACTCCTTCCACGAGGCCCGCTGCGCGCTGGAGGCGACCGCCTTCGACAACGGCTCGGCCCCTGAGGTCGCTTCCTGGCGCGACCTCGGCGCCTTCACCCTGCTGCTCTCGATCCAGGACGACGACGCCCTCGACCTCTACTGCGACAGCGTCCTCGGCCCGATCGAGCGCGGGGACGAGGAGTACGGCGGCGAGCTGCTGCGCTCTCTGGAGGCGTTCATCGAGCAGAACGGCCAGTGGGAGCGAGCGGCCCGCCAGGTCTACTGCCACCGCCACACGCTGCGCTACCGGATGCGCAAGGTGGAAGAGCTGACGGGGCGGGACCTCTCCCGCGCCCACGATCGCATCGAGTTCTGGTTGGCCCTGCGAGCGAGGGAGTTGGTCGCATGAAGATCGGAGTCCCGACCGAGATCAAGTCAGACGAGTACCGCGTCGCCGTCACCCCCGCCGGTGTGCGCGAACTCTCCGAGCACGGCCACGAAGTCCTGGTCCAGGCCGGAGCCGGGGAGGGCAGCGCGATCAGCGACGCCTCCTACGAGGCGCAGGGGGCGACGATCGTCCCCGATGCCGCCGCCGTCTTCGAGGCCGCGGAGATGATCCTCCACGTCAAGGAGCTGCAGCCGACCGAGATCGAGATGCTGCGCCCGCGCCAGCTCCTCTTCACCTACCTGCACCTGGCGCCCGACCCCGAGCAGACGCGCGGGCTCTGCGGCGCCGAGGTGACGGCGATCGCCTACGAGACGGTCGAGGACCCCCACGGGCGGCTGCCGCTGCTGGCGCCGATGAGCGAGGTGGCCGGGAAGATCGCGACCCAGGCCGGGGCCTTCATGCTGGAGAAACCGATGGGCGGCCGGGGCATCCTGCTGGGAGGGGTGCCCGGAGTCGCCGCCGCCAACGTGATGGTGATCGGGGGCGGCGTCGTCGGCATGAACGCCGCCTTCATCGCGATCGGGATGGAAGCCGACGTCTTCGTCTACGACCGTTCGATCGACCGCCTGCGCGAGCTCGAAGTCGACTTCGGCGGCCGCTGCTCGACCGTCTACTCGACGACCCTGGCGATCGAGGAGATGCTGCCGAACGCCGACCTCGTGATCGGCGCCGTGCTGGTCCACGGGGCGCGGGCGCCCTACGTGATCCGGCGCGAGCAGCTGGCGCTGATGAAGCCCGGCGCCGTCCTCGTCGACGTCGCGATCGACCAGGGCGGCTGCTTCGAGACCTCGCGTCCGACCACCCACCGCGAGCCGACCTTCGAGGTCGACGGGATCACCCACTACTGCGTCGCCAACATGCCCGGCGCGGTCCCGATCACCTCCACCCACGCCCTCACCAATGCGACCCTGCCCTACGCGCTGGCGCTCGCCGACCACGGCGTCGCCGAGGCGATCCGGCGCGACCCGGGCCTGCGGCTCGGGGTCAACGTCGCCGGCGGCAAGGTCACCCACCCGGCGGTCGCCGAGGGGGTCGGAATGGACTACGTCCCGGTCGAGAACGCGCTCGGGCTAGAGGAATCTGTGAAGGGGTAGAACGAACTTGGAAACGATCATCCACGGGGGGAGCTGAATGAGCACCTACGCAGTCGTCAACCCAGCCACCGGCGAGACCGTCAAGGAGTACGAGGAGATCTCAGACGACGATCTCCGCGCGGCGATCGACCGCAGCGACCAGGCTTCCCGAAGCTTCCCGAGCTCGACCAGCGTCGCCGAGCGCGCCGCGCTCGTCCGCAGGGTCGGCGAGCTGCACTCCGAGCGCCGCGAGGAGCTCGCCGAGATCATCGTCCGTGAGATGGGCAAGCCGATCGAGCAGGCGCTGATGGAGGTCGACTTTGCCGGGATGATCTACGGCTTCTACGCCGACAACGCCGAGAGCCTGATGGCAGACGAGCCGATCGAGCTCTCCGAAGGCGAGGGCACCGCGGTGATCCGCCGCAGCCCCTTCGGGGTCCTGCTCGGGATCATGCCCTGGAACTTCCCCTACTACCAGGTGGCCCGCTTCGCCGGCCCGAATCTGGTGATCGGCAACACGATCCTGCTCAAGCACGCGCCGCAGTGCCCGGAATCGGCGGCGGCGATGCAGAAGATCTTCGACGACGCCGGGTTTCCCGAGGGCGCCTACGAGAACATCTACGCGACCAACGAGCAGATCGAGTGGGTGATCGCCGACCCGCGCGTCCACGGCGTCTCGGTCACCGGATCCGAGCGCGCCGGCGCCGCCGTCGCCTCGATCGCCGGCAAGAACCTGAAGAAGGTCGTGCTCGAGCTCGGCGGCTCCGATCCCTTCATCCTCCTCGGCACCGACGACCTCGACGAGGCGGTGACGGCGGCGGCCGAAGCCCGGCTCGACAACACCGGCCAGTCCTGCAACGCGGCCAAGCGCTTCATCGTCGCCGACGAGTACTACGACGACTTCCTCGAGAAGTTCAAGGAGCAGATGGGCGGGGCGAAGCCGGGGGATCCGACCGCCGAGGACACCGCGGTCGGGCCGCTCTCCTCGCAGACGGCAGCCGACCGGCTCGAGGACCAGGTCAAACGGGCGGTCGAGAACGGGGCCGAGGTGGTCGTCGGCGGCAACCGCGACGGCAACTTCTTCGAACCGACGATCCTTACCGGGATCAAGCCGGGGGACGAGGCCTCCCAGGAAGAGTTCTTCGGCCCGGTCGCCCAGGTCTACAAGGTCTCTTCCGAGGAGGAGGCGGTCGAGCTTGCCAACCAGACGCCCTTCGGCCTCGGCTCCTACGTGATGACGACCGACAAGGAGCAGGCCGACCGCGTCGCCGATCGGATCGAAGCCGGGATGGTCTACGTCAACCTGGTCGGTGCCGACGCCCCGGAGCTGCCCTTCGGCGGCTTCAAGCGTTCCGGCTTCGGGCGGGAGCTCGGTCGTTACGGCGCCGACGAGTTCGTCAACAAGAAGTTGATCCGCAGCGCGTAGATACGATCCACGCCTCGTGAGCCGACGTACCTGGGGGGTCCTCGCCGCTGCGCTGCTGGCGCTCGTCGCTTTCGCGGCCGTCGCCGCCGCGGCCGACAACGAAGGCGACGACGTCCCCCGCTGCCACGGTCGCCAGGCGGAGATCGTCGGCACCGACGGCAACGACGTGATCAGGGGAACCCCCGAGCGCGACGTGATCTTCGCCGGCAAGGGCAACGACGTCGTCTTCGGCAGCCTCGGCAACGACCTGATCTGCGGCGGCCCGGGGACCGACGAGCTGCACGGCGGCCGCGGCAACGACGAAGTCTTCGGCGACGCCGGCGACGAGGACCAGGTCAACGGCAACCTCGGCGACGACAAGATTCTCGGCGGCCCGGGCGCTCGCGACGAGGTTGCGGGCGACCTCGGCATCGACATCGTCAACGGCGGACCCGGGGCCGAAGACCTCGTCCACGGCGATTACGGCTACGACCGCATGTCCGGGGGCGCCGGCCCGCGCGACATCGCCTCCTTCGCGACGGCGCGGGCCGGCGGCAAGGGCAGCGGCGTCTGGGCCTCGCTGAAGGCTCACCGCGCGTATGGCGACGGCCACGACAAGCTCTTCGGCTTCGAGAGCCTCGAAGGCTCGGCCTTCCGCGACACCCTGATCGGCAGCCCGCAGGCGAACGTGATCCTCGGCGGCCCGGGCGACGACCACCTGATCGGTGGTGGTGGCCGCGACACCCTCGACGGGCAGCAGGGAAGCGACGGCTGCGAGGGCGCCAAAGGCCGCACCAGTTCCTGCGGCAAGGAAGCGCCGCCGAAAGCCTCCGCCTACGTCAACCTCAACCCGACCCCCGGCGGCGGCGCCGGCCTGCAGATCATCGGCGGCGGCGGCCGCGACCAGTTCGTCGTCGCCTACGACGAAGCGAGCGACGTCTTCTTCGTCACCGCGAAGAAGGGCGTGGCGATCGGCCCCGGCTGCTCACGCCCGACCAACGACCCGCTGGCGATCGCCTGTCCGGCGAACGGCGCCGGCCGCTGGCTGATGGCAGACCTGGGGCCCGGCAACGACAGCCTCCGGGTCGAAGGGACGCTGGAGTCGATCGGCAGCGTCCGCTTTGCCGGCGGCCTCGGCAACGACACGATTAAAGCCGGTCCTGAGGATGACCTCGTCGAGTCCGGCCCGGGGGCCGACAAGATCTACGGCGGTGACGGCGCCGACGGCCTTGTCGGTGGCCTGCCGGGACCGACCTTCCTATACGGGGAAGGGAGCGGCGACCTGCTGGCCGCCGGCGGTGGCTGCGCCGGCGGCGCCCTGGTCGGGGGTCCTGGACGCGACGACGCCTCCTTCGCCGAGACCCAGGCCCATCCCGGCCTGCTGATCATCTCCTTTCCGCAGCACGCCGCCTGGGTGACCGGGGAAAAGCACTGCGATTCCGTCCACCTCTCGGCAACCGACGAGGACATGGAGGGCTCCTTCGACTGGGACGTCCTGATCGGCGACAGCGGTCCCAACGCGATGCTCGGCCAGCCCGGCGAAGACCGCTTCTACGGCAACGGCGGCGACGACGTCATCGACGCCCGCGACGGCGTCAAGGATTTCTCGATCCAGTGCGGCAAAGGCACCCCCCCGATCAAGAAGATCGTCAAGGGCAAAGGCGGCAAGACCGAAACGAAGGAAATCCCAGGCACCGGCCAGCCGGCCGGCCGAGCGATCACCGACTCCTTCGACCCCAAGCCCTACAACTGCGAATTCGTCAAGTACGGAAACCCAGTCCCCGGCCTAAACGGCTGAAGCCGAAATAGCGCCCGGGCCGTAATAAGGCCCAAAACGCGATAACTCGCGGGCCGCAACGCCCGCGGGACGGGGCCGCGGGGGGAGAACCTAGGTGGCGTTCGTCCTTTGT
>Ga0308175_100000077_pt1 | contig 79269 bp, 60 predicted proteins | sample PhyCR1_3_FD_203893 | JGI IMG/M metagenome (GOLD analysis project Ga0308175, IMG submission 203893) | Soil microbial communities from UC Gill Tract Community Farm, Albany, California, United States - DLSLS.C.R1 | ecosystem: Environmental > Terrestrial > Soil > Agricultural land | place: USA...
GCACAACGCGCGCGTCAGCGCGCCCGCCAGGTAGTCGAGGATGAGCCCGATGACGAGGATCACGACCATGATGGCGTAGACCTCGGCGAGCCGGAAGTGCTTGCTCTCGTTTGCGATCATCGCGCCGACGCCGCCCTCGGCGCGCGAGATGTTCTCGACCATCGTGATCATCGACCAGCCCATCGCGACGTTCTGGCGCAGGACGTCGAGCGCCTTGTCGAGCGTCCCGAGGATCACGACCTCCCACAGGATCCGGAGCTCGCTCGCGCCGAGCGCGCGCAGATGATCGAAGTTCTCGCGCGGGATCTCGACGACGACGCGGGCCATCGCCGTGACGAAGTACGTCGTCATGCCGAACGTGAGCAGATCGACCTTGAGGTCGTAGCCGCCGCCGGTGATGAGCGTGAACGGCACGACCAGGCCCGAGCCGAGCCCGAGGAACCGCAGCTTCGAGATGCCCTCGACGAGCGGGCGGAACAACGGGACGATGGTCGCGTACGACAGCGCCATCGAGATCACCACGGTGAGCACCAGCGCGTGGCCGATCAGCTTCAGGGTCGTGAACAGCTCCTGGGACAGGCCGCTCTGCATCCACAGCGCGCCGAGCGCGTTCCACACCTCGCCGGGGCCGGGCAGGGTCTTCCACGGCGACGCGACCCACGCCAAGAGCGCCATCGCGAGCCAGAACGCCACCAGCCCGAGCGCGATGGTGCGATCGATCGATCGGTTCGGCAGGAACGCGTTCTTGAGCGAACCGGACGCGCTCAACTGCGATCCGTCGATCCGAGGACGATCTCGACCCGGCGGTTCTTCGCCTTGCCGTCCGCGGTCGAGTTCGACGTGACCGGGTTGGTCTGGCCGTGCGCGAAGATCCGGACCCGTCCGTCCGGGAAGTTCGACGGCGATTGCTTCTCGAGCCACGTCTTGACCGCGAACGCGCGATCCTCACTGAGCTTCATGTTGCTGTCGGCGTTGCCGGCGTTGTCGGTGTGGCCGTGGATCTCGACGGTGGTGCCGCCGGCGATCACGAGGTCGTTGAGCAGCTTCTTCAGCGTGTCCTCGGCTTCGGCGGTGAACGTCGCCTTGCCCGTGTCGAACTTGATGTCCCAGTTCTTCTTGGAGACGACGATCGCCGCCGGCTTGGTCTCCTTGTCGAACGTCGCGAGGTCGGGCTTGGTGGGCGCGGGCGCGGCGGTGTTGAGCTCCTTGACGAACGAGACATCGGAGATCTGCTCGACGGGCGGGAAGTTCGGGACGACGTCGGGGTACATGAGCTTCGCCATGTTGCCGAACGTCGTGTAGGTCGCCGCGAACAGGTTCGTCGATCCGGGCGCGAGCCCGAACAGCTGGAGGTTGTCGGCGAGGTTCGAGACGGCGGAGCCGCCGAGATCGACGGGCGCGCCGGTCTTGTCCTTCACGATCTGCGGGCTGAAGTACTTGAACCAGTAGTCGCCGTCCTGCTCGTTGTAGGCCACGGCGCTGACGGCGGCTGCCTTGTGGAGGTTGGCCTCGTCCTTGACGGCGTCGGCGCCCTCGAAGATCGCGGCCAGCATGCCCTTCACGATCTCGCGGTTTCCGTTGATCCACTTCTTGCTGCCGATGATCACGGCCGGCATCTGCGAGCGATATTGCTTCGTCGAGACGATCGAGACCAGGCCGCCCTTCTTCTCGGCGACGTTCACGTCGCCCGGCGTCCACGTCACGACGCCCTGCACGCAGTGGTTCTCCTTCGCGCCGGTCTTCTTGTTCTTCATGTCGACGCAGAAGCCGGTGATGTACTTGGTCGCGGCGTCGATGTAGTCGGAGGCGTTGACCCAGTTCATCGCGTTGGGGTCGTAGTTCGCCTCGTCGGGGTTGTTCGGGATGTTGTTGTCCCCGAGCCACTTCATCGCGATGTTCCAGTCGCCGTCGCGGAGCACCCCGGCGACGAGCGAGCCGCGGGCAGCCTGCGGGTTATCCTTCCACGCCTGCGGGCCCATCAGCTTGTCCTCGCCGCGGCTGTAGCCGGCCGAGCCGACGACCTCGACCTCGTAGTCCTTGCCGAGCTTGTCGAGGCGATCGTTGACCCCCTTGAAGAACTGCGCGCCGCCGTCGCCCATGATGACGACGAAGTGCGCGCCCTTGGAGGGGTTCTTGTCGCCGCCGTTCAGCGCCTCGGCGAACGTGACGAGCTGCGCCTGCATGTTGTTCGTGTCGTCCTCGCGAATCAACTTCAGGTTCACGCCGTGCTTGCACATCAGGCTGCCTTCGGCGGCTTGCTTGCCGCCGGTGGCGTACATGAGGCCCATCTGGGCGTTCCACGCCCAGTGGTAGAGCCGGACCTCCGGCTTGTCCGCGCAGCCCGGCTTCGCCGAGGCCGAGGCGGGCGTCCCGGTCGGCGGCGTCGCGCTTCCGTCGGGATCCTTCAGCTTGGGCACCTCCTTGGTCTCGAGGGGAGCCTTCTTGGGAAATAGCTTGTCGCGCTGGCTATAGACACCAGCGCCGACGGCGCCAAAAACAATGAGCGTGATGAGAACCTTGGCGAACGGAGTGAGTTTCATATCCCCTCCCGATGAAACCGCCGAATCTTTGCGCCTATCCCGCCATGGGTCAACAAGTCGGCTATCCTCAGCGTAAGCATGGCCACCGCAGGGGGCAAGAAGCCGAGCCTGGTCCACCGCGCGTTCTGGAACCAGTACAACTTCATTCTGCTCGGCGCCGCGGGCCTGTTCTCGATCGCGACGTTCACGTGGATCCCGCTGCTGCTCGGGGCCGGCGTCGAGGTGCTGTGGCTCACGCTCGGCAGCGACACCGCGCCGTTCAAGCGCTGGGTCATGATCCAGGAAGGGCTCGAGGCGCAGCAGCGGCTCAAGCAGCACGCCGAGGCCTGCCTCGGCGCGCTCGAGCCCGCGTACCTCCGGCGGTTCAACGAGCTCGAGCAGGTCTCCGAGCGGATCCAGGCGCTCGCCAAGGAGAACCCGAGCCTCGAGACCCAGCTGATCCAGGGCGAGATGGACAAGCTCGGCAAGCTGCTCCACTCGTTCCTCGACATGGCCGTCACCCATCAACGGCTCGGCCATTACCTCGCCGCGAACGACGAGACCGACCTGCGCCGCGACATCGAATCCACCGAGCGCGCGCTGCGCAACGAGCAGAACGCCGACATCACCGCCGGGTTGCGGCAAGGCCTGGCGCTGGCGCAGAAGCGGCTCAAGCAGCACCAGAGCATCGAGGCGAGCTATCGGCTGCTCGGCGTCAAGCTGGATACGCTCGACAAGTCGTTCCGCTACCTCGAGTCGCACGTCGTCGCGATCTCCGAGCGAGAGGAGCTGAGCCAGGAGATCGACGAGCTCATCCTCGGCGTCGACGCGGTCAGCGAGATCGGGGACGAGATGGAGGGCACGCTGAAGGAGATCGGCAAGGTCGACGCCGCGATCACGCTGCGCAAGACCGCCACCGCCGCGGTGGCGCAGCGTCGCGTGAAGAATTAGGAATATTTAGGATTTACATAGGGTTGGGTAGGCTGGATCGCGACCGAAGCCGGGCGCCCTCTATTCGAGAGTGGTGGATTTGCCAGCCATGGCGTGGTGGTTTTGCCAGGTACTTGGTGGGGACCTTGCCGCTTGGCACGGGTCCGCATATGAAAGCACGCCGGCAAATTTCCGGTATATTTGCCGGCGTATGTACGCTCGAAAGCTGCGACCGCCTGACGACACGGTGTTCCTGTTCGGCCCGCGCGGAACCGGCAAGTCGACGTGGCTGGCGGAGGTCCTGCCCGACGCGGTGACCTACGATCTGCTCGACACCGCGCTCGCGCTCCGCCTGGCGCGCGAGCCGTCGCTCTTGACCCGCGAGCTCGCGGCAGTCGATCGCAAGCGGTGGGTCGTCATCGACGAGGTCCAGAAGGTCCCGGCGTTGCTCGACGAGGTGCACCGGATGATCGAGCAGGAACGCCGGCGCTTCATCCTGTCGGGCTCGAGCGCGCGCAAGCTCAGGCGCGGTGCTGCGAACCTGCTCGCGGGTCGAGCCACGCAGCTCGACATGTTCCCGCTGGTCGCGAGCGAGGTGGGCACACCGCCGCCGTTCGACCGGATCCCGTACGGCATGCTACCCCGTGCTTACGCCGCGGTCCGGCCGCAGCGCTTCCTCTCGTCCTACGCGGTGACGTACCTCAAGGAGGAGGTCCAGGCCGAGGCGCTCACCCGCAACATCGGTGGCTTCGCCCGGTTCCTCGAGATCGCCGCGATCCACAACGCGCAGATCACCAACACCGCCAACATCGCGCGCGACGCGCAGGTCGCCCGGCAGACCGTCCAGGGCTACTTCGACGTGCTGGTCGACACGCTGCTCGGCTCGTGGCTACACGCCTGGAAGCTGAAGCGCGCGACCAAGCTGGTCGCGCACCCGAAGTTCTACTTCTTCGACGCCGGGGTGGCGCGGGCCTTGTCCGCCCGGCTGCCGTATCCTCCGACGCAGGAGGAGATGGGGGCGATCTTCGAGACCTACCTCCTCCACGAGCTGCGGGCCTACCTGAGCTACACCGAGCGTCCCTATCCGCTGTACTTCTTTCGTACGTTCGACGACGTGGAGGTCGACGTGCTGTTCGAGTCGGCCCACGGCCTGGTCGCGCTGGAGTTCAAGGCGTCTCGGACCTGGCGGGGCGAATTCAACAAGGGATTCCGGCGACTCGCCTCCGAGGTCGACCGGGTCTCCTGCATTGGCGTGTACACCGGTACGCGCAAGCTCGTGCACGATGGCGTGGTCGTGCACCCCTATGGCCAGTTCCTCGAAGCGATGTGGGAGGACAAGCTGTTCAGCTGACGCGCTGCCGGTTCACCGAGGGGCAGCTGCTGGGTGGAGCGGCAGGCGGATCGAGCAGGCGTCGCGGGGGCAGTAGCGCGGACAGCCGGCATCGCGGGCTGCGCGGGCAGCCGATGGCTCCTAGAACAAGAACTGCGCGGAGGCGCCCAGGACGTAGCCGCGGTTCTGCTCGGAGCGATAGCGGTGGCCGACGAGGTCGATCTTGTTCACGTGCAGCGGGTTGACCTCGGCGGTGCCCGCGTTGATGAGATCGTTGTTGTCGGTCTCGCAGCGCGGGGCGCCGGTCGGGCAGGTCGGTAGATCGACCCCGGCGTCGGCGAAGGTGATCACGTGATTGGTCTTCCAGATCATCTCACCGACGGCCGCGAACGAGACGTGGGTGCCGAGCCTGGCGCGCAGCGCGACCCGGGCGGAGGTCTCGAGGTAGTTCTCGATGTTCGTGATGCCGGGGTGGCTCAGCGGCTGGACGCCGGGCGCGGTGGGGTCGGCATCGAGGACGAGCGGGCCGCCGGTGCGGGGATCCCCGGCGAGCGCGAACACCTCCCACATCTCGCTGTAGCCGCGGCCTTCGAAGTGCCCGACGAGCCGGGTGCCGAGATCGAGGCTGACCTGGTTGCCGGTCTTCTCATCATTGAGCAGGTAGGTCTCGAGGCCGAACGACACGCCGGCGGTCTGGCTGATCTCGATGTTCTTGGCGCCGAACCCCGGATCCTGGAACAGCGACGTCTTGCGGGTGTAGACCGGCACCTGCCAGAACGCCTCGAACCAGCCTTCGAAGTGGCGGAACCGGCGATCGACCGAGGTCCACACGCGCAGCTCGTCCACGCCGGTCGACACGCCGGTCTGCCGGCCGGGGTCGGCGGCGTCGAACCGCATCACGCGGCCGATCGCGAACCGACCTTCGACGCCGAGCTTCCAGGTCGGCTTGGTGGGATCGGTCGCCTGGTTCATCGGCGCGAGGCCGAAGCCGGCGCGGAGCTCGGGGATGCCGCTGCGGTTGATGCCGCGGAACACGACGTCGCCGGCCGGCGGCGTGGTCGGATCGCGCGCGTCGAACCCATTGCCGGTCAGGATACCGTCGGCAAACGTCGAGCTGTGTGCGCGGTCGACGCCGCTCGCCAGGTCGAGCTCGCCGGTCTGGGCGAGCACGATCGGCACCGCGAACGAGACCCACGTGTTGTGGTAGACGCCGAGCTCGATCTTCGGGGTCAGGAGGTGGCGGTACCCGTGAAACTGCAGATCGCGGCTTCGCGGCAGCGGGGCGAGCGGATCGGCCGCCGGGTTGCCGACTTGCTCGCGGGTGATCACCGAGCTGTCGATGTCGTACTCGTAGTCGGCCGCGACATGGACTTCTTCGCCGATGCCGGGGTAGGCCGCGGAGGGGACGACGCCGGCCGGGTTCGCGTGCGCGATCACGCTCGTGCCCACGACAAGCCCGCATACAAGCGCGACGGTGGTCGTCCGCAACACCGGCCCGGACGTTACCATGGCTAGCCTTCTTTATCGCGCAGCCCGAACTCCTTCATCTTCATCTGGAGGCTCTTGCGGCTGATCTTGAGCAGGCGCGCGGCCTGGGTCACGTTGCCTCCGGTCTCGTCGAGCGCCTTGACGATCAGCTCGCGCTCGACCCGCGAGGTCTCGGCGCGCACGATATCCTTGAGCGATCCCGACGGCGAGCCGGCGTGCTCGCCGCCGACTACTTCGTCGTCCTCCTCGAGTGCGATCGCCGGACTGCTACCCGCGGTGGGCGAGGCCGGATGGGCAGCCGGATATGCCGCCGGATGCGGCGTCGGATGCGCGGCCTGATGCGCGGCCTGATGCGCGGCCTGATGCGCGGCCTGATGCGCGGCCTGATGCGCGGCCTGATGGGGAGCCGACGGCGAGGATGGATGCGGCGTGGGGTGCGCGAGGTGGGCCGGATCGTTGGCGCCCGCGAGCTGGAGATCGGCTCGCTCGATCCGCTCGCCCTTGGTGAACAGGATCGTCCGCTCGAGGACGTTCTCGAGCTCGCGGATGTTGCCGGGCCAGGCGTGGGCCTCGAGCGCGGCGAGCGCGTCGTCGGCGATGCCGGCGATCGTCTTCTTGAGCCGCTCGTTGAACTTCTTGATGATGTGGGCGACGAGCAGCGGGATGTCGCCGATGCGCTTGCGCAGGGGAGGGATCTGCAAGGGCACGACGTTGAGCCGGTAATACAGGTCCTCGCGAAAGTTGCCGCGCTGGGTCTCCTGCTCGAGGTCGCGGTTGGTCGCGGTCACCAGGCGGACGTCGACCTTGATCGTCTTGAGCCCGCCGACCCGCTCGAACTCGCTCTCCTGGATCGCGCGGAGCAGCTTGACCTGCATCTCGACCGGGATCTCGCCGATCTCGTCGAGGAACAGCGTGCCGCCGTCGGCGAGCTCGAAGCGGCCGGGCTTGCTCGAGGTCGCGCCGGTGAACGCGCCCTTCTCGTAGCCGAACAGCTCGGACTCCATCAGGGTCTTGGGGATCGCGGCGCAGTTGATCTTGATGAACGGCCCGCCCTTGCGGCCCGAGTGCTCGTGGAGCGCCTTGGCGACCAGCTCCTTGCCGGTGCCGCTCTCGCCGGTGATGAGCACGGTCGACGGCGTATCGGCGACCTGCTCGATGATGGCGAAGATGCTCTGGATCTCCGCGCTCTGGCCGACCAGGCCGAACCGCCCGCGCGCCTCGGGATCGCCGGCGGGGTAGAGCGTCTGGCGCGGCGCCATCCGGTTCGCCGCCGCCTGGCCGATCGCCTTGTCGACGATCGTCCGGATCGAGTCCTGCTCGAACGGCTTCTCGATGTAGTCGAACGCCCCGGCCTTGATCGCCTCGACCGCCTGACCGACCGAACCGTACGCGGTGATCATGATGACCGGCACCTGCGGGAAGGTCTTCGAGGCGGTGCGCAGGACCTCCATGCCGTCGGCGCCCGGCATCCGCAGGTCGGTGATCACGACGTCGACGTCGGCCAGCCGCTCGATGGCCTCCGCCCCGCTCGCCGCCTGGACGACCTCGTGGCCGTCGCGCCGGAGCATGGCGACCAGGACGCGGCGAAGGTTCTGTTCGTCGTCGGCGACGAGGATCTTCGCCGTGTGCATCGCCGGCTACCCTACCTTATCCGGGGCCCTGGTGCGCGACCTGGGCGCGGGGGCGCGGCCCGGCGTTCTTGACGTTGGCGTCGAGCCAGCGGAGCTCCTCCCAGAGCACGTGGAGGGCGCTCTCGCGGGCGCGGTAGCCGTGGGCTTCGGCGGGGAGCACGACGTAGCGGACATGGCCGCCGAGGCCCTGCAGCGCGGCGAACAGGCGCTCGGTCTGGATCGGGAACGTGCCGGGGTTATTGTCCGCGGCGCCGTGGATGAGCAGCAGCGGCTCGTCGATCTTGTCGGCGAACCGGAACGGCGACATCTGATCGTAGATCGCGGCGGCCTCCCAGTAGGTGCGCTCCTCGGCCTGGAAGCCGAACGGGGTCAGCGTGCGGTTGTAGGCGCCCGAGCGCGCGATCCCGGCGCGGAACAGCTGGCTGTGGGCGAGCAGGTTGGCCGTGGTGAACGCGCCGTAGGAGTGACCGCCGACGGCGAACCGGTCGCGGTCGCCCACGCCGAGCCCGACGACGGCGTCGATCATCGACGCGGCATCGGCGGTCAGCTGCTCGATGTAGCTGTCGTTCGGCTCGGTCTTGCCCTCGCCGATGATCGCGAACTTGGGGTCGTCGACCACGGCGTAGCCCTGGGTGAGCGCGAACAGGGGGCCGCTCCACGACGGCGCCACGAACCGGTACGGCGAGCCGTTGACCTGCGAGGCCGCGCTCGCCGTCTTGAACTCCTGCGGGTAGACCCACACCAGGACCGGCAGCGGCTTGTCCTGCTTGGGCCGGAAGCCGGGCGGCAGGTACAGCATGCCCGAGAGCTCGAGGCCGTCGGCGCGCTTCCACTTGATGAGCTGCTTTTTGACCTTCGCGAGCTCCGGCACCGGGTGCGCGAAGCGGGTGAGCTGGCGGAAGGTCTGGTCGGCGAACGAGGACGCGTAGAGCTGCGGCGGCTCGGTCGGCGATTCGCGCGACAGCAGCACCTCGAGCCCGTCCTCATCGAGCACGCCCTGGACCTGGGCGTAGTGCTCGCCGTCCGACCGCCAGACCCGCTCGGACTGACGGGTCGCGAGATCGAGCCGGTCGAGGAACGGTCGGTCGCCTTGATCGGACGCGCCGGTCCCGATGAGCAGGAGCTGGCCCTTGCCGGTCACCTGGAGGACCTGGTGGCCGGTCGGCGTCGGGCGCATGACGGGCCGGCCCGGATCGGTGTAGCGATCTTCGGACGAGCGATCCCACAGCACGCGGGGCCTGGCGACGGCGTCGTCGGGCGTGACGATCGACGTGCGGATCTTGCGATCCTTCCAGCGCGATTCGGTGACGAGCGCGAGCTTGCCCGTGCCCCACTCGATCCCGCGAAACCGGTCGGCGAGCTCGACCAGCCGGGCCGGACGGGCGAACGGCGCCGTCGCGCAGGCGACCTCGTCGCGGACCTGCGCCGGCTTTTTCGGATCGCCGCCGTCCCGCGCCTCGGCCCAGCACACGGTCGCGGGGGCGTCGGCGCGCCATTCGATCGCGCGGCGCCCGGTGCGCACGGCATCGAACGAGACCGGGACGTCGTCGGCGAGCTTCAGATCGGCGATCGTCGCGACCGGCTTGCCGTCGAGGGTCCACACGTCGGTCCGGGTCGGGAACTGGCCGAGGTCGACGCGGTACGAGAACGGCCGGTGCACCGAGGTGACGAGCAGGAGCTTGCCGTCGGGGGACGGCGACGACTCGAGGTACAGCGCGGGCGCGCCGACCGGGGTGAGCTTGCCGTCGAGCCTGACGAGCGCGATCTGCGAGGCCATGTAGTGCTCGAACAGCTGCTCGTCGGTCGGGTTCGCCAGCAGATCGGGGTTGGTCCGCGCGGGCTTCTTCTCGCCGGTGTTCTCCTGCACGATCGGGCCGGCTGGTACGGCCGGCGCGGTGGGCGGTGGTGTCATCCCGGCGGGGACGGTGCGGCACACCAGCGTGTGTGCATCCGGCAGCCAGTCGCACGGCGCGCCGGCGACGCCGGACAGCGGCGTGATCGCGAGCGGCCTGGCGGTCGCGTCGTGGACGTCGACCAGCCACAGCCTGATCGCGTCGGCCTCGGTCACCGTTACGGCGACGTACCTGGCGTCGGGCGACCAGCGGACATCGCCGATCCGGGCACCGTCGGGGAGCCCGCGGATCGGCCGCGGCGCCGCGGTCTTGGCCTTGATGTCGAGGAGCTCGAGGCGCTGGGTGAACGGGCGGCGCGCCGTCGCCCGGTTCTTCGGGTTGATCCGCAGGCCGGCCAGCCGCAGCTCGGCCTCGGCGACCTCGGCGATCGACGGAAACGCCAGCGGCGTCATCAAGAGCAGCGTCGCCCGATCGGGCCCGAGGCTGCTCTGGGGGATCGGCGTCGCATCGATGAAGTTGGCGACTGCCTTGGGAGGCCGCTGGTACTTCAGGTCGTCGGCGTACGACGGCGTCGAACATACGAGGATCGCGATCGCGACGAGGCCATGGCGCATGCCCCGCTATATCATTGGTCGCTGCAGACGGAAAACCGCAACGACCGGATGCCGCTCCCTCGTCGATGCCTGCGATGCCTGCGATGCCTGCGATGCCTGCGATGCCTGCGCGGAGCCTCCTCGGCATCGAATGATTGGTAGATATTTGTGTTTGTGACAAGTGGCCTTGTCGTTGTCATATGGCTTCCACTGCGCAGAGCGACAATACGAACAACGGGTCTTCGATGCTGCGCGCAGCACGGCCTCGCACCATGGACCAGCGTGCGTCTTCCTCGAGCCAGCGCGCACCGCCGGCAACTGGCGCGTGACCGACTCGCAGCCCCTCGCGCGCCGCCGTGCCTTCGCGTGGGTCGCTACCCGGGGCGAGCAGGCCTTCACCAGACGCCTCGCGCAGGTGGGCGTCTTCATGTCGGAACATGGATTCTGGTCGCCTACACAGCGTACAGACGGGGCTAAGGGCGCTGGCCGAGCCGTGAACGTGCCGCGATCGGACGCGGTGCATGCTGATGGTCCCGCGCGAGATCGTAAGGATGCTCGTGTCTTTTTACGTGGCCGTTGCACGGGCAGAGCCGGCGACCGTTGCCGCGCTGCTGGAATTTTCCGCGCCGAACTTGATAGTCATATTCGGGTCGACCCCACGATCGTAATTTGTTAAGGTGGGTAGGAAGCGACGAGGACAGGACGGGAGGGCAGGAAGGGGCTCTGGAAGCGTCCAGTGTTGGTTCGCCATCCGTCAGAAGGGAAGGTTAACGCGGTATGTACACAGTAGAGTGTTCGGTCGGTAAATTGTTTGAGATCCGAGTTCAACCGCCGCTGTCGCTCGAAGAGCTTCAAAACTTTCATCCGCAGGTCACCAGGATCTACGCGCGAGTGGCAGGCCAAGTCGTCGGGTGCACGGACCTGCGAAACGCCCGCGTGTTCAGCCCCGAGGTGGCCAACATGCTCATGACGATCATCCGCACCGAGTCACCGCGTGTGCTCCGAAACGCATTCCTCATCAACGAGGGTGCCGTGTTCAGCATGCAGATCGCGCGGGTGTTGCGCACGGCAGGCGCGCCCTCCCGTAGGGCGTTCCTCGAGACCGATGATGCCGTCAGCTGGCTGTCCGAGACGCTTTCCCCCACAGAGATCCGCCGCCTCGGCGACTTCATCAACACCGGTGTGCACCCACACGTAGCGTCCCCGTAGCCACCCGTAGCGGCTGCAGCCTGAAACACGACCGAGCCCCAGACTCCCGCTCGAGCGCGTCTGCCGCACCCGCTACGCCGTTCGCGCCACATACAAGCCCTCGCGGTCCCGCGCCAGCTTCTCCACGAACACGCGCAGCAGCGAGGCGTCCAGCGACGGGCACGCGATCTCGCTCGCAGCGAGATCCGCGCGCGTGGCCGCGCTGTCGAACACCGGCGCGCGCTGCGCGGACATGAGCTCGGTCACCGACCCGTCCATCTCGCCGGGCGGGAACAGCGGCACGAGGGTGCGCAACGCCCCTTTGCCGGCCTCGGACGCGGCAGCCGCGAGGAGGCGCTCGCGCCAGGAGACGTATGGTACGCGCGCCACGCGGTGTTGCGTCTCCCCGAGCCACCCCAGCAGATCGGACCACGTCACGCGCGCGGCGTGTGTCAGGTGGTAGTTCTTACCGGCCGCGCCGGGGCGGCGAGAGAGGGCCACGGTGGCCGCGGACACGTAGTCCACCGGCGCGATCATCAGGTCCATGTCGATGTCGGGCGCGGCGCCGAGCAGCATGCACCCCTGGATGAACCGGCACAGGAAATCGTCGGGGTTGTACTCCCCGGTACGCGAGTGCCAGCCGATGAACACCGGACGGTAGCTGGTCACGGGGACCCCGCGCTCGCGGGCCAAGGAGATCAGCCTCTCCGCGACCCACTTGCTCTGCGCGTAGCCCTGGAGCGGCAGGTGCTCCGCGCTCGCGGGCGTCTCCGACTCGGAGACGGTCCGGCCAGCGTACTCGGGGGTGAAGAACACGGACAAGCTCGAGACGAAGTGGACGGGCTTCAGCGCGCCCCGCGTCGCGAGCCGCAGGATCTCGGCGGTGCCACCCACGTTGGTGGCTCGCACCTCCTCGTAGGGGAACAGGAAGTTCACCAGCGCGCCGTTGTGGTAGACGGCGTCCACGGCGTCGGCGAGCGCGTCGAACTTGCGCGGCGAGAGCCCCAGGCGCGGCTGGGCGAGGTCGCCCGTCACGGGGATCACGCGCCCGGCGAACGACGGCTCCCACAGCCCGCGCCGGGCCAGGGTGCGCTGGATTCGCTCGCGTCCGGCTGCCGCGTTGGGCGCGCGCACCAGGCATCGCACCTTGCCCTTGCCAGCGCGCAGGAGGTCCGCGAGCAGGAACGCGCCCAGGTATCCCGTGACGCCCGTGAGCAGCGGCCGCTCCGGGGGGCCCTGCGTCGCGCGCTGCCCTGGCTTTGCGTACACGGCGTCATCGAGGACCACCTCGGACGCGAGGTCCAGCACGGGCCGCGCCGCGCGCTCGGTCATGGTGGTGGACCCGTCCGACGGCTGAGCTGCGGCCGAGTCGAGCATCCGCAGCACGGTGTCGCCCAGCTGCGCGAGCGAGGCGTGGCGCAGGAACGCCACGAGCGGCACGTTCACGTCCAGGTCCGTCGCGATCCGGCGCTTGAGCTCCACGGCCATCAGGGAGTCGAGGCCCATCGCGTCGAGGGCGAGGTCCGCGTCGGTCATGGGCGACTCGAGGCGCAGCACGCCTTCCACCGCGGTGGCGAGGTAGGCGCGTACGCGCGCGGCGCGCGGTCCGGGCAGGAGGCCTGCGAGCGTCGCGCGATCGATGCCGGCAGCCTTCGAGGGCCGCGCCGCGGGCGCGGTGGGGACGAAGGCGCGGTCCAGGTAGCGCAGCTCGATGTCCAGGATCTCCGCCACGGGGGCGCCGGTGTCGTCGTACACGCGGACATCGCCGCGCAGGCCGCCGTCACCTGCGGGCGCGCCGAGACCCGACACGCGTGCGTGGCTCCACAGTGCGCGCGTCGGCCGGCGGAACACCCGCACGGAGCCGATCTTCACGGGCATGAAGGCCCGCCGTTCGGGCGACACCGTCACCAGCGTCTGGGCGCACGCGTCGAGCAGCGCGGGGTGGAACGCGTACGCGCCGGACTCGTCCGCGAGGTCCGCGGGCGCGAAGATTTCGCCGAGGGCTTCCCCGTCGCCCACGTGCGCGCGGACGAGCCCGCGGAACCGTGGGCCGAGGTTCGCGCCGAACGACTCCAGCCCGGCGTACACCTCCTCGCCCGCCACGGTCGCCGTGCAGCGCGCGCGCAGCGCCGCGAGGTCTGCACGTTCCCCCTCCGACTCGTCGCGCGACACTCTCGCGACCGCATGGAGCACCCATGCCGCGCTGGCGTCTCCCGCGTCACGCCCGTACGCCTGGAACGCGAAACCCGCGCCGTCCGGCGTCGCGTGCCACTGGACTTCGCGCGCACCGCCCTCCGGCACGAACATCACCTTGCGGAACTCCGCACCCTCCACGCGCAGCGCGCCGTGGGGCGTCGCCGCGCGCGCGGCGGCCAGGGCGGCCTCGAGGTACGCGAAGCTGTTGAACACCACGGAGCCCTGGAGTCCGTGCTCGGGCACGAACGCGGCCGTCGCGAAGGTCACGCGGTTTTCCCACACCACCGCGCCGGGCGGGTTCGCGAGCGGCACGGCGCGGCCCAGCAGCGGGTGCGCGCCGGCGGCATGGGCCGGCGAGGAGGCGCCGCCTGGACGCGCGCCGGGAGCGGGATCGAGCCAGCAGCGCTGGCGCTGGAACGGGTAGCTGGGCAGCTTCGCGAGCCTCGATGACGCGGGGGACACCTGATCGAAGTGCAGGGTGCGGCCCGCGGCGTACAGACCGCCGAGCGACGCGCGCATCGCGGCCGACTCGCCGTCGTCGCGCCGCATCGAGCCCAGCACGGTTCCGTTCACGCCCGCCAGCTCCATCGCCTGCACCACGGAGCTGCCGAGCGTCGGGTGGGGAGAGAGCTCGACGAACAGGTCGAACCCGTCGGCGAGCATGGCCTGAACCGCGGGGTAGAACCGCACGGGCTGCCGCAGGTTGTTCGCCCAGTAGCCCGCGTCCAGCTCGCGCGCCCCGGACGACACCGTGGAGTAGAACGGGCGCGCGGGTGCCGAGGGGGTCATTCCACCGAGCGTCGTACGCAGCGAGGCCGCGAGCGGGTCGATCGACGGGCAGTGCCCGGCGCCGTTGGTCTTCACCCGGTGGCAGAACACGCCACGGGACTCCAGCGCGACCTGCACCTCGCGCACCGCGTCCTCGTGGCCCGAGAGCACCGTGGAGCGCGGCCCGTTGAGCACGGCCACGTGCAAGCGGCCCGGGTGGGATGCCGCGGCGCCCTCGGCGTCCTCGGCCGAGAGGCCCACCAGCAGCATCGCGCCCTGGTCCCACACGCGCATCAGCTCGCGGCTGCGCGCGACGATGACCTGCGCGGCCTGCGCCAGCGTGAGCGCGCCGGCCTCGTGCGCCGCGGCAACCTCGCCCATGCTGTGCCCCACGACGCCGTCGGGTTCCACGCCCCACGCGCGCCACAGCGCCGCCAGCGCGACCTGCAGGGTAAACATCACGGGCTGCACCACGTCGCTGTGGTCGGAGTGCGCCTCGGGCCCCGGCCGCGTGATCTGCTCGGCGACGCTCCAGCCCAGCGCGGGGGCGAGCGCCCGGTCGCAGCGCTCCACGGCCGCACGGAACGCCGGCTCGCACTCCATCAACTCGCGCCCGGCGCCGGGTCGCTGCGCGCCCTGGCCCGAGAACACGAACGCTACGCGGCGCCCGGCGGTCGCGCGGCCCGCCCAGACGCCCGGCGTCGAGCCCGTCCGCGCGAACGCGTCGAGCTTGTCGCGCAGCTCCTCGCTGGTGCGGGCCACGAACGCGGCGCGGTGCTCGTGGTGTTTGCGCCGTACGCCGGCGGTGTAGCAACGGTCAGCGACCGCCTGCGGGCCCTGCGCGGCGGGGTCCGAGAGGTCCGCCGCGTGGGCGCGGGCGAGGGCGCGCAAGGCCTCGGGGCTGCGCGCGGACAGCGGGAGCAGGTGTGCACGAGTGGGGCTCGGGCCCGGCGCGCCATCGGGTTCGCGCGCGGACGCGGGAGGCGCGGCGGCCAGCACGACGTGCGCGTTGGTGCCGCCGATCCCGAACGAGCTGACGCCCGCGATGGGCCGGTGCGTGGCGGGCCAGTCGGTCAGCGTGGTCTGCACCTTCAGGGGGAGCTCGTCGAGCGGGATATCCGGGTTGGCGGACTGGAAGTGCAGGCTCGGTGGAATCGCGCCGTGCTGCATCGAGAGCGCGACCTTGATCAACCCGGCGACTCCCGCGGCGGCCTCGAGGTGCCCGAAGTTGGTCTTCACGGACCCGACGACGCAGCGGTCGCCGTCGGCGCGGCCCTCGGCGAGCACCGAGCCGAGGGCGCGCGCCTCGATCGGATCGCCGAGCCGGGTCCCCGTGCCGTGGGCCTCGACGTACGACACGCTGCCGGGCGAGACGCCCGCGCGGCGGTAGGCCTCTCGGAGCAGCGCCACCTGCGCCTCGGGGTTGGGCGCCGTGAGCCCGTTGGAGCGGCCATCCTGGTTCACCGCGCTCCCGAGGACGACGGCGTAGATCCGGTCGCCGTCGGCCACCGCGCGCGAGAGCGTCTTCATCACCACGACGCCGGCGCCTTCACCGCGCACGATGCCGTCGGCCCGCGCGTCGAACGTCTTGCACCGGCCATCGGCCGCGAGGCCCCCCAGCCGCGCCTGGCTCACGGTGTTCTCCGGCGAGATGATCGCGTTCACGCCCCCCGCGAGCGCCGCGGTGACCTCGCCCGAGCGCAGCGCCTGGCAGGCGTAGTGGACGGCTACCAGGGAGGCCGAGCACGCGGTATCCACGGCGACACTCGGGCCGCGGAAGTCGAACGCGTACGAGATCCGGTTGGCGGCGATGCAGAGCAGGCTGCCCGTGGCCGAGTACGCCCCGATGCGGTCGGCGTCGCACATCTGCAGTCGTCCGTAGTCGTTCGTGGTGACACCGACGTAGACCCCCACGGGGGAACCCGCCATCCCGGAGGGCGGCATGCCTGCGTCCTCCATGGCTTCCCACGCGACTTCGAGCAGGAGGCGTTGCTGCGGGTCCATATGCGCGGCCTCGCGCGGGGAGATCCCGAAAAACGCCGGGTCGAAGTGGTCGAGGTGATCGAGGAATCCGCCCCAGCGGGTGTTCATCTTGCCGGGCGCGCTCGGGTCGGGGTCGTAGTACGCATGCGCGTCCCACCGGTCGGACGGGACCTCGCGGATCGCGTCCACACCGTCGCGGAGCAGCTGCCAGTACTCGTCGGGGTTGGCCGCGCTGGGGAACCGACACCCCACGCCGACGATCGCGATGGGCTCCGCGGAGTCCGCGAACACCACCGCGTCGGGCGTCGCGTCCGGGGCCGTCGCGGCGTGACCCGCGAGGTAGCGCGCCAGAGCAGTGACGTTCGGGTGCGCGTACGCCACCGTGGGCGAGACGCGACGGCCCAACCATTTCTCGATGTCGCCGGACAGGCCCACGGTCTCGCGCGAGTCCATCCCGTAGCTCACGAACGGCTCCGCCGGGTTCACCCGACGGGGGTCGATGTGGAGCCGCGCCGCGATCTGTGCGACGAGCCACGCGCGGATCTCCGCGACGGAGCGCGGGGGCGTGCCGGCCGCGGGTTGGGCGTCGTCGGCCGTCGCGTGGGCCGGCGTGGGGGTGGCGCGGCGCCACTGCGCGAGCGGGTTCAAGGTCCCGTCGAGGAACGCCGCCCGGCACGCGCGGCGCTGGATCTTGCCGCTCGTGGTCTTGGCGATGGTTCCCGGCGCGATGAGCACCATCGCGTACATGGGGAGGTCGTGGGTCTCGGCCACCGCGCGGCGCACGGCGGAAATCACGGCGTTCGCGTTCAGCGCGCCGCTGCGGGTGTCCACCTCGCTCACGAGCACGAGCTGCTCCTCGCCGCCGACCTCCACGGAGAACGCCGCGCCGCACCCAGGCCGGATGGCGGCGTGCGCGCGCTCGGCCAGGAGCTCGATGTCCTGCGGGTAGTGGTTGACCCCGCGCACGATGATCAGGTCCTTGAGGCGGCCCGCCACGTACAGTTCGTCCGCCACGAACGCGCCCAGGTCGCCGGTGCGGAGGAACGGCCCCTCGTTCGTGCCGGCGACCCGCGCATGGAACGTCATCTTGGTGTCCGCCTCGCGGCGGAAATACCCGCGTCCCACGCTCGGCCCGGACACCCAGAGCTCGCCCACGCACCCATCGGCGCACGGCTCGCGCGTCTCGGGATCGACCACCAGCACGCGCTGTCCGCCCTGGATCTGCCCGCAGCCCACCAGCGCCGTGGTGCCGGCTTCCTCGCCGTCGTCGGCGAGCTCCGCGTGACCGAGCGCGATCTTCGCGTTGTGGAAGCGCGACACCAGCGGATCGCGCGGGGAAAGTCCGCCTGAAATGAAGTTCGCCTCGGCCATGCCGTAGCACGGGTACATGGCGCTCGGGTCGAACCCGCAGGGGGCGAACGTGCGTGCGAATGCCTCGAGCGTCTCCGCGCGGATGGGCTCCCCGCCGTTGAACGCGCAGCGCCAGCTCGAGAGGTCCAGCGCCGCGCGCTCCTCGGGCGAGGTGTTTCGCACGCACAGGGCGAACACGAAGTTGGGGCCGCCGGCGAACGTGCCGCGGTAGCGCGAGATCGCGCGGAGCCAGCGCGCCGGGCTCTGGAGCAGCGCGGAAGGCGGCATCATCACGGTGTGGAACGCGGTGTACAGCGGCTGGACCAGGCAGCTGATCACGCCGAGGTCGTGGTACAGCGGCAGCCACGAGACGCCCACCGATTCGGGCCCCAGCCCCCACGCGCGGCGCTGGATCGCCGCGTTGGCCAGCATGTTTGCATGCGTCAGCACCACGCCCCGCGGCGACGATGTCGAGCCCGACGTGTACTGCAGCAGCGCCACGTCGCTGGGCAGTGCCCTGTGCGGGGCAGGTGCGTCGCCGTCGTCCTCGCCGTCAGGCGCATCCGTGGCGATCACGCGGACCGACGCGGGCAAGATTTCGTAGCCCAGTCCGCCCTGCTCGATGACCTCGCGCGTGGTGAGGGTCACCTCGGGCTCCGCGTCGGCCACGACCGAGAGCAGTCGCGGGAGCGACCGGCGCGCCCGCGACGGATCCAGGGGGTACAGGGGCACCGCAACCACGCCGGCGTAGAGGCATCCAAAAAACGCGCAGACGTAGTCCAACCCCGGAGGATAGAGCAGGAGTGCGCGTGCACCGGGCCGGGCGATGCGCCCGAGCCGCGCGGCGATGGTGAGCGCGCGCCGGTGGAGCTCGTCGAATGTAAGCTTGGCCACCTCACGCTCGCCGTCTGCGAGGAAGGTGTAAACTTGGAAATTGGGCAACTCGCTAGCTCGTGCCTGGAGCAGATCCGCAAGCGTGGAAACCGCCGCACACGGACGCGTTCCACGCGCCGCACGCTTGGCAAGCTTACGCTCGACCACAACCCCACCGTTACTGCCTGTATGGTTAGTAAGGTCGATGACGGAATTGAGCCCCATTGATGCTTTTATACATCAACGGTCCGCGTTGCGTGTTGACGGTTACTAACCGAATACGATGTGATGGGCGCTTCCGAGTTCTCTATCCGATGCCGGTCATCTAAATACCATATTAAATTCGAATACTTATAATTTACAATCGGGCGGTAATGATCCAGATTCACCCCTCTTGATCTTTAGCCGATCTCCGGTTTTTTCTTGTTTGAGGAAAATTCACTCCCGGGTTCTCCCACCGGCCAGTGCGTGCCGGTGCTCAACCCCGTAACCGGTCGAGTTCGTTCGATCGACGGAGAGTCACACATCCGGATTCCTCGGTTTGGCGGGTCCCACAGCCCGCGGATGCTGTTGACCGGGAGTAGGTGTGTTTTGGTAGGACGACCCGTGATGCTGTGTGAGAGGACGGTGTAGCGCCACGTAAGGAATGTTATGGAACAGGCGTTCTAATCAGGAAAAGGTGGTTCAGGCGCACATGCCGCAAGTCGGCTGAACGCGTACAGTCGCACGGTTGGGGCAGGCGAGGTGCGCGAGGCTACCCGGCGGCTTCGCCAGCGATCGGCGGCGCCGAACTGGGTTCGCCTGTCGTGGGATCGGCGTGCGGAGCCGGTGAAGCCGCCGTTGGTTCGCCAGCGGCCCGCGGTGCGATGTCGCCGGCCAGCGTGCTGGTGTCGAGCGAGTCGTCGGGGGAGATCGATTCGACGAGGTTGCCCGACGTGGTGACGGCGGCGGGCACGTCGATGATGCCGGACGCACCGGCGGCGCTGGGCGGCGTGGCGTCGGGACGATCGACGGTCTTGATCGGCCGGAGGCCGCCGGTCTCGGTGATGTCCCTGATGTCGCCCGCGGGGATCGGCTCGGCCGCGGGCAAGAACACCGAGAAGGTCGAGCCCTGGCCGAGGGTCGAGCGCACCTCGATGGTGCCGCCGTGCTGGTTGATGATCCGGTGCGAGATGGCCAGGCCCAGGCCCGTGCCTGTTTGCTTGGTCGTGTAGAACGGGATGAACAGCTTCTTCAGCTTGTCGCGCGGGATGCCGATGCCGGTGTCGCGAAACCGGACCTCGGCGAACTGGCCGTAGCCCAGGCGTGAGCGGCGCCGCCGCGTCGTCAGGATCTCGAGCGTGCCGCCCTCGGGCATCGCCTGCAGCGCGTTCTGGCCGAGGTTCAGGAACACCTGCATCAGCGACTCGGGGTCGCCCGCGATCGGCGGCAGCATCTCGTCGATCCGGACGCGGATCTCGACCGACTTGTGGAGATCCTGGTGGAGCAGCTGCACGGTCTTGCGGACGACCTGGTTGAGATCGACCTTGCCGGCGCCCTCACGGCCCGGGCGTTCGCTGCGGGCGTAGTCGAGGAACCGCGTCACGACGTTGTTGAGCCGGTTGGCCTCCTCGACGATGATCTCGAGGAGCTCGGCGGTCTCGGTCGCCGCTCCGGGGAGCGGCGGGGCCGCGCCGTCGGCGGTGATCAGGAGCTGCGCGGCGCCCTTGATCGCCCCGAGCGGGTTCCGGATCTCGTGGGCGAGGCCGGCGGACATCTCGCCGAGCGCCGCGAGCCGGTCGCGCTCCTTGACCCGCTCGTAGGCCTGGCTCGATTCGATGACGCGGGCGGCGGCGTTGGCGAGCTGGCGGAAGGTGTCGAGATCGTCGGCGTCGAACGGGTGCTGGGTGCGATCGTCGCGCATGCAGAACACGCCGAGCAGCCACGGGCCCTGCTCGGTCTCCGCCGAGCCGAGCAGCGGAAAGATCACGCCGGCGCGGAGCTCGTCGAGCCGGCCGAGCAGCACGCCGACCGGGACGCGCTTGGGATCGGCTTGGGGCGCGGCCGTCTGCTCCTCGGTCTCGTGCACGAGCTGGTCGCGGTCGAGGTAGCCGCCGCGCACGCGTTCGAGCAGCGGGCGCTCGGTGTTGGCGTCGAGCCGCTCGGGCGGCGCCTGGCCGATGTAGCTCGCGCGATCGAAGCCCGCGCCGTCGGCGTCGAGCAGGTAGATCGAGGCGTCGGTCACGCGGCGCGACTCGTCGAGCGCGGTGGTGATCCGCTGCACCATGTCGGCCACGTCGACGACGCCGGGCAGCTCGCGGCGGACCGCGTCGATCCGGCCGCGGAGCTCGGTGCGCTGGCGCAACAGCCAGCGGTTGATGCCGTTCTCGAGCCAGCTGCGCACGGGCTCGAACAGGATCAGGATCACGAACGAGGCGACGAGCGCGTTCAGCAGGTAGAGGTCGTTGCGGGTGTCGCGGATCCAGTACAGCAGGAACCCGTTGACCGCCCACAGCAGCACGACGAGGGTGCCGAGCACCGCCATCTTGCCGAGCAGCTCGTTCAGGTCGATCAGCCGGTAGCGGAACAGCGTCTGCGACAGGAAGTAGAGGTAGAGGATGCCCAGGACGTTGCCGACGGCGGGCCACGCGACGCCGATCCACGTCACGCCGATCTGCGGCAAGGCGTGGGTCAGGGTCAGCGTGGTCGCGACGAACCCGCCGAGCGCGAGGTAGCCGACGCGGGTGCGCTCGACGCGCTTGGTGGTGGCCCGGTACTGGATGTAGAGGTCGTAGACGCAGCGGTAGAGGCCGCCGAACACGTAGATGCCGAACGGGACCAGGAAGTAGCGCTCCTCGTGGATGAGCCTGCCGACCGGCTTGTAGATCGCCGACACGATGAGGCCGGCATAGGCGAGCAGGGTCCACGCGAGGGTGACGCGCGGGCCGCGCTTGGGCCCGCCGATCGACGGCTGGGCCAGGAAGATCCGGAAGAACCGGATCGCGATCGGCGGGATCGTGGCCGCGAACCACAGCGCCAGCCAGCCCATCACGCGGCTGCTGATCGTCACGCCGATGAACGTGCACAGGTACCACGCCGAGACAGTGAACGTGAACGCGGCGAACGAGGTGTACACCCGGTCGGAGCGCGAGCGCAAAAGGACCGACGCCCCGATCGCCAGGATGAGCAGCGCGGCCAGTAGCGCCGAGACCGCCTGGACGCCCATGTGCTCCTGCTCCACGCCGTAAGTCTACCCACTCTTCGGCATGCGGTGGCATCGTAGGAGCGGTCGTGCAACAAAGGATACTGCCCGATGGATGACGCCGTCGCCCAGCAACTCGCCCAGCTCCCGGCCGTTCATGTGCTCGCCAGTACGGCGGCGGCGGCCGGCGCCGCGCCGCGCTGGGCCGTGATCGAGGCGGCGCGCCGGGCGATCGCCAGGCGACGGGAGGCGATCCTCGGCGGGCAAGGGGACGCCGCGGGGGAGGCGATCGACCCGCGCGCCGTCGCGGCGGATGCGGCGGCGCTGGCGCGCCCCGCGCTGCGCCGGGTGATCAACGCGACCGGCGTGGTGCTCCACACCAACCTCGGCCGCGCGCCGCTGGCCCAGGCGGCCCGGGCGGCGATCGACGGCGTCGCCGCGGGCTACTCGAACCTCGAGTACGACCTCGCGCGCGGCGAGCGCGGATCGCGCCACGATCACCTGCGCGGGATCTTGCGCGAGCTGACCGGGGCCGAGGACGCGATCGTGGTCAACAACAACGCCGCCGCGACCGTGCTCGGGCTCGCCGCGCTCGCCACCGGCCAGGAGATCATCGTCTCGCGCGGGGAGCTCATCGAGATCGGCGGCTCGTTCCGGCTCCCCGAGATCCTGGCGCTGTCGCGCGGCGTGCTCGTCGAGGTCGGCACGACCAACAAGACCCACCCGAAGGACTACGAGGCGGCGATCAGCCCCGCGACCGGCCTCCTGCTCAAGGTCCACCGCTCGAACTTCGCGATCGTCGGGTTCACGAGCGAGGTCACCGCCGAGGACCTCGTCGCGATCGGCCGCGCACGCGGGATCTCGACGATGATCGATCTCGGGTCGGGCGCGCTGTTCGATCGCGCCACCCAGCGCCGCTGGGGCCTGCCCGAGGAGCCCACGGTGGCCGAGACCGTCGCGACGGGCGCCGACCTGGTGACGTTCTCCGGCGACAAGCTGCTCGGCGGCCCGCAGGCCGGCATCGCCGTCGGGACCGCGGCGGCGATCGAGCGCGCCCGCAAGCACCCGCTGATGCGGGCGCTGCGCCCCGACAAGCTCACCCTGGCCGGGCTCGCCGCGACCCTCGCGCTGGTTCGCGACGGCAAGCTCGGCGAGATCCCGACGGCGCGCATGCTCGGCGCGTCGGTCGATCAGCTGCGCGCGGACGCGGTCACGCTCGCCCGGGTGATCGGCGCGATCGATGGGCTCGCGGTCGCCATCGAGCCGTGCCGCGGAACGGTCGGCGGCGGCGCGATGCCGACCGGGCAGCTGGCGTCGTGGGCGGTCACGCTGCGCGGCACGTCGGCCGGCGCGGATGCGATCGACGCCGGGCTGCGGCGCGCGGCCGTGCCGGTGGTCGGCCGGATCGAGGAAGGTCGAGTCTGGCTCGACGTCCGGACGATCGCGGCCGAGGAGGCCGCCGACGTCGTCGCCGCCGTCCAGGGGCTCGGCCCGACGCTCCTGTGAGGCAGCCAGAGGCGCTCGCGGGAGGGGGCGCCCGGCGGCGCCGGCCCCCAGCGCTTGACCGCGTCCCGCGGTCGCGGTTATCTGCCCGCCGATGATCCCGCGTGTGGTCGCCATTGGAGGCGGCAAGGGTGGCGTTGGCAAGAGCCTGGTTGCCGCGAACGTCGGGATCTTCCTGGCGACGCTCGGCAAGCGGGTGATCCTCATCGACGCCGCGTTCGGCGCGGCCAACCTCCACATCTTCGCCGGCGTGCCGCGGCCGTCGCGGTCGCTGGCGGAGGCGCTGGTGGCCGGCGGGCCGGGGCTCGCCGAGCTGGCGGTGCCGACCCACGTGCCCGGCGTGAGGGTGATCGGCGGGGTCTACGATCCGCCCTGGGTGGCCGAGCCGGCGCCCGCGCAGGTCCGCCTCGTCACCGAGCAGCTGCACCAGCTGCCGGCGGACTGGGTCGTCGTCGACCTCGGCCCCGGCATCGCGTCGCCGATGCTCGAGATCTTCCTCGCCGCCGATATCCAGATCATCGTCGCGGTGCCCGATCCGACGTCGATCGAGCTGATGCACCGGTTCACCAAGGCGGCGTTCTTGCGCAGCCTCGAGCGTGCGGGGCTCGGCCAGCTCGCCCAGGCCGTGGCGCGGGAGCCCCGGCACCTGGAGGGTGGGGCGCCCAGCGCGCTCGATGTCTACCTCGGGGCGGTCGAGGCGCGCTCGACCCAGGTCGACGAGCTGCGCGACGCGATCTTGCGGTTCTCGCCGCACCTGGTGATCAACTCGGCGCGCTCGAAGTCGGACATGGAGCTCGGTCGCGCCGTCGCGTCCGCCGCGCGCCGCCGGCTCGGCACCCCGATCCGCTACCTCGGCCACCTCGAGTACGACGAGGCGGTGTGGGCCTCGACCCGCCGGCGCCGCCCGCTCCTGATCGAGCACCCCGAGACCCGGATCGCGAAGTGCTTCGAGCGCGTCGCGCGCGGCCTCCTGGCGGTGCGCCCGCCGGCCCTCGAGGGTGACGTCTTGCCCTCCGATTCCCACTACGAGCTGCTCGAGGTCTCGCCGACCGCGAGCTTCGAGGACATCCGGCGCGCCAACCGCCGGATCCGCGACATCTACGGCGCCGAGTCGGTCGCGATCAGCGGGCTGTACGATCCGGCGAGCCTGGAGGCGGTCCATCGCCGGCTCGACCTGGCCTACACGACGCTCATGGACGCGGCGAAGCGCAAGGAGTACGACATGGAGCTGTTCCCCGACGGGGTGCCGATGCCGGTGACCCCGCCGCCGCTGCACGCCGACGTCCCGGCGGCGCGGCCGGCTGCCAAGGTCGATGACCCCGTCACCCTCGCGGTGCGCCCGCCGATGCCCGAGATCTCGCCGATGACCGAGTTCTCGGGCGCCCTGCTGCGCCAGATCCGCGAGGCGATCGGCGTCGAGTTGCGCGAGATCGCGGAGCGCTCCAAGATCGGCATGGCCTACCTGTCGGCCATCGAGGGCGAGCTGTTCGGCAAGCTCCCGGCCGCGGTCTACGTGCGCGGCTTCCTGGCCGAATACGCCCGCGCGCTCGGGCTCGACGGCGAGCGGGTCAAGCAGACCTACCTCGCGCGATTCCGCGCGGCGCGCGGCCCGAGCGCCGACGACGAAGACGAACCGCGCTCCAAGTCTTGACCGCCGGTCCCGCATCTCCCACGATCACCGGATGGCGACTCTGATCGACAACCCCAAGCGCGCGCGCCAGCTGGCCCGCGCGATCGCGTCAGACCTCACTCTGTACCACGAGCCGAAGATCCTCGAAGGCATCGCCAACGACAGCCTGTTCGAGGCGATGGCCGACGAGATCAACGAGGGCCGCGAGCTGTTCAAGAGCCGCGTCTCCGAGGAGATCTTCGCCCAGCACATCTACGAGCGCGCGATCGTCGACGTGCTCGTCAAGTCCAAGGGCCACGTCAAGTCGAAGATCTGGTAGCCGGCAGCGACAGCGTGGATGGGCTCGATCAGGTTCTGCGGTTGTCCCTGCACGGTTCCATTGGTCATGACTTCCGTTCTCCCAATGACTCGAGCTGCTGCACCCACGCACCGAAGCGCGGGCAGCGTTCCTTGAGCCCCTCGATGCCCACCTTTCCGGTGACTTGAGGGCCGTGGGCCTTCTTGTTGTACCCAGGGACGCGCGCGAGCAGCCGCTTGGACGGTGCGGTATCCTCTCCGTCATTCACATCTTCGGGCGGCGTGTCACCAAGCTCGGCACGCAGCGCCTCGAGACCCGCTCGTGCGTCTGCATCCACCAGCTGTTCGCCGAGATGATCGAGCCCCGAGAGCACGAGCGCTTCGAACTCGTGGCGCTGGACGTAGGGGATAAAGCGCTGGTCCTCGATGTCTTCGCGCATCGCGCTCTCGAGCAGGCCTGCTCGACGGATCGTGTCTGGTTCGGCGCTGCACGCGTCGAGTTGAGGGAAGTCCTCGGGCAGGCCGTACACGTCGAACAGGGACGTCACGCGAAGCTCTGTCGCGTTCGAGCGCAACACGGTGCGGATGTCCTTCCGCCAGTGTTTCCAGTGCCCGCCGCCCTGCGCGAGCTTCTGGCCGGTCTTGCGATCGCGCTTGGTGGTGACCTCGATTGGCGTGGTCCACACAGAGAGGGCGTTGAGATGGGGAGCCAAGCTCTGCTTGACGAACTCCTGCTCCGTGTCGCCTTCGACGACGATGTACAGGCGAATCACGGCCGACCTCCGAGGACGTTCTTGTCGTACAGCTCCGACAGGCTGTAGTCCTCGAGCCACGCTTCCAACTCTTTCGGGTCGAGGCGCGCGAATGAGGTCTCCCCTCCGCTGCGCTCCGCGACGACGACCTCGTCCGGCGCGAACTCGTCGAGCAGCGCGGGCGACTGCGTCGCGACGAGGATCTGCGAGTGAGCCGAAGCCGAGCGCACGAGGCCAGCGAAAATGGAGATCGCGGCCGGGTGCAGCCCAAGTTCGGGCTCGTCGATCGTGATGAACTTCGGCCGCGCCGACGGCGGCTGGGTCAGCGCCGCGAAGAGCGCGATGGCGCGCAGCGTGCCGTCCGAGAGATCGTGGACGTCGAACCGGTGATCGCGCTCGTCGCTCCAGTACAGGCGCACGGCGGAGGCGTCGGCCTGATCGGGAGTGACGAGGTCGGGATCGAGTGTCTTGATGAACGGCGCGACTCGCCGGACGAGGCCTTCGAGCAGGTTCCAGGCAGCACGCGCGTCCTCACCCTCACTTCGCTTGAGTCGGTACAGGTACGCTGCGAGGTTGGAGCCGTTGGAGCGAACGTACCTGCTGTCGGCTTGCTTGGCGTTCTGTCGGAGGGGCGAGGTGAGCGACGTGTCGTGAAAGTGGAAGAAGCTTATGCGCCCGATCAGCGCGGGTACCGAACCCAGAGATGATTCCGCTGGAAGTTGGAAGCTCTTGAGCTGCGACTCGGTGTGGCCCGTGCCCAGTTGGAAACCTTTGGGTTCTTCATCGGTGAGCGAGCCAAGAAACAGGTGCTCGGCCACGAACACGAACGAGTCGCCTGCGGCATAGCCAAGGCGAGCTTCGTAGCACATGTGTGCATTGCCATCCGTGAACTCGAGGACGATCGCCGTCTCGCGCGTGGTCTCGGGCCCGTAGTGGAGCAGCCTCGAAGCTCCTCCCTGCTCTCCAACGAAGCGCCGCAGGGACTGGGTTCGTATGAGAGGAATTAGCTTCAGCGCGGTGAGCAAGTTGGACTTGCCCGCGCCGTTGGGACCAATGAGCACGGTGATGGGCGTGAGGTCGAGCATCACATGCTTGAGGGACCGGAAGCCCTCGACGCGAACCTTGGTGAGCTGCATGGTGGACGTGGTCATGATTGGTCGCTCTCCTCCGTGTCGCGCTGATCGTCGTCACGCGCTGCGGCTGCCTTCTTGGCCCGTGCTACGCGCGTGGTCGGCGGCGGAAAGCGCTCCTTCCAGTCCTCGATGAGCGCCGCGCTCGGCCCCTCGAGGCCAACCAGCGCTTGCAACTCGACCTTCAGCCGCGTGGCGGCAGCGGCGTCTTCGCGCGCCACGTCGGGCAACAGACTCCACGCACTATCGAGCAGGCCGATGCGGTCGCCGAGCAGCACCGAGGAGTCCTCGAGCTCCTCGTCGATCGCGAGGATGGCCTTCACGCGCTGCTGCGCGGTCCAGCCCGCCCAGCCGTAGCGCGTCTCGACGCTGGCGCGTCCGGGGACCTCAGTGAACACGATGAAGCGCTCGGTCGGCACGTCGAGCTTGCCGCGTAGTTGGTAGTACTCAGGCTTCAGGAAATCAGGAGAACCGTAGGCCGGAAAATCGTCGCGCGTGCCCTTTTCTCCCGCGTCCTGACGGCGCTGATCGTGGCGACGAAAGACTCCCTGCGAGCCCTTCCATAGCCGCTTGTGAACGGGGGTCTCGAGAAGCCGAAGGCCTTGGCTCCCCAGGCACAAACGCCGCCGTCGTTCGTACTCACTCCTGATCGCTTCGGGTAGCGTTGAGGGCACGGTGCCCTCGTCCTCATTCCAGGCAAACGGCCGCGACTCCGGAATGTCCCAGTGATCGATCGTCGCGATGACCTCGTACTCGCGGACACGGCGGACTGGGCGGGGGCCCGACTGCACGTTGGTGACCAGCTCGAGCAGCTCGCGCTCGGCGACCGACGTCGACGTGCGGGCACGACCCTGGCTGAGGCGATCGATCAGCGCGGGATCGGCATCAGCGGTCCTCTGCGAGTTGACGCCTCGGCCTTTGGACTGCCGATGCTCAACGATTCGATGGAGATAGGTCTGAACAACCATGGGACGACGGCCGATCATGGTGCCGCCCCGCGCCACCCGACAAGCAAGGGCCAGGCTACGACCCGGCTCTGACATTCGGCAAGGCTCACGCCCACTTCGATCGGGGCAGCGGTGAGGAACCGCTTACGCGATGTGGTGTGGCGACTCGGGCCCGAGGTCCGTAGTCCGTAACCATCTGTATCTGCTAACGAAGCGACCATGACCACGAGCCGCGGTAACCATCATGGTAGTCATCTCGACGAACTCGCTCTGCGCTCGCGGTCAGGCCGCTGTTCGCGCCGGCGGCCTGCTTGGGCCCGATCTCGGCGCCGCGGATCTCCGCTTCCACCTCGGTTGAGGGGGGGCGAAGATACTCCTCCGACAGCAACCGCAAGACCTAAACGGGCAAGGCAAGCGCCCGGCGATCGCGGTCCAGGCCCGCGAGGCGTTGCTCGGGATGGATCGGCGATTCGCGGTAGTGGTCATGCTGGGGTACGCTGCTTTGGCGCTGCTACCAAGAGGTGCACAGGTTTCGGTCACAAGCCCGCTCAGCAAGAAGCTTATCCAGACGGGGGAATGCCCCGGAGCCGGCACAGCGTGGCGACCATGTCGTCGGGCAGGGGCGACTCGAAGCGCATGCGCCTCCCCGTGACTGGATGGTCAAGCTCGAGTAGGGCGGCGTGGAGGGCCTGGCGCCCGAGCTGGGCGGCGATCGGGGCAAGCGGCCTGGGGGGCGCCCGTACAGCGGGTCGCCGATGAGCGGCCAGCCGTGGTCGGCGGCGTGCACGCGGATCTGGTGGGTGCGGCCGGTCTCGAGCCGGAACCGGACCACGGCCGCGCCGGGGAGCGGCTCGACGACCATCCATTGGGTGACCGCGGGCTTGCCGCTCGCGACCTTCGATGAGAACCGCTTGCGATCGGTCGGGTGGCGACCGTGCCAGGTCCGGAGCGTACCGGCCAGGCCGGGCGGCGGCGGGGCGGTGATGCCGAGGTACTCGCGCACGATGCCGCCGGGCTCGCCGCGACTCTTCGCCGCGAACGCCGCGCCGAGCGCCGCGTGTGCGCGATCGTTCTTGGTCGCGACTATCACGCCGCTGGTGTCCTTGTCGAGCCGGTGCACGATCCCGGGGCGCAGCGCGCCGCCGACGCCGCTCAGGTCCTTGCAGTGAAGCAGGAGCGCGTTGACCAGCGTGCCCCGCGGATGCCCGGCCGCCGGATGAACGACCATGCCGGCGACCTTGTCGATCACGATGAGGTCGGCGTCTTCGTAGAGGATGACGAGCGGGAGATCTTCAGGCACGACCTCGAACGGCTCGGGGGCCGGTCGCCGATCTGGTGCAGATGATCGGCGGCAAGCTCCAGAGCCTCGGGGTGTCGTGCCTCACGTTCACTGCGATTCTCATCCCATCTGGGTTCTCGACGGAACTCGCAACTGGTCTCGACGGAGGCGAGGAACCCTGTTCCTCGCCTGGAAGGCACCCGCCAGGGACCCGCAGGCGCTGTCAAGGGTCGTCTACCGACGAGCCCGGGCGAGCTTGCCCTTGACAGCGCCGAAGGGCCCTGGCACCTCGTGCCGAGCGCTCTCCCGTCGAAGATCCGCGTGGGACGCGATTCTCAAAGAGCGTGGTCCCCGACACCGGGGAGCTCGAGCAGCTGCTGAACAACGCGAAGCTCGCAGACGGCGCCGAGTTGTTGAAGCTCCTGAAGCACGCGAAGGTCGCGGACGGTGCGCAGCTGCTGAAGCTGCTCGACAACATCGACAGCGTGGCGCGCCTCTTGCGCATGCTCGACATCGCGACGATGCCGACCGGCGCGAAGCTGCTCGAGTTCCTCGAGAAGGCGGGCGGCGCGGGCAACGCGGGGCTGCTCGAGGACCTGCTCAAGCTCGCCAAGAGCGGCAACGTGCTCGACGCCCAGGAGCTCCTCGACCGCGCGGCCGGCAACGCGGCGAACTTCCGCACCTACGCCACCTGGGCGACGCGGCTCGCCGCGCGCACCGCCGGGCCGAGCTACGCGGCACCGCCGCAGGTCGCGGCGCACGGCTTCACGATCCAGCCCAGCAACCTGCTGCACTTCCTCGATCACACGTGGGAGTTCTGCTGGCTCGGGCTGCGCGCGGGTAAGCCGAGGACGACGTTCTGGCCGCCGGGCACGCCGCCGTCGACCATCGCCGATGAGCTCGGGCGCGCGCTCGACGGCCTGAACCCGGCCGGTGGCCACGCCCACCCGGTCCCGAACGCCGGCGGCGAGCCGTGGGGCACCGTCCACGTCGGCACGGTCAACGCGGCCGGCGGCCCGCGGATCGGTATGTTCTATCCGACCGTCGGCGAGACGATCATGCCTGATATCATGCAAGCGCTCATCGCCCTGCTCGGCCCATGATCGACGTCCACTTCGCGATCGACTTCTTCGACGGCACGCTCAACCAACGCTGGGACGAAGCCGCGCTCGAGTCGCACCTCGACGAGCTCGTCACGCTCGACGATCCGATCGAGGGCGCAGTCGCGATCGGCCAGGCGGTGGTCATCGATGCCCTGACCTCCGCGGTGCTGCGCCTGTGCTTCCAGTGCATCGATGCGCTGCTAGTGCCCCTCGGCGCGTACCACTACAGCTACGAGGCGGAGAACGTGTCCGCGCTGCTCGAGACCTCCGACGACGGCGCGACGATCGCCGTGTCCGGCTCCGGCCTGCCGAGCCAGACGCTACCGTCGCGCGAGCTGTTGCCGGCGCTGTATGCATGCGGCGTGCGGTACATCGAGTTGCTCGAGCGGCTCGAGGCGCGCGGCCGGCCCAGCTATGATCTGCCGCAGCTCCACGAGGCCGCCGCTGCGGCGCGGGACCTGCTCGCACGGCGCGGCTGGCTCTGATCACGCCCAGTCGGCGAGCTGATCGGGGTGTGGAAAGAAGATGTCGACCGTGTTCTCGAGCTCGCGCACGTTGCCGGGCCACGGCAGGGTGGCGAGGTACGCGGTCGCGGTGTTGGTCAGCTCGAGCCGGCCACGCTCGGCGCGGAGCGCGGCGTCCTCGAGGAGCTCGAGCAGAAGCTGCGCCGGGACCGATCACCGCGACCTCGGTGCAGGCCGCCTGTACGCGTGCGCGCGTGGCGCCCTGGGCATCCGAGCGCGTGCCGCATCCTCGACGATCGTTCCCAGATCGGAGCGCACGGGCCGCCAGGCTAGCTTGGCCATCGCGCGGGAAGGATCGGCGATCAAGCGCGCGGGATCGCCGGCACGGCGCGGTCCCATCACGTACGGGACCGGGCGGCCAACCACGCGGCCTGTGATTTCGATCACATCGCGCACGGAGTAGCCGCGTCCCGTCCCGAGGTTATAGGCGCCGAGCGTCTGACCGGCTTCGAGCCGGGCCAGCGCGAGCAGGTGCGCGGACACGAGATCCTCGACGTGGATATAGTCGCGCAGGCACGTGCCGTCGTCGGTATCGTAGTCATCGCCGAAGATCGTCAGCGGGGAACGCGTCCCGAGCGCGGCGTCGATCGCGAGCGGGATCAGGTGAGTCTCGGGCTCGTGGCTCTCGCGCAGGGTGCCGTCGGGGTGTGCGCCGGCTGCGTTGAAGTAGCGCAGCGCCGCCCAGTGCAGGGCGAACGCGATGCCCCAGGCCTCGAGCGCGAACTCGAACGCGAGCTTCGTGGCGCCGTACGCGTTGACCGGCTCGCGACGAGCATCCTCCGTGACCGGGACCCGGGCGGGCGTGCCGTACACCGCGGCGGTCGACGAGAACACGCACGCCGTGACCCCCGCGTCGCGGACCGCTCCGAGCAGCGCGAGGGAACGCGCGAGGTTGACCTCGAAGTACAGATCGGGCCGGGCGACCGATTCCCCGACCTGGATCTTGCCCGCGAAGTGGACCAGCGAGCCGACCCGATGCGCGATGCACACCTCGCGCACCTTGGCGCGATCGCCGATGTCGGCGACGATCAGGGGCGCGCTCGCCGGCAGCGTCGCGGGAGCGCCGCCGGACAGATCGTCGAGTACGACGACCCGGTGGCCGGCGTCGACCGCGGCCCGGACAAAGTGGCTGCCAACGAAGCCCGCGCCACCGGTGACCAGGATCGTCCGTTGCATCATCATCGTACCTCCTCGAGGCGAGCCTCGTGATAGCGCCGTAACGCGTCCTTCCAGGGCGGCAACAAGCTGCCGCGGGCCGAGCCCAGCGCGCTGAACGCCGGGCGGCGGGCACGCCAGGGCAGCGCCGCCGCGGGCACGGCGACCACGCGCTCGCCTGGGAAGCCGGCGAGCGTCGCCGCGTCGCGCGCCAGACCTGCCCAGGTCGTGGCACCGGTGTTGGCGAGGTGCCACAGGCCGCGCTCGCGATCGATCGCCAGATCGAGGCAGGCGTGGACCAGATCGGGCACATACGTCGGCGACACCGTGATGTCGCCGGCGGCGCGCACCTCCCGGCCGACCGCGAGCTCGCGCAGCACGCCGGTCACGAAGTTATGATCGTCCCACGGCCCGAAGCACGCGCTGGTGCGCACGACCAGGGCGTCGGGGTTCGCGTCGAGCACGCGCGCCTCGGCATCGTGCTTGCTCCGGCCGTAGACGCTGAGCGGCGCCGGCGCATCGGCCTCGTTGTACGGTGCGCGCTTGACGCCATCGAACACCAGATCGCTGGAGAACGTGACGAGGCCGACGCCGTGGCGTGCGCACGCCCGCGCGAGGGTCTGGGCACCGGCGGCGTTATCGCGCTGACAGCGCTCGACGTCGTCCTCGGCGGCGTCGACCGCAACGTACCCCGCGGCGTTGATCACCAGCCAGGGCTCGATCCGAGCGATCGTCGCGCCGACGGCTGCGGGGTCGGCGATGTCGAGCTCCGCGCGCGTGGTCACCTCGAACGCGAGGTAGCGCTCGCCGCACAGGCGCGTGAAGGCGCGGCCGAGCATGCCGCGCCCGCCGGTGATCAGGAGGGGCTGCATGCCTGCCCTCCTGCGACCAGGACCTGCGGCAGGTGGCCGGTCTGGGTGCGGTACGCGGCCGCGATGCGTGCGCTGGCCGCCCGGCCCCGGCCGCGCCCGGCGAGCGCGACGATCGCGCCGCCGAAGCCCCCGCCGGTGATCCGCGCGCCGTGGACCTCCGGATCCGCGCTGGCGATCGCGACCAGCTGATCGATCGCGGGCAGCGAGGCTTCGAAGTCGTCGCGCATCGACGCGTGGCCGGCGCGCAGGACCGCGCCGAGCGCGGCCAGGTCGCCCGCCTCGATCGCGCGCACCGCCGCGAGCACGCGCGCGTTCTCGGTCACGACGTGCCGCGCCCGCCGATCGAGCGGGACCGGCAGCCGGGCGATCGCGGCGAGCTCGCCGAGCCCGACGTCGCGCAGCGTGGCCACGCCGAGCCGGCGCGCGGCCTCGGCGCACTCGGCGCGCCGGACGCGGTAGTCGCCGGACGCGTGGTCGTGACGCAGCCCCGAGCCGATGACCACCAGGTCCACGGCCGGCAGCTCGATCGAGCGGATCGTGAAGTCGCGGCAATCGATGAACAGCGCGGCGCCGAGCGTGCCCAGGCTCGCGGCGAGCTGGTCCATGGCACCGACCGGCGCACCGACCAGCTCGACCTCGGCGCGCTGGCCGAGCAGCGCGAGCGCCAGGTCGCCGATCGGGAGCGCGTGGGCCTCGCGCAGCGCACGCAGCACCGCCAGCTCCAGCGCCGCGCTCGACGACAGGCCGCTGCCGACCGGCACGTCCGACTCGATCTGCAGCGCGCAGCCACCGAGCCGGTGGCCCGCCAGGCGCAGGACCTGGGTGCAGCCCATGACGTAATCGAGCCAGGTGCCGCCGCGGCGCTCGTGGCCGAGCTGGTACTCCGCCGATGCGCCGAGCTCGCGGCTCGCGACGACCACGCGATCGTCGCCGCGCGGCTGCAGCGTCACCCGGGTCCGCTGCGGGATCGGCGTCGGCAGCACGAAGCCGGCGTTGTAGTCCGTGTGCTCGCCGATCAAGTTGACCCGGCCCGGCGCCGACGCGCGGATCATGACACCACCACGGCGCGGAGCTCGGCGGCCTTGGCCTCCGGCAACGTGTCGGCCGTGAACACGCCGGCGCCGACCTCGCTGCCGGCCAGGTACTTGAGCCGCCCGGGCATGCGCAGCCACGGATAGATCTCGATGTGCAGATGGGCGTAGGGGTGCGCGCCGCGCGCCGGCGCCTGGTGAACCGCGAGCACATACGGCATCGGGCGCTGCCACAGCCCGTCGAGCTTGCGCAGCGCGAGCTGGAGCGCCCGGGCGAGATCGCGCCGCTCGTCGTCGGCCAGCGCGGCGAGCGTGGCGGCCGGCCGGATCGGCGCGATCCACAGCTCGTAGGCCCAGCGCGCGCACACCGGGAGGAACGTCACCGCGTGCGGGCCGACGTAGAGCGTGCGCTGATCGGCGGCGAGCTCGTCGGCGATCATCGCGCCGAGCAAGCTCTCGCGACGGTTCGCGAAGTGCGCCTCCTGCCGCGCGAGCTCGCGCTCGAGCACCGGCGGCACGAACGGGTAGGCGTAGATCTGGCCGTGCGGGTGGGCCAGCGTCACGCCGACCTCCACCCCGCGGTTCTCGAACGCGAACACGTACGCGACGTCGTCGCGCTCGGCCAGCGCCTGAGTGCGGTCGGCCCAGACCTCGAGCACGAGCTCGATGCGATCCAGCGGCAGCGCGCCGAGCGAGGTCCGCGGATCCTGGGTGAACACCACGACCTCGCACCGGCCACCCGCGGGCGCGGTCGCGACCGACTCCGGCGGCGGCGGCGTGGTCGTTCCCAGCGCGGAGAACAAGTTCTCGAACACCGCCACGTCCCACGCGCCCGCAGGTACCTCGGTCGGATGATCGGGTGACGTGGTCGGGGCGAGTGGATTCCAGTCCGCCGGCGGCAGGAACGTTCGGTCCTGGCGGTGGCCAGCGTAGACCACCCACTCGCCGCGCAGCGGATGCCAGCGCAGGTGCGCGCTGCGCTGGCCTGCATGGCCGGCGGCCGGCGCGGTGATCGCCGGATCGATCGGGGCCCGACCGTAGAGGATCAGGTCCCGCCCGTCGGGCTTCTTGAGCTCGCGCTTGTACATCTCAGACCTCCGGATCCACGTCCATCGCCACGGCCTTGCGCTTGCCGCGGGTCGCGTCGGCGAGGCGCGCGACCGCCGCCTTGGGCTCGCGCGCGGCGGTGACCAGGCCATTGCGCTCCTGGAACGTGTCGGTCAGCTGCGTGTAGCAGAACCCGGCGAGCCCGCGGCACGCATGCAGTGCACGCATGAGGCCCTCGTAGGCGAGCGCCAGCTCCTCGGCGTCGTTGACCCGGCTGTAGCCCCAGCCCGGGGCGCGGTCGTCGATCAGCGCGATGCCGCCGAACTCCGACAGGATCAGCGGATGCTGGTCGGGCGTGAAGCCGAGCACGGTCAGCGGGTGACCGCCCGGCTGCTGGCGCTCGAGCACGAGGGCGGCGGACTCGCTCGACGCGTAGCGCTCGCGAAGCACCGCGGGGTTCGACGCATAGTCGTGGATCGTGATCAGATCGGTGGCGACATGCTCCCATCCATCATTGCCAATCACCGGCCGGCTCGGATCGAGCGTCTTGGTCAGGTGATAGAGCGAGCGGACGTAGTCCCGGTGCGCCGGGTTGGTCGGCAGATCGGGCACGCCCCACGACTCGTTGAGCGGCACCCAGGCGCAGATACAGGGGTGGGAGACATCGCGCCGGACCGCCTCGATCCACTCGCCGACGAGGCGCTGCACCGCGCGAGGCGAGAAGCGATAGGGGCTCGGCATCTCGACCCACACGAGCAGCCCGAGCAGATCGCAGAAGAACAGCCAGCGCGGGTCCTCGAGCTTCTGGTGCTTGCGCACGCCGTTGAACCCGAGCGCGAGCGCGAGCTCGACGTCGCGCCGCAGCGCGGCGACGTCGGGCGGCGCCATCAGGGTGTCGGGCCAGTACCCCTGGTCGAGCGCCATCTTGAGGAAGAACGGCCGGCCGTTGAGCATGAAGCGGTTGCCGTGAACGCCGACCGAGCGCAGCGCGGTATAGCTCCACACCGCGTCGATCCGGACCTCGGCGCGCCACAGCTCGAGTTCGGCCTCGACCAGCGTCGGATGACTCGGGCTCCACAACAGGTGGTTGCGATAGTCGTCGATGCCCGGATCGGGGAACGCGATCCGGCGCGCGAGCTCGCCGCCGTTGACCATGTAACGATCGTCGGCCAGCACCTGGCTGCCATGACAGAGCCGCACGCGCACCGCGAGCTCGGGCTCGAGCGGGCCATCGAGCCCGACGATGAGCCCCATCTCCCAGCGCTCGAGGTAGGGGGTCCACTCGAGGCGCGCGATGCGCTGGGCCGGCACGGGTTCGAGCCAGACGGTCTGCCAGATCCCGGTGGTCCGCGGATACCAGATCTCGTGCGGCTGTTCGAGCCAGTCCTGCTTGCCGCGCGGCTGCTCGAGATCGTGGGGGTCGTCGAACACGCGGACCACGATCTCGAGGCGGGTGCCGCCGTCGAGCGCATCGGTGACATCCGCGGTGAACGGCGTGTGGCCGCCCTGGTGCGTGACGACCAGCTGGCCATTGGCCCAGACCTTGGCGTGGTAGTCCACGGCGCCGAAGTGCAGGAGGAGGCGATCGGCGCGGTCCTGCGCAGTCAGCTCCACGCGACGGCGGTACCAGCAGACCGGATGGAAGCGCGGATCGGCGATGCCGCTCGCCGTGCTCTCGGGCGGGTACGGCACCAGGATGTCGCGATCGAACACGACCTCCCTCGGGTGCGACCAGCGCGCGTCGTCGTCGTAGCCAAACTGCCACGTGCCGTCGAGGCTACGCCACAGCGCGCGCTGGAGCTGGGGGCGCGGATGCCCGCCGCGCGCAAGCCACCCTGGAGCGCTCGCCGTGGTCACGCTGCCCTTTGCGCCGCCGAGCGTTGGTCCCACCACCCCGGACCCTGCAGCGCGGGGTGCGTGGGCGGCCGCCCCGCGGCGAGCTCGCGCACGAGCTGGGCGAGCGCGGTGGGACGCGGTACCGGGCCCCGGACATCGAACACGCCGGGCTCGTAGGTGCCGCCGTCGCGCGTCACCAGGCTGTTCCAGTCATACGAGCCAAATAACGACCAGGCGGTCACGGCGCGAACGTCGACGCCCCCGGCCCGTGCGCGGGTGGCGCCGGCGTGCACGTCGACCAGCCAGCGCAGCTGCTGCTCGCGGGTGCAGCCGAGGTGCACCTCGGTGATCGCGATCGGCAGCGCGAACCGATCGTACACGTCATGTAGCAATCGTTCGATCCCGACCAGGCCGCACGCCCGCGCCGCGGCGACGTCGGCGTAGCGGTGGTGGTGGTTCCCTCCGTGGCTCTCCGCGGGCCAGCTCGCGAGCCGGTGGTCCAGGTAGCGCTCGCTCGTCACGTAGTAGTTGCAGCCGATCAGATCGGGTGGGCATGGGTTGGCGACGAACCAGTCGAGTTCGTGCTCGGTCGCACCGCCGGACACCAGCCAGCCCTGCAACGGATGACGGGAGTCGACGTGGCCGCATACCAGATCGAGGCTGAGCCAGCGCCGGACGTTCTCGAACTCGGCCTGGTAACGCAGCATCGGCGTGCTCCGGGTCAGCCCGAGATCCTCGGTGAACACCAGACGCGCGCGGGGGGTCACCTGGCGGATCGCCCGCATCGCCAGCGCGGTCGCCTTGCACTGCGTCAGCAAGCAACGCACGAACACCTGGTCTTCGCGACCGTGCGGATACCAGTGGCCGTAGAGCCCGGCGAACCGCGCGGTGGTCAGCGGCTCGTTGACCGGCGTGTATGCCTCGAGCCACGGATAGCGCGCGGCGACCTCGCCCGCGTAGCGCGTGAGCCGGCGAGGAAACTCGGGATCGACCAGGCTGGTGTGCGCCGGCCCCGATCCGTGGTGCACGAGCCCCGCGATCACCCCGATCCCGAGCTCACGCAGCTCGACCAGCCGGGCGTCGCTCCACCGCCAGTCCGCGGCGGCGAGCGCGCCGGGCGCGGTCCGCTCCCACAGCACGGGGTAGCGCACCGCGGTGACCCCGAGCGACGCGATCAGCCCGAGATCGCCGTCGCGTCGATCGTGACCGGAGCGCGCGAGCTGATCGAACGTGCGATCACCCACCCGGTTGACGGTGCACTCGATCCCCGCCCACATGTCGAGCTGCTGCGTATTCGATCGATCGCCCATGACTGGCCTCCTCGCTAAGATCGCTATACAGCTTGAGAGCCTGTGCTACGACCTGGTCCATGTTGTAATAGCGGTAGGTCGCGAGCCGCCCGACGAAGTGCACCCGGGACTGCGCCTTGGTCAGCTCGCGGTAGCGCTCGTAGAGCGCGGCGTTCTCGGGCCGCGGCACCGGATAGTACGGATCGCCCTCGGCGCGCGGATATTCGTAGACCACGCTGGTCTTCGCGTGGCCCTGACCGGTGAGGTGCTTGAACTCGGTGACCCGGGTGTAGGCTTGTTCGTTCGGATAGTTGACCGTGCCGACCGCCTGGGCCTGCGCGGCGGGCAGCGTCTCGTGCCGGAACTCGAGCGAACGATACGGCAGCTTGCCGAACGCGTAGTCGAAGTATGCATCGATCGGCCCTGTGTAGATCATCTCGTGCCACGGTATGAGGTCGGCGATCTCGCGATAATCGGTATTGAGCAGAACCTTGATGTTGGGATGCGCGAGCATGCGCTCGAACATCCGCGTGTAGCCGTGCAGGGGCATCGCCTGGTAGGTGTCGGTGAAGTAGCGGTCGTCGCGGTTGGTCCGGGTCGGCACCCGGGCGGTCACCGACGCGTCGAGCTCGCTGGGATCGAGCCCCCACTGCTTGCGCGTGTAGCCCCGGAAGAACTTCTCGTAGAGCTCGCGGCCGACCTTGCTGACGACGACATGCTCGGAGGTCTCGACGCGCTCGACCTTCTCGGCCACCTTGGCGAAGAACGCCTCGAGCTCGAACGACGTCAGGCTGAGCCCGTACAGCCGGTTGACGGTGTCGAGGTTGATCGGGATCGGCACCTGCTGACCATCGACCGAGGCCAGCACGCGGTGCTCGTACGGTCGCCACGCGGTGAAGCGCGACAGGTAGTCGAACACGGCCGCGCTGTTGGTGTGAAAGATGTGCGGTCCGTACTTGTGGACCAGGATGCCGTCGTCGTTGTAGTGGTCGTAGGCATTGCCGCCGATGTGGGGCCGGCGATCACAGATCAGCACGCGCTTGCCCGAGCCCTGGGCGAGCCGCTCGGCCAGCACGGCGCCCGCGAAGCCGGCTCCGACGATCAAGTAGTCAAACATCTCAATCCTCTCCGCTGCGCTTCATCGGGATCGTCCGGGCCGAACCGCCGGCGGCGTGCGAGGTGCTGATCAGCCCGGACGACCGCAGTGAGCCGCGCGTCTCGATCGCGCGCTGCACGTGACTCCACATCTGCTTCCACGTGCGATCCCATGACAGGCCCGCGAGGAACGCGTCGGCGTGCGCCAGGCGTGCGATGCGGTCGGAGCGCAGCGCGTCGTCGATCGCGGCGGCGAACTCGCCGGGCGAGTCGGCGATCCAGGCCAGGCCCTCGCGGCCGTACGGCTTGACCACGTCGGTGATCGAGGTCGAGACCACCGGCTTACCCGCGGCGAGGTACTCGGGCGTCTTGGTCGGACTGATGAAGCGCGTCGAGTCGTTGCGCGCGAACGGCAGCATCGCCACGTCCCAGCCTGCGAGGTACCCGGGCAGCTCATCGTAGGGCTTGCTGCCGAGCCAGTGCACGTTCGGCCGCTGAGGCAGGGTGTCGGGCGAAATCTTGGCCACCGGTCCGAGCATGACGAGCTGCAGCTCGGGACGCAGCTCGGCGAGCTCGGCGATCAGCGGGAGGTCCATCCGCTCGTCGATCACGCCGAAGAAGCCGATCCGGGGGTGCGGGATGGCCGCCTGGTCGGCGGGATCGGCAATCGCTTGTCGCGCGCGCGCAAAATGTGGAACATCCACGCTCGAAGGAAACGGGTGAATGTTGCGGTGCTGCGAGCTCGATCGCTTGTACTCGTAGAGGCTCTGCCCGCCGGTGAACACCACATCGGCGTGCTTGAGCAACAACGCCTCGCGGTCCTTGAGGATCGGCGGCGCGCCGTGGAACAGCGACAGCTCGTCCATGCAGTCGTAGACGATGGCGCGCGGCTTCACGTGGTGGGTGAAGGCGATCGCCATGGGCGTGAGGTACCAGAGCACCGGACGTGGATTGTCGAGCTCGTACAGCACGCGATCGATCATCTTGCGCTGGGCGACCTCGACGACCTGATCCGCGGTGCCTGGTGGCAGGTGCGGCACGGCGACCGTGACGCCACCTTCGTTCCGGAGCGCGAGCGCGGGGTCGCGCGCGTCAAACACCGGCTCCTCGAAGAAGACGACCCGCTGGTCGCGCGCGCAGCGCGAGAGCAGGTGCTGCGGACGCTGGTAGACGAAGTTCCAGTGTAGATGGGACAAGCAGACAACGGTCTCGGGTGTTTGCGCCATGTAATCGACGATTGGCTATGCAGGTCCTGTACCCAGGACAGACGGATAACTCCCGGACTGGCGAGCTATTGCGTGGGCCCTTGGCGCACAGCGCGCGGGGCAGGCGTACCAGCATGGCCCGGGCCGCCCTCCTGGTTTTCCGGCGGAGCGAACGACCAATGCTCGACGTGGCGAAGCGATTCCCCCGGCGCGAGCTGCACGATGGGGCTCATGGTTTCGAGCTCGACCATGAAGCGCTCGGGCCCGAGATACACGGCGAGGTTGGTGCCCAGCGGGTAGCGCGCGCCGACCCGAGCACGTACGTGCTTCGTCAACTCGCCGCGGATGGGGTCAGTCATCATCAGCACGCCGCGGCGGGAGAACACCATGCGCTTGGCTTCCTGGCCGAGCGGCGCGATCGCGAGCTCGGTGTCGCCGAGCGTGAACTGCGGGTCCGCGAGCCTCGAGCTGTGGCCGCCGCCCCAGCGCCGCGGAATGACCATCGTGAATGTGTCCCACGGATGCTCGGGCTCGCCGAGTGGCAAGCAATACCGAGTCGCCTCACCAGGTAGCGTGCAGGTAAGCGCCCACGCGCCGCCCGACCAGAGCATATCTCCTACGTTGCGGATAGAGTGCTCGATCGCCCACCCAGATCGCCCCGCCCAGATCGCGATCGTCTTCTCGATCCGCGAGACGTCGGGCGGCGCGGTGACCTCCACACCACCGGCGATCTCGCGAACCTGACAGGCCTGGTTGTCCGGCGCATAGGTCTCCTCGCTCTCGTCCGCGTCGGGCCGGGTCACCCATAGTCGGTGGCCGCCGTAGAGCCGCCACGCTCCGCGGGTGTGCGCGAGGTGGTCGTCCCAGAACAGCAGGTTGGCGCCGCCGATCGCACCGAACCAGGCGATGCGGGGCCCGACGCCGTGGACGACCACGAGGCGAGCGGCATGGTCCACCAGCTCCACTGCGGCGAGCCCCGCATGATCGATCGCAGCGATTCTCGGCATGGTCTCATCCGCGGATCACAACGCCCTGAGATCGCGGGCCACCTTGGCAAATGCGTGGTCGCATACGTCGAGTGTTCGGTCGATCTCGGCCGGCGTATGCGCTGCGCTGATGAACCACAGGTGGCGCGGATGGAGCAGAAGACCGTGCGCCAGGACGTGCTGGTAGAACGTGGCGCGGATCGCGTCGTTCGTCCCGGCATCCGGATGGGTGAATCGCAGAAACGGCATGGCGGGTGTTGGTTCCCCATAGGCATCGGCCGGCACGCGGTGCCGGGTCGCCGCCGCACGGAGGCCCTCGATCAGCCGGCTCCCGAGCTCCCATAGGTGGTCGACCACGCGGTCGCGATCGACGATCGCGAGCGTGGCCATCGAGGCGGCCATCGACGCCGTGTCGCCGTGGTAGGTCGCCGAGAGGTGGAGTCCTGCGGCGCTTTCCATGACCGCGCGCGTCCCGAGGACGGCGGCGATCGGCCAACCGTTCCCGAGCGCCTTGCTGACCGTGGTGAGATCCGGGCGAATGCCGAGCAGCTGCTGCGCCATGCCGGGCCGGGTTCGAATGGCGGTCTTGACTTCGTCGAGCACGAACACGGCGCCGGCGGCCCGGGTGAGGGACTGCAGGCTACGAAACACGGCGGGATCGAGAGGCAATACCATTTCGGGGGCGACGATCACCGCCGCGATGTCGCCCGGGTGCGCGTCCAGGATCACGCGGAGCGACTCCGGCCGGTCCGCGCGAAATTCGAAGATCTGCGTGTCGAGACCCTCGGGCACGGAGGCCTCGAGCGGGAGACACCAGTCATGCCAGCCGTGGTATCCAGCGCGAACCACCTTTCGGCGGCCGGTCGCTTGTCTCGCGATCCGCAGCGCTGCCGTCGTGGCCTCGGATCCGGTCTTCAGGAAGATCCCCATCTCCGCGCCCGGGAGGCGCGCCAGCAGGGCCTCGAGAAATCTCACGTGCAATGGATGATTGAGCGGCAGCAGGCTGCCACGCCGCAGTTGCTCGATCGCCGCCTCGTCGACCTCGCGATTCGCGTAGCCCAGCAGGATGGCGCCGTACGACATGATGAAGTCGACGTATACGTGGCCGTCGACGTCGGTGATCTTCGAGCCAGATCCACGCTCGAAGTACATGGGAGAGCGCGCAGCGTCGATCAGCGGCCGGCCGGACAGGTGATGGCCGCCGGGAAAAACCGTGCCCGCGTCGAGATCGAGCTGCCGCGATCGCGGGTAGGGGGTAGCGTTCATGGGGCGATCAGGAGCGCGCTGTGGCACGTTCGTCCGAGTGTGCACACGTCATACCTGCCGATCCGGATCACCAGGGGCGAACGTTCGACCTGATCGGGACGGTGCGCGCCGTCGACCGCGAGCCGTAGCGCTTCTGTTGATGCTCAGCGCGCGCTGTGCCTTATCGCCCGCGCGGCGGGCGTAGTCGTCGCGAATCGCGAGCCCACATCGTGGTGTACTTGGTGCACGCAGGGCGGTATGTCCGATGATCCGAAGGCAGCGACCGCTATCGAGAAACCGCCTGCTACGAAGCCGTTCTCAGAACAACCCTTCGACCCGATGCCCTCGATGGGCCCCGAAGCTCCGGCGGCCAGCACGGCCAAGGTCGCCGCGCTCGAGCCGTTCCGCGACGCCCCGCGTGGAGCGATGTTGACGACCGACCACGGCCTACCGATCTCGCACACCGACGACTCGCTCAAGGCGGGCGTGCGCGGACCTTCGCTGCTTGAAGACTCGCACCTTCGCGAGAAGATAACGCGGTTCGATCACGAGCGGATCCCCGAGCGCGTGGTCCACGCCCGCGGCTCGGCGGCGCACGGCTACTTCCAGCTCTACGAGCCGCTGCCGGAGTTGACGCGCGCGCGGTTCCTCAACGACACGATGGTTCAAACGCCCGTGTTCGTTCGGTTCTCGACCGTCGCGGGCTCTCGCGGTTCGGCGGACACGGTGCGTGACGTCCGCGGCTTTGCCACGAAGTTCTATACCAGCGAGGGCAACTTCGATCTGGTCGGCAACAACATGCCGGTGTTCTTCATCCAGGACGGCATCAAGTTCCCGGACATCGTCCACGCGGTCAAGCCAGAGCCTGCCCACGAGATGCCTCAGGCGTCATCGGCACACGATAGCTTCTGGGATTTCGTGTCCCTCGTGCCGGAGTCGGCCCACATGGTGATGTGGCTGATGAGCGATCGGGCGATTCCGCGCAGCTACCGCATGATGGAGGGCTTCGGCGTCCACACGTTCCGGATGATCGATGCGGCGGGCGGCTCGGCGCTGGTGAAGTTTCACTGGCGGCCGGTGCTCGGCGCACACTCGCTGGCCTGGGATGAGGCACAGAAGATCGCCGGAAAGGATCCGGATTACCACCGCCGTGATCTGTGGAACGCGATCGAGATCGGCGCGTATCCGGAGTACGAGCTGGGCCTGCAGATCATGAAGGAGGGCGACGAGCTGACCTACGGCTTCGACCTGCTGGACGCGACCAAGCTGATCCCGGAGGAGCTGGTGCCGGTGCGGCGGATCGGCAAGATGGTGCTGAACCGCAACCCGCAGAACTTCTTCGCCGAGACCGAACAGGTCGCGTTCCACCTCGGCAACCTGGTGCCCGGCATCGAGGTCACCAATGACCCGCTGCTCCAAGCTCGGTTATTCTCGTACCTCGACACCCAACTCACCCGGCTCGGCGGGCCGAATTTCGCCGAGATCCCCATCAACAGGCCGATCGTGCCGGTGGCGAATCATCAGCAGGATGGTTTTCATCGCGATACGATCAACACCGGCAACGCGAACTACCACCCCAACTCGATCGGCAGTGGCTGTCCGTTCCTGGCTGGGGGCGCAGGCTTTGTGCACCGCGAGGAGCGGCTGCACGGCTACACCACGCGGATCCGCAGCGAGAGCTTTCGAGATCACTTCAGCCAGGCCACGATGTTCGTCGCGAGCCAGTCGCCCGCCGAGCGCCAACACCTGATCGAGGCGCTCCGCTTCGAGCTGGGCAAGGTCACCCGCAAGGCGATCCGCTCGCGAATGCTCGGCGTGCTGCGCGAGATCGATCGGGACCTCGCCGAGTTGGTCTCGGTCGCGGTCGGCGTCCCGGTGCCCACGGGCCCGGTCGAGGTACCGGCCGGCACCTCTGCGCCCGGCCCGGCCGGCGACAACGGCGGGATCACCGCCTCGGCGGCCCTGAGCCTGGAGAACCAGCCGCGGACCACGATCGCCACCCGCAAGGTCGCGATGCTGATCGCCGAGGGCTTCGATGGCGACGCGGCTGCGGTCGTGCGCAAGGTGCTCTCCGACCTCGGCGCCATCGTCGAGGTGATCGCTCCGGTCCTCGGCGCGATCCCGGCGGAACCCGGCGTCGCGCTCGAGGCCGACAAGACCTACCAGACGGCCGCCTCGGTGTTCTACGACGCGATCTTTGTGCCCGGGGGCGAGCTGAGCGTGGCCGCGCTCGAGGCCAACGGCGACGCCATCCACTTCATCCAGGAGGCCTACAAGCACTGCAAGCCGATCGCGGCGGCCGGCGAGGCGGTTGACCTCGTCATCCTCGCCGAGCTCGAGGACGCCGCGCTCGCCGACGACGAGGAGGCGGATGGGGGAGCCACGGCGGTGGTCAGCGATCAGGGTATCGTGACGTCGCGGTCGCCCGAGCTGGTGGCCGAGCTGGCCGAGGCGTTCGTGCGCGCGATCGCGATGCACCGCCACTGGTCTCGGGACGTCGAGGCCGTCCCGGCGTGACCCGCGGCTACTGCTGCTCGGCGAGCTGCTGCTTGGCGAGCTGCACCTTGGCGTCGAGCTCGATCGCACGCGCCTCCCCGATCGCCTCCTGCGCGGCGGGGAAGATGTTCTGCTCCTCCTCCTCCTTGGCGTGATGGAGCACCGTCGTGACCAGGGTGTCGAGGACGTCGCCCCACTCGTTCGAGTCGATGTCCAGGGTGTCGAGCCGGCCGATCAACGCGTCGAGCTCGCGCGCTTCCTCATCGTGGTGATCGGCGAGCGCGCGCAAGGCTTCGTACTGGCGCAGCACGGGATAGAGCTCGCGGACCTCGCTGTGCTCGTGCGAGACGAGCTCGCGGCGCACCATCGGCCATTGCGCGTCGCGGGTGCTGGGGTCTTGTTGCAGCTGCGCGAGCATCGCCGCGACCTGGTTGTGCTGCTCGGCCAGCGTGCTGAACACGCCAAGCAGGCCGTCGCCGCGGGGGGTAGCGGAGCTGTGCAGATCGGTGGACGGGATATCGGTCGTTCGCGTGGTCATACGTCTCCTCGGGTGGGATAGGTTTGACCGTTCCCGGGTGCATCGTCCATGCCCGGCTCCGTCGGGGCCACCGCACGCAACTCCTCAGCAGGAAGCTGATCTCCTCGACCGCCGCCATTGCATCGATGGGGTCCAGGCGGGCGGCACAGGCACGATCTAGGAAGGATCGTATCGAGGTGAAGGCGTGCCCCGGAGTCGGGCCAGCGCGGTGACCATGTCGTCGGGCAGGGGCGCTTCGAAGCGGAGGCGTGCGGCGGTCACCGGATGATCGAACTCGAGCAGCGCGGCGTGGAGGGCCTGGCGGCCGAGCTGGGCGGCGATCGAGGCGAGCGGCCTGGGCGTGCGCCCGTACAGCGGATCACCGATGAGCGGCCAGCCGTGATCGGCGGCGTGCACGCGGATCTGATGGGTGCGGCCGGTCTCGAGCCGGAACCGCACCACGGCCGCGCCGGGCAGCGGCTCGACGACCGTCCAGTGGGTGACCGCCGGCTTGCCGCTCGCGAGCTTCGACGAGAACCGCTTGCGATCGGTCGGGTGGCGGCCGTGCCAGGTCCGGACCGTGCCGGCCAGGCCGGGCGGCGGCGGGGCGGTGATGCCGAGGTACTCGCGCACGATGCCGCCGGGCTCGCCGCGGCTCTTGGCGGCGAACGCCGCGCCGAGCGCCGCGTGGGCGCGATCGTGCTTGGTCGCGACCATCACGCCGCTGGTGTCCTTGTCGAGCCGGTGCACGATCCCGGGGCGCAGCGCACCGCCGATGCCGCTCAGGTCCTTGCAGTGAAACAGGAGCGCGTTGACCAGCGTGCCACGCGGGTGTCCGGCGGCCGGATGAACGACCATGCCGGCGGCCTTGTCGATCACGATGAGGTCGGCGTCTTCGTAGAGGATGGCGAGCGGGAGATCTTCAGGCACGACCTCGATCGGCTCGGGCGCCGGGACCGCCACCCGGACAGCGTCGCCGGCGCGCACGCGCTGGCCGGGCTTGGCGACCACGGCCTCGTTGATCCGGATGTGGCCGTCGTCGATCAGGCGCTGGACCGCGGCGCGTGACAGCGCGGGCACGAGTGTCGCGATCAGGGCGTCGATGCGCTCGCCGGCGTGGGCCGATCCGATGACGAGCCGATGCTCGGCGGCGGGGGTGACCGGGGCGGCGTTGGCGGCGGCGTCCTCATCGCCATCACCGTCGTCATTGCCGTTGCCGTCCTCGCGACGGCTGGCATCGCCGTCATCGGGGTCGGAGCGCTTCGAGCGCCGCGTCATGGCTCGTCTCGGATACGAGACAAGGGAGACACCGTCGCCCTCACTCGCCTTCGATGCCGTACTGGCGCAGCTTCTTCCACAGCGTGGTCCGGTTGATCCGGAGCATCGCGGCGGCCTTGGTCTTCTGGCCCTCGCACAGCTCGAGCACCCGGAGGATGTGGGCGCGCTCGAGCTCGTCGAGCGATGGCACGTGATCGCCGCTGAACGTCGGGAACGCGAGCGACGGCGTCACCGGGCGCCGGCCGGCGACGTCGGAGATGTCGAGCACGTTGCCGGTCGCGAGGATCACGGCGCGCTCGATCGTGTTCTCGAGCTCGCGCACGTTGCCGGGCCACGGCAGGGTGGAGAGGTAGGCGATCGCGGCGTCGGTCAGCTCGAGCCGGCCGCGCTCGGCCCGGAGGGCGGCATCCTCGGCGAAGTGGCGCGCGAGCTGCGCGATATCGCCGGGCCGGTTGCGGAGCGGCGGCACCTCGATCGTGATCACCGCGAGGCGATAGAACAGGTCCTCGCGGAACGTGCCGGCCTTGATGGCATCCTCGAGGGTGCGGTTGGTCGCGGCGATCACGCGCGCGTCGACGCGGATCGCGGCCGTGCCACCGACCGGCTTGACCTCGCCGTCCTGCAGGGCGCGCAACAGCTTGGGCTGCAGCTCGAGCGGCAGCTCGCCGATCTCGTCGAGGAACAGCGTGCCGCCGTCGGCGGCGACGAACAGGCCGCGCTTGGAGGTATCGGCGCCGGTGAACGCGCCGCGGACGTGGCCGAACAGCTCGCTGTCGAGCAGCGTGCCGACCAGGGCGCCGCAGTTGACCGGCGTGAACGACCGGCCCGCGCGGCGGCCGGCGAAGTGCAGCGCCCGCGCGACCAGCTCCTTGCCGGTGCCGGACTCGCCGGTGATGAGGACCGTGGCATCGGACAGCGCGACCTTGTCGATCGTCTCGCGCAGCTGCTGCATCGCCGGCGAGTCGCCGATCATCGAGCCGTACGCGAGCCGCTTGGTCAGCTCGCCGTGGGCGCGGCGGAGCTCGTCTTCGTCGAGGGCGCGCCGCACCACGAGGCGCAGCTCGTCGGGGGAGAACGGCTTGCCGATGTAGTCGCGCGCGCCGAGCTTCATGCCGCGCACCGCGGTGTCGATCGACGGGTACGCCGTGATCAGGAGCACGGCGGGGGGAGGGTCGCCGATCAGCAGGCGGGGGAGCAGCGACACGCCGTCCTGATCGGGCAGGCTGATGTCGCACAGGATCAGGTCGAAGCGGCGGCGCGCCACCAGGGCCAGCGCGCCCGTCGCGGAGTCGACGGTCTCGACCTCGTAGCCGTCGCGGCCGAGCACGTCGCTGCACAACGCGCGGATCCCGCGTTCGTCGTCGACGACGAGAATGCTGCTCACCTCGCGTGGGTATCACGCCGGCGCGCGCGAATCCACGGTCGCTTGCGATCGCGTCGAGCAGGGGTCACGCGGCGTTCGGAATCACCACGCGAAACTCGGCGCCGCGGCCACCGGGGCCGTCGCCGACCTCGATCGAGCCGCCGGCGGTCGTGACGAGGTGCTTGCAGACGGCGAGCCCGAGGCCCGTGCCGGCGTCCGCGGCCTTGGTCGTGAAGAACGGATCGAACACGCGCGCGCGATCGGACGCCGGGACGCCGGGGCCCTCGTCGGTGACGGTGATCAAGGTGGCGATGCCGCCGGGCGCCGGCCTGGCGGCGATCGCGAGCGTCCCCCCCTCGATGTTGGCCGCGGCCATGGCCTGGGCGGCGTTCTGCGCCAGGTTGACCAGCACCTGCTGCAAGGCGTGCGCTTCGATCGCGAGCGGCGCGGTCGCCGTGACCTCGATCGCGAGCACGGCCCTGGTCCGGCGCAGCTGGGGCTCGAGCAGCGCCCCGACGTGGCGCAGCACCGCCGCGGGATCGCAGCTCGCGGCCACGCTCACCGCCGAGGCCACCGCCATGCTGTGGTCGGTCTTGCGCGGGACCCGCGCGTACTCGAGCAGGCCGCCGACGATCGTCTTCATGCGCTCGGCCTCGCTCGCGATGAGGCCCAGCGCGTCGCGGTCGGGGTGGCCCTCGGGCTTGCTCTCCTGCAGGAACTTGGCGTAGCCGAGCACGGTCGTCAGGGGGTTATTGATCTCGTGCGCGACCTGCGCCGACATCACGCCGACCGACGCCAGCCGATCGCCGCGCGCGAGGGCCGACTGCAGCGCCGCGCGCTCGGCGATCCGGCGCGCCATCTCGTCGATCCGCTGGCCGAGCAGGCCGATCTCGCCGGGCCCGTGGACCGGCGGCGGATCGTCGGTCGAGCCCGAGGCGATCGCATCGGCGTGGCGCGCCAGCGCGGCGAGCGGCCGGGTCAGCCGCGTGGCGATGAACCAGCCGATCGCGAGCGCGATCGCGAGCGCGGCACCGCCGATCACGAGCGTATCGCGCGTGGTCTCGCGGGCGAGCGCGTAGGCAAAGCGCTCGGGCTGCTGGTGGAGGATCGCCCAGCGCACGCCGCGCCGCGACTGGTAGCTCGACAGGTTGCGGTACGCGCTGACCCAGCCGTTCGCGGACAGCGTGCCCTCGACCGTCGAGGCGAGCGCGCGATCGACCGCGGGATCGGTCCCGACCAGCGAGACCGGGCCGTGGCTCCACGCCTCGTCCTGCGCGCCGTGCAGCTCGTCGCGCGAGGCGACCAGCACGCCGCCGCCATCGACCACGATGAGCCGCGCGCCATGGCCGAGCCGGGCGTCCGTGAGCTGGTCGCGCACGAACCCGAGATCCAGGCTCGCGACGAACACGCCCATGAGCTCGCCGGTGCGCCCGCGCGCCTGCACCACGAGGTGGACGACCGGCCGGCCGTCGGCGTACTCGGCGTCGCCGATGTAGCCGCCGAAGCTGTGCGAGCCGACGTCGAGGTTGGGCGGCACCGGATCGCCGAACTTGAGCGCGCCCGCCGGATCGAGGATCGCGAGCGCGTGCACGATCGGAACGTCGCGCCGGAGTCGCCGCAACAGCAGCTGGGTCTCGCGCACGTCGTCGGTCGCGTCGGCCCACGACGCGGCCGCCAGCTCGACCGTGCGCCGCGCGTCCTGCAGCGTGTTATCGAGCACGGCCCCGAGCGCCCGGATGTGGGCGAGCGCGCCGCGATCGACCTCGCGCTCGACGTCGTTGCGGGCGCGCATGATCGCCAGCGCCCCGACGATCACGGTCGGCACGAGCGCGGCGAGCGACAGCGCCAGGAGCACGCGCCAGCGCAGCGACGTGGTCATGCGCGGACGAGCGCTCGTCACCGCGCCTCCGGTGGGGCCGCGGACGGAGCCGGGGGGGCCGGGAGGGAGGTCAGCCGCTGCCAGTCCCGGCGCACGCCGTCGACCGCTTCCTCGGCGGTCGCGTCCCCGGCTACCACGGCCGCGAGCGCGGGCTGGAGATCGTCGAACAGGAGCGGTGTCACCGGCACGCGCGGTAGCATCGCGGCCTCGCGGAGGGCGGCCGCGGCGGCGCGCGACAGGGCGGGCGCCTGGTCGAGCGCGGCGCGCCGGGTCGGTACGGTGGCGAACGTGTCGGCGAACCGCGCCAGGGCCGGCAGCGAGGTCAGCTCGCCGGCGAGCCGCCAGCCATCGTCGGGGTGCTTCGCGCAGCGCGGCACGACCAGCAGCTGGCCGCCGCGCGGGGCGTGGGCGAGCGGGCTGACCGCGAGCCGCTGGCGATCGCGGAGCCCGGCAAACTGCCACGGCCCGGTGACCCAGTAGGCGACCTCGTGGGCGTTCCAGCGCCGCAGCTCCTCGGGGGCCTCGCTGCCCGACGGCGGCGGGGCAGGGACGAGGTCGCCGAACAGCGCCGCGAGCTTGGTCATGGCGCGGACGGCCGCTTCGCCGGCGATCCCGCCGGGCGCCGCCAGCTCGCCGCCTTCCGCGCGGAGCCACGGTACGAACCAGTAGCCGTCGACCCGGACAGCGAGCGGGTGGGGCCCGGCCTGGGCGCGGGCGGCGCTGGCCGCGGCGAGCAGATCGACCAGGCTCGGCGAGGCCGGTGGGGGGGTCGCGAGATCGCGGAGCACCAGCAGGCCGTCGACCGCTTGCGGCAGGCTCCACCACACCCCGCCGAGCTGGGCGAGCGCCGCGGCCTCGGGCGTCCAGTCGAGCGCCGCCAGCGCCGGCGGCACCTCCACGAGCAGGCCGCTCGCGACGAGGCCGGGGAGCCAGGTCGCGTCGATCCGGATCAGGTCCGGGCAATCGTGCTGGGCGTGCAGGATCTCGCTGATCACCTGCTGGCCGCGGGCGAACGGCGCGAGCAACGACTCGACGGCGATGCCGCGCTCGGTCATGGTCGCGTTGAACAGCTCGGTCTCCTCGGGGCCGAACGTGTGGAGGAACCGGATCGCCGGTGGCGGCGCGGCGGGCTTGCCGCACGCAGCGAGGGCGAGTCCCGCGATGGTCAGCGCCGGCCCGATCCGCACGCGCCTACTCTACCTACGCACGAGCCCCAAGGCGCTACGCCGGGGCGTGATATCACATCGCATGCGCAGCATGACCGGGTACGGGCGCGGCGTCGCCTCGCACGGCGAGGTGCGCGCGACCGTCGATGTCCGTGCGGTCAACCATCGGTTCCTCGATCTCAAGCTGCGCGGCATGCCGGTCCCCGCCGCCCTCGAGGAGGCGATCGCGAGCCGCGTGCGTGGCAAGGTGGAGCGCGGTTCGGTCGTGGTCTCGGTCAACCTCGTGCGCGGCAACGCGCTCGCCGGGGTGCGGATCGACGCCGACGCCGCGGCCCGCGTCCACCGCGTGCTCGTCGAGCTCGCGGCGCGCCTGGCGATCCCGGGCCCCGACCTCGCGCTCGTCCTCGCGCAGCCCGGCGTGGTCACCACCGGCGAGCTCGACAACGACGATGACGGCCCGGAGGCCGCGGCCGCCGCCACGCTCGCGGCGCTCGACGCGGCCCTCGGGCAGCTCGACGAGATGCGGCAGGCCGAGGGCGCGGCGCTCGCGGCCGAGCTCCACGCGCGGGTCGCCGAGCTCGCCGCCACCCGCACGCAGGTCGCGGTGCTCGCCGCCGGGGTGCCGCAGGTCGTCGCGCGGCGGCTGCTCGATCGCGTGAAGCGCCTGGCCGAGGAGGTCGGGGTCGACCAGGCGCGGGTCGTCCAGGAGATCGCGCTCCTCGCCGATCGCGCCGACGTCACCGAGGAGCTGGTCCGGCTCGCCAGCCACCTCGATCAGGCGCGCGCGCTGATCGACGGCGCGGGCGCGGTCGGCCGGCGGCTCGACTTCCTGGTCCAGGAGATCGGCCGCGAGCTCAACACGATCGGCTCCAAGTCGGCCACCGCCGAGATCACCACCGCCATCGTGGGGGCCAAGGCGGCGCTCGAGAAGGTCCGCGAACAGGTCCAGAACGTCGAGTAGATCGGGATGACGCGAGACCGGGTAAGATGCGCAACGTGACTGCGAGCAGTGACGGATCCGAGCGGTCTGCCTCCCGGCGTGGCACCCTGGTGATCGTGTCGTCGCCGTCCGGCGCCGGCAAGACGACGCTCACCCGGCGGCTGCTCGAGGAGTTCGCGGGGCCTCCCCCCCAGCTCGCGTTCTCGGTGTCCTACACCACGCGACCTCAGCGGCCGGGAGAGATCGAGGGCCGCGACTACCACTTTGTCACCCCCGAGCAGTTCGAGCAGATGGCCCGGCGCGGTGACTTTGCCGAGCATGCGTTCGTGTTCGGCAACCGCTACGGCACGGCGCAGGCCCCCGTCGAGGCGGCCCTGACCGCGGGCACCGACGTGATCTTCGACGTCGACTGGCAGGGCGGCGCCGCCCTGGCCACGCGCTGGCCGCAAGATTCGCTCAAGGTGTTCATCTTGCCGCCCGACCTCGAGATCCTGGCCTCGCGGCTGCAGAACCGGGCGACCGACGCTCCCGAGGTCATCGAACGCCGGCTGCGCAAGGCGATCGAGGAGCTGGGCCACTTCGACGAGTATCAGCACCTCATCGTCAACGACGATCTCGATCGAGCGTATGCGGTGTTGCGCGCGATCTACCTGACCCGGCGTCATGGCGTGACCGATCGGCCGGAGGTCGTGTACCCGCTCGGCGAGCTGGCGCAGCTGGTGGAGCGCAACCGTGCGTCGGGCGCCGAGGCACATGCGCGCCGGCTCGTCGGGCGGCGCTGACGGCTGGGCGCGCGACGGGTTGACGCAGATGATGCGCCCGCCGGTGTCGCAGCCGCAAAGGCGCACGTCCTGCACCGGTAGGTGAGGCTCCCCGGAACGAACAATTGACGCCGGCATGGCGTTGCGCCACGCTGCTGTCATGCGGGTCCTTCCCACGGCGATAGTTGCGCTGGTCACCGTCGGGTCAGCCGGGTGCACGAGGACGTTTCGTGCCGAGGCCGTTCAGCCCAACCCGATGGCGAACACGGCCGAGACGCTGCGTACCTCCGAGAAGATCACCATCGTCACCGGTGACATGGAGCTCGAAGCCCCCGACGCGCCGCGGGATGACAAGGAAGCGTCGATCACCAGCACGCACCGCTACCCGCTGCTCAACCAGGCGAGCTTCACGATCGTCTCGCGCGATCGGCTGCGGTTTCACGTCCAGATCGACCACAAGTGGGAAGACTGGGCCGACCTGAAGACCTGGGACGTCCGCCTCGAGGACGACGAAGGCCACGTGTGGACTCCGGAATCGGTCGAGCATGCGCACACCCGGCTGATCACCACGATGTGGGATCGCGAGCAGCGCACGGCGATCTGCAGCGCCGCGGGCCACGACGCCAGCGGTGCCTGCATCACGACGATCGGCGTACAGGAGGACGGCTGGAAGCATCGCCAGTCGCTCGGATCGCTGTCGGTGTTTCGCGGCAACGCCGACTTCGTGTTCTACCAGCGCGACATGATGCACGCCGATGTCCACAAGCTGCGGCTGGTGGTCAAGCGTGTGGGCCAGGCCTTCGAGTTCATCTGGAAGTTCCGCGACTCGGTCGCGACCGAGTAGCGTCGCGAGCGGCTGCGCGGCGGCCAGCGGGCAAGGGCGACCAGGTACGGCGCTGCGAGTTCTGCCGTTGCCGCGCTGCGTGGTACCCTAGGTGCGGGTCGCACGCACACGATGCATCAGCTCGATCAGATTCTCTCGGAGCTCGCCGGATACTACCCCTCCGCCGACTTGCCGCTGGTCCGCCGGGCCTACCAGTTCGCCGCGCAAGCGCACGACGGTCAGACCCGCAAGTCGGGCGATCCGTACGTCACCCATCCGCTGGCCGTGGCGCAGATCATCGCCGAGCTCAAGCTCGACGTCGCGTCGGTGTGCGCGGGCCTCTTGCACGACTGCGTCGAGGATACCTCCGCCACGGTCGACCAGCTCGGCGATCTGTTCGGCAAGGAGATCGCGTTTCTCGTCGATGGCGTGACCAAGCTCGGCAAGCTGCCGTACTCCACGCGCGAGGAGCAGCAGGCCGAGAACTTCCGCAAGATGCTGCTCGCGATGGCGCGCGATATCCGCGTCATCCTGGTCAAGCTGTGCGATCGGCTCGACAACATGCGGTCCCTGCATCACCTGCCGCCCGAGAAGCAGGAGCGCATCGCCTCCGAGACGATGCAGATCTACGCGCCGCTCGCCAATCGCCTCGGCATCCAGTGGGTCAAGGTCGAGCTCGAGGACCTGTCGTTCAAGCACCTCTACCCGGGCGAGTTCGAGCAGCTCGCCGCCGAGGTCGCGAAGTCACGCGGCGAGCGGCTCGAGTACATCCACCACGTCGAGAAGCTGATCGCCAAGGAGATGACCGAGAACGGCGTGCCGTGCGACGTCATGGGGCGCGCCAAGCACCTGTGGTCGATCTACCAGAAGATGAAGCGGACCCAGCGGCCGTTCGAGGAGATCCACGACGCGATCGGCTTCCGCGTGATCACCGATACCCAGATGCACTGCTACCAGGGCCTGGGGGTCGCGCACCAGACCTGGACCCCGATCCCCGGCCGGTTCAAGGACTACATCGCGCTGCCCAAGCCGAACCTCTACCAGTCGCTGCACACCGCCGTGATCGGGCCGCGCGGCGAGCGCATCGAGATCCAGATCCGGACCCGCGAGATGAACCTGGTCGCCGAGCACGGCATCGCGGCGCACTGGAAGTACAAGGAGGGCGGATCGTCGCAGCCGGTCGCCACGGTCGACGACAAGAAGTTCGCCTGGCTGCGCCAGCTGATGGAGAGCCAGAAGGAGCTGCGCGATCCGACCGAGTTCCTCGAGTCGGTGAAGATCGACCTGTTCGGCGACGAGGTCTACGTGTTCACCCCGCAGGGCGACGTCAAGGCGCTGCCCAAGGGCGCCTGCCCGATCGACTTCGCCTACGCGGTGCACTCGTCGATCGGCGACCACTGCTCGGGCGCGCGCGTCAACGGCATGATCGTCCCGTTGCGCTACCAGCTGCGCAACGGCGACACGATCGAGATCATCACCAACCCGAACCAGAAGCCGAACAAGGACTGGCTCAAGCTCGTCAAGACGGCGCGCGCGCGCACCAAGATCCGCTATCTCTTGCGCACCGAGCAGCGCGACAAGGCGGTCGCGCTCGGCACCGATCTGCTCGACAAGGCGCTGCGCAAGCACACCACCACGCTGACCCGCGCCGAGAAGCAGCTGCAGGCGGCGGCCAAGGAGCTGCGCTGCGTCAACCTCGACGAGCTGATCATCCAGATCGGCTACGGCAAGATCACGACCCAGCAGGTGCTCGAAAAAGCCCTCCCCGAGCTCGCCAAGAAGGAGCAGGAGGCGCCGGCCAAGCCCGAGAGCATGCTGAAGACGCTGCTCCGCAAGGTCACGCGGCGCACGTCGGCCAGCGGCATCAAGGTCGCCGGCGAAGAGGACATCCTGGTCCGGTTCGCGAAGTGCTGCAGCCCGTTGCCCGGCGATCAGATCGTCGGCTTCATCACGCGAGGGCGGGGGGTGACCGTGCACCGCCGCGACTGCGACAAGGGCCTCGATCTCGATCCCGAGCGTCGGATCGACGTCGAGTGGGACGGCAACGGCAAGGCGCAGCACGAGGTCGCGATCCAGATCCTGTGCGCCGACAAGCCGGGGCTGCTCGCCCACATCTCGCAGTCGTTCTCCGACCAGGGCGTCAACATCTCGCAGGCGCACTGCCGCGCCACGGAAGACGGCCGCGCCGTCAACACGTTCCACGCCTCGGTCAAGGACCTCGATCAGCTCAAGTCGGTGATCCGCTCGCTGTCGCGGATCAAGGGCGTGTACTCGGTCGATCGCGTCTCGGCCGACGTCGCCTGACGTCGCTCCCAGCGGGGGCCGGCGTGGGCTACGGGCGCGGCGCCGGCTTTCCGGGCTCGCCGAGCGCGCCGAACAGCTCGGCCGTCGACTTGGTCGACTTCTTGGCGAGGCGGTTCTTGCGGCGGCGGCCGGCCTTCTCGTGTTTGTTCTTGCGCTTGACGGTGGAAGCAGCGGTGCGGGAAGCCATGGCGATTCCTCGGAGTGGACCGCGGTTCTTAGCGTTACCTGCAACGCCTTGTCAACGTCGCTCGACGGTCGTCGATGTGCGAGCTACATTGCTTTCCCGAGCAGATGTCCTTACGATTCGCATGATTAGAGGAACGAGGCATGAAGCTTTGCCCGAAATGCCAGAAGCAGTTCAGCGACGACGCGAACTTTTGCCCCGTCGACGCTGCGCGGCTCGTTCCGCTCGAGGGCCAGGCCGTGGCCGTCGATCCGATCTCCGCGAAGTTCACGCTGGGCGGGCGACTGGGCGGTGGTCGGACCGGTAGCGTCCACGGCGCGATCGACAAGGCGACCGGCCAGGCCGCCGCGGTGAAGCTCATCGCGCCTGCGGTCGTCGCGCTGCCCGGCCTGGCGCAGCGCCTCGAGCGCGAGCTCAAGCAGCTCGAACGCGTGCAGAGCGCCGGGGTCGCGAAGGTGCTGGCGTCCGGCAAGCGCGGTGACGAGCTCTGGGTCGCGCTCGAGCTGCTCGAAGGTGCGCAGACCCTCGCCGACGCGATCACGACGCGGGGTCCGATCCCGATCGACCGGGCCGCCCAGCTGATCGAGGTCGTCGGCGAAGCCTTGATCGAAGCCGCCCAGGTCGGCGTCGTGCACCGCGATCTCGCCCCGAAGAACATCCTGTTCGCCGGCGCCGAGGTGAAGCTCATCAACTTCTCGCTGCCGGTGCCCACCACCGAGAAGGTGCCGGGCGTCCCCGAGTTCGTCGCCCCCGAGCAGTACGACGGCAAGTCGGTCGATCAGCGCTCGAACCTGTACAGCCTGGGCGCCCTGTACTACTTCGTGCTCACCGGCCAGCCGATCCAGGTCGATGGCAGCGGCGCGATCAGGCCCCCGTCGTCGCTCGCCCCGGTGCCGGGATCGGTCGAAGCCGTGATCATGCGCGCGCTCGACCGCAGCCCGACCAAGCGGTTCCTGACGGTGCGCCAGTTCATCGACGAGGTCGGCCGCATCGCGCGCGACGAAGCCGACGCCAGGCCCACCGAGGTGATGGTCCGGGTCGGTAAGCCCAAGGCCGAGCTCGTGCAGACGCTGCTCGGCATCCGGGGCGAGGATGGGATCACCGCGGCGATCGCGGCGGCGGCGCCGAGCGCGCCGGTCTCGAGCGCGCTGGGTTCGAGCGCGCTGGCCTCGAGCGCGCCGGTCTCGAGCACGCCGGCGGTTCCGATCACCGTCGTCGGGCTGGTAGCACCGAGCCCAGGCGCCGCCAGCATCGCCTCGGCCGTGGCTTCGACGATCGGCGCGACGGTCGGTTCCGGCCCCGCGGCCCAGCCCGCGCACGCCGGTCTGGCGATGCCCGCGCCGCTTCCGCCCCAGCCGGTCTCTCCCGAGCGTTCGCCGTGGGCACCGCCGCAAGGCCTCGGGCCCCAGGGCTACGCAACCGTGCCGTCCGCGGCACCGGCCGTGGCAGCCCCGGTCGCGCCGATCACGGCCATCCCGAGCACCGCCGCGCCGGTGATCCCCGCGCCGGTGATCCCCCCGCCGGTGATTCCCGCACCGGTGATCCCTGCGCCGGTGACCCCCGCGCCGCTGCTCGCCGCGCCGATCGTCGGTCCGGGTAGCGGCAAGAAGGCGAGCAAGGCCGGCGACGGCAGCAAGGGCAAGTTCCGCGAGACGATGTGGTTCAAGAAGGGCGAGCTCGACGCGCAGGCCGCGCAGGCCGCCGCCGAGGAGCGCGCCAAGACCGGCAAGGACGCCTCGACCGACAAGGCCGACTCGCTGCCGATCGACGAGCGCTACAAGGACGACGGCTCGCTGTCGCGCTCCGACAAGGAGAAATACAGCCTGCGCACCGGCGGGACGACGCGGATACCGGCCATCCGCGACGCCGGTGGAAGCGCGGGCACGGGCGGCAAGGTCTCCGAGGACGCGCTGATCGACGAGATGAAGGGCGGCCGCAACAAGATCTTCGCGTTCATCGTGATCGGCCTCGCCCTGGTCCTGCTGGTCATCATCCTGCTCGTGCGCTAGCCGGGCCGGTGTTCACCGTGTGGGCTCCCTTTGGTGCTACCCCGATCGAACTCCGGGGCGGCTCCCGCGCAATGCCGCTTGGTTGCCCTTGGCGCGGGAGGCCAAGAACTTGACCCCGCGAGTCGATCTACAGAGGGCTTGGCCGCCCCACCAAGGCTGGCGCGCTGAGCGAGACCGAGCTCGGGCTCATGCCCGACATCACCAACCTCACCCGCCTGCACCTCTACGAGATCAAGCCTGTCGCCGCGCAGGGATCGGAGCAGCGAAGGCGACGGCGTACGTCGGATTGTCCTCGCGCGCTGGTGACGCGATGACGATCGGACCGGCGGGCGAACCAGGCACCGAGAGGGGATTCCGGCGCCCGATGGCGTGTACCTGTTCTGGTCGCCCGAGCCCGGCGTCGACCGCCCCGGGCGCAGCCGCGCGGTAGGCCGCGACGAACTCTCGCGACCTCGAGCTGTTCTTTGCGGCTACTGCAGATCCAGGGACGTACTACGCGTCTCCGCTGATGGTGAGCGCGGGGACAGATGTTACCCGTTCGGTGATTTCGACAGAGCTGCCTTGATGCGCTCGGGGGTCATCGGTAGCCGATAAAGGCGCGCACCGATCGCGTCATAGACCGCGTTGGCGACCGCGGCTCCGACCGCGATGATGGCCGGCTCTCCCCCGCCCTGCGGCGGGGCCTCCTTGTTGTCGATGAGGACGCTCTCGATACGCGGCACCCAGGAGAACCGCGGGATGTGATAGGTGTCGAAGTTGTCGTCGAGCACCTCGCCGCCCTTGAACCGGAGGCCCTCGCGCAGCGCGTAGCCGAGGCCCATGGTGATGCCTCCCTCGGTCTGGATGGTGGCGCCGGCGGGATTCACGACCAGGCCCATGTCCTGCGCGCAGACCACGCGCTGGACGCGCACCTCGCCGGTGACGCGATCGACGCTGGCCTCGGCGCACATTGCGACCAGTGTGCCTGCGTCGGTGCCGAGGGCGACGCCCCGGCCCACGCCACCGCCCGATGGGTGCTTGCGCGGCTTCCATCCGAACTTGTCCGCCGCCGCGTCCAGCACGCGCCGCATGTTCGTGTCGGTGAGGTTCTTGCGGCGGAACTCGACCGGGTCGATCCCGGCGCGCTCGGCCATGATGTCGATCTGCGACTCGCGCGCGAAGGTGTTGGTGTTGTTGGCGGGCGCGCGCCACGGGCCGACCGCGAACGGGTGAGCGCCCGCTGCTCTGCCGTCGCTCGATACCGTGCGATGATCGGCAACCGAATAGAACTGCGCGGCGCCGCGGTCTCCTGCCCAGAACACCTGGTAGTCCCACAGGGCGAGGCGCCCGTCCTTGGCCACGCCGGATTTGATCTTCACGACGGCCGCGGGGCGGAACGAGTCGTAAAAGAACTCTTCATCGCGTGTCCACGCGACCTGGACCGGCGCGCCGGCAAGCTTGGCGCAGCGCACCGCCTCGAGCGCTTGCAGGTTGCGCGACTTGCCGCCGAAGCCGCCGCCGACGAACGGGGTGATGACGTGTACGCTCGCCTCGTCGATGTGCAAGGTCCTGGCGACTTCTTCTTGCAGACCGAACGGGTTCTGGGTGGATGCCCAGACGGTGACGTTGGGCCCTTCGAAGCGTGCCAGCGCCGTGTGCGGCTCCATGGGGGCGTGCGCGACGTAATCGTTATAGTAGGTCTGCTCGACGACGGCGCTCGATGCCTTGGCGCCGGCGTTGAGATTGCCGCCCTCGGCCACCACGCTGCCCTGGGGCGCGACCTTGACGAGGTGGTCGAAGATCGTGTCCTGGTCGAGGTTCGAGGCCGGCTTCTTGAACTCGGCTTTGATCTTCTCCCGGCCGAGCTCAGCCAGCTCCGGCAAGGCGGCGACGACCGCGATGAAGTCGCCGTCGCGAACGACGCGCGCGCCCTTGATCTGTGCGACGCCCGAGACGTCGACGTTCGTGAGCTCGGCGCCGTGCGCCGGGGGCCGGAGCACGCGCGCATAGAGCATCCCCGGAACCCGAATGTCGCCAGCGTACTTGGCCGCACCGGTCACCTTCACCAGACCGTCGTCGCGGCGGCGCGACGTTCCCATGATCTTGAACTCGGAGGGCTTCTTGACTGCGACCTTGCCGGTCGAGTGCCGCTCGATGCGTTTGCCGTGCGCCAGATCGCCGTAACCGACGCGCTTGGACGGGTTCGTCCGGTCGAACACGATCCCCTTCTCCACCGTGAGCCGATCGACCGGAACCTGGAGCTGCTTGGACGCCAGCTCGATCAGCACCTGCCGCGCCTCGGCACCGGCGGCCCTCAGGGAGGGTCCGAAGACACGCGTCGTGAGTGAGCCCCAGGTGCCACGATCCCATGGGCAGACGGCGGTGTCACCCATGACGATGTCGGTCGACTCGAACGCCACGTCGAGCTCGTCGGCCAGCATCATCCTGAGCGATGTATTGACGCCTTGACCATACTCGACCTTGCCCGTATAGCACGTGACCCGCCCATCCTCCGCGATGCGCAGGAAGGCGTTGAAGTCGGTGGGGAGGGACTTCTCCGCGGCCATCGCCGAGCGGGCGATTCCGGGCAGACTGTCGACGACGAAAGCCAGGAAGATCCCGGTCCCGCTGACCTGGAGGAATCCCCGGCGGGAGAGCCCTGCCGGGCCGGCCTGCGTATCCCCCAATTCATGGTCGCTCATCGCCGTCCCTCCCGCAGCTGCTTGGCAGCTGTCCCAACCGCAGACACGATGCGGCAGTGGGCGCCGCAACGGCACAGGTTGCTCTCCATTCCGCTGACGATCTCGGCCTCTGAAGGATTGGGCTTCTTGGTCAAGAAGCCCACCGCCTTCATGATCATGCCGGACGTGCAGAATCCGCACTGGAACGCGTCGTGCTCCATGAAGGCGTGCTGGACCGGGTGCAGCTTGCCATCCTGCGCCAGCCCCTCGATCGTGGTCACCTCTTTCCCGTTCACCTCAGCCACCTGCAGCTGACACGAGCGTACGGCCTCGCCGTTCACCAGCACGGTGCAGGCCCCGCAGTAGCCCTCGCCGCAGCCATACTTCGTCCCGGTCAGCGTGAGCTCCGTGCGCAGCGCCCACAGCAGGGTCTCGCTGCCGCCGGCCGCCAGCCGCACCAGCTTACCATTCAGCTTGAACCGCATGTCATCCGCCATGGGTCTTCCCTTCTGTTTGCCGGCGAGGTCCGGCTGTCATAACCAAGTCGACCCGAGGTCGCGTGCGACCATCGCGCGCGGTCCTTGCGACCCGACGGAAGTAAGCTTGCGATTTGGAAGGGTGCAGCGTCAACCGCATCCCGCTGCTTTCAGCCGAGCCGAGCTCGTAGCTCACTGTGACGGTAAACGTGAGCCGCTCGGCTTTGGGCTCAGGGCCCCCATCGACGTGCCGAGCGTGTCCGCGGCGTCCCACGGCTTGATGGACCTCGGTGCCGGCGCAGCTACTGGTGGATCTCGACGTTGGCGCGCTTGGCCTATCGGCTCGCGACGAGCCCCAGCACCGCGGCGCTGCCGGGCCGCTTGAGCTGCACCGAGCGGATCTCGGTCGGCTTGTTCTTCTGCGTCGACTTGCGCGCGCGGCGTCAGACGATGTGCGCGTGGTCGTGATCAGCGCAGCGCGCGGACGTGGGTGCGCAGCGGATCGGCCGGATCGGCCGTGGTGCCGCCGGGCAGATCGATCTCGCCCTTCACGCACATCGCGGCGGCCTCGACGACCAGATCGGGGTGGGCGCCGGCGACGCCGATGATCGTGACCTCGCGCGCGAGCACCTCGCCCGTGATCGTGTGTCGCGCGGCGGAGGCGAGCAGCGTCAGCGTCGCGCGCGGGCCGGCGAGCTCGGCCGCCTGGTGGGTCGCCGCCGGATCGCCGCAGAGCACGCGCCAGGGCTTGGTGCCGAGGCTCTGCGCGGCGAACGCCGCGGTCAGCCCGGCGCGATCGCGGGCGACCACGACGCCCTTGCCGGCGAGCCAGTCGGCCCACGGGCCGGGGTCGGTGACCGCCGTGGGGGAGATGCCCTTGGCGAGCAGGATCTCGATCAGGAACCGCGCGATCGGCGATCCGCCGACCACCACGACGGGGTCGCGCGGCCCGAGGCCGGTGCGCGCGTACAGCGTGTAGGCGAGGACGACGTCGCCGGCGACCGCCGCGGCGGCCGGGACGGGGAGCGGCAGGCCGTTGTCTCCGTCATCCAGGGGGACGACCCAGCGCCCGGCGGCGATCACGCGCGCGCCCAGCTCGTCGCGCCGCCTCGCGAGCGGGCAGACCGCGGCGCCGCCGCGGCGGCACACGTCGCACTCGCCGCACGGATCGATCGGGCCGACGAGCACGCGGCGATCGACGAGGCCGCGGGTACGCTCACCGGCCTCGACCACGCGCCCCACGCCGGCGGCGATGCCGGCCTGGATCGCCTCGAGATCGATCGCGACGTCGTCGGGGCCGATGCTCACCGGACCTACCAGGCTCACCAGTCGGGGTTGCGCTTCCCGCGCTTGGGCCCGTCGGCCGGGGACTCGGGCGCCCCGCCGATCGCCGTGGCCTCACCGGTCTCGACCGAGTCGTCGGCGACCGACATCACGAAGTCATCGCCGGTGTTTTCGTAGTGGTCGGCGTCGACCGCGGCGCCTTCGCTGTCATCGAAGTCGTTGCGCCCGGACAGGGCCGGTGGCGCGGCGACCGCGGGCCGCGGGGAGGTGGCAGGGCGCGGGGGAGCCGGTGCTGGCGCTCGCACCACGGGCTGCGGCGAGGACGGCGCGCGTGCTGGGGGAGTCTTGCCGGCCGGCGCCGGGGAGCCCTTCGCGGTGGGCGCCGGTGCGGCACCCGCGGGCTGCGCGACGGAGAGCCCTTGCCGCGCGCGCCACGTCGCGAGCGCGGCCACGAGGTCGTCGTACGGGATCATGGCGTAACAGTAACATGCTAGAAGCCCCGCCATGACGATCCGCCTGTACCGGTCCGCGGTGCTTCCGAGCGAGGGGTTCACGCACGGCTTCCCCGAGCGCACCGGCGGCGTCTCGACCGGCCTGCGCGCCTCGCTCAACCTCGGCGTGCGCTGGGGAGACGACCGGGAGCACGTCGAGACCAACCGGCGGCGCTTGGCCGACCACGCCGGGTACGATCCGGCCGCGCTCCAGGTCACGCGCCACGTCCACGGCACGGCGGTATGGGCCGTCGGGGAGCCGCTGGCCGAGGGCGCGGAGTTCGACGGGCTGGTCTGCGATCGCAAGGGGCCCGTGCTCGGTGCGTTCGCGGCCGACTGCCTTCCGCTCCTGTTCGCCGAGCCCGACGCGCGGGTCTGCGGGGCGGCGCACGCCGGCTGGCGCGGCACCGTCGCGGGGATCGCGGCCACCGTGATCGCGCGGATGGGCGAGCTCGGCGCCCGGCCGGCGCGCGTCGCCGTGGCGATCGGCCCGTCGATCGGTCCGTGCTGCTTCGAGGTCGGCCCCGAGGTCGTCGCCGCGTTTCGCGCCGTGTTCGGCGAGATCCCGGACCTGGTCGTCCCGGGGCCGCGCAAGGATCACATCGATCTGCGCGTCGCGACCCGCGCCGTGCTCGAGCGCGCCGGGGTGCGGTCCGAGCGGATCGACGATCGTCCGCCGTGTACGCGCTGCGAACCGGACCGGTTCTTCAGCTATCGCCGCGACGGCCAGGCCGGCGGCGTCCACATGGCGTTCATCGGGTTGACCTGAGCCGCTACTCGAGCACGATCCCGTACAGCGGGAGGAGGTCGCCGGTGAGCGCCTGGACGGCGGTCTCGCCCTTGTGCCAGTCGATCAGCGCCTGCGCCTTGCGGAGCTCCGCCTGGCGCAGATCCTCGAGCCGGTTGAGCACGTCGAAGTTGGTCGACTTGCCGAGGTTGAACCGATCGGTCTCGATCTTGATGTTCTCGTTGGCGAGATCGATCGCCCGCTGGGACAGCGCCACGCGCCGTCGGGCGAGCTCGACCTGCGCGACCGCGCGGGCCATGGTCTGCGCGATCTGGGCGCGGAGGTCGACTTCATTGACGGTGAGTTTGCGCCGCAGCTCGCGCTGCTCGCGGGCCCGGCCGCGGACGTCGTGCTGATCGAGCGAGCGCGAGAACGTCAGCGAACCGTTGATCACGAGCGCGTTGAACTTGGCCAGGTTCGCCAGCGACGTGGCGAACGAGGCGTCGGTTCGCGGCGGCCCGGTCGTGCTGAAGTCCGAGCCGGTGGGCCCGAGCGACAGCGCGGCGTCGAGCTGAGGCAAGAGGCCATTCTCGGTGACCGCGATGTCGATCGTCGCGGAGTCGCCTTCCTTCGCGAGCTCGGCGAGCTCGGGGCTGGCGGCGAAGGCGCGCTCGATGAGCGGCCCGAGATCGAGCGGCTCGTCCTTGGTATCGAGATCGGTGGCGACCCGCAGGCCGAGCTCGCCCGCGCCGATCGGCATCCCGGTGGCGCGGCGCAGGGCGATCGAGTTGTTGAGCACGCCGAGCTCACCGTTCAGCACGTCTTCTTCACGGGTCGCGATGATCTGCAGCACCGCGGGGATCTCGCTGCGCGGGGTCTTGCCGCCGTCGGCGCCGATCTGCGTGACGCGCAACCGCTCGCGCGCGAGATCGAGGCTCTGCTCGGTGATCGCGACCGTGCGTTCGGCGAGCACCAGATCCCAGTACGCCGAGATCACGGCCTGGACGGCCTGGATCGCGACGAGCCGCCTGGCGAGCACGGTGACGTCGCGGGCGAGCACGGCCCGCCGCTCGTTGGCCTCGAACAGATCGCGCCCGCGGCCCTTGAGCAGCGGCTGGGTGATCGACGCATCGAGGTTATTGACCCAGCTGTTGCCGTCGAGGAAGCCGCCGAACGAGCCCGAGGTCTTGCTGTACGTCGAATCGACGTGGAGGGCGACGGTGCCGCCGGTCGTCAGCAGGTGCGAGACATCGGCGCTGCCGCCGATCGACGTCGAGACCCCGAACCGCGAGTCGCCCGAGCGCGAGCCGGTGAGCTTGGCCTGCAGCAGCCAGTCGTTGCGCACCCAGGTCTCCTCGATCCGCGCCTCGGCGACCGCGATGTCGAGCCTGGCGCTCTGCAGCGCCGGTGCCTGCTGCACCGAGATCTGGAGCAGCTCGGCCAGGGTCGTCGCGCGCGCCTCGCCGGCCCACGCCGTGAGATCGGGAGATTGCGCAGGGGGTGGGGGCGTCCCGCCCGGCTGGTCGTCGGCGATGGCGAGCATGCGCCCGACCACATCGGCCTGCGCGTGCGACGAGATCACGCCGAACAGGGCGAAGGATACACAGGCCAGGCGGGCAGACCGCATTCGAGCGACCGCATCATTGCATGCAGGCGATCAGTGCGCACCATGCGACACGTGCGACCAGGCGATTGCCGCACGTGGCGTGGACCTGCAGAAACGGCGTGTGTTAGCGTGCGCGCAGCGATGGGAACGGTCCTGCGTACGTATTGTTTTCTCGACGCGCTTCAGCCGCAACAGGCGACGTTCATCGGCAAGACCGCCCGCGGCTTTCTCCCGGTCCCGTTTCAGGCGTCGCTGTGGGTCGAGATCGCGCCCGGGATCGCGATCAACCAGGTCACCGACGCGGCGCTCAAGGCGACCCGGGTCCAGCCGGCGGTGCAGGTCGTCGAGCGCGCCTACGGCCTGCTCGAGATCCACGATCACGACAAGGGCGAGGTGCTGTCGGCCGGCGCGACGATCCTCAAGTACCTCGGCGTCGATGAATCCCACCGCCTCCGGCCCAAGGTCCTGACCAATCAGATCATCCGCGGCGTCGAGGCGTATCAGACGCAGATTATCAACCGCAGCTCCGCGGGGATGATGGTGTTACCGGGGCAGTCGCTGTTCATCCTCGAGTGCGAGCCCGCCGGGTACGCGGTGCTCGCGGCCAACGAGGCCGAGAAGGCCGCGCACGTCTCGCTCGTCAACGTCACCCCGTATGGTGCGTTCGGCCGCCTCTACATGTCTGGGCCCGAAGCCGAGATCGACGCGGCGGCGGCGGCGGCGACGGCGGCGCTCGCGGGCGTCACCGGCAAAGAACCCGAGAAGTTCGTAGATAAGTAGACCAGCAGGAGAATGACGAATGGCTGACGCGCTTGGAATGATCGAAGTCAAAGGTTTCGTCGGCATGGTCGAAGCCGCCGACGCCATGGTCAAGGCGGCCAAGGTCGAGCTCGTCGGGTACGAGAAGACCGGCGGCGGCTACGTGACCGCGATCGTGCGGGGCGACGTCGCGGCCGTCAAGGCAGCGACCGAGGCCGGTCAGCGCGCCGCGGAGCGCGTCGGCGAGGTCGTCTCGGTCCACGTGATCCCGCGGCCGCACGCCAACGTCGACGCGGTGCTGCCGCTCGGCCGCGCCGGCGCGCCCGACGGCACCAAGAAGTAACCATGGTCCTGGGCAAGGTCATCGGCACGCTCGTCGCGAGCCGCAAGGAGCCGACCCTCGAGGGGCTGAAGCTCCTCGTCGTGCGGGCGTGTGACGTCGACGGCAACCCCACCGGCGGGATCGCGATCGCGGTCGACGCGGTCGGGGCCGGGGTCGGCGAGGTCGTGCTGTACGTGGCCGGGTCGTCCGCGCGCCAGACCCAGGTGACGCAGAACCGGCCGGTCGACGCGACCATCATGGCGATCGTCGACGAGATCGCGATCGGCGGCGAGCGCCGCTACGTGAAGGACTAGCGATGGCTTCGGTCGGGGGGATCGACGAGCGCAAGATCGAGGAGATCGTCGCGCGCGTGCTCGATCGCCTCGGCGGCGGCGTGCCGGCGGCACCCGCCCGGGGCGGCGCGCCCCCGCCCGCGGCGCCGAACTCGAAGGTCAACCTCCCGCGCGGCACCAACGGCGTCTACGCCGACGCCGATCAAGCCGCCACGGCGGCCCGGCGTGCGTTCGAGCTGAACGAGCGAACGCCGGTGGCCACCCGGGCCAAGATGGTCGAGGCGATGCGCCGGGTCGTGCTCGCGAACAACGACGCCCTGTCGCGCTACGCCGTCGAGGAGACCGGCCTGGGCCGCTACGAGGACAAGCTGTCGAAGAACAAGCTCGTCGCCGAGAAGACCCCCGGCTGCGAGATCCTGCGCCCGGTCGCGTACACCGGCGACGACGGCCTGATGCTCACCGAGCGCGCCCCGTACGGCGTCTTGCTCGCGGTGACGCCGACCACCAACCCGACCGAGACCATCCTGTGCAACGCGATCGGCATGGTCGCGGCGGGCAACGCGGTCGTGTTCAACGTGCATCCGTCGGCGGCCCAGGTCTGCAACTGGTGCGTGCACCTGCTCAACGAGGCGATCCAGGCGGCGGGTGGCCCGCGCGACGTCATCGTCTCGATCGAGCGACCCACCGTCGAGAGCGCCCAGACCCTGATGAAGCACCCGCTGATCCGGCTCGTGGTCGTCACCGGCGGCCCGGTCGTCGTCAAGCAGGCGATGAACTCGGGCAAGAAGGTGATCGCCGCGGGGCCGGGCAACCCGCCGGCCGTCGTCGACGAGACCGCCAACCTCGACAAGGCCGCCGACGCGATCGTGCGCGGCGCCTCGCTCGACAACAACATCGTGTGCATCGCCGAGAAGGAGATCATCGCCGTTGACTCGATCGCGAGCGAGCTCGTGCGGCGGCTCCAGAACCAGCCCGTGCTCCTGCTCGACGCCCACAAGACCCGCGAGCTCGAGAAGGTGATCCTCGAGGGCGATCACGTCAACAAGAGCTGGGTCGGCAAGGACGCCGCCGAGATCGCCAGGCAGATCGGGCTCGGCGGCCACGGCCACGACCTGCGGCTGCTCCTGTGCGAGGTCGACGAGGGCCACCCGTTCGTCCAGCACGAGCTGCTCATGCCGGTGATCCCGATCTTCCGGGTGCGCGACGCCGCCGACGCGATCGCCGCGGCGCTGCGCGTCGAGCACGGGTTCCACCACACCGCGACGATGCACTCGCTCAACATCGACCACATGGCGGCGATGGCGCGGATGTGCAACTGCAGCATCTTCGTCAAGAACGACGCGTCGTACGCGGGCCTGGGCCTGGGCGGCGAGGGCTACACCTCGTTCACGATCGCGAGCCCGACCGGGGAGGGCCTGACGACCGCGGTGCACTTCACGCGCGAGCGGCGCTGCACCCTCAAAGAAGCGTTCAGGTTCGTGTGACCCTCGTGAACACCGATCCCGCGCGGGGCCCTGCGCTCGGCGTCCTCGAGATCAGCTCGATCGCGCGGGGCGTGGTCGTCGCCGATGCCGCGCTCAAGCGCGCCCCGGCGGTGCTCCTGTCGTCGCGCGCCGTGTCGGGGGGCAAGCACCTCGTGATGCTCGAGGGCGGCGTCGCCGAGGTCGAGGAGGCCATGCACGCCGGCGCGCTCGCCGCCGGGGACCGCTTGCTCGATCGCGTGACGCTCGCCGCCGCCGACGATCAGGTCTGGCCGATGCTGGGCGCGCCGGTCTCGCCGCTCGACTGGACCGCCGATCGGCAGGCCGAGGCCGTCGCGATCATCGAGACCCGCACGGTGTGCGCCGCGATCGCCGCCGCCGATGCCGCCTGCAAGGTCACGGATGTCGTCGTGCGCGACGCGCGGTTCGCCGTCGACCTCGCCGGCAAGGCCTACTTCACGCTGACCGGCTCGCTCGACGCGATCGAAGCCGCCGCCGGCGCAGCCACGGACGCCGCCGGCGATCGCCTGGTCGGCAGCGAGGTCATCGCGCAACCGTCGCCCGATCTCCGCGGCCGGCTGTTCCGCTGACCCGGCGCCTGCAGCGAACTCCCGCGCGCCGTTCCTGGAAGACCGCGCACACGCGTGCTTGCGCCGCGGGTCTCGCGTTCTCCTCCGCGCGCGGTCCCTGGGAGACCGCGCACACGCTTGCTTGCGCCGCGGGTCTGGGCCCGTCGCTCGTCCGTCGACCACCGGATTGCTACCCACGGTTCGTGCCATCTCCACGACCGGCCGGCGCATGACCACCCGGCGTGCAATTTATCTCGCTCCGAACCCAGCCCGCGTCGCTGCGCGGCGCGTTGCCGTCCTCGCGGGACAGATGGGAGGACGGCTCGCGTGCTGTCGCATGTTCTCAAGGGTAGCCGGGCCGCCGGCCACGGCTTGACGCGTAGACTCGACAGATCGTCGGAGCATCGGAGTGGCTATTGGCCCGATGCTGGTCCGGTGCTGGTCGGTAGCGGCGAAGTACTTGCGCGACCATCGCAGAATTTGCGCCGCGGCTCTTTCGAACCGCGTGATGCCGGCGAACGCCTGGCCGTTCATGCGGCGATCGTGACGGTTCTCGCGGCATCTTCGTCGGAAATCGCGAACAGAACGTACAGGCAACGTACAATGAGTGATCGACGGTTGCGCTATCAAGTCGCCGCGGGCGTGCGCCGCGTCGCAAACTTCACAGGCAATCGCAGGGTTCGCGTGTGCGGCTTGCCTGGTACGCATCTCGCACGTGGCGACCAGCGGAGGTTATCAAGCAATGCTACGACTTCGCTGGACTCGCCTGCTTTCACTCGCGCTCGTGTCTGCCATGCCGCTCGGGGTGCTCGCCCCCGGATGCACGTCCGGTAAGACGTCCAGCGTGGGGCAGCTGATCTCGTGCATGGATACCGGTGCCGGGGTCACCAATTGCCATCCGGTCACCAGCGCGAGCGCCGGCTCGGGCAGCGACACCTGCGAGGATGTCGATGAGGACGGCGATGGCTCGCCGCATGACGTGGCGGACGATAGCCACGACGGTACGCAGACCGGCTCCGGCACCACGGCCGGCAGCGCCGGTGATGACGACGACGGCGACGGCGTTCCCAATGATCGCGACTGCGACAAGCGCGCCGGTGGTGACGACGACGGCAGCGCCGAGACGGGCAGCGGCAGCGGTCACGCCTGAGCCGCGCTGAGCCGCCTCGCGCTCCCGGCGGATCGCGGTTACGAAGGCCCGAAGGGCGACGGCAGCCGAGTCGGAGCGTCGGTCATCCAGACTCACATGACGAACTCGCGGATCACGGACCCAGAAGTCCTCGAGTTTCGATATCCCGTGCGGCTCGACAGCTGCTAGATCCGAGCGGCTCGGGCGGTGTGGGGCGCTGGCAGGGTGGTGATGGCGGGACTCGCCGGATCCGTTCGTGCGCCCGATGACCGCTTCGAGCCTCGGGTGGACGCCGGTTACTTGCGCTTGGCTCGTGAGGTCGGGATCAGCGCGGGACGCGCGGGCACCCCGGCGCGCGGCGGAGGGGCCGGCGGTGTAGAGGTGGAAGCGGTCGGGTCGGGCGCTCCGGCTGGTGCCGGGGCGACCCATGCCGGGGCGAGCGGGCCGAGGACCGACGTCGAGCGCAAGGGGCCGGGCAGGTAGCCGTCGAGCCTGCCGAACAGCCAGGCGAGCGCCAGCACGACCACGATCAGCAAGGAGAGATAGAGTCGCCACGGCCGGCGTTTCTCGGCATAGGGATCCCGAGCGGATCGGTGGGCGCCGGGGGGCAAGGCGGCGACATCGGTGAGCGCGCTGCCGAACGGGACGTTGATCCGGGTCAGCGCGTTGATCGCCCAGCCGTTGGCATCCAGCAAGGGACCGAGGTTGCGGCGGCGTAGCTTGATGAACGCAAGCAGCATCGACGGCGCGCTGATCGCGAGCATCACACCGGCCGAGCCGTGGGTCGTCATGATCTCGGCGATCACGGCGCGCGCGTCGTCCTCGGCGCACGCGGGGATGATCACGCCATCGCCGTTGAACCGCGTGTTCGCGAACACCTCCTCGGCGCTGGTGGCATCGGCGAGCGAGACCTCGCTTGCGTCCGGCTTGCCGAGGTTCGCGAGCAGGCGCCTGGCCCCCAGGAGCACGGCCCCGTCGTGCAAGGCGTCGAGCGGGATCGTATCGCCGCCCTCGAACAGCCGGCCGAGATCCTTGTAGACCGTGCGCGTCCACGCGAGCGCGGCCAGCACTTCTGGGTGGCGGACGTGGCCGTCGTGGTCGGTGTCGAGCAGGTCGAGCGTGCGCGGATCGAGCTCGACGCCGCGGGTCGGCATCGACAGCGCGATCCATAGCTTCGGATCGAGCTCGGCCAGGTGGAGCAAATCATCGCGAGATTGCAGCGCCACCTGGTCGACGCCTCCGGAGCGATAGAAGCTCCAGCGGTACGGCGCGGCCGCCATCGCCGACGTTAGCTCTTCGCGAACGTGATCTTGTTGATCGTGACCGGTGTCACCGGCTTATCGTTGGCGTCCTTGGACACGTTTTCGATCTTCTTGACCAGGTCGATCTCCTTGCACTCACCGAAGATCGTATGCCGGTTGTTGAGGTGGGCCGGCGCGCCCTCGGTGATGAAGAACTGGCTGCCGTTGGTGCCGGGCCCGGCGTTCGCCATCGCGAGCGTGCCGGGCTTCATGACGAGGCCGTTGTTGACCTCGTCGCCGAACTGATAGCCCGGGCCGCCGGTGCCCACGCCGAGCGGGTCGCCGCCCTGGATCATGAAGCCCGCGATCACGCGATGGAAGGTCAACCCATCGAAGAACGGCTTGCCCTTCTCCGCGGCGCCGGTCTTGGGATTCTGCCACGCCTTCTTGCCGGTCGCGAGGCCCACGAAGTTCGCGACGGTCATCGGCGCCTTGTCGGCGAACAGGTCGCAGTGGAACGTGCCCAAGCTGGTCTCGATCGTCGCGGTCAAGGGGCCGTTGCCCGCGAGATCCTTGGTGTACTCGGCCAGATCGGCGGCGACCGGCGGGCGAACCTCGTCGCCTCCGGCGGCCGCGGTGCCCGGGTCCTTGCTCGGGGCCTTGCCGACCGGCTCGGGCTTCATCTCGTCGCCGGCGGGCTTCGACATCCCGCTCGCCGACCCCATGACGGTCTTGTCGGAGGGCGTGTTGTTGTCCTTCTTGCTCTTGTGCTCGCAACCCACGAGGAGAGCTACGAGGAGGATGGCGCTACATGTGCTTCGCATTGCGCCGGGAACATGGCGCAACTGGGGAGCCCCTGCAAGACGACATCCGCCAGGTCTCATGCGTGCGCGGCGGCCGTCGGTGCAAGGTCACTCCCGGGCCTGGACCGGACGTCGCATCTCGGCGAGACCAGGCTATGATGAGCCTCCGCGGGCCTTTTCTCCCCGTGGAGCCCCGTGGAGCCATGATGCCCGGCACCGACGATCCCCAGAGCCCGACCTCTGGTTCCAGCCGGCGGTCGGCCGGCGGCGGTGATGCCGGTTCGCCGGCCGGGGGAGCGTTCAGCGGCGTGCCGTTCAAGCGCCTGTTCCTGATCCCCGCGCTCGTGCTCGGCCTCGCCGAGTTGCTCTTCATCGCCTATCCGCTGTGGATCGCGTTCGATCTCGCCGGGCTCGGCGGCGATACGTTGCTGCGGACCGCCTTGCCGGTCGGGATCGGCGCGGTCGTCGTCTGGTGCGCGGCGATCACCGCGTGGCTCCTGCCGCTGTGGTCGGCGGTCGTGATCCGGCGCCAGGGCGAGCGCGTCCACAAGGATCTCGCCGCCCGCGCGTACCGGATCACGCTCAAGGGCCCGGTGCGAGTGCTGTTCTTGCGCACCGGCCTGTGGGCCGCGTCGGCCGCGCTGACCGGCCTGTTCCTCCATATCTTTCGCGACTGGCCGATCGAGCGCGTCGCCGAGATCACCGCGCTTGCGGGCGTCCATGCTTACATCCTCGCCTGCGTCCGGGCGGTGTGGTCGGCGCAGATCCTCGGCGAGGTGAGCGAGCGGCTGTTCGCCGCCGGCTCGCCGCTCAAGCGGTTCGACGACAGCCACTTCCGGCGCTTCATGCTGGTCTCGATGATCGTCGCGGGCGGCGTGCTCGCGGCGCAGGCCGCGTTCGCCTACTACTTCGTGTCGATCACGTTCGAGCAGTACCTCCAGTTCGAGACCTACGTCGCCGTCGCGACGCTGGTCGGCGTGACGACATGGCTGGTGTTCGCGCGGATGATGACGCGCGATCTGCGGCGCTACCTCGCGGCGTCGCGCAACGAGGTGATCTCCGCCGCGCCGCCGGCGGCCGTGATCTACCGCCGCGCCCAGGCGCTGCCGTATCGCTTCGCGGTGATGACGATCGGGGCGTGGCTCGTGATCTCGGTCATCGGGGCGCTCGTCGCGCGCCTGCACCTCGGGTTCGAGCTCGACGACACGATCATCCTGTCGACGTCGATGCTCGTGCTCGCCGTGGCCGGCGCGATCTACGAGCAGCTGTGGCACCGCGACGTCCTGCGCCCGCTGCTCGCGCACCTGACCCAGCGCTACCGCGTGCCGGTGCGCAACATCGCGCCGTCGCTGTCGTTGCGCGCGAAGCTGCTGCTGTCGTTCGGCGGCGTCGTCTTGCTCGCCTGCGGCATGGCGCTCCTGTGGGGCTTCGTCCAGTACAAGAACCTCGCGACGGACGCGGCGGGGCAGCAGTCGCGGCTCGGCCTGTCGTGGATGCGCTCCGAGCTCCAGCGCGATCTCGAGAGCGAGCCGTCGCCGCCGTCGCCGGACAGCGTGCGGCGCGCGATGCACCTGATCGTCGCCGCGGCGCCCGAGGCACCGGTCATGTACTACCTCGACGACGCCGCGGAGCTCCTCGCCGTCGGCGGCGGGCCGATGGGCGCCCCGAAGCCGCCGTGGTACGTGCGCTATCAGCTCGCGCGCGGCACCCAGGAGCTGATCGCGATCCACAGCGCCGAGCTCACCGGCCGAGCGCAGCGCCTCGTGCTCGGCTGGCACGGCGGCAGCTACGACCTCGGCTCGGTCGCCGTGTTCTATCCGAGCTATCGCGGGCGCGGCCAATCGATGGTGCGGCCGCTCAAGGAGCTGCTCGTGTTCTTCCTGGTCCTGTTCGGGGCGTGCGCCGGCATCGTCGCCTTCACGGTGGCCCAGTTCATGGGGCCGATCCGCCGCCTCGAGCAGCGCGCGGACGCCATGGCGCGCGGCGAGCTCGCCGATCCGGTGGCGGTGGGCGGCGAGGGCGACGAGATCGGCCGGCTCACGCTCGCGCTCGAGGAGATGCGGCGCGCGCTGCGCGACAAGCTGCGGTCGACCGAGGAGGTCAACCTCGATCTCGAGCGCGCCGTGCAGATGCGGACGGCCGATCTGGCGCGCAAGAACCGCGAGCTCGCCGAGACGCTCGACAAGCTGACCCGCGCGCAGGAGCAGCTGGTGCGCTCCGAAAAGCTCGCGTCGATCGGCCAGCTCGTCGCCGGGATCGCCCACGAGATCAATAACCCGGTCAATGCGATCGTCAACACGGTCGGCCCGCTCGAGGAGGCGATCAACGAGGCGATAAGCGATCTCGGCAGCGCCGATCTGGCCGCCCGCGGCGAGGCGGCGCGCGACGTCCGCGAGATGGTCCGCGTCGTCCAGCGCGGCGCGCAGAGGACCAAGGCGATCGTCACCGCGCTGCACAACTACTCGCGCACCGACGACGAGAGCGTCGTCGACTTCGACGTCGATCGCTCGATCGACGACTCGCTCGAGCTCCTGCGCCACCTGCTCAAGGACAAGACCGTGACCAAGCACTACGGCGACGTCGGCCGCGTGCGCGGCCACGCCGGTCAGGTCAACCAGGTGTTCATGAACCTGCTGACCAACGCCGCCCAGGCGCTGTCGGGCCAAACGGACGCGACGATCACCATCGAGACCACCGGTGACGCCAGCGCCGTCGAGGTCAAGATCAAGGACAACGGCCAGGGCATCCCGCCCGACATCCTGCCGCGGATCTGGGACCCGTTCTTCACGACCAAGGACGTCGGCGAAGGCACCGGCCTGGGCCTCTCGATCGTCCACGAGCTCGTCGAGCGCCACGGTGGGACGATCGAGTGCGACACCAAGGTCGGGGCCGGCACCACGTTCACCGTCAAGCTGCCACGCCAGATCCCGGTCGCGCTCAAGAAGACCCGGACGACCGACAGCAAGCTGCGCGAACAGCGCCCGGTCTGACGGAGGCTGGGCTCCGATGTCACATCCGTGGTGGCGATCGCCGGGAGTAGCTACGACTTTCTCGCGGGTGGACTCGCCGCCGACTGGGTACGCGGTTTGCGTGGAGCCGATCCTGAAAAGGAGGATTCCCATGAAGTTGAGAACAGTCGTTGGTATTGCCGCGCTGGGCGGCGTCTTGGTGTACGCGTACAGGCAGCGTGGCGGCGAGTTCACGGTCGAGAGCTTCAAACAGACCATGCGTGAGCTGTTCGGGCGTGCGAAGACCGAGGCGAGGGCGCTCAAGGACCGTGCGGAGAAGCTCAAGGATCGCGCGGAAAACCGGATCAGCCACGAGGTCTCGAACGCCACCTCACGGCCGAATCAGCCGCACTAGCTAGCGCACACGTGGGCGTTGCGCCGGGCTGCGTGAGTGCCGGTGGTTTGCCGGCGGGTTGACGGGGCAGCTCGGCGCGCCTGCCGGGAAGCCGGGGGCCCCAGCGGAACGCTGGATGCAGCTGGTCGTCATCGATGAGTATCGAAATCGATGATGCGAAGTTCCAGCAGATCCTCGAGGTTGCCGTTGGGGCGCAACATGTCAAGCCCAAGGAGATCCGGGCGATCGTGCAGCTCACACAGCTCGCCGCCTGGATCGATCTGGACGATGATCCGTCGGAGCGGGGCCTGGTCCACGCGCTGACGTACCGGCTTTGCGTGTGGGGTGGTGTGGCCCCGAACAGCATCCCACCGCTCAGCCCGGTCCCGATCGATGGCGAGGAGCGCGCGGCGCGGGTCGCGATGCTCGCGCACCAGCTGGACTCGAGCGCGGCCCGCGATCTTGCCTACGTGCTGACCTATCTGGTGGTCGTCGTCGATCTCGAGCTCGCCCCGGTCGAGGGCGATCTGATGGAGCAAGTGCAGCATGCGCTCGCGATCCCGGCCACGCGCGCGGGCGCGCTCATCGAGGCGATCGCCTGGATCGTGACGCCGGAGGAGCTCCCCACGCCGGAGCCCGGGACGGCCGATCGTCGCGCGCCGAGCCCGCCATAGTCGCCATGGTGGATGGGGTTCGCGCGTCGGTGGACCGGGCTTGCCAGTTTGTCATCGCGTCGCTGGTGACCTGACACTGTGGCACCCAGAGCTGGCGCCGCCGGCAAGGCTGCTGAATTATTTCAGCTGTTTAGATGGAATCGGATCTGGCCCGGGGCTTGTTATACGAACGGGCAGCATGTGGAACCAGCCTGCACAGGGGCCGTTTCGGAGGTTTGCGGCAGCGCAAGTCGATGGATCCGGGGGCGCCTCGGCATCCGAGGAGCCATCCGAGGCCGCCCGCACCGCGGACGCGGGGATCGTGCTCGTGGTCGATGACGAGCCGGCGATCGTCGAATCTCTGAGCAAGATCTTCAAGCGCGAGGGGCTGACGGTGCTGTCGGCGACCGATGGTACCGCCGGGCTCGACGTCTTGCGCAAGCACCGGGTGGGCGTCTTGCTCACCGATCTGATGATGCCAAACACGGGGGGCATGGACCTCCTGCGCGCGGCCAAGACGATCGCGCCCGAGACCGAGGTCGTGCTGATGACGGCGTACGGCACGGTCGAGACCGCGGTCGACGCGATGAAGGAAGGCGCGTACGACTTCGTCACCAAGCCGCTCAAGCGGGCGCACGTGGTGCGCATCGTGCGCAACGCGCTCGAGAAGCAGTCGCTGCTCGTCGAGAACCGCAGCCTCAAGGCGCAGCTGGCCGAGAAGCGCCGCCGCGCGATCATCGGGACGTCGCTCGCCTGGCGCCGCACGATGGACATCGTCATGCAGGCGGCACCGTCGGAGGCGACCGTGCTGCTCCTCGGCGAGAGCGGCACCGGCAAGGAGCTCCTGGCGCGCGCGCTCCACGACAACAGCGCGCGGGCCCGCGGCGCCCGCCAGCCCGAGGGCGGACCCTTCGTGGCGGTCAACTGCGCGGCGATCCCGGAGTCGATCCTCGAGGCCGAGCTGTTCGGCTACGAGAAGGGCGCGTTCACCGGCGCGGCGACCGCCCGCGATGGCCGGTTCGAGGCGGCCAACGGCGGCACGCTGTTCCTCGACGAGATCGGCGAGATCTCGCGCCATGTCCAGGTCAAGCTGCTGCGCGTCCTGCAGGAGGGAGAGATCGAGCGGCTCGGCGGCGGCGGCAAGCCGCGCCGGATCGACGTGCGCATCGTGGCCGCGACCAACGTCAACCTCGCCGAGGAGGTCAAGGCCGGCCGGTTCCGCGAGGATCTGTACTACCGCCTCAACGTCATCCCGGTGTCGGTGCCGCCGCTGCGCGATCGGCGGGACGACATCTCGCTCCTGGCGCAACACTTCGTCCAGGTCTACGCCGAGAAGAACGGCAAGGCGATCTCGGGCTGCTCGCCGGCGGCGATCGAGCGGCTCACCGAGTATGGTTGGCCCGGTAACGTGCGCGAGCTGGAGAACGCGATCGAGCGCGCGGTGGTCTTGACCCGCGCCGGCTACACGGTGATCGACGAGGACGCGCTGCCCCGCGAGATCCGCGACGCCACCCCGGGGACCGCGGCGGCGTCGTCGCTCACGTTCCCGATCGGGATGCCGCTCGCCGAGATCGAGATGCGCGTGATCCACGAGACCCTGCGCCACACCCGCGGGGACAAGCGGCTCACCGCGAAGCTGCTCGGCATCGCGACGCGTACGATCTACCGCCGCCTCGAAACCACCGATCCCGACGCGCCGGACGTGCAAGATGCGCCGGACGCGGGCGATGCCTCGAGAGACGCGCGTGATGCCCCGGATGATCCGCCTCGAGCGGAGGAAGTCTAGTCGATGCAAGACCTGATCAAACGCTACTTCTGGGTGCTCGGCGGGCTCGTCGTGATGGTCTGCGCGGTGTTCGCCGCGAAGGCGACGAGCCACGTCGTCGAGGCGAAGTACCTCGGCGATCCCGACCACGGCCCGAAGATCACGCCGGTCGCCGCGCCCACCAGCGTGCCGGTCACCCCGGCGCGCAGCAAGGAGGGGGTGCCGCTCGCGCAGCGCAACATCTTCTGCTCCGACTGCACGCCGGCGGTCGACACCAAGACATCGGATCCGTCGGCGATCGGGATCACGTCGTTGCCGCTCGCGCTGCTCGCCACCAACATCGGGCCGAAGATCGACGAGTCGTACGCGACGATCATCAACACCGAGAACCAGAAGCAGGGTGCCTACGCGGTCGGCGAGGTCGTGCCGGGGGCGACCAACTCGGGGAAGATCAAGTCGATCCACTTCAAGTTCATCGACTTCGAGAACAACGGTCACGTCGAGCGGCTCGTGCTGCTCGGGGCGACGCCGCCCACGGTCGCCGTGGCCGAGCCGACCCCGGCGCCCTCCGGTGAGCCGCAGGATGACATGCAGGCGTCGATCGACAGCGGGATCAAGAAGATCGACGACTCGAACTACGAGATCGACAAGTCGCTGGTCGAGAAGGTCCTCTTGAACCCCATGGCGGTCGCCAAGGGCGCGCGCGTCGTGCCCTCGATGAAGAACGGCAAGCCCGATGGCTTCAAGCTGTACGCGATCCGGCCGAGCTCGGCGTTTGCCAAGCTCGGGTTGACCAACGGCGACACGCTGCAGTCGATCAACGGCTTCGACCTGACCTCCGCCGACAAGGCGCTCGAGGTCTATACCAAGTTACGCGAAGCGACCTCGCTCGAAGTCGAGGTCACGCGTCGCGGCAAGCCCGTCACCCTGAAGTACTCGATCAAGTGAAGACTATGCATCAGGTTACTCGCTCGCTCGTCGCGGCCGTCGTCATCGCCGGCCTGGTCACCGGGGTCTCGGGGCCGCGGATCACCTTTGCGCAGCCGGCGCCCGCCGGTAGCGTCACGCCCACCACGCCGGGCGCCCCGGCCGCGGGCGAAGACGAGGCGCTGTACAGCTGCAAGAAGCGCACGGGCCAG